>Ga0070707_100000399_pt1 | contig 42939 bp, 36 predicted proteins | sample KBSK5502metaG_FD_65468 | JGI IMG/M metagenome (GOLD analysis project Ga0070707, IMG submission 65468) | Corn, switchgrass and miscanthus rhizosphere microbial communities from Kellogg Biological Station, Michigan, USA - KBS K5-50-2 metaG | ecosystem: Host-associated > Plants > Roots >... | reverse complement strand
GCGGCATCGAGCGCCAGGACTTCGGCGTGGCGCAGCCCTTCGTAGGTATGGAAGGCTCCGCCGATGGCCCGGCCGTCCTTCACGACGACAGCGCCGACCATCGGGTTTGGGCTCGCCTGCGCTTCGCCCATCCGGGCCAGTTCCAGGGCGCGGTCCATCCAATGCTCGTCGCGCACGCGCTGGGCTGTCTGCATGGGGAACTCAGTCGAACAGCGAGTTCACAAACGTCGGCGCATCGAACGGCACAAGGTCGTCCACCTTTTCGCCGGTGCCGACGTAGCGGATGGGCAATCCGAGTTCGCGCACGATGGCGACCACGATGCCGCCCTTGGCCGTGCCGTCGAGCTTTGTCAGCACAATGCCCGTGACGCCCACCTGCGCGGTGAATTCGCGCGCCTGCGCAAGCCCGTTCTGCCCGGTGGTGGCGTCCATTACCAGCAGGATGTCGTGCGGCGCCCCCGGCACGAGTTTCGCGGCGGTGCGCTTCATCTTCTCGAGCTCGGCCATCAGGTTCGACTTGGTGTGCAGCCGCCCGGCGGTGTCCACGATGACTGCGTCGGTCGAACGGGCGCGCGCCGCGGCCAGCGCGTCGTACACCACTGCGGCGGGGTCCGCGCCGGGCTTCTGCTTGACCAACTCCGCCCCGACGCGGCTGGCCCAGATGTCCAGTTGCTCGGTCGCTGCCGCCCGAAAGGTGTCCGCGGCGCAGAGCAGCACGCTGCGTCCTTCTTCCCGCAGGCGGTGGGCGAGCTTGCCGATGGTGGTGGTCTTGCCGGTGCCGTTGACGCCCACCACGAAGATGACGTGCGGCGACGCGTCGCCGGCGCCATTGGGCGATGCCGGCGATTTCTCCAGGATCCCGAGGAGCTGCGACTTCAATTCCGCCTTGAGCTGCGCCGCATCAGTCAGCGCGTTGCGCTCCACCTTGTCGCGCACCGCCTGCAGAATCTCACGGGTGGTGCGCACGCCCAGGTCGGCTGCCAGCAGCGCATTTTCCAGCTCCGCCAGTAACTGCGGGTCGATACGCCGCTCGCCCGCCAGCAACTCCTCGACCCGTGTGGCCAATTGCGAGCGCGTCTTGGCGACGGAGTCCTTCAGCCGCTCGAGCAGCGTGGGCTCTGGCTTTCCGAACAGGGTGATCATCGAATGGGTTCGGTTCGATTCGTCAAGCACGCAATTCTAGCAGAACGGTCCGGGGAGCGCCGGAAACGTCGAAGAGTTGAAGAGGCAGAGCAATTTCAGGCTTCGACCAGGGCGGCGCTTGGGCGCAGCGTGCCGTCCAGGATGGCCGCTTCGAGGGCATCCACGATGGCCGGGTCGAACTTGGTGCCGGTGAGCTGCCGGATTCGGGTCAGCGCGAAGTCCATCTCCATGGCCGATTGGTAAGGCCGGTTGGTGGTGATGGCATCGAGCGTGTCGGCCACAGCGATGATCCGCGCCATCATCGGGATCTGGGCGCCCTGCAGTCCGTAGGGATAGCCGCCGCCGTCCACGTGCTCGTGATGGAGCTCGATGCCGGGCAGCATCTCCTTGAGCTGGGCGACCGGACGCATGATGTTGGCGCCCTTGGAAGGGTGCTGCTTCATCAGCTCAAATTCTTCCGGGGTAAGCGAGCCGGGCTTCTTCAGGACGCGGTCGTCCACGCCGATCTTGCCGACGTCGTGCAGCAGCGCGGCGATGCGTAGCCGGTCGAGCTCTTCGGCCGTAAGCCCCAATTGCCGGCCGATAGTCAGCGAGTACTTGGCCACGCGCCCGGAATGGCCGCGGGTGTAAGGATCCTTTTCGTCAATGGCGGCGGCGAGCATGCGGATCGAGCCGAGGAACAGCTCGCGGTTTTCTTCCGCGGCCTGTTTGAGCCGCTCGATGTACTGCTCGATGTCGCCGGCCATCATGTTGAAGGTTTCGGCGAGCTCGCTGATCTCAGCGGCGCCGCGCACCGGCGTCCGTTCGTGGAATTCACCGCGGCTGATAGCGCGGGTGGATTCGGCCAGGGCGCGGATGGGCGTGCTGATGCCAACCGCGAACAGGTAGCCGAGCGCCAGCGCGGCAAACGTCAACACGAACACGAATTCCAGCGCCTGGGTGTTGAGCTCCTTCACCCCGGCGTCCTCGCGCGCCTTCTCCAGGCTCCGCTGCGCGATCACAGCCCAGTTGATTTCGGGAAAGGTGCTGTAAGTGCCGATCATCTCCACCGGGCGGCCGCTCTCCTGCATGGTGAACCGCATCGTCTCGGTGGCGCGGAGCTCTCGAGGGAGATCCTTGACCTGTGCTACGACGCGGAAGGAGGAGCTCACGTCGGCGCCGGGCACGAAGTTGTGCGTGTCCGGATGCGCGACAATGTGCCCGCCGCGGTCCACCACGTACACCACCCGCCCGCGCACGCTGGTCTCGCGCAGCCGCCGCAGCACCCAGTCGAGCGAGACCACCGCCGCCAGCATCCCGGTGTACCGGTTGCCCACTTCGAGCGGCACCGCCATAACAAATGCCGGGCGATTCTCCGGGCCCAGCGCCAGCGGGTCGCTCCGGAATTTCAGCGATTGCAGCGTGGTGGTGAAGGCGCGCTGCAGCGCCCGGCTCACGAACGGGTCCTGATCGGGGTGGAAATCGCCGGCGCCGGTGCCCTTGGCCTTCTTGCCCACCGCGGTCAGGTAGAGGATGTTGGGGTTGCTGGCGACGAAGTTCTCCAGCAGCCGGGTCACCTGCGGGGCGCGCACCGGATCGTCTACGTCCTCGATCAATCCAGTCAGCGCTAGAATCTGCCGCTGGCTGATCAGTTGCTGGTGGAGATTCGATTCAAAGAGCTGGACCTCTTCGGCCAGCGAACGGGTGACTTCGGTCTGCTGGAGGCGTTCGGTGTCCGCCAGCTTCTGCTGGCTGAGCTTCAGCACCTGCCGGTGGTACAGCCCGATGGGCAACAGGCCGACAAGCAACAGGGCGCCCAGCACCATCCAGAGGATGCGCGGGCGACGCAGGAAAGCCGGCTTGAATCGTTCGATCCACACGGCCGGGGCAACCACTCAATTCTATGGGAGCCGTGCGCCAGCCCATAGGCGCGAGTGGACGCCGGTTAGCCGACTTGCTACGGGTGGCCTGGCACCGCACGCGTTGACTTGCCCTGAGGCGCAGCTTAAGATGGCGGCCCGTGCGCGGGCTGCTTTCCCGATGATTGGCCAAACGATTTCTCACTACCGCATCTTGGAGAAGTTGGGCGGCGGCATGGGCGTGGTGTACAGGGCCGAAGACACCCGTCTGGGGCGCAGCGTGGCCCTGAAGTTCCTGCCTGAGGATTTGGCCAAGGACCGGCAGGCGCTCGAACGGTTCCAGCGCGAAGCGCGTGCTGCCTCGGCCTTGAATCACCCGCACATCTGCACGATCTACGACATTGATGAGCAGCAGGGGCGGCCCTTCATCGCCATGGAGTATCTGGAGGGCTATACGCTGAAGCATTCGATCAGCGGCAAGGCCCTGGAGACGGAGCAAGTGCTGGAGTTGGCGATCGAGATTGCCGATGCCCTGGACGCGGCGCACGCGAAGGGGATCGTCCACCGGGACATCAAGCCGGCGAACATTTTCGTGACGCAGCGGGGCCAGGCCAAGATTCTGGATTTTGGGCTGGCCAAGCTGGCGCCGCAGAGGAAGCGGGTAGGGGAGACGGTAGGGGTTTCGGCCACAGTGGGCACCACCGCCGCCGAGCATCTGACCAGCCCGGGGACGGCTTTGGGCACTGTCGCCTACATGTCGCCGGAGCAGGCCCGTGGGGAAGACGTGGATGCGCGCACCGATCTGTTTTCGTTTGGCGTGGTGCTGTACGAGATGGCCACCGGGAGGCAGGCGTTTACCGGCAACACGTCGGCGGTGATATTCGACGCGATTCTGAACCGGGCGCCGACTCCCCCGGTGCGGTTGAACCCGAAGATGCCGGCGGAGCTGGAGCAGATCATCAACAAGGCGCTGGAGAAGAACCCGCAGGGGCGCTACCAGACCGCGGCCAGCCTGCGGGCGGACCTGCAGCGGTTGAAGCAGGACTCAGATTCGGGCCGGGCGGCGGCGCAGGCGGGTTCGGCGGAGAAATCGGTGGCGGTGCTGTATTTCGAGAACTTGAGCGGGGCCAAGGAAGACGAATACTTCCGCGACGGCATGACCGAGGACATCATCACCGAGCTGTCGAAGATCGGCCAGCTCCGCGTCTTCCCTCGCGCCGAGATCCTGGTCTACCGCGACAAGCCGGTCACCGCGCCGCAGGTCGGCCAGGAGCTGAGCGCCGCCTATGTGCTGGGTGGCAGCCTGCGCCGCGCTGGCGACCGCCTGCGCATTACCGCTCAATTGGTGGAGACGCGCACGCGCCATTCGGTCTGGGCGGAGCGCTACGACCGCAAGATGGAAGATGTCTTCGCCATCCAGGACGAGATTGCGCAGAGCATCGCTAAGGCTTTGAAAGTGATGCTCACCGAGAAAGAAAAGCGCGCTATCGAGAAGGCGCCCACCGCCGACGTCCAGGCATACGACTACTACCTGCGCGGCCGGCAATTCTTCCACGGGCAGCGGCGCAAGGGGTTCGAGTTTGCCCGCCAGATGTTCGCCCGCGCCATTGTCATCGACCCGGGATATGCCCGCGCCTACGCTGGAGTGGCCGACTGCTGCTCTTTTCTCTACATGTACTGGGACACGACCGAAGACAACTTGAAGGAGGCGGACACGGCCAGCCGCAAGGCCATCGAGCTCGACCCGGAATCTGCCGAAGCCCACGCCTCACGCGGACTCGCGGTCTACCTGCATAAAAAATATGACGAGGCAGAAAAAGAGTTCGAGACCGCCATCCGCCTGGATCCCAAACTTTTTGAGGCCTATTACTTCTTCGCGCGCGCCCGCTTCCAGCAGGGCCGGCTGGCCGAGGCTGCGCAGTTGTTTGAGCGGGCCTCTGGCGTGAAGCCGGAGGACTACCAGGCGCCCGTTCTGCTGGGCATGGTCTATACCGGGCTAAGCCGGATCCCCGACGCCCAGCAGGCTTACCGCCGCGGCGCGCAGATGGCCGAAAAGCATCTGGAACTGCACCCGGACGACGCGCGCGCTCTCTACTTGGGAGCGACCGCCTGGTGCCAGTTGGGCGAGCGCGAGCGCAGCCGGGAGTGGGCCAGGCGGGCGCTGGCAATGGACCCGGAAGAGCCTTCGGTGCTCTACAACGTCGCCTGTGTCTATGCACTTCTGGGAAAGGCGGAGGAGTGCATTGATTGCCTGGAAAAAGTGATGGAACGTGGGCATTGGTATCGCGGCTGGGCGGAGAAAGACTCCGACCTGAACTCCGTGCGCGACCATCCCCGCTTCCAGGCTCTTCTAAAAGGGTCGTAGAGAAACCCACCGAAATGTCCCGGTTCTTTGGGCCAGCTCGACCATAACCACGCATCCCCGCCAAGACAACAGATCTGATCCGACGGGACGCGAAAGCGGGTCTGCAGCCGAACGGCTTATTCCTGCTTGAGGCGGCGCTCCATCAGCTCGCGGATGGCGTCGCGCGGTGCGCGACCCTGATACAGCACCGCGTGCATCTGCTCGGTGATGGGCATCTCGACACGCATTTTCCTCGCCAGCTCGATTGCGGCGGCGGTGGTGCCAACGCCCTCAGCGACCATGCGCATCGAGCCGAGGATTTCGCTGAGCGAGCGGCCCTTGCCTAGCTCGACCCCGACTGTGCGGTTGCGGCTGAGCGCCCCGGTGCAGGTCAGCACCAGGTCGCCCATTCCGGCCAGGCCGGCCAAAGTGTCGCGGCGACCGCCCAGCGCGCAGGCCAAGCGCGTCATCTCCGCAAGGCCGCGGGTGATCAGGGCGGCAACGGTGTTCGAGCCGAATCCCAGCCCGGCGCAGGCTCCCGCAGCGATGGCGACGACGTTTTTCACGGCGCCGCCTAGCTCGACGCCCGTGACATCGTCGTTGGTGTAGAGCCGAAACGTCAGTCCGGAAAACTCCTCCTGCACGCCGGCGGCGACTTCGCGGTCTGCCGAGGCGATCACCACGGCAGTGGGATCGCCACGGGCCACCTCCTTGGCAAAGCTGGGTCCGGAGAGCGCCGCAACCCGCGGGGTAAACTTCAGCGAAACTACTTGCGATATGACTTCCGTCATGCGCTCGAGCGTTTTGTTCTCCAGGCCCTTGGTGGCGCTCACGAAAATCATGCGCGGATCGAGTTGCGGCAGCATGCGGGTGTACAGGCCGCGGGCGTGCGCCGATGGCATCACGCCTACCACGATGTCGGCCTCGCGGAGCGCCTCGCCCAAGTCGGCGGTGACGTCCGCTTCGGCCGGCAACTCGAACCCCGGGAGATACACCCCGTTGACGCGGCGGGCGCGCAGCGATTCGCACACGGCGGGGTCGTGGACCCACACCGAGATACGGTGCGGCTGCCGGCTGCGCGTGAGCACAATGGCCAGCGCCGTGCCCCAGCTTCCTCCCCCGATGATGGCGATCTTTTTCATGTTCTATCTGTCTTGACTGCTGAGAGGTGAAAGCGCGGTGAACTCCTGAGCCGCGCTAGGCGATCACCGACACCATCTCCAGGGCGTGCCCGGCCAGGGCGCGCTCTCCGATGAGTGTGATGCGCCGGGCCGCCTCGCTCCGGGTCATCCCCTTGCAGAACAGCCTCCAGGCCGCATCCTGATCGATCACCACTTCGGCCCCGGGCTGCTCTGCTCTTCCGATGTAGAGTATCCACTTGCCGTGCTCGCGCACCACGGACCACCGGCCGCCCGCATCGCCGGTGATGGTCAGCGTCACCACTGTTCCTGCGTCGGCCGCGACATTCCTGTAGGTGTGGGGAAGGGCGCGGACAAGAGTATCCAGTACCGGCGCGAGGAAGCGCGGCTCGACCAGGCCGGGCCGTTTGACCGCATCCCGGATCTGTTGCTGATGGTGCCAGCGCTCCGTGTACTCCCTGGCCAGATCAAGCCACACAGGAGCCGGCCCGGGCCCGGCCCAATCTACGGGGCCTCCCAGCGCCGTGGGGTCGAGGGAGCGGAAGTATTCGCAGACCTGCGCCCCGGTAAAACGCAACAGATCGCAGAGCAGGCGCGGGCTGATCCGGCGCGCCGCCTTCACCCAGGTGTCGTTCAACTCATTGATCAGGGCGACCAGCTCCGTCCAACTCCCGGCCGGTTCGCCGGAAGACTGCTCGGCGTCCCGCTTGCGGGAGAGCAGGCTGATATCGCCGCCCAGCAAATGCACAGCGATGTCCTTCACCGACCACCGGGAACATACTGTGGAACGCGCCCAATCCTCCGGCGAAAGTTCGGCGAGCAGCGCCACCAGCGCGTCCAGGGTCTCTGGAAATAGATCGATGACGACGATGGGTTCGGGTTCTTTCATGGAAGCCGGTTCAGTCTCTGCGTACTCAGCGATCGCGGCAGTGAGGCGCGACGCAGATCGCTCTCTGCACTAACGGCGAAACGTGAATCGAGGTTCGGTCCCCGCGATGAGCCGCTCGATGTTGGGCCGGTGCCTCACTACGATCAGCACCGCCGCCAGCGTTGCGCCCACCGAGATGACATGCGGCGGCGCGTGTCCCGGCGCATAGAGCAGATAAATCAGCAGCGGCAGGGATGCCGTCGCCACCACCGAGCCCAGCGAAACATATCGCCAGAACAAGAGCACAATGAGCCAGATCACCAGCGCCGCCAGCACCGCCGTCCAGCAGAAGGGCAGGAAGACACCGGCGCCGGTGGCCACGCCGCGGCCGCCGCGGAAGCCCAGCCACACAGGAAACAGATGGCCCAAGATCGCGGCCACCGCCGCCGCAACCATCGCGGTGGCGTCTTCGCCAGTGACCCGCGCCGCCAGCCAGACCGCCAGATAACCCTTTCCGGCGTCCAGCAGAAGAGTCATCAGGCCGGCCGCCGGCCCCGCGACGCGCGTGACGTTGGCCGCGCCGATGTTCCCGCTGCCGGTCCAGCGGATGTCCCCGATGCCTCTTAGTCTAGAGAGGAGGAAACCGAAGGGAATTGAGCCCAGCAGGTAGGCAACCAGAGGTATCCACAAGTGCGCTTGAAGCGCGGCGAGGTTCATCGCGCACTCCCCGCAAGGGAGACAAACGAAAACGTGGCCAGGCGAGTGTACTCGGCCCCGCCGGGCTTCAGCCGGCTTTGGTAGAGATACAGCTCGCCGGTTCGCGTCGCGCCCAACTCGAGCGGCCCGGAATTCCGCACCTCTTCGCGGAGGCGGCCGAGTCCATCTGGGGAATTGAACCGCGCGAGCGTGAGATGTGGCCTGAAAGGCCTTTGCTCCCGCTCGATGCCAAGTGGTTCAAGGCGTTGCTCGATTTCTGCGGCGAGTTCGCCCAGATTCGGTGTCGCCTCGATGCCCACCCAGAAGACCCGCGGATGACGGTCGTTCGGAAAAAAGCCGGTGCCGCGGAAGCTCATTTCCACCGGGGCAGCCGAGCGGAGGTGCACAAGCTCGGATTTGATCCGCTCGACCTGTTCGGGCGCAGCTTCGCCGATGAATTTCAGCGTCACGTGCAGTCCTTCGACCCGTGTCCAGCGAGCTTGCGGGCAGGCGCGTTTGAGCCGTGCGCTCAAATCTGAGAGCTTCCCGCGAACCTCATCCGGGATATCGAGGGCCACGAATATGCGCAAGGGGCTTCCTTTCTCCTTGAGCCCTCAATCTTGCACCTTTTACCTTTTACCTTTTACCTTTTACCTTTTACCTTTTACCTTTTACCTTTTGCCTTCTGCCCTTCGCCCTGCTGCGCGTATAGAAAATACCGCCGCACCATGTCCAGGGCGGCCTGGGAGGCCTGCCAGCGGATGCGTTCGCGGTCGCCGGGGAAGTGCAGGCTGTGCCCCTTGGCGCCGGAGGCCTCGGCGAGCGCGATATGCACTGTTCCCACGGGCTTCTCGGCCGAGCCGCCGCCCGGGCCAGCCACACCAGTCACGCCCAGGCCGAAGGTACTTCCCGATCGCCGGCGGATACCTTCGGCCAGCGCGACGGCAACTTCCGTGCTCACGGCGCCTTTGGCCTGGATCAACTCGCCAGGCACGTCCACCCACGCTGATTTCAAGTCGTTGCTGTAGCAGACCACCCCACCCAGGAAGTACGACGAACTGCCGGGGATGCTCGTCAGCCGCTCGGCCAGCAGACCGCCGGTGCAGCTTTCGGCCACGGCGATGGTCGTATGGTTGCGATTCAGATCGCGGGCCACCACTTCTTCGAGCGTTTCGCCCGCGGTGGTGAAGATGTTTTCCCCCAACGCGAGAACAATTCGCTCGACCATCTCGTCGAGCAGCTTTTCAGCCGCGGCGGCGTCGGCGGACCATGTGCGCAGATGGAGCTGGATCTCGCCGGGCGAGGCCAGAAGCGTGGTGTGAGCCTCGGTGTAGCGCGTATAGATCGGGGCGATGTGCTGCTCGACGTCGGATTCGGTCATCCCGGTGACACGCAGCTCGCGCTTGACCAGGCGTACGCCAGACGATCGCGTTGCCAGCCTCGGCTCCACTTGCTCGGTGAACATCCGCTGCAGCTCCCGCGGCGGGCCGGGCAGCAAGATGAGGATGTGTCCATCGGTCTCGAGCCATAAGCCGGGCGCGGTCCCTCGTGCATTTTCCAGCACCGTCGCGCCCTCGGGCACCATCGCCTGCCGGGTATTCACTTCCGGCATCTGCCGGCCGAGGCGGCGGAAGCGCGCTTGGATTCCTCGAAGGATGGCGTCGCTGCGCACGAGCTTGCGGCCGAGCAGCTCGGCCACCGTTTCGCGGGTCAGGTCGTCTTCGGTGGGGCCGAGGCCGCCGATGGAGACCACCAGCTCGACGCGCCCCAGTGCCTCGCGGAAGGCGTCGCGGATCTGGCTGCGCTGGTCGCCGACCACCAGCTTGCGCACCACCTCGATGCCCAGGCGATTGAGCTGCTCGGTCAGGAACAGCGAATTGGTGTCCAGTCGGTCTGGGGTGAGGAGTTCCGAGCCGACCGCAATGATCTCTGCTTTCATAGATACTGTCAGCGGGGAAGATGCAGGCCCTCGACGTCCCAGTCGAGACTGTAAAGCGCGTCGGTGGTGGCCAGCACGGCGCGGCGCGTCGGCAGCAGCGCCAGCCCCACCAGGCCGTTGCCGCTGAGCACCAGCTCCGGGCGGGCGTCCGGCGACAGCCGCACAATCCCCCGGCACCCGCCGTGCGAGGCCGCCACATAGAGGTTGCCCGCCCGGTCGAATGCCAGACCCTGCGGGCGCCCCAGTCCGCGATAGAAGATGGTGACTTCGCCGCCCTGCGTGACGCGGTAGACGCGGTCGAAGCTGGACGTGGTCGGGCCGGTGACGAACAGATCGCCCCCGGGTCCGAAGGCCAGGTGGTAGGCCGCGATCGAGGCCTCGAGCGTCGCAAACACAAAAATCTCGCGATCGGGGCTGATCTTGAAAACGGTGCCGCTGCGGTCGCCCACGTAAAGGTTGTCGGCACGGTCGAACGCCAGCCCGGTGGCGATTCCCATGCCCTCCACCCAGCGCTGCGCTCTGCCATCCGGCGTGACGCGAAAAATGCTGCCGTCGTTGCGGCTGGAGACAAACAATACCCCGGTGCGGTCGAGTGCAAGGCCGGTCGGATTCATCAGCTCGGTGACGAAGGGTTTTACGGTGTAGTTGGCGGTAATCTTATAGAGTGAAACCGGCACCTTCTTGCCGCGCTGCCCGCTGAAAGTGACGTAGATGTTCCCATCGGCGTCCACCGCAGGGTTTGCGACCGGATGCAGGTTGTCGGCGATTTGCAGGCCGATCGCGAGTGGATAGGACTGGCTCTCGCCGCGGGCGGTGGCGACACGCACCGTTCCGCCGGCGGCGCCCTCCGGCACACGGGCGATCAGGAAATCCTCGGCCGAGACCAGCAGGCTGCCCTCGGAGTCGCCGAAGTGCACTCGCGGGCGCGCATTGTTCCGCGACTCGAACCCGCTGCCGTGGATAGCGACGTCGCCGCCGGAAATCGCTGCGCCCGGTGACACTCGCTCAATCCGGGGTGTCGCGCTGCTTTCCAAACTGCTCCTATCCTTTCCGAGGTCTTCCCTGTGTCGGAGAAGACTCTGGTGCAGCGGTCATTTTGTATCCGCCGTTTGGGGCCAGCTCCCCGCGGCCACTCGAAGTGCGGTGGGCGAAGCATCCCAACGTTGAGATATTCGGGTCACCCTGGCGAACCTCAGCGTGACAGCGCGGCTCGACCAGCCGCTTCACAGGCTATCTGGGGTTGCTACAACCCCAGCGCCCTCGCCAGCCAGAGCCCCAGCGCTGCGTAGATGGCCGCGACCCAGTCGTCGGCCATTATGCCCCAGCCGCCGGGCAAGTGCTCGGCCTGCCGCACCGGAAACGGCTTCCAGATGTCGAAGACGCGAAAAAGTATAAAACCCAGCAGCAAATATTTCCAGTTGAGCAGCCTTGTCAAGAAGAGCCAACCAAATCCAACAAAGTCAGGATTGCGTAGCTCGTAAGTCGGATAAATACCCGCACCGAGGCCAACGACCAAGGTGATGCCCATTCCCGAGATTTCATCGACCACCACTTCGTGCGGATCAATGCTTCCAAGAAATTTCGCTGCCCTTTCCGAAGCCCACACACCGAGAACGGCAACTAGCACGGTGGCAAGAATCTCGAAATAAAGAACTGCATCTCCATTGATCTGCTGAAGGGTGGGCAGCCATCGCCACAAGGGCGAGAAAATCAACCCGAAGGAATTCAAGAAAGGAGCGGCCAACCCCAATACCAACGCGAGTCCGCCTAGCGAGCCCCAGGTTCCGGGGGCCAGCGGCAGGTAGCCCAGGCCGAAGCCCGTGGCCAAATAGACCGCCACGCGAGGTTTCTTCTCGGCGAGCGGTGAAGCTCGGTCAGTTGTCGCGCTCATCCCGATCCGACTTATCCGGAGTGGATTCGTCCGCCACCGGTTCGGAGATGACGTAGCGTTCGCTGGCCCAGTTGCCCAGGTCGAGCAGGCGGCAGCGCTCACTGCAAAAAGGAAAGTCGGGATGCGTTGCGGAATCGGTGGACTGCTTGCAGATGGGGCACTGCCAGTTCATCGCTCTTAGCGTATCACGCATGGCGCCGGCCTTTGGTCGGCGATATCAAACAGAGCGGGCGGGATGCCGGTGCTACAGGATGCGTAGAGGCGCGCCCGTCGCCACTTGGCGCAATGGATTCGGCGCTGGGCGCGGCTGCTTCTCTGTCCCTTTGAAAGCCAGCGCGGCGCAGGGCAAAGCCTCCAGGAGCTCAACGATGCGACCCACCAGGTCGTAGGCGTAGGCTTCGGTAATCTCCACGCTGACAATGTCGCCCGCCTGCGGGCTCTGCCCGTCCGCGGACGCCTCGACGTCGGTGATGTAGAGCTTGCCGTCGATTTCCGGCGCCATGCCCTCGAGCCGCGCCTCCCAGACAAGCTCGCTCTCTTTCGAAGGCCCCTCCAGCAGGGCGGGGTAGCGCTTACCGACGCGGGCCCTCAGCTTGCGCCGGGAGATTCTTTGCTGGATGGCCATCAGGCGGTTGCGGCGCGCCGCAATCGTTTCTTCGTCCACTTTGTTCTCGAGTGCGTAGCTCTTCGCCTTATCCACATCGGAGTAGCCGAAGACCCCCATCCAGTCGAACTCCGCGGCGCGCACGAAGTCGCAGAGCTCCTCGAAGTCGGCCTGAGTCTCGCCTGGAAAACCGACGATGAACGATGTCCGCAGCATCACGCCCGGGATCGTGCCCCGGATGCGCTCAAGCAGCTTCAGGAAAGCTTCGCCGCTCGAGCCGCGCTTCATCCGTGCGAGCATGTCGCGGCTCGCGTGCTGCAGCGGCATGTCCATGTACTTGGCGAGCTTCGGATACTCCGCAATCGTTTCCAGCAGGCGCGGTGTGACGCGGTTCGGGTAGCAGTAGAGGAAGCGCACCCAGCACAGATCAGGGAGCTGCGCCAGCCGCTCGAGCAGCACCGGCAGGCCGTCGCGCAGGCCGAGGTCTTCGCCGTAGGAGGTAGTGTCCTGCCCGATCAGGGTGACCTCGCGCACGCCGGCGCGGCCGAGGTTTTCGGCTTCGCGCACCACCGACTCAAACCGCCGGCTGCGGAATCGCCCGCGCAACTGCGGGATGATGCAGAACGCGCAAGGATGGTCGCAGCCTTCGGCAATCTTGATGTACGCCGCGTGCCGCGGCGTGGCCAGCAGGCGCGGCGTCATGTCGTGGTAGAGATACGCAGGCGGCGGGGCCGGTTCTCGAGCGGCTCCGTGGCGGGGAGGACCTTCGATGGTGGCAAGGATCTGTTCCACCTCGCCGGTGCCCACCACCGCATCCACTTCGGGGATCTGCTCGAGGATTTGCTCGCGGTAGCGTTCCGCCAGGCAGCCGGCGACGATCAGCTTCCGCGCTGCGCCGAACTTTTTATACTCGGCCATCTCCAGGATGGTTTCGACCGATTCGCGCTCGGCCGGGGCGATGAAGCTGCAGGTATTGACGACGAGCACCTCGGCCTCGTCCGCCCGTGGGGTGAGCTCGTAGCCGCTGCCGGCGAGAATGCCCATCATCACCTCGCTATCCACGAGGTTTTTCGGGCATCCCAGGCTGATGAATCCGACTTTGGGCATACAGGCTCGCCTCCGCGGCGCTCTGCAAGAGCGCAATTGTAGCACAGCGGATATTTCCAAATCGGCAGCCTCCGCGGGAGTGTACTCGTTCCAGTTTCGCGCCGGATTCCCGGAATCTACTTCAATTGGAGGACGGCAAAAATTTGCCAACAAGCTCGCGCTAAACGGCTGGTACGATCGATTTAGTACCGACTCGCGAACCCCCTTAAGCCTTTGCGCTTCCACAGACTTGAGTTGTGGCGGGAATGGCGGCCGGATTGCAATTGTCATGACCGGAGAGGTTTCGTGAGCCGCGAGTAGCTCGAGTAAGATGCCATGCCTTGGCGCAGAGTAAGACATCGTTCGTCAGCACGGCGGATGTTTCCCTGGATGATGGCCACGGCGGTTCTGATTTGCCTCGCGGTGGCGTGCTTACAAGATGTTCTGGATCGAGAAAATATCGGACCGCTAGCCGATGGCTCGAGCGAGTCTTCAGTCTCCGGTCCCGCCCACTTTAAGCGTTTTCTCCCGCCTGTTGCGGTTTCTCATAATCCGAAGCGGCTGATCTATCCCTATTCGGTGATTCCCGGCGGCGTTCGCAGCGTGCAGGAGCTGAAGCTCGCCATCCTCGCGGACCACTCTACCGCTTCTCATTACTCCGATTTCGATTTCTCTAAATTCCGGATCATTCGACTCGAGGCCGCAAAAACAGCGTATGTCGCTTATCGTGTGAACAATGAAATCTTTTGGACGAAGAAGAAGTTAAAGCTGCGTTCGGGAGAAGAACTGATCACAGACGGCGTACATTACGCTCGGCTGCGATGCGGCAATCGGATTTCCGAGGATCCGCATGGCGAAACTTCCCCGAAGGAACCGCCCCCCGATCTCTTGGATACTCCGCTTAACTCCAACCTTGTGCCGCCGGAGCGGAAACCCTTGCCTATCGTCTTTTTTCCCCCACCGGATCGCCACGAGTTCTTCTTTCTTCCTCCCCCAATCGATTTGCAAAAGAAACACATAAATGCAGTGGAGATGGGTGAGGCGGGTCAATTCGCCGCAGTGCTGGTCGGCCTGATAGGCTATTTTGTCGTTCGACGTCGCGACACGCCACGGCGCAGACATTGAAAATCCATACGCGGACGTCCCCTGCGGCCGCCCTATGTTTTTCGTGACCGCAGAAGCGCCTTCAAACGCAGCAGAAGCTCCGACACTGCCTGCGTCCGCATCGGGTGATCGCCAAATCTCGCCACCTGGTAGAGGTCGGTGAGCTGTACTACGGGGCCAGCCAACTCGGTCGCCGGGAGCGATGCGGCGAACTCGAGCGGGGTCTGCTCCGGCGGCTTGCGCAGGCCGTGGCACGCAAGCAGCCGCAGCATCTGCTGGTATTGGAGTGTCGCGAGGCGGGGAGTCAGTTCGGCGTTGGTGGAAACTCGCAGAGCCCAACTCAGCGCTAGCAGCCGCGCAAGTGCCGGGCCCCGGAGCAGCAGAACCAGCGCCAGCACGGCGCCGAGCGCAATGGGCAGGGTGTGGGGCGCGCCGGCGACCCGAGCCTCCCACGTTTTGAGCTGTTCGACGATTCTGCGGTGGACGCGCTCGAGGGAACTCCGCCCCCGTTCGGTCCAGTCCCGCGACGCCCGCTGCAGGTTTTGTGCCAGCATGACTTGGTGGAGGAAATCGTAGTTGATCACCCATTCGCTCCAGCGCAGCTCGAACCAGTCCCAGTAGAGCGCCAGGCGCCCCAGGAAACCCTTCGCCTTTTCCTCCGCGGGCGGCGTGGGGTCGAACGGGATCCAGCCGTATTCCGGGAAATAGACCTCCACCCAGCTATGAGCGTCGCTGGCGCGCACGATGTAGTCCTCGCCGACTTCGTTGTATTCGCCCGGGAGGAAGCCGTTGACGTAGCGCGCCGGAATTCCGAGCGTGCGCAGCATGACGGTCATGGCCGCGGCGAAATATTCGCAATGGCCCGCCCGGCGCTCAAATAGAAAATGTGCCACCGGATCGGCCGTGGGCGAGCCCGAAAGCTCGAGCGTGTAGCCGAAGTGCGTGCGCAAGTAGAGCTCGATGGCTGCGGCCTTGTCATAGGCGGTGGGCGCGCGGGAGGTCACCTGCTGTGCGAAGCCTGGGATGCGCGGGTCCAGCCGCGGCAACTGCAAGTAAACGCCGCGGATTTCCTCGGGATAATCGGTCAATGCGGCGCGCAGGCGCGCCGGGGCGATCGCCGTGACGAAGGAGAGGGCCTCGTAGCGCAGGTTGATAAAGTTATGGAAGGGATTGAAGAGCGAGCTGGTCTTGTCCATCACCAGGTAGCTGCGGCGCGAGGCCTGAACGCCGCCGCCCGAATCGGGCGAGAACCGGCCGCGTACCCGGTCGACCTGGGCCGCGACGAACAGCGCATCGGTAGCCATCGGTTCGAGCAGCACGGTGTAGCGGAGTGGCGCCGCACGATGCCGGTCCTGCGGCGGCGCCACGCCCAGTACAAACCATCCGTCGGCGCCCGGCGTGATCACCACCGGCTCGTGCGCTCCGGTAAACCAGCGCTTGCCATCAAAGGTCGTCAGCGCGATACCGCGCCAGCGGACGTTTCGCATGCGCGCCGGGCCTCCTTCGACGCGCACGCGCATGACGACCCTGCGGTTCTTCTTGATCTCGCCGATCTGCCCCAGCTCGACATTGTCGCTGAACCCCGACATCAGCGACGGTTGCAGGTTGAAGCCGCCCAGATAGCCCGCGGTGAACCGCGGGATCAGGAAAAAGATTGCCGCGCCAATCACCAGCGCGCTCACTGCCACGCAGCTCGACGTCAGGCCGAGAGCACGGTTCAGCCGGCGGGCGGCGGGCGTGCCGGCTTCCAGCGGCGGCGCCGCTGCGCCCTCGGCGCCGCGACGTATCTCCAGGCCTACGAATGTCGAAGCGCTCAGGATCAGGAAGACCAGGAAGAAAATCAGGAACGCCGTGTCCACGGTGAGGATGGCTGCCGCGAGCATGGCTGCGAACGCGAGCATGGCGAGGAACAGATAATCGCGGGTGGTCGTGGCGCTGTATAAGCGGACGATGATCGCGAAGAGCATCAGGTGAACAGTCGCCAGCAACGTCGCATAGAGCCCCGGGTTTGGCGCATTGGCCGCCAGGGCCCGCGAGAACACCCAGAGGTCCACCGGGAAGAAAACGAAGTAAGCCAGCACCAGCCAAGTGGCGGCGCGATGCGAGAGCTCCGGGCCGCGGGCCAAGCCGTTTGGACCGTGCCAGCGGCGGAAGCCCTTGACCAGCAGCGCCGCCGGCGGCACCAGGATCGAGACCAGGTCAAGCTTACCGGTGGAGACCAGTGTCAAGACGCTGGTCAGCAGCAGCAGGTAAAGCGAGAGTTCAAAGTAGCGGTGGACTGCCGAAAGCGGCGGTGTCGCGGCTGCATCCTGGGCTGGCATAAGGTTGCAATTATCTTAGCACCCGGCGAGGGCCACCCGGCTGTAGTCGGGGCGAGAAGGTAATCAGTGTGGTCGCCGCGTCTTTAGATGCGAGGCAGTTCTTGCAGCGCTGCCGCGGCAATTTTGCGCGTTGCGCTGGAGACGGGCAGACGGTCGAGCGCGGTGAGCAGTGGCGTGCGCGCTCCGGGGAGCCGCGGCAAGCGCTCGACCCGCAACAGGAAGGGCGCCAGAGTAATCTCCCGATAGGTGACGCTGTGGCGTGCAGCTCCGAGCTCCACAAGCTCTGTCCCCTCGAAGCCGAGCGAAGCTCGCAGGTGCCGGCGGAGTTCCCGCTCTGCGTCGCCCGAAACGCGCACCGCAGGGAATTGCCACAACCGTGAAAAAAGCGCGGCATCCTTCTTGGTGGAGTCGCGTTCGCCCGGCTTGAGCACCAGCGTCCGTCCCTGGCGGTCGAGCAGGACGGCGGCAGCGAGCGAGAGCTTGACCGGCGCGCGCTTCCCGCGGGCAGACGGCAATTGCTCGGCAATCCCCAGTTTATATGCCCGGCACCAGCGCGACACAGGGCACGCACCGCAGCGCGGCGAACGAGGTGTACACACCGTCGCGCCTAGCTCCATCATTGCCTGGTTCCAGTCGCCGGCTGCGGCAGGCTCGAGCAGCCCCTGTGCGGTGCTCTGCAAGTGCTTCCATCGCCGCGGCGCGCGCAGGTCGCCGCGAAGCCCGCCCAGGCGGGCCAGCACGCGCGCCACATTGCCATCGAGCACGGCCTCAGGCAAGCCGTATGCGATGCTGAGCACCGCCGCGGCAGTGTACCGGCCGATTCCCGGCAGCCGCAGCGCAGCTTCGAATTCACGGGGAAAGCGGCCGCCGTGGCGTGCCACGATCTCCTTCGCGGTGCGATGCAGGTGGCGCGCCCGGCCGTAATAGCCCAGGCCGGCCCACAGCCTCAGCACTTGCTCGGAACGCGCACCCGCCAGCGCACCGAGAGTGGGGAAGCGGTGCAGGAAACGGCGGTAGTAAGGCACGACCGCCGCTACTCGCGTTTGCTGGAGCATAATCTCGGCAAGCCAGATGTGGTAAGGGTCGCGGGTGCGCCGCCACGGTAGGTCGCGCTTCCGGCGATGAAACCAGGCGAGCAGCCGGCGCCGGAACACGGGAATTCCTTTCGCCGGAAGCTTCAGAGTCTTGTTGCGGGCAAGAAACACGCGCCATTCTCGCACATCACCGCCTCCAGTTTCACGCCCCCGGGGAGGTTCTACAGCGACTCAATGAACAGGAAATACGACGAGTTCCACAGACTGGTGGGTATCGAACCTCTCGGCTGGCTGGTCAGGATGATCTTGAAGATGTGCGTGTGCTCGACGAGTTGGGAGAGGAAGCCGTGGGTCGGCTCCAGCGCCTGCGGCTGGGCGAAGGCCAGCTGGCGGAGCACGTCGTAGACAATCTGACCGGCCGGCGCCATGGGCGTCACCAGCCCCGCAGTGCGAAACTCCATCACCGAGTCTATTTCGTAGAAGTGCCAGGCCAGGCAGGCGCAGAGCGTCACGGCGCGCTCGAATTTGTCGTCCGTTTCCGCGGTGCGCCCGTTGCGGAAAGGGTCGAGCACCAGCATCACGCGCCGCTCGTCTTCGCGGGCGAACTCCCGCACCTTGAGCGCGCCGGTCTTGGCCGAGGCCTTCCAATCCACGAAGCGCGCGCTATCGGTCGGCTGGTATTCGCGGATGGAATAGAGGTCGTGCCCGCGGCCGCGGATGAAACTCTCCAATTCGCCGCTCACCAGCGGCAGAATTTCGTAGAACTCCTCGGTAGGCGCGACCCGCGGGTACACCACCACTTCCATTTTCGAGTCCACCTTCCGGGTTTTTTGAAGAAACCCGAAGGGGAACTTCGTGCGGATGCCGAAGGCCTCTTGCCGGTAGACGCCGCGCCGCGGGAAGACCAGCTCGACTTTCTGCCGGGCCGTTTGTTGCCGGGGGATGTGCGGGAAATAGACGGGGCGCGTGAGGATCTGAGCATGTTGGCGGGCGTCCTCGCCAACGACCCGCAGGGAAAACGACGGCAGGCTCTGCTTTTCGTTGCGCAGCTCAACGATGGCCAACAGCGGCTGTTCTGCAAAGACGTGCTCGGGCAACTCCAGTTTCAGCTCGACGCCGGTCAGCACGATGCGGGAGAGCACGCCGGAAACGATAATGCCCGCCAGTAGGCTGGCCAGGACCATGAACAGCAGGTTGTTGCCGGTGTTGAGCGCGGCCAGGGCCACCACGAAGACGCCCGCCAGGTACACGAGCCCCTCGCGGGTCAGCTTGTAGTCAATCTGATAAGCGAACCAGCGCAGCGGCGTGCGCCGCGCCAGCACTGGAACGATCGTGACGGCCACCCAGCCGGCCAGCCCCAGCGCTGCCAGCGCCGCGGCCCCCGCCAGCCATAGCCGCCCGGTCTCGGCGGCGGCGCCGGAGTAGAGCGCCAGCAGCAGCGCAAACACCAGCGCGGCCATGGCGATGGCAAAGCTGCGCCAGCCGGGCCGGTCGAGCCCGCGCCACCAGCGCGCCACGAGCGAATCGGACATTAGAGTGGGATGCGAGTGCGCTCAACGAGCTCGTTCAGGATGGCTTCGGCCTGCTCGGACTTTTTCTGCGTCGAGGTGTAGCGCGTATTGACCACGACGCGGTGGGCGAACACAGGCAGGATGAGCTGCTTGAAATCGTCGGGCAGGCAGAAATCGCGGCCTTCGACGAAGGCGCGGGCCTGCGCGGCGCGCTGGAGCATCAGCGAGCCCCGCGGACTCACGCCCAGGCTGAGCTGCTCGGTCTGGCGGGTGCGCTCGACGATCTCGAGCGCATAGTCGAGCAGGCTCTCGTCCACGCGCACGCGCTGCGCTGCCTGCTGCATGGCCACGACGTCGCGCGCCTCCATCACCGCTTGGATCGCTCCGGCCGGTGCGTCGCCGCTGTGATTGCGGAGGATCTCCTTCTCGCTCAAGCGGGATGGATAACCCATGCGGATGCGTAGCAGGAAGCGGTCGAGCTGCGATTCAGGCAACGGGTAGGTGCCGTGGTGCTCGATGGGGTTCTGTGTGGCCATCACCATGAAGGGTACCGGCAGCGGGTGTGTGTGGTTGTCCATGGTCACCTGCGCCTCGTTCATGGCTTCGAGCAGCGCCGACTGGGTCTTGGGGGTGGTGCGGTTGATCTCGTCGGCGAGCACGATGTTGGCGAACACCGGGCCGGGCTTGAATTCGAACTTCTGCTGCGCCTGATTATAAACGCTGATGCCGATCAGATCGCTTGGCAGCATGTCGGAGGTGAACTGGATGCGCTGGAATGAGCAGTTGAACGAGCGTGCCAGCGCCTGGGCCAGCGTCGTCTTGCCCACGCCCGGCACGTCTTCGATCAGCAAGTGCCCGCGAGCCACCAGCGCGATGATGGCGAGCTGGATGGCCTCGTCCTTTCCCTTGATCACCGTGGCGATGGAGCGCTGGAGCTGGGCGATCTGATTGGCGGTGGCGGTGGTCATGGCTGCGGGCCGCGGGACCTGCGGCGGTTGAAAAACTCCTGCGCTTCTGCTACAAAACTCTGCAGTGGGCGATTAGCTCAGTGGTTAGAGCGCTCCCCTCACACGGGAGAGGTCCAAGGTTCAAGTCCTTGATCGCCCACCATTCTTATTGGGGCGCGCTGGCGCGCTCGAGACCTCTGCGGCCAACCCAAACCAGACCATTCTAGCGGAAAAGTTTGAAGTCAAGCACCCTGCGCACGGCTGAGTTTCTATCCCTGGGAACCTTGGTGGGCGGCATTATTTTTCTGAACTTTGGTGTGGCGCCCAGCGCATTCGCCACGCTCGGAAGTCGCGACTAGGCCGGCGCTTTTCTCTCTAGCAGTGTTCCTCTGTGGCCTCCTCTTCTTGTCCTCCTGCGCCCGGCGCGGCGCTGAGCACGGGTATGCTAGTATGCCCGCTTTAGTCCCCTTGTCAGATGTGCGAGGCCACATTCCGATAACGTGACTTCACAGGACTTGGCCATTTCGCCAAATCCCGGGCTCGCCGTAAGCCGGAACCTCTCGGCGTTCCGGCTATTTTTTTCTTGACAGTCGTCGTCGGTGCGGATAATCGTAACCTCATTTCCTTGAGAAGGAGAGTTCGATGCATATGCCACGACTTGTTCCCGCAGTGGTTGCCGCTGCGTTGAGCCTCGTGCCGTTTGGGCGCGCATACGCACAAGACGTTGATCAACAAGCCGTTCTGCTTGGGAAGCTCTGCAACGTACTGCGCGACCCGGTCTCTCTCGGATGGGTGAGGGGCCTCGGTGGCCAGGCGCAGGCAGAGATGGTTGAAACGGTAGCTAATCGTTTTTTGTTCTTTAAGTTCCTCCGCGAGAAGCAGCTCGCACTAGAAGCGGTAGCGCAATTGAACGTCATGGAACTCGGGCTCCCCAATGAGAGCCAAAAGGCCAAGGACGCGCTTGCACAGATTCGCAGAGGCCTGCAGGCCCAGGCAGAACAGGCAGAAAACAACGCGGGACGGGCGGCAGTCAAGTCTGCTGACGCCTTCCAAAGGCTGTGCGGTGATGTTCAGCCACCCAGCAACGTCACCTTGCAGCCGCTTCCCGGGCTACTTCCCCTCATCGGCGTGGTGACGGCGCCGCCGGCGCCGCCGGCGCGACTGAGCGCCTGTGGCACGTGGAGATGGAACAGCGGCCCCGGTTGGACGACTGCGGTCTTGTCCAGGAATGGGCGCGCATCGAATGCTGCCGGTGGACCGTGTAATGGGCGAGCCACCGGAACCTGGTCGGAATCGGGCAGCACGGTCACCGTCATCTGGACGTGGCTCTGCCCGGGCGGAAACAGCAAGAGCCGCGACGAACTGGCGCTTAGCAAAGACGGAAATACGCTGACCATGCCGGGCGACTCGGGCTGGAGGCCGGCGACGCGAACCGGCGCGTGCCAGTAGTCAGTCACGCGCACGAAGTCAGTATCAGGAGTGGGGAGGGTTCGATGCGTTTGCCGAAGCTTATCGTCGCACTAGTTGCCGCTGTACTAAGTGTAGCGCCGTCTGGCCGAGCAGTGGATAACGCTCACCTACACAGTAATTCTCTTCGCCCACTCGCGGCTCTTCCGAAGGACTAATTGTCATCGTACACTCCTGCATAATCGCCGCCTCCCCAGTGTAAAAGCTATCCAGATCTTCACGGACTCGATAGATCGGCTCAAGCAACGGCTTTCGCAGACCTGAAATTCCGTGTCGCTCGGGCGGGAAGGCTCTCCTTTCCGTCCCTGACAACGGGGCCGCATAAGCGGGAGTGCTGAATGGCTGCGAGCATAGCCGCGAGCCCCGTGCGCTCACGCGCGCTCCTCCTGCTGTGCGGCTTCCCCGCCGCGCCTCCCGCTTTTTGGGGTCCTCATGTTATCTTTCCGCTAATCTGTCGTGCCATTGAATTTGGCGCCATTAGTGACACGAATTTGACCGGCCCCATCCTGCGCCCGGCGCCGCGCTGAGCACGGGTATGCTAGTATGCCCGCGGCATGCAGACGGGGATCGTCGGGTTGCCGCTGGTCGGCAAGACCAGCCTGTTCAAAATCCTCACCCACGCGCACCTCGACGCCAGGGCGGCGCATGCCGCGACTCACGTCGGCGTGGCGCAGGTGCCCGACCCGCGCCTGGATAAACTGGCCGAGCTTTACCGACCGCGCAAGATAACTCATGCCGCGGTGCAGTACGTGGATGTCGGCGGGCTGGTGCAGGACCGGGCGAAGGACTCGGCCTTCCTGACGCCGCTTCGCGACGTGGACGCGCTGGCGCACGTCGTGCGCGTGTTTGAAAACCCCGCCGTGCGGCACGCCGCGGGGAAAATCGACCCGCTGCGCGATGTTGAAAGCCTCGAGCTGGAACTGATGCTGACCGACCTCGACCAAGCCACGCGCCGCATCGAGCGGATCGAGAAAGACCTCAAGAGGAAAAAGGAACCCGCGCTCGAGCAGGAACTGGCCTTGCTCAACCGCTGCCGCATTTCGATAGAAGCCGAACGGCCCCTGCGAGAGCTCGAATTCAGCGCCGAGGAGCAGAAGCTGCTCACCAGTTTCATGTTCCTTTCGCAGAAGCCGATGCTGTATGTCTTGAACCTCGGCGACGCCGAGGTGGCGGAGATTGACGGCGCGATCCAGCGGCACAACCTGGGCGTCCTGACGCAGCGACCCAACACGACCGTCACGCCCATCTGCGGCAGGATCGAAGCCGAACTGGCCGACCTCGAGGTCGCTGAGGCCGCCGAGCTCTTGGCCGCCTACGGCTTGAAGGAGTCCGGCCTCGACCGGCTGATCCACGCCACCTATGGGCTGCTCGGCCTGATTTCTTTTTTCACCTGCGGAGAGCCCGAGTGCCGCGCATGGACGATCCGCCGCGGCACCTCCGCGCTGAAGGCCGCCGGCGGTATCCACTCCGATTTCGAGCGCGGCTTCATCAAAGCGGAAGTCGTCCGCTGGGACGATCTGCTGGCCGCGGGGAGCCTGGCCGCGGCGCGCGAACGCGGGCGCGTCAAGCTGGAAGGGAAGGAGTATGCGGTGGAGGAAGGGGACGTGATCCTGTTTCGCCATGGCGGCTGAGCGCGAGATTCATGCTTGCACTCGGCGAATCGCGGACGCTTCTGGCACTGGGGCTCGGTTTGACCGCCGCCGCGGCCAACGTGCTAGGAGGCCTGTTCATCGTGCGGCGCGACTGGTCGCGCCAGTATTTGAAGTATTTCCTTGCGCTGGGCGCGGGCTTCATGCTCTCCGCCGCTTTCCTCGAGATGATTCCGGAGTCCGTGCGCCTGGCCGGAGATTCCGCGCTGCCGCTCATGCTGGGCGGCTACTGCATCGTGCACTTCTTCGAGCACACCCTCGCCCCGCACTTCCACTTCGGCGAGGAAACTCATCTCGAAGCGATGACGCCACAGCACGCCGGCTTCGCAGCGCTGCTCGGCCTGACGATTCATACGTTTTTTGACGGCGTGGCCATCGCCTCGGGCTTCCTGGTATCGGCGTGGCTGGGCGGGGTGATCTTTCTGGCGGTGTTCCTGCACAAATTGCCCGAGGGCTTCACCGTGGCGTCGTTGATGTTGGCCAGCGGGCAGGGCCGTCGCACGGCCCTGCTCTCTTCGATCCTGCTGGGGGTCGCAACGGTTGCCGGGGTGCTGCTGATGAACCTGCTCAAGGCACAAGTGAGCTACGCACTTCCGCTCGCGGCCGGGGTGACGGTCTATGTCGCAGCGTCCGACCTCATTCCAGAGGTCAATCGCGAACCGGGCGTGCGCATGGCGCTGGTCGTTTTTCTCGGTGTGGCGCTGATGCTGGTGTTGCACCGCTTCGTCCACTTCTAGATTCCTGCTCGTTTTCGCTCAGTCTTCGCCCGCATCGCGGTAGAAAGCCAGCCAGCAGGGCTGGCAACACCCTGCAGGTGCAACTTTTTAGCTCGCATCGGGTTCGATACAATGTGGAGGTCATGGCCAGGTCGGACGTCCAATTGATGCTTGACGTGAAGGCCGGGGACGACGCGTCCTTTGAGCTTTTGCTGCATAAGTATCGGACCCCGCTGGTCAATTTCCTCAACCGCATGGTGCGGGATTCGGCGACCGCGGAGGATCTGGCGCAGGAAGTTTTCCTCCGCATCTATCGGGCGCGCAACAAGTACGCGCCCAACGCCAAGTTTACGACCTGGCTCTACCGCATTGCCACGAACCTGGCGCTGAATGCGCTGCGCGACGCCCGCCACCGCCAGATGGAGGTTTCTCTGGGCCAGCCCGGTGAATCCGGTGAGACCGATCTGCCGGCGATCGAGTTGCCGGACCGGCAGCCTGGCATCGAGCAGCAACTGATGGCTCGCGATCGCGTCGAGCGCATACGCCGCGCCATCCACGCGCTGCCGGAAAAGCAGCGCGTCGCTGTGCTGCTGCACAAGTATCAGGAGATGGACTACGACGAGATTGCGCGAATTCTGGAGTGCTCGGAGAGCGCGCTGAAGTCGCTGCTCTTTCGAGCCTATGAAACTTTGCGAGTCGAGCTGGCGCCACTGGTCGCGCCGCCGAAGGACTGCCGGAGTAAAGAACCGGCAAGGGAAGGCAGGAGAACATGAACTGCGAACGGATCGAAAAACAACTAATTGCTTACATGGACGGGCGGGCGAGCTCCACCGAGCGTCGCGAGGTGGAAGCGCATCTTGCCGATTGTGGCGCCTGTCGGACCCGCGCCGAGGAGTTTCGCCTGCTCTGGGGCGTTCTGGACGAGGCGCCGCAAGCGGAGACCTCGCCCGCGTTCGACGCCCGCTTGCGGGCGCGCATCGCCGCAGAGCCGCCGCGGCAGAGCCTATGGGCGTGGCTTGTGCCGTCGCCGCGTCTGGCGCTGGCGGTTTCACTCCTGCTGGTGCTCTCGGTGTGGATCTCTTCGGTGCCGGCCCCCGGGCCTGCGGTTGCTGAAGTGGCCCAGAGCGAGGCGGAATTCAAAATGATCAAGGACCTGCCCGTACTGGAAGATTACGATGTGCTGGCCAACTTCGAGGCGCTCTCCGAGCTTCCTCCCCAGCCTGTGGACGCGAACCGGCCCATGTAATGCGTACCGGGCGACCCCAACTCGCAAACGCACTCGCGGTGCTGCTGCTGGCCGGGTGTGTCTCTGCGCCGGCGCTGGCGCAGCGCGGCGCCGGACAGAGCAAGGGCAAGCATGAGCCCGGCGAGAAGCCCCGGTCCGAAGGGGAAAAGAAGCAGAACCGCGCAAATCGCGCTATGGCAGGAATGCCGCCGCGCTGGATGGAGCGCCTGCGGGAGATGCCGCCCGAAGAGCAGGAGCGCTTCATGAACAACAACGAGCGTTTCCAGCAGCTCCCTCCGGAGCGCCAAGCGCAGATCCGCAAGCGGTTGCAGCACTGGAACAGCCTCGCACCAGAACAACGCGCCGAGGTTCGCAAGCGCGAGGAAGTCTGGCGGCAGATGTCACCCGAACAGCAGCGCCATGTCCGGGACGATCTGCTGCCAAAGTGGCAGCAACTTCCGCCAGAACGCCGCCAGGCTATCCTGCGGCGACTTTCCGCGCTGCGCAACCTGAGTGAATCCGAGCGCGCCGCGAAATTGAACGACCCGGCCTTCCTACAAGGTCTCAATCCCGAAGACCGTGGGATGCTGCGCGAGCTCGCCGGTTTACGCGTCGGCACGCCACCCGAACCGCCGCAGGAGAATCCCTAGGCGGTCTGAACCCCAGCAGGTCGTCCAGGGGCCCTTGACTGTTAGGCTACATCCCCGTTCTCCCGGGATACGCCGGCCTAGCCATCGGCGAACGGTATCGGCCGAACACCATCTGTAGTGGTTGACGAACGTCTTCGAGCCTTCGCCCTTTGTTTTCCACAAAAATCTTTGAAAACAAGGAGGATTTCGCTTGACAAGCGGCGAAGCCAGCCTAGAATCGTGGTCCAAAGTGGGGAGAAGTGGTAGAAAGTGTAAGGCTGTGGTGAAACGAACAGCTAAGACTATCTATTTTGGTGAGTTTCAAGATGCTGCGGGGCAACTATCCGGCGAAGGTGGACGGAAAGGGCAGGCTGAAGATCCCTGCGGCTTTCTTGGAAACTCTCCGGGAGTACGGCTCGCAGTTCTACGTCACCAGTGAGAACGGGAATTACGTGCGCATCTATCCGATGAAAATCTGGAGCGAGATCGAAGAGCGGATGGCGCGCCTCTCCTCCCACAACCGCACCAAGCAGAAGTTTCTCACTCGGGCGAACTATTTCGGCCAGGTGGTGGAAATTGACCGCCAGGGCAGAGTATTGATCCCTCCAATCCTGCGGGAAGCCGCGCTGATGAAGGGAGACGTGGACGTCCTCGGCAATCTGAACTACTTGGAAGTGTGGAACCACAGTCGGTTCCTGGAAAACCTGGACAAGAACCCGATCACGGCGGAAGACGAGAAGACGCTGGACGATTTGGGCATCTAGGTTTGAGCGCGCCGCATACCCCGGTCCTGGTCGAGCAGGTCGTGCGGTGGCTGCGGATTCGGCCCGATGGAACCTATATCGACGCGACGGTGGGGCCGGGGGGCCACGCTCTGGAAATTGTCCGGCGGCTTTCGACCGGCCGGTTGATCGGGATTGACCGCGACCCGCGGGCGCTGGACATCGCCCGAGAGCGGCTGCGGGCGTACGAACGACAGGTGATTCTAGTGCATGCAAACTTTTCGAGAATCGGAGAGATCGCCCGCGGGTTGAAGCTGCCACCGGCCGACGGCGTGCTGGCCGACCTGGGCGTCTCGAGCCTGCAACTGGACAGCGCCGAGCGCGGCTTTTCTTTTCGCTGGGCGGGACCGCTCGACATGCGCATGGATCCTGACGCGCAGAGCACCGCGGCTGAGATTGTGAATTACTGGCCGGAAGGAGAACTAGCCGACCTGCTCTATCGCTACGGCGAAGAGCGAGATTCACGCAGAATCGCCAGGGCCATCGTTCGGGCGCGCCCGCTGCGCGACACCGAACACCTGGCAACGGTTGTGGCAGGGGTCCGAAAAAAAAGGGGAAGGCAGAAACTGCATCCCGCGACAAAAACGTTTCTGGCGCTGCGGATTGCGGTGAATCGAGAGTTGGAGGAACTCGAGCAGTTTCTTTCTAGGACCCCTGCCACGCTTTCTTCCTCGGGGCGCTGGGTGGTGCTGAGCTACCACTCGCTGGAGGACCGGCTGGTGAAACACGCCTTCCAGCGGCTGGCACGGGAAGGCGTCCTCAAGATTTTGACGAAAAAAGTCGTGCAGGCACCAGCCGACGAGACCCGCGCAAACCCGCGAGCGCGAAGCGCGAAGATGCGCGTGGCGGAAAGAACAGCGCCGAAGGAACCGTCGGCGGCGGTCCCCACGCTATGACCGAATTCTATACCGTCAAGGAGATTGACAATTCGCGGCTGGCGCGCCCGGCCGTGCCCGGCCGCTTGCGCGAGTGCTGTCGCCTGCTGGCGCTGGGGGGCGTGCTGGCCGGCGCGTTCCTGCTCTACACCTGGCAGCACTTCCAGTGCATCCAGTTGCGCTACCAGCTCGAAGAGTTGAAATCCGAGCGCGTCCAGTCGGCCGAACTCAACCAGCAGCTCAAGCTCGAGGTGGCCGGCCTGCGCTCGCCCATGCGCATTGACGCCATCGCTCGCCGGCAGCTCGGGTTGAGCGTTCCGGTGCCGGGCCAGATCGCTCCGGTTGAAGGTCCGAGCGAGGCCGTGCTGGCGCAGGCACGCGCCGTGCAAGCCGCGGCAAGCCAGTGAGGACCCCTTCGCTGCATCCGGCTGCCGGGATGGGACAGGCCCTGCCGGAGGGCAGGGATGCTAGGTTGAGGGTAGATACCTTGTAGGCGGAGTTCGCGGTAGAAAAATGGACCTGCGCAGTCCCCCTGCCCGAGTGCTGTTGTTGACGGTGGTGGCGACGCTGTGGATGGGGGCGGCGCTGGCCCGCCTCGGCTATCTCCAGCTCGTTTGCTACAGCGATTACCTGGCTCGCGCCCAGCGCCAGCAGCAGCGCATCGTCGAAGTCAGCCCGAAGCGCGGCGCCATCTACGACCGCAACCTGCACGAGTTGGCCATGAGCGTTTCGGTGGACTCGTGCTTCGCTGTTCCCGCGGAAATCGCCAAGCCGAAGCTGGCGGCCCGGCTGCTGGCGCGCGTGCTGAGCACCTCGCCTGAAGAGATCGAGACGCGATTGTCGGCTTCGCGGGCCTTTGTCTGGATTGCCCGGAAGCTGCCGCCGGAAAAAGTCGAGCGCATCCAGGCGCTCAATCTCCGCGGGATCTACTTCCAGAAGGAAAACCGGCGCTTCTATCCCAAGCGGCAGCTCGCCGCGCACGTGCTCGGCTTCGTGGACATTGACGAGAAGGGCCTGGCCGGCATCGAGTACGCGCTCGATGACCAAGTCCGCGGCAAGCCCGGCCGGATGCTGGTGCTGGCCGACGCGCGTCGCCGCTGGTACGACCGCACCGAGAAGGCCGCAGACGCCGGCTCGAGCGTCGTGCTGACGATCGACGAGAAGATCCAATACATCGCTGAAAAAGAGCTGGCGGCGGCGGTCCATGAGACACGCGCGCTGGCCGGAACGATCATCGTGCAGGATCCCAATACGGGCGCCCTGCTGGCCGTGGCCAACTGGCCACCGTTCAACCCCAACGCGCCCACCGAGAGCTCCGCTGACTCGCGTATGGACCGCGCCATCGGCGCGCTTTACGAGCCTGGCTCGACCTTCAAGGTAATCACCCTCGCCGCGGCGCTTGAAGAGGGCATCACGCGTCCGGAGGAAATAATCGACTGCCAGATGGGCGCCATCTACATCGGCGGGCACCGCATCCGCGACCACAAGCGCTTCGGGTTGCTCAGCGTGGCGGAGGTGATCGCAAAGTCGAGCGACGTCGGCGCCATCAAGGTCGGCCTGCGGGTCGGCGCGCCCAAGCTGTATGACTACATCCGCGCGTTCGGCTTCGGTAGCCCCACCGGCGTTGATCTGCCCGGCGAGAACCGCGGCCTGCTCCGGCGTGTGGAGAACTGGTCGGGGATTTCGGTCGGCTCAATCTCCATGGGGCAGGAGATCGGTGTGACGCCGGTGCAACTGGCCACTGCGGTCTCGGCGATCGCCAATGGCGGGCTGCTCTATCGCCCGTACGTCCTGCGCGAATTGCGCCGCGCCGGGCAAGTCGAGCGCCCGGCGCCGTCTCCGCCGCGGCGTGCGGTGCGCCCCGCCACGGCGGCTACGCTTCGCCGGCTGCTAGAAGGAGTCGTGCGAGAGGGCACGGGCAAGCTGGCGCGCCTGGAAGGCTATACCTCCGCCGGCAAGACAGGCACGGCGCAAAAGATTGACCCAGCCACGGGCCGCTATTCGCCGACACAGCTTATCGCCTCGTTCGTTGGCTTTGCGCCGCTCAATACGCCCGTGGTGACTATTCTGGTCTCGCTCGATTCGCCCGTGGGCCGGCACCATGGCGGTGACGTGGCGGCGCCGGTCTTCAAGCGCGTGGCCGAGCAGGTGCTCGGCTATCTCGATGTGCCTCACGATCTGTTCGGCTCGCCCGCGCTCGAGCGCGCCTCAAATCATCCGAAGCCAAAACAGCCCCCAGCCGACGTGAGCGACTTCGATCCGGTCCAGGCCGAAGCTGGGGTGGCTGAAGCAGCCGCAACTCGCCCCCCCGCACGACGCGCCGCCCCAGCGGCAGCACCGACCTTCGCCCTGCCCGAGGGCGAAGGCATCGCCGTGCCCCAGTTCAAGGGCAAGACCGTGCGGGGCGTCACCGAGGAGTGCCTAAGCCTGGGCCTCAACCCCGTGCTGGTTGGCACGGGGGTTGCAGTAGAACAGTCTCCGGAGGCCGGCGTGCAAGTCCGGCGAGGCAGCCGCGTCACCGTGCGCTTTGCGCGCTCGGCAGCTCTGCTGGTGACTTCGGACCGGGGAAATTGAGAGTGCCGGCCAAGGTGGACGGCGTGACATCATTGAGGGCAACCCCGCCCCGGCCTATACTGGTGGTTCCGGGGATGAAACTCAGGGACCTATTGGTCGGGGCCGAATCCACCCAGCCCATCGGAAACGCCGACTGCGAAATCACCTCGCTGGCCTATAGCACCCGGCAGGTCTCCGCGGGCGCGTTGTTTTTCGCAATCCGTGGCGAGAAGACCGACGGCAACCGCTTCATCTCCGACGCCATCGCGCGCGGGGCGCGTGCCATCGCCAGCGAGCACCCGCGGCCGCAGGACTTGCCGTCGACGGTCGATTGGATTCAAGTTGCGGACGCTCGCAAGGGCCTGGCTTCGGCCGCGGCAAAATTCTACGGCCTCCCTGCGCAGGCCCTCAAGCTGATCGGAGTGACCGGCACCAACGGCAAGACCACGACGACCTACTTGATCGATTCCATCCTGCGCGCTGCGGGGCACGGCACGGGTCTGTTCGGCACGATCGCCTATCGCACGCCCCGCGGGAGCCGTGTGGCCACCAATACCACGCCCGAATCGCTCGACTTGCAAAGTTTTCTCGCCGAGGTGCGTGATGCCGGCGGTACGCACGCCGTGCTGGAGGCCAGCTCCCACGCGCTGGCGATGGACCGTGTGTGGGGCTGCCCGTTTGCCGCGGCCGTTTTCACCAATCTCACCCGCGATCACCTCGATTATCACAAGAGGCTTGGAGACTACTTCGCCGCCAAACGCCGACTGTTTGAGGGCTCCGGCGTCGGCGCGCCCGCCGTCGGCATCATCAATGCCGACGACCCTTACGCCGAGCGCTTGACGGGCCTGGCGAAGCGCACGCTTGCGTATGGCCTCGAAAACGATGCCGATATAAGCGCAAAAAAATTCACGCTGGCTTTCTCCGGGCTCGAGTTTACCGCGCATACACCGGCGGGAAAACTCGAAGTGTGCTCGCGCTTGGTGGGCCGCATCAATGTCTACAATATTCTGGCGGCAGTTGCCGTCGGAGTTGGCTTGGGGATCGACCGGGAGCACATCGAGGCCGGCATCCGTCAACTGGAAAGCGTGCCCGGGCGTTTTGAGCGCATCGAATTGGGCCAGCCCTATCTAGTGGTCGTGGACTACGCGCACACCGATGACGCTCTGCGCAACCTGATCGCCACGGCGCGCGAGCTGAACTCTGCCGGGCGCATCATCACCCTGTTCGGCTGCGGTGGCGACCGCGACCGCGCCAAGCGGCCGCTGATGGGCGAGGCGGCCGGCAGAGCAAGCGACGCCGTCGTGCTCACCAGCGACAACCCGCGCAGCGAAGATCCCCTGCGGATCATCAACGACGTTCTGGTGGGTTTACAGAAAACGAAAGTGAACTATGTAGTTGAGCCCGACCGCTGCGTGGCGGTGGAACGCGCGCTCGATCTGGCGCGCCCCGGCGACATCGTGCTTCTGGCCGGCAAGGGCCACGAAACCTATCAGGTGCTGCGCGACCGCACGATTGATTTTGACGACCGCGAAGTGGCGCGCCACTCGCTCCGCCGACACGGTTATGGAGCGTAGCAGTACCGTGCGCGCTTCCTGCGCCGGGAAAGAACGGGGACGCTGAGCAAGGGGTGACCCGAGCCGGTGAGACCCAGCTCGTTGAGGACGCTATGCGGTGGACGCTTGAAGAGGTGGCTCGCGCTCTGGGTGTTGCGCCTCCCGCGGGGCTCGACGCCATGGCCCGGCTGGCCGGCGTCTCGATTGATTCTCGCACGGCCCGTCCTGGAGAGCTGTTCGTGGCCATACACGGACCGCGTCACGATGGACACGCTTTTGTGGCTGCCGCCCTGGCCGCCGGAGCCACTGCAGCGGTGGTGGCGCGGCAGAGGTCCGCGGAGTTTCCCGAGGCAAGCCGCGGCAAGCTGTTCGCCGTGGACGACACCCTGGCGGCGCTCCAGCAACTGGCGCGGGCGGTCCGGCGGGCGTGGGGCCGGCGGCTGGCCGGGATCACCGGGTCGGTCGGTAAGACCACAACAAAAGAAATTCTGGCGGCACTTCTGGCCGCGAGGTTCCGCGTTCTGAAGTCCGAGGGAAACCTGAACAACGAGTTCGGCCTGCCGCTCACGCTGATGCGGCTCGACGATGCGCATCAGGCCGCTGTGGTCGAGATGGGGATGTCGCATTGCGGCGAATTGGCTCGCCTGGCAAAGATCGCCGAGCCGGACATCGGCGTGGTGACGCAGGTGGCGCCGGTGCACCTGGAGTTTTTCTCCTCGGTGGAGGAGGTGGCGCACGCAAAACGTGAACTGATCGAAGGCCTAGCAGGGCCGCACAGCGTCGCCGTGCTGAATGCCGACGATGCGCGCGTGGCGGGTTTTGCCGGTGTCGCTAGCGGGCGCGTGCTGACATTTGGACTCAGCTCCGCTGCGGAGTTCCGCGCCGAGGCGGTCGAAGACCTGGGCGCCGAAGGTTCGGCCTTTCAATTCGTCTCGCCCACCGGGCGGGTGCGCCTGGAGCTGCCGCTGATGGGCCGCCACAACGTCAGCAATGCGCTGGCCGCACTCGCGGCCGCGAGCGTCTGGGGCGTGGGCGCCGCTGAGGCGCAGAGCGTCTTTCCGCAGCTCGCGCCGGCGGCGATGCGCGGCGAGGTGTTGCGGTTTGCCGACGGGTTTGCGCTGATCAACGACTGCTACAACTCGAACCCGGTGGCGCTCGCGGCGATGGTGAACCTGCTCGCGGCCACGCCCGGCTATCGCCGCCGGATCCTCGCCGCAGGGGAGATGCTCGAGCTCGGCGCGGGCGCGCCGGGGTTTCACCGCGAAGCCGGCCGGCGCGCCGCGGCGACGCGGCGAATTGACTGGATCGTCGGAGTGCAAGGGGCAGCGGCAGAGCTGGTGCGCGGCGCAGTTGAGGCGGGTCACCCGGCAGCGCGCGCGCAATTCTTCGCCTCTTCGGAGGACGCGGCGAAATTCTTGGCCGGCTTCGTTGAGTCCGGAGACCTCCTGCTGGTAAAAGGCTCGCGCGGCGTGCGCATGGAGCGCATCGTGGATGCGCTGATCGCCCGCCATGCTCTGCTGGGCGCGGCGGCGGAGGCGGGAACAGCATTGGGCGCCCGGAAGGAGCGGCGCTGAGATGCTCTACTACCTTCTCTACCACGTCCTCCAGCGCTACTTCAGCCCGCTCAACGTTTTTCGGTACCTCACGGTCCGCACGGCGTACGCCAGCCTGACGGCGCTGTTTCTTTCGTTGGTGCTCGGCCCGTGGGTGGTGCGCAAGCTGCGTGAGTTGCAGATCGGCCAGTTCATCCGCGAGGAGGGTCCCGAGCGGCACCAGGCGAAAGCCGGCACGCCGACCATGGGCGGAGTGTTGATCGTGATTGCCACGGCGGTGCCCACGCTGCTCTGGGCCGACTTGGCCAACGCGTACGTCGTGCTGGCGCTGGGGGCCATGCTGGCCTTTGCCGCGGTTGGCTTCATTGACGACTACAACAAAGTCGTCCGCAAGCACAACCGCGGCCTGACCGGCACAGCCAAGCTGCTTCTCCAGGTCGCGATCAGCTTCGCGGCCTGCACGGTGCTGCTGATCCTCACCAGCCGCGGCGTTTATTCGACACAGTTGATGATGCCGTTCTTCAAGAAGTTCCATCCCGACCTGGTGATCCACTCGCTGCTCGCGAGCCCATATCTCTGGCCCATTTCGTTCGTTCCATTTCTGATTTTTGTCGTGCTGGTGATCGTGGGGTCATCGAACGCGGTCAACCTGACTGACGGCCTCGACGGCCTGGCGATCGGCTGTGTGGTGGTGGCCGCGGGCGCGCTGACCGTGGTGACCTACATCAGCAGCCACGCCCGCTTTGCCAGCTATCTCGACATCCAGTACATCCCGCACGTCGGCGAGCTGACGATTTTCTGCGGCGCGCTCGTGGGCGCCTCGATGGGGTTCCTCTGGTACAACGCCCATCCTGCAGAAATCTTCATGGGCGATGTCGGGTCGTTGGCGCTCGGCGGAAGTATCGGCGTCGTGGCCGTCATCATCAAGCAAGAGGTCTTGCTCTTTTTCGTCGGCGGAGTGTTTGTGCTGGAGGCGCTCTCGGTGATCCTGCAGGTCGCCTCCTTCCGGCTGACCGGCAAGCGCATCCTGCGCATGGCGCCGCTGCATCACCATTTCGAGCTGGCGGGCTGGAGCGAATCGAAAATCATCGTGCGGTTCTGGATCGTCGCGCTGTTTTTCGCGCTGTTCTCGCTGACAACGCTGAAGCTGAGGTAGATCGCTTGCGATCGGGTATCGAGCTGTCGGGCAAACGCGTGCTGGTCGTGGGGCTGGCGCGCACGGGGATCGCCACGGCGCTGTTTTGCGCCGCCCGCGGCGCCCGCGTCACCGCCAGCGAGGACCGGCCCGAATCGCAGGTGGCCGAAGCGGCCGCGAAGCTCCGCGCCACGGGTTGCGCACTCGAGCTCGGTGGCCACCGCGGCGAAACCTTTCTCGCCCAGGACCTGATTGTGCCCAGCCCCGGCGTGCCTCCGACGATGTCGCATCTGGCGGCGGCGCGCGCCCAGGGCGTCCCCATCTGGAGCGAGGTCGAACTCGCCTGGCGTTTCCTGCGCGGCCGGCTCGCGGCGGTCACCGGCTCGAACGGCAAGACGACGACAACTGCGCTCATCGGCCATATCTTGGAAACGGCCGGCATCCCGATGCTGGTGGCAGGCAACATCGGCACGCCGTTGATCTCCCGGGTGGAAGCCTCGAGCGATTCGACAGTGACTGTGGCTGAGCTTAGCAGCTTTCAATTGGAGACCATTGAGTCTCTCCGGCCGGACATTGCTGTCCTGCTCAACCTCACGCCCGACCACCTCGATCGCCATGCCTCGTTCGAGGAATACGTCCGCGCCAAGGCGCGCATGTTCGAGAACCAAACCGAGCAAGATGCCGCGGTTGTGAACGCCGACGCCGTCGCGGCGCAGTATGCCCCGCTGCGGCCGCGCCTGTTCTGGTTCAGCAGGCTCCAGCGGGTGGCCAGCGGGGCTTTCCTCCGCGGCGAGGAGATCGTGTTCCGCGGCGACGGTGCGGAGACGGTGCTGCTGCGCCGCGGCGACATCGGCCTGCGCGGCGAGCACAACGTCGAAAACGTCCTGGCAGCCGCCGCCGCGGCGCTGCTTGCTGGCGCCTCGCCGGACGCGATTGCCGCCGGCGTGCGCAGCTTTGCTGGCGTGGAGCACCGCCTGGAGTTCGTCGCCGAGATTGGCGGCGTGAGTTTCTACAACGATTCCAAGGCGACCAATGTGGACGCCACACTTAAAGCAGTGGATGCGTTCGCCGGAAACCTGCTGGTGATCCTGGGCGGCAAGGACAAGGGCGGCGACTTCACCCTGTTGCGCGAGCCGTTGCGACGGCGCGCGCGCCTCGCGCTGCTGGTTGGCGCTGCGGCCGACAAAATCGCCGTGCAGCTCGCGGAGGCGCTGCCGGTTGAGCGGGCGGGCGAGCTCGACCGCGCCGTGCGCCTGGCTTTTGAGCACGCGCGCTCGGGTGACGTAGTGCTGCTGGCGCCGGCGTGTGCCAGCTTCGATCAGTTCGAGAACTTCGAACACCGCGGCCGCGTCTTCAAGCAACTGGTGCGCCAGCTCGAACAGCAGCATGCGGGCGAGCCCGCTCGGTCGAGTTGACAATGCCACGCCGCCTCCAAACCGACCGCTGGTTGTTCCTGGCCACCCTGGCGCTGTGCCTGATCGGCGCGGTGATGGTCTTCAGCGCCTCGGCAGTCATCGCCCGCGAGCAGCACGGCAACGCCTACACCTTTCTGCTGCGGCAACTCATCTGGCTGGCGCTGGGCATGGCCGGGATGTTCTGGATGATGAACGTTGATTACCGCCTGGTGCGCCAGGCCTCGGTGATCTTCACCGCGCTATTCGGGGTGCTAGTGCTGCTGCTGGGGGTGTTTTTCTTCGACAAATCGCACGCCACGCACCGCTGGATCCGCTTCGGTCCGGCGAGCATTCAGCCCTCTGAGTTTGCCAAGCTTGCGGTGATTTTTTATCTGGCGTGGTTCCTGGAGATGCGCCGGCGCCCGCGGGCCGGCCAGTCTGCGGCGGGCATCAACGACCTGCGGCGTACTTTAGGCCCCGCGCTTGCGCCGGTGTTGCTGCTTGTGGGGCTGGTAGTAATCGAGCCCGACCTGGGCACGGCGCTTGAAATCTTTCTAATCGCGCTGGCCATCTTGTTTGTGGCCGGGCTCTCCGGCCGGTACCTCCTCTGGGCCGGCGTAGCCGCGATTCCGGCAATCTATCTGCTCGTTGTGCGCGTCTCCTATCGCTACGACCGTGTCCTCGCCTTTCTGAACCCTGAGGCGGACCCGCAGGGTCGCGGCTTTCAGCTGATGCAGTCGCTGATTGCAGTGGGCTCAGGCGGCTTTGCCGGTGTCGGCCTGATGGAGAGCCGCCAGAAGCTGTTCTACCTGCCCGAGGCGCACACCGATTTCATCTACGCGGTGCTGTGCGAGGAATTGGGCTTCCTGGGCGGCGCAGTGGTGCTGGCGCTGTTTGCCATTTACGGCTGGCGGGGCATCCGCGCTGCGCTGGCCGCCCCGGACGATTTCAGCCGGCTGGCCGCGCTGGGCATCACGGTGATGGTCGTGAGCCAGGCTCTGATCAACCTGGGCGTCGTGCTTGGCATGATGCCGACCAAGGGCATCCCGCTGCCATTCATCAGCTACGGCGGCTCGAGCCTGGTGGTCATGCTGTTGGCCACGGGCGTGCTATTGAATATCAGCCAGCAAGCGGAGTAGGGCTTGTCTCGCTCGCCCTGAGCCTCTCGACGCCACTCCGGGCAATCTCTGCCGAAGGGAGCGAGTCCGCCGCTCGCAGGGGAGCGCGGCGGGCGAGCCGAGCGATGAAACTGCTGATTGCGGGGGGCGGCACTGGCGGCCACGTCTTCCCGGCGATGGCGGTCGCCCGGGAATGGCTGGGCCGGGATGCGGAGAGGGAAGTGCTGTTTGTCGGAACCGAACGCGGGTTGGAAGCGAAGCTGGTCCCTGTGGCGGGCCTGCCGCTGGAAACAGTGCGTGCCGCCGGGCTGAAGGGCATCGGCGGGAGGCGGCTGTTGCGCAATGCCGCGATGCTGCTTCCGGCGCTATGGGATTCGGCGGTGATTCTCCACCGCCACCGCTTCGCTGCAGGCTTCGGCGTCGGCGGATACGCCGCGGGCCCGATGTTGCTCGCGGCCGTCCTGCGAGGTCTGCCCACGGTGATTTTCGAGCCGAATGCCGAGCCCGGCTTCACGAACCGCGCGCTGGCCGGGCTGGTGACCCGGATTGCAACAGCCTATGAAGCGCCCGCCGAGCGCTGGGGCCGCAAGGCAGTGGTGACCGGCTGCCCGGTGCGGCCGGAGTTCTTTGCCTGTCCTGTGCGCCCCCACGTCCCGCCGTTCCACATCCTGATCACCGGCGGCAGCCAGGGCGCGCTCGCAATCAACCGCGCTGTGGTGGACGCAATCGACCAACTCGCCGTGCGTAAAAAGGAACTCTCCATCGTTCATCAGACCGGCGAACGCGACTATAATGCCGTGCGTGTGGCCTATGCGCGGCGCGAATTTCCGGCGGAGGTGCTGCCCTTCCTGCTGAACATGGCGGAGCGTTTTGCCCAGGCGGACCTGATCGTCTGCCGCTCGGGAGCGATCACGGTGGCGGAGGTCGCCGCTGCCGGGCGCGCCGCCATCTTCATCCCCTTCGCAGCCGCCACTGATCGCCACCAGTTGCGCAATGCCCAGGCGCTTGAGCGCGCCGGCGCGGCGCGGTTGGTCCCGGAGACCGAGCTGACCCCCGAGCGCCTGGCGGGGGAGATCCTTGCGCTGCTCGATCACCCCGGCCGCCTGCGGGAGATAGAGCAGCGGGCGCGGCAGTTGGCACGGCCTCATGCGGCCCGGGACATCGTGAACCTGATCGAGCGGGTGGCGCAGCGATGATGGTCAGCTTCCACAACTTCCAGCGCATCCACCTGGTGGGCATCGGCGGGATGGGGATGAGCGGTATCGCCGAGGTGCTGCTCACGCTCGGCTACGCCGTTTCCGGCTCGGACCTGAAGGCTTCTCCGATCACCCAGCGGCTGGGCAACCTGGGCGCCAAGGTTTACGAAGGCCACCGCGCCGAGTACGTCCACGGCGCGCACGTCGTCGTGGTGTCCTCGGCCGTCCGCCGCGACAACGTAGAAATCACTGAAGCCCACCGGCTGAAGATTCCGGTCATCCCGCGGGCCGAGATGTTGGCCGAGCTGATGCGCCTAAAGTACGGCATCGCCGTGGCGGGCGCGCACGGCAAGACCACCACAACATCGCTGGTCGCATCAGTGCTGGGCGCCGCGGGTCTCGACCCCACATTCGTGATTGGAGGGACCGTCAAGCACGCCGGCTCGACCGCACGGCTGGGCCGCGGCGAGTACATGGTGGTCGAGGCGGACGAGAGCGACCGCACATTCCTTCTGCTCGCGCCGGTGGTCGCCGTGGTGACCACAATTGATCGCGAGCACCTCGACCAGTACCACACGCTCGAAGAGATTCAGGAGGTCTTCACCCAGTTCGCGAACCGCGTGCCTTTCTATGGCTCTGTCATCCTCTGCCTGGACGAGCCGAACGTGCAGGCCATCCTCCCCGGCGTGAAGCGACCTGTAATCACCTATGGCACCTCGAGCCAGGCCGACCTGGTCATCAGCGATATCGAGCTGCGCGGCCTGGAGAGCGAATTCCGGTTGAAGTTCCGCGGCGACGACCTGGGGAGCTTCCACCTGCCAGCGCCGCCGGGTATCCACAACGTCCGCAATGCCGCCGCGGCCGCTGCCGTGGCGCTCTACCTGAACATCCCCGCGGACCTGATCCGAGCGGGCCTGGAGAAATTCACCGGCGTGGGCCGGCGGTTTGACGTGAGGGGCGTCGTGAATGGCACCACGCTGATTGACGACTACGGCCACCACCCTGCCGAGATCCGCGCCACGCTCGAAGCGGCGCGGGGTTGCCGGTACGAACGCTTGCTGGTGCTGTTCCAGCCCCACCGCTATACGCGCAGCCAGCACCTTTGGGACGATTTCTGCCTTGCCTTCAACCAGGCCGATGTGCTGGTGATGACCGATATCTATGCCGCGAATGAAGCGCCGATCCCCGGCATCAGCGGCGAGGCGCTGGCCGACGCCATCCGGGCCGCCGGGCACAAGCAAGTGATCTTCCGCAGCTCGATGCAGGAGGGCATCGAATACCTGCTGCACGAGGCGCGCCCGGGCGACGCCGTGCTGACCATCGGCGCCGGCAACGTGGGCCGCGCGCTGGGCGAGCTGGCCATCCTGCTGGGAGCCAGAGTCTCCACGCACTATGCGCATTAGCGACCCCAAACTCGTGGCCGCGCTGCCCGACCTCGGCGTGGAGCTTCGCCCGGCGGCGTCGCTGGCCAAGCTGTCGTCTCTCGCCATCGGCGGAACTACCGATCTGCTGTTCATCCGCCGGCACCAGCACCTGCCAGAGCTGGTCGGCTTGCTGCAACAGGCCGGAATCGCGCATCGGTTTCTGGGCGGCGGGACCAACGTGCTGATCCGCGACGGCGAGCTGCCCTGGGTGGTGCTGCAACTGGCGCGCTCGGAGCCCGACGTGCGCATCGAGGGCAATATTGCCAGCGTGGCCGCCGCCGCGGACCTTGGCCGCACCGTCACCTTCTGCGCCAAGAACAACCTTGGCGGGATGGAGGGGCTGATCGGCGTGCCGGGCACGGTTGGCGGCGCCCTGCGCATGAACGCGGGAGCTTACGGCACGCAGATCGGCTCGTTCGTGCGCGAAGTGGAAGTTTATCGGGCGGCCGAGCGCCGCATCGAAACGCTCCGCGGCGCTCAAATCAACTTCGAATACCGCCACACTTCTTTCGCGCGCGATGATATTATGCTGGCAGTGAAACTGGAGCTGCCCTCCAAGCCGTTCGCCGATATTCTCGCAGGGATTCGCGTCTGTAACGAAAAACGACGGGCCAGCCAGCCGCTCAATCAGAAGAGCGCGGGCTGCATATTCAAGAACCCGCCGGGCGCTTCGGCGGGACGCATGATTGACGAGCTCGGCTTGAAGGGCCACAGCGTTGGCGACGCCCGCGTCAGCGACCGCCACGCCAATTTCTTCCTCAATGCCGGTAAAGCCAGCTCGGCCGAGATGCACGCGCTGATCGCCGACGTCCGCGAGCGCGTCCGCCGCACCTATGGCATGGAACTCGAAGAAGAAGTCATCGTCTGGAACGGATAATGGCCAGCGAACCGGAAACCTACCAGCCCGAGGCCCTTGCCGATGAAGAGCCACGGTACCTGCGTCGGCAGAAACCCCTCGAGATCCGCCGGCGCAAATTCGGCCGACGGAGCTGGCAGCTCTATAAGCGCGTGCTCGCCGGCGGGGCGGCCGCTGCGGTCTGCGGCTGGCTGATTTACGAAACCGCTCATTTCTTCCTCTATTCGCCGCGAGTGGTACTTGCCCGGCCCGAGCAGATCGAGGTCACCGGCAACCACCACGTCGCCCGCAGGGCGGTGCTCGAAAAGTTCTTCCCCGACCGCGGCCACAGCGTCCTCCGTGTGCCACTGGCCGAGCGGCGCCGGGCGATCGAAGAGATCCCCTGGGTCGGGCAGGCCAGCGTCGAGCGCATCCTGCCGAATCGCTTCCGTGTCGAGCTGGTTGAGCGGACGCCGGTCGCGTTTTTGCGCCTGGGCACGGAGCTTGCCCTAGTGGACGGCTACGGCGCCATCCTGGAGCGGCCGCCGAACGCCGCATTTCATTTTCCGGTGGTCGCCGGGATCGCCGAAACGATGGCGCGTGAGGCCCGCGAGCAGCGCATGAAGCTCTACGTGCAGTTCTTGAAGGATATTGAGCAGGTTCGTCCAGGCGCGGCTGAGCGTGTCAGCGAGGTGGACCTCGCTGACGCCCGGGACCTGCGCGCCACGCTCGCGGGCCTCGCGGAGATGCGCGCCGCCGGCGCGGGCGATTTGGGCGCCGTCCTGGTGCATTTCGGTGACGGCGATTTCATCAACAAATTCCGCCTGTTTGTGGAGAACTTCGCTCAGTGGCGTGCAACCGCCGGGCGCGTGGACTCGGTGGATCTGCGCTTTGCCCGGCAGGTGGTGGTGAATCCGGAGGCGAAAACCACAGCGGCGCGCACGCCCGGGCGCTCCGAAGCGCGCGTCAAGCGCCGCTAGTCTGCGCCGGCGGGCGGGAATGGCGGCGACGAGCAGGGGGGTCGGCAAACCTTGTCGGGGAGCGGCGGATTGGGGAAGAAAGACCGGTATCTGGTGGGGCTTGACATCGGCAGCACGAAGACGTGCGCGATGATCGGCGAGCTGGAAGATGACACGGTGAAGTTTCTCGCGCTGGGCGCGGCTGAATCAAAGGGCCTGCGCAAGGGCTTGATCGTCAACCTGGACGCCGCGGTCAACTCGATCCGACGGGCGGTGGAGGAAGCCGAAGGCGTCGCCGGCGTGCCCGTTGAATCGGCGCTGGTGGGCGTGGCGGGCAGCCACATCCGCGGGGTGAACAGTCGCGGCGGAATCTCGCTCGACAAGCGCCCGCGGGATATCCAGCGCGACGACGTGCGCCGCGCTGTGGACGCCGCCCGCAGCATCTCCCTCCCGGAAGACCGCGAAGTGCTGCACGTGCTCCCGCAGGAATTCCTACTCGACGGGCAGGACAGCATCCGCGACCCGATGGGCATGGTCGGCCAGCAGCTCGGCGTCAACGTGCACATCGTCACCGCCTCAACCTCGGCCACGCAGAACCTGATCACCGCGGTGAACCGCGCGGGCGTGGTCGTCGCCGATACCGTGCTGGAGTCGCTGGCAGCGGCCGAAGCCTGCCTGACCCAGGACGAACGCGAGCTGGGCTGCTGCCTGCTCGACATTGGCGGCGGCACCACCGAGATACTCGTATACGCCGGCGGCATGGTGCGCCACACCGCTGCGGTGCCGGTCGGCGGCGACCACTTCACCAACGATCTGGCCGTCGGCCTGCGCACGCCCATCCCCGAAGCGGAAAAAATCAAGCGGGAGCATGCCTGCGCCTGGCACGAGCTGCTCCGCGAGGATCACGCCATCGAGATCGCCAGCGTCGGCGACCGCCCGCCGCGCACCGTCTTTGCGCGCATGCTCTGCGCGATTGTGGAGCCGCGGGCGCAGGAGCTGCTCGTGCTGGTGCGCGATGAGTTGCAGCGCGCCGGCCTGGACACGCTGATCCCCGCCGGCCTGGTGCTCGCCGGAGGCGGCTCGCGCCTCCGCGGCCTGGTCGAGCTGGCCGAGCGCATGTTCGCTCTGCCGGTGCGCGTGGTGGCGCCGCGAGGACCGGCGGGCATGCCGGAAGAGCTTTCCCAGCCCGAATACGCTACGGCAGTAGGGCTGCTGCTGTACGGGGCGCGCGCCCGCCGCACGGCGGCGCAGCGGCCCGATACTCTGGTGGCCAAGCTCAGGAGCATGTTCGCCGGAGCCTAGCACGCCGGCGGACGGAACGTTTGGCAAGGATTGCAAAACTCATGGGGGGAGGCACCATGACGCCGAAAGAATCGGGCATCCGGATATCATTCACCGAAGAGCAGCAGCA
>Ga0070707_100000396_pt1 | contig 42988 bp, 35 predicted proteins | sample KBSK5502metaG_FD_65468 | JGI IMG/M metagenome (GOLD analysis project Ga0070707, IMG submission 65468) | Corn, switchgrass and miscanthus rhizosphere microbial communities from Kellogg Biological Station, Michigan, USA - KBS K5-50-2 metaG | ecosystem: Host-associated > Plants > Roots >... | reverse complement strand
CGAGGTGGGGGAGGTGATCGTCGTCGATGACGGGTCGACCGACGGCACGTGGGACATCCTGGAACGAATCGCGAAGGCCGACTCGCGCATCCGCATCTTCCGCCAGCAGGTCAACCAGGGAAAAGGCGCCGCGATCCGTCGCGCGATACAGGAGCTGAGGATGCCCTTCGCGCTGATCCAGGACGCCGACCTCGAATACGACCCTCGCGACTATCCCGACCTGCTTGAACCCCTTGTCGAAGGCAGGGCCGACGTGGTCTACGGCGTGCGCGGGTTCGCGGGCCAGACGGCGTTCAGCTTCTGGTTCGTGATCGGCAACAGAGCGGTCACGCTTGCGACCAACGTTCTTTTTGACTGCTACATCTCCGACATGGAGACGGGCTACAAGATCCTGAGGTCGGACCTCTGGCGGCGGCTGAACCTTCAGGGCACCCGTTTCGACATCGAGCCGGAGATCACCGCCCGCGTCTTGAGGCTCGGCTACAGGATCCATGAGGTGCCGATCCATTACTACGCTCGGAGCCGCGACGAGGGCAAGAAGCTGACCTGGATGGATGGAGTGATGGCTCTGGGCACACTGGTCGGGTTGCGTCTGCGGTCTGACAAGAGCTTGTTCGGCTCGTCCTGGACCGACGACTACCACCGCGTGCGTCGAACCGAGCTCTCGAGCAACCACCCACTCATGACCCCGACAGCCGGCGACTCGCAAGACTGAGCCGGTGCCAGGCGCTGGCTCTCGGTTTGCCGCCAACCTCGGAATCCGAATGAGCCTGCTAGCCTTTCAGCGTTGGCGTCAAGCGTTCGTGACCAGACCGACGCGGCATCACTCCCGGACACGAATTCGCGAGGCGGCGGTACCGCCCTAGGAGTCTGGCCCGGTTGGCTCGTTCGGGTCCTGGACAGGCCCAACTGGCTACCGCGGGTGCTGATCGTCGGTGACGCGGTGACGGTGGTCCTGTCTGTGCTCGCCGCCTACTGGTTGCGCTTCCATGCCCAGCCCCTTTCGGCACCGACCAGCGAGCCGCCCGACCTCAGCGCTTACCTCCTGGTGACTCCGGCCATCGTGGCGATTTACGCCTTCGCACTGGCGCTCAACCGCCAGTACACATCGTGGCGCGGGCGCAGCCTCGTCGACCAGCTCTTCTCCATGTACAGCGGCATTGCGCTGGCCGGCATGTTAATTCTCGCGGCGATATCGCTCAGCCACATCGGCTTTCAGTACTCGCGTCTTTTCTTTGTGGACTTCCTGCTGTTCAGCGCCGCGCTGATGACGATGGAGCGTTACGCGCTCCGGCAGTACGAGACGCACCTGAGGCGCCGCGGCATAGGCACCGAACGGGTGATCCTGATCGGCACCGGCATGGCCAGTCAGCTGCTCATCCGGCGCATGACGATGTTCCCGCAGTATGGGTTCCACGTAGAGGGCGTCATCGACGCCGACCTCAAGCCCGGCACGCGATTCGCCGGCGTGCCGGTGCTTGGCGACGTGGCCAGACTGTCGGAGATGATCCGCAAGCTGGATGTTCACCAGGTCTTCGTGGCTATCCCCAACGCCCCCAGTGACGAGCTGCTGCGCCTAATCAAGATGTTTGAGAACGAGAAGGTGGAGTTCAAGCTGGTGCCGGACCTGCTCGGTTTGATGAGCAGCCCAGTCGCCGACGTCTCGATCGACGGCCTCCCGCTGATCGGGATTCGGCGCAACCAGGTCCGGGGCGGCTCCGCTGTGCTGAAACGCGGCATCGACATAGCCATCAGCGGGATCGGGCTGGTGCTCGCGCTGCCTGTGATGGCGATCATCGCTGTGTCTATCAGGCTGACGTCGCACGGGCCGGTCCTGTTCCGGCAGGAGCGCGTGGGCCTCCACGGAAAGACGATTATGGTCTTCAAGTTCCGCTCGATGATCGACCAGGCCGAAGCCAAGACCGGACCCGTCGTGGCCCAGCCGGGCGACGACCGCTGCACCCCGGTGGGTCGCGTGCTGCGGCGGCTGAGCCTTGACGAGCTGCCGCAGCTCTTCAACGTCATTTGCGGCGACATGAGCCTCGTCGGCCCGCGGCCGATGCGGCCCTTCCTGGTCGACCGCTACAGCGAGCAGCTGCCGCGCTACGTGGAGCGGCACCAGGTGAGGCCGGGGCTCACGGGTTGGGCGGAGGTCAACGACCTGCGGGGCGCGGCAAACATCGCCGAGCGCGCCCTGTACGACCTGTACTACGTCGAGAACTGGTCCGTGACGCTAGACCTGAAGATCATCGTCCTGACGGCCTTGAGGATGCTCTTCCAGCGGCACGCGTATTAGTCAGGCGGATGGTCGCGTGTTCGTGAGCAGCGCCAGGCCCTCGCCGCTCGCGACGAGCACATAGCCCTCAGCCTCGACCTTCGCGACCTCCTCGTCGAAAAGCGCCTGGCTGTGGCCCAGCGCGGCGTAGTCCAGAATCACCCACTGCGCGTCCACCACGCCCTCGAACGAGTAGTCGTAGATGTACCGGCGCTCGGACAGCTGGCTCGGGAAACCGTTCTCAGCCGATACGCGGGCGTCGTGCGGGATCATCGCCAGCGACGGCGTGAAGGCCGCGTAGCGCGCCTCGGTGCGGTACTGACCAGGATCGAACTTCCGCGAAAAGGGCATGTCGCCGAAAGCCCAGCTCAGACCCAACGAGCTCACCAGCACCGCGGCCATCAGCGGCCGTCGCCAGGCGTCGGGCAGGCGCGAGAGGGCGATGATCGAAGTGCCCACGATGAGGGGGATGAGCGGTGCCGAGTACTGCGAGGTGTACGAAAACTGTGGCCCGTAGTTGGACAGTACAAGGTAGGCCAGGCTTGGCAGGACGAGGATCGCGGACCAACCAGCGAGAGCGCTCAGGCCGAGGACGGGACCGAAGAGTCCCACAACGAAAAAGACCTTCTTCGCCTGGAGCACTGCGCGGACGATTCGCAACGGGTTGGTGAAGGCGGTGCGAATGATGCCGAGAGGGCTGCCGCCGACGTCCGCGTAGCGCTCGGCAATGTAGGGGTAAGAGCGGCCCCCGGCGAAGAACGGGATGACGATCTGGATGATCGCCGCGAAAGCGACCGCGCTGCCTGCGAGGACGCCGAGGCCGAGCTTCCAGTCGCGTTTGCCGATCAACGCGTACGCACCGAAGGCGACCCCTACCAGGCCCATCTCCTCCTTCACGAGAAACGCGACCGCCAGGCTGGCCACGAACCACCAGCGGCGGCCGGCCTCGAGGAAGTACAGCGCGAAGGCGAGCGGTGCGACCGCCAGCGCGACCTCGTGAAAGTCGAAGAGGTTGATGTACGCGACGGGCAGGAACAGGAAATAGACGACGGTCCATGCGATTGCATAGCCCGATGGCAGCTTCAGCTTTGCCAGGAGGTACAACGGCCACGCACCGAGGGCGAGGCAGAACGTTTGGACGACGGCCAGCGTTTCAGGATGCGGAAATGCGAAGTAGAAGGGAACGATCACCCAGAAGATCGGTGAGAAGTGATCGCCCAGCAGCGAGTGGGGGACGGGCAGTGCCTGGCTCATCGTCGATTCGAAGGGCCTTCCTTGCGTCGTGTTCCAGAACGCCTGGTCGAACAGCCCGAGGTCGAATCCGAGGGAGTGATACGACTCGTGGCGCAGGGCCGCGAGAGTGGAGTAAAGGACGAAATACAACGCCGCGACGGCGAGCACGATGCGGCCTTCGCGGCGTGCAGCCAATCGAGATGCGGTGGCGATCACGCCACCACGAGGCGCGCGCGAGCTCATGAGGCTACCGATGAAAAGCACGATTGAACGCACGGAGGAGGCACCGAAGACAGATGGTAAACTGCGCCGGGTGCCAGTCCCCAGGCGGCGACGGAGCCGTAATGCTCGCGTCGCGCTGATCACTGTCATTGGCATCGCACTTGGCGTGGTCGGTGCCAGCGGCATCGGCCTGCTTGCCGTCAAGAGCCAGGCTGACGGGATTCAGTCTCAGCTCACCGCGGATCTGAAGTCTGGCCAGACCTACCTGGAATCGGCCAAGACCAGCCTCAAGCTGGCCAACAACAACCACGACCCAAAACAGATCGACGCCGCAACGAATGACTTCGTCGCCGCGAAGGCCAAGTTCGCAGCCGCCGTCCACCTGGCAGACGGCAGCACCTTCCTGCACGGGCTCGAAGTCATGCCTGCGGTCGGGGGTCTTGTTCGCTCGCGACATGACGCCGTGGACGGGCTCGGCGCGATGGGCATCGCGCTGTCGGAGGCGGGCCTCGAAGTGGCGAAGCTCGACGCCCAGCTCATCAAACCAGCACCGGGCGGTCAGCCAGGTCAGCTTCTCCTGGGTGTGCTGAAACAAGCAGGCCCCAGCCTCGTGACGATTCGCGCAGAGCTTCAGCAGGCACAGGTCGCGGCGCAGAGCGTGGACGTGAGCGTGGTCCCTGCCGCCCAGAGAGCCACGTTCGTGAAGGCCCGCGACAGCATCACGACCGCGCTGGGGGATCTCGACGAGCTGCGTCGATTGATGCCGATACTGATCGAGATACTGGGGGGTAACGGACCCCGGACGTACTTGATCGAGCAGGTGAACCCGGCTGAATTGCGAGGGGGCGGGGGATTCCTGGGCTCATTCAGCCTGATGTCCGCCGACAACGGCTCCATGACCCTGGTTCGAAGCGGTAACAGTTACGAGCTGGCTAGCGGCAGAACAACGCCGGGTCGACCGGGCTACGTGACTCCCCCAGGGCCCCTACTCGACTGGCTGCCAAGAGTTGGGTGGAGCTTCGTGGATTCCAACTTCTTCCCGGATTTTCCTGCCAACGCGAGAGCGGCCATTCAGTTTGTGCAGCCGCAGCTGAAATCTCCAATCGATGCGGTGATCTCGATGGACTACTACACAGTCGCCGGAATGCTCAAGGTGACAGGTCCATTGGACGTTCCCGGGTATCCAGGAGTCACTTTGACGGCGGACAACTTCGTGCCTCTGCTGATCAAGTACGACCTGGAGCAGGGATACACCCATAAGGCGATCCTGTCAGCGATCGCCGGTCCGCTCCTTCATCGACTGTTGACCATCCCGACCGGCCAATATCCGGCACTCATCTCAACGCTTACCGACATCATTGCCCATCGACATCTCCAGGTCTACTTCACCAATCCCGACGTGCGGGCGGAGATGGATCGCTTTGGTTGGTCTGGCGTGCTGAACCCGACGCATGCGACCGACTACATGATGGAGGTCGAGTGCAACCTCGGTGGTACCAAGGCGAACTATTACGTCAAACGCACGTACACGGTTCGACTGTCGCACGTAGGGAACATGCTGCACCACGTCGTGACGGTCGACATCTACGACAACATGCCGGTCACGCCGGGAACCGGCAATACCTATCACGGCTACTTTCGCCTGTTCGTGAGCCCCGATTCTTCAGGTCGCTCGGACAATCTCGTTCCGGTCAAGAACGCGGCTCCCCCTCCGCCTGATGGTCTTCGCGTGCTCGATGGCTGGCTTCCGACCGTCAGAGGAGCGGGAGGGCACGGTGAGGCAGTCTTCCAGTACGACACGCCGTGGCAGACCGACAACCAGGGAGTCGACCACATCTACTGGCAGAAGCAGCCCGGCACGCTGAACGACGCAATTCATGTCATCTGGCAGAGCAGCTTCCGCGCCGTGTACACAGCCGGCGGCGACCTCAGCCAGGACCGTGTCATCGACCTTGCGCCCAATGGAGTCTCGATCAGCACCGGCGAGCCGGCGCAGGCGCAGCTCCCGAGTCTCAGCCTGGGCTGAGGCACGAGCCGGTGGATTTAATGCCGGCACGAGCCTGGTACTGCGGCTGACTCGTGCTTAGAACTCTGTTGGCTCTGGGCCTGCCCCTGGTGCTTGGCCTGCCGTTCACGCTGGCGCTCACCTCCTGGCCCGCGCGGCTGGGGATGGCGTTTCTGAGCGGCGTCGTCATCATCGCGGTCGGGCTGACGGTCGTCGGGACTGCGGGTATTAGGTTTGGATTCATCAGCCTGACCGGTCCTGCCGTTGTCTGGCTGGCGGCCGCCGGAGTGGCCGTGAGGCTGTCGCCCCGGATCGGATGGGCCTCTCTGAAGCCCGCGGGCGTTGGCCGGGTGGCGTGGGTGCTGTTGGGCCTAACCGCAGTCAATGTGACCACCGCGGCCGCCTACGCGTACAAGACGCCCATCAGCATCTACGACGTGACGGTGGTATGGCTGCCCAAGGCCAACTCAATCGCCAGCGCTGGTTTCGATGCTCTTGCCCACTCGTCCTACCCGGACTACCCACCTCTCTGGCCACTACAGCTTTACATGGCAAACGGTAGCGGCCCGTGGCTGAAGTTGGTGCCGGCCGCGTACCTCATCGCCACGCTCGCCGTCGTCTTCGGCTATGTCCGGCCGCGAGTGGGGCCGGCGTTTGCCGCGGCGTGCGCGCTTGCGATTTCGGGCGTGCCCTACATCTGGCTGCCTTACGGCGTCAACGATCTAATGGCCGATGTCCCGACTATGGCTTTCGTGACAGCAAGCACGATCATGCTTGCGGAATACGTCAACCATCCGTCAGGCGCTCGCGCCGCGATGACTGGGCTCGCCTGCGTGGGGGTGGTGTGGGTGAGGCCAGAGGGCTTCTTTCATGCCTTCATCGTCGCGGCCGTTCTCCTCGCCGCGGGCGTTCGATTTCGGCGGGTCCGTGAAACGTTGTTGTCGGCCGGTGCGGTCGTAGGCTCATACGTCGCCTGGCAACTGATTGTCAGTTTCGACTTCGGTTACTCGAAAGGACTCAAGCCGGATTTGTCGGCGCTTGACCCGGCAGTGATCGTCACGGATCTAAACGACATCATCCGTTATGGGGCCGCGAACGTTGGCAACCCGTATCTTCTCGGGCCGGCCCTTATCGCAGTTGCTGGCATTGCATTCGGCATCAGCCATTGGCGCTCGTTCGGCATCGTGGGAACGGTGCTGGCTCTGGACATCGCAGTCAGTGTGGCGACTCTGGCAGCCCTGTCGACCACAAACGTCGGTGAGCCTCTCGTCTGGTGGCTCAGTACAGACTTCAAGAGGATGGTGATGCATTTCATCGCGCTTCTGTACGTCTCAGCTGCTATCGCGATTGGAGCGTGGTGGTGGCAGCCGCGCACCGCCGCTGCCTATCCACGCGGTGGTGCACAGTCCCGCGGCCCGGGGCGGGTCGCCCTCGCCCTCGCAGCCATTGCACTCCTGGTGGCGGGCTATGCCTCCTACCGCGTAGGAGGACCCAAGGCGTACGACCTGAGCGCGATGGCGCCAACCCATGTTTCGGGTTCGAGCGTTGACTTCTCAACGCCTGGATTCATGTCCGTCACCACGGATGGGAAGGTCGATCCGCAGATCATTTTCTATCTGCAGAACACCGGCCGCCGCTCGCCACCGGTGGACAACATCAGCGGCACGTTTGCGCGCTTCTCGTCCCTGGTAGAGGCCCAGGGCCCTACCTCGGTGACTGAGACGTTCATGGTGTCGGCGGATGGACGGCCGATGGCAGCCACCACCGCCGTGTCGGGATCCGGTCCTGTAACGATCAGCGGGCAGATCCCCTTAGGCACGCGTTTGCTCGAGCTGACGGTCCGGCAAACGGGAACTGGAACCGCCATAGCTTCCTGGATTCAGCCCACTGTCTTCCGAGCGAGCGCCTGGTGGGCGGTCGATGGGTTTCTGCTCCTGGCGCTGGTCATGATCGTAATTTCGGCCACTGCCACTCTTGGCGTGCTTAAGTTCGATGCGCACCCCTGGCTGGGTAGAGCCAGTCCTGCCTTAATTTCGACTGCGCTGCTTGCTGCCGCCGCATTGCAGCAGTTCGAGGCGACCTCCGCCCTGCTCGTACCGTCATGGGCATACGGGGTCCAGCTCATCGCCCACGTCTAAGAGACGACGGAAGCGCTGGTAACCTTGAGCCGCCATAGCTCCAGGATCACCCACACCCAAACCGCTGAAGTCGGGCCGCGTTTGCGTCGTGGGGCTCGGCTACGTCGGCCTGCCGACCGCGTGCATACTCGCGAATTCCGGCGTCGACGTGCTGGGAGTCGACGCCGATCCGCGCGTCGTCGAAGCGCTGCGCGCCGGCACTGCCGGCACCGCCGAGGCAGAGGTCGGCTCGCTCCTGCAACTCGCACTGCACTCGGGCAGGTTGCGGTTTGCCACGTCGCCAGAGAGCTGCGATGCGTTCATCGTGGCCGTGCCGACCCCAGTTCATGCGGACCACACCGCCGACCTGCGCCACGTGAAGGACGCTGTGAGATCCGTCGCTGGCGTGGTCGAGCCGGGGGCGCTCGTCGTTCTCGAGTCCACGGTTCCGCCCGGGACCGTCAAGTCGCTCGTGGTGCCTGAACTCCTCGCCTCACAGCACTGGAGCAAGCTGCTGGTTGCGCACTGTCCCGAGCGTGTGCTGCCGGGGGCGACGCTGTTGGAGCTCGTAAACAACGATCGCGTCATCGGTGGTATCGATCAGCGCTCGGCCGAGAGGGCAGCCGAGCTCTATTCGATTTTCGTGCGCGGCGAGATTCATCTCACCGACCTCACAACGGCAGAGATGGTCAAGGTTATGGAGAACACGTTCCGCGACGTGAACATCGCGCTCGCCAACGAATTTGCCAAGCTCGCTGAGCGGATCGGCGTCGACGTCTGGGAGGCGATCCGCCTCGCTAACAACCACCCGCGCGTCAACATATTGCGACCCGGCCCGGGGGTGGGCGGTCACTGCGTGGCTGTCGATCCGTGGTTCCTGGTCGCGATCGATCCCGAGCGCTCCACAGTGGTAAGGAGTGCCCGCGATGTCAACGACGGTATGCCCCGGTACGTGGTCGAGCGGCTGCTGGAAGAGATCGCCGGGGACTCAGGACATGTCGCGCTGCTCGGCCTCGCTTACCGAGCTGAGCTTGGCGACACCAGAGAGAGCCCGTCGCTAGAGATCCACCGACTCCTCAACGAGCGCGGGGTGGACGTGCGCGCGCACGACCCGCTCGTAGCGGGCAAGGTCGGCAGTGTCGTGAACCACCCACTCGCCGATGCGCTGTCTGGGGCAGCCGCGGTATTGATCGCCACCGACCACCGCGCTTTCGTTAACCTCGAGCCGTCGGCGGTCGCAGACGTCGTCCGCTCGACGACGGTGTTCGACGCGCGTGGATGCCTCGACCGAGAGCGCTGGGAGCGTGAGGGCTTTCGAGTGGTGACGCTCGGCAGGGTCGCGGCCAGTGACGACTAGGCAGCCTATGCGCGTGATGTCACTAATGGGCACGAGGCCTGAGGTGATCAAGCTCGCACCGGTGCATATGGCCCTTGCACGAGACCCCGCGAGCTTCAAGCCGGTTATCTGCGTCACCGGGCAGCACCGCCAGATGCTGGACCGTGCAATGGAGGACTTTGGCCTCACCGCCGACTATGACCTGAAGCTCATGGTCGACGGTCAAGGCCTGGCCGACCTGAGCGGCCGCCTGCTCGAGTCGGTCACCGCACTGATTCAGCGGGCGCCGCCCGACGTGCTCCTCGTGCAAGGCGACACGACCTCGGCTGCGATGGGCGCGATCGCGGCGTTCTACGAGCGCGTGCCCGTCGGCCACGTGGAAGCGGGGCTGCGCACCCGCGACCGCTACAACCCCTTTCCGGAAGAGATCAACCGGCGTCTGGTAAGCGCCGTGGCCACGTACCACTACGCGCCAACGCAAACCGCAATCGACGCCCTGGCACGTGAGGGCGTGGCGGCCGAGTCAGTGCTGCTGACAGGCAACACGGTCGTGGACGCTCTGACGTACATGGCTGGGCAGGTGGGTGACCCTCCGCAGCAGGAGGGACGCCTGGTCCTGGTGACCGCCCATCGCCGCGAGAGTTTCGGGCCGGACTTCGAGTCAATTTGCATGTCGCTGCGGGACCTGGTGCGGCGCAACCCTGACGTACACATCGTGTATCCGGTTCACCTGAATCCGAACGTGCGCGAGCCGGTCAACCGCATCCTTGCCGGCGAGCCACGCGTCGAGCTGAGGGAACCCGTCGGATATCGCGATCTAGTTCTGCTGATGAAAGGTGCCTACATGGTGCTCACGGATTCGGGCGGCATCCAGGAGGAGGCCCCAGTCCTCGGCAAACCCGTGCTCGTGATGCGGCACGTAACCGAGCGCCCGGAGGCCATCGCGGCCGGCACCGCGAAGCTGGTCGGCACGGACCGCGAGCGGATCGTCGCGGAGGCCGAGCGCCTCCTGAACGACCCAGCGGAATATGAACGGATGGCGAAGGCCGTCAGCCCCTATGGCGACGGACATGCTGCAGAGCGAATTGCGAATCACCTAGCGTCCGTGCGCCCGCCTCCGGATCGATAGGTCGGCGGCGCCCCCCCTGGTCGAAGAGGTGCAGGGTGGTCGTTGCTCGATGTTAGCCTTAACCGGCCGCTTTGCACCGATTGCCGCGCCAACATGACGGAATTTCCCACGGACGTGAGTACGCAGGACACAGGCTACGGAGGGCCGAGCGCTGAATCGGGTCCCGCGAGCTTGAAAATCGTTCACATCACGAACTACCAAGTGCCGGCTTACGGCTACGACGAAATTCAACTTTCCAGAGAGCAGACTGAGATGGGGCATGACGTCACCATCATCACGTCCAACTTTCTGCATCCAAAGGGGATGTATTCGGTCTTACAGCAGCGGCTGCCGCAGCGCCGAGTGAAACCCCGTAACGAGGATGTCGATGGCGTTCGTATCAGGCGTTTGCCTGGTCGCGAAGTGGCGCGTCGAGTCTGGATAACAGGGCTTGAAAGGGCCCTCATCGAGTTGGATCCCGATGTCATACACAGCCACAACCTGCTTCAGTTCCATTCCGCACGAGTGGCGATGCTCCGAGCCACGGGCCGTTGTCGTGCGGCTGTAGTGATCGATGACCACATGCATATGGGCTTCGTGCGCCGCTCCATCCTCGGCAAGGTCTTCTACAGAACCTATCGAGCGGTTGGTCAGCCTCTCATTGCGCGGTACGTCGATCGATTCTGTGCGATCGCCCAAGACACGAGTGAGTATCTGCGGAAAGAGTGCGCAGTCAAAGGTGAGATCGACATAGTCCCTCTCGGAGTCACGCGTGCGGCGCTTAATCCCAATCCTGATGCACGGCGGCAAATGCGCGAGCGACTGGGAATGACTACCTCGGATCTGGTGGCGATTTATGCCGGGAAGGTAATACCTGCGAAGGGCATCGACCTCCTGATCGAGGCGACGGCGAGACTCCGTGGTGAAGGCATGAGAATTGCGGTCATTGTGGTCGGTGACGCTGACGATGCGTATGCACGCCTTTTGTCCACACTGGCTACCGAACTAGGCCAGCCCGATTTTCACCTTATGCCCGGCGTTGACCACGACTACATGCCTGAGTTGTATGCAGCGGCGGACATTGGGGTCTGGCCGCGCCAGGAATCCATGGCGGTGTTCGAGGCGATGGCGGCTGGGATTCCTGTCGTCGTGTCCTCCTCCAGTGGCCTTGCGCCCGTGGTGGCGCCAGACCGCGGGCTCACATTCAGTGCCGGCGACGTCGGCTCATTGGCGACCTGTCTCTCGAGGTTGACCAACGCGGATCTGCGGAAGGATTTGGGCGAGGCCGGCCAGCACTATGCGCAGCAAGAACTGACCTGGAGGCGTTCAGCCGAGCGCTACGTGACCATTTACCGCGAGGCAATAGCAAGGCAGCCAAGGAGGTGAATCCAAGCGCCCCAATATTCTTCGCCTATCTCGCTCTCATGGCTTGGCTACTTCAGCGTCGAACTCGCTGGCTGACCCGATTCGGAATCTTCACGGTGCTGCTGGGTGCGCTCTTCATCCGGTATGGCTTGGTGGTGCCTTTCAGTGATGGCGTGAATCCATCGGTCACCGGAATAGCCATCAGGCCGGAACGACTGTTCGACTACTACGTGGCAGTGGTCATGGTCTATGCGGGTATCTACGCTGGCGTTCTTCTCGTTGACTTCGGTTGGCGAGAAAGTAAGACGGCCCGTACCGGGTCGGAGTCGCCGACCTGGTTGCTCGCCGCCGTGGCGGGTCTGATCACGATCGCTGTACTGATCGCCTGGGTGGTCGTGCCGTGGACTGACTTCGTCAACGGCATCTATTCTCTTCTGCCCGGCCACACCGCTTTTTCCTACCGGCAGCACCGGGTTCAGTATGGGGAGGACACGCTATATTCCCGATCGGCACTCGCTTATGCAGGAAGTTTCGCCAGGTTTGCATTGGCGCCTGCGGTGCTGTGGGTCCTCTTCTTTCACCGCAACCGATCAGCGCTTCTTGCGGTTATGTTCTGGGGCCTGCTCGTTCTGCTGCTTGTCATTGGGGTGCTCTCGGGCCAGAAGCTTCCAGCCCTGCTCCTGATCGCAGGATTGGCGGTAGCTCTGATAATCCAGCGAGGCCAGCCATCCGTCCTCAACTGGCGTCTGGCCGTTGCGGCGGCGGTTCTGATATTTGCTGTTGCGCCAATTCTGTATCTAGTTCAGTACCCCGCGCTCTCCTACCGCGATGCACTCCAGCTGACTGTCTTCCGCATAACAGAGGAATACAGTCGTGTCGCTCAGTTGCGCTTCATCTTCTATCCCGACCTACATCCGTTCCTGAACGGCATGAGCTCGTACGTGGTCCGCGGCCTCGCGGCCGTCGTCGGAATCCACAGTGGTACCACGCAATCACCAGAGACATATCTCCCTGCTCAGTTTCCGGGCGCGGGTTCCAACCCAGGCACCTGGAACGCAGGCTTCTTCGCAGACGCATGGGCAGACTTCGGTTTCCCTGGCGTCGCGGTCGCCTCTGTTGCTGTTGGAGCGATTGTCAGAGCTATCGACCGCTGGTTCGCGCAGTCCGGACGAGGTGCGCTGGAAATGGGCGTGTACACCGCTGTGTGCATGTCATCCCTGTGGGTCTCAGATGTCGGGCTGTTGACAGCGATGTGGACCTATGGCCTCGCTTCGTCATTCTTGATCTACGGCGTGCTCAAGCTGGCCGACATTAGCAAACCCCTATCGCTAAGGCTCATGGCGGCTCGCTCGCCTTAACCCCCCGTTGCCGGCAAAGCTGTGGGCACGTATATCTCGACGTCGCCAATCTGCTGGACAGGTTGATAGTGGGCGACCAAAAAGAGATATATCGGCCTCAACTGGGGTATCGCTAGGTAGTTCAGCATCGGTGCGGTATGGGTAAAGTCGCCCGCGTCATACGTCTGCAGAATGACCACCCTAGGTGGGTCTTTCGTCAGAGAGGTTACGGCCGCACTGGTTTGTTCAGGCGACAACTGGCCGGTTTCATACCAGCCAGTCGGCGTCGGGTTTCGGCGGCCTGTAAGGAAATAGAGCGCCGGATAGTCGGGCATGACGAAGATGGGATCGCCGGGCTTTGTGCGCGAAATCACAGCTTGCACGATTCCATCAATCGCTTCGGTGTTAGCCGGCCGTGATTGGATCCCTCCGAGAAGAGGCGTGCTAAAGCTTGAGGTCAGCTGTGAGCGCGGGCCATCTCGGAACACGACGGCGTGCGTATCCACAATCCCGGCAAGCGCTATCACCAGTCCGATGATCACGACAGCCCACGGTGGAACCCCGACCACAAACGGGCCTCGGAGCCGAGCGGATGGGGCCTCCACCGCGAGCGCGTGCAATAGGAGCAGAGCTACAGGCACGCTCAAAAAGGCGCCGTAATAGGAGAACCGCGCTCCGGCGTTGTTGAACTGCGCCATGTACTGAAGACCGAGGGCCATCACGGGAAGGTTCGGAGGGGAGAGCCTGTCCTTGAGTTTTCCCCGAGCCAGGATGGATGACGCGATAGCGCCGAAATTGAGGAGGAGCAGAGTGGCAAGGGCGACCAGCAACAAAGCGTCCTGGCGGGAATTTGGAAGGCCGTTTACTGCCGAAGGGATGGCCCGAACCAGGAGCAACAGTGCAATTCCGGCAACAGCTCCGAGCCTCAAGAAGTCCGGGACGCGCTCGACGCGAACGAGGACTATCAGCATCATGAGAAGGGCTATATAACCCGAAATGTTGGGCCAGAAGAACAACCACTGGGGCAGGTCCTGCCAGATGACGAACGTTAGTGGGAGGGGATAGGTCTGCCGTGGGATCAGATAGGCCCTGTTGATGAAGTCGTATCCGGCTCCAGCAGCGGCGAAGTAGCCAAAGACGGCCAACGGAACGATGGCAAATCCGACCACATACCGACCAAGCGATGGCGCGATGGTTCCACCAACCGCAGCGGTCTCGGCGTTGGGTGACTGTCGCATGGCAAGCCCGTCAGCCACAGCCGCCAACACAACGACGGGGAGCAGGCCGAGGAATGTCGGCTTGGCCATGAAGGCGAGTCCACCCGCTAGGCCACCAAGAACTGCCAGGTATCGACGCCTGGCCGTTGAATGCACCAGTAGTGCCAGCGACAGAAGCGCCAGTACCTCGCCGTCATAGCTGTAGTTGGAGAAGTAGAAAAGAATCACCGAGAAGAAGCAGGTAGGAAGCGTGACGAGGAAAGCGAGCATCGGTTTGAAGTAGCGACCGATGATCACGAACGCGAGCACGCTGGCAAGGGAGACCTCGACGCTGAATACCCAGCGCGCGGCCAGAATTCCGTAGCTATTCCCGACGAGCCGCATCAATGCTGCCTGCTCGTAGATGCTGAGCGGCGGTAGGGGGAAGTAGAAATCCTGATAGGGCATTTGGCCGGCCAGAATCCGCATCGCCATGGATTGCAGCCAGCCGTCGTCGGTCGGGTTATACCCCTGAGCGATGAAGGTCGAGCGATAGATCAACCCGACCGCAAACAGCGTGACGGCGTATGCCATCGACCGCCCAGTCGTACCGCGGAGGCGTGGGCGCGTCTCCCGCGGGCCGTGCAGTTCCTTTGTTGCTGTCAACCCTCAAATCCACCAGATCGCGTTGAGGTACGAATCGACAACCAATTTCGGGCAATCAGCAGGTCAGTGTAACCAACGGACGCTGGGTAATGGCTGCGGAGGGCGTACAGCATCGGGCGTGAGCATGTACCCTCTGTGCGGCCGATGAGTGATCTCCGCCCAGGCATATCAGTGGTCGTACCGGCCTTCGACAGCTCGCTCTCCTTGCCCGACCTTGCGCGAAGACTCGAAAGGGTCCTCCTTTCCTCCGCGGATCGATTTGAGTTGATCCTTGTCAACGATGGCAGCCGCGACAATACGTGGCCGGTGATTCAAGACCTGGTGCGAACAAACAGATGGATTAGAGGGGTCAACTTGATGCGCAACTACGGCCAGCACAATGCCGTCTTGTGCGGAATAAGGGAGGCGCGCTACGACGTGACGGTCACGATGGACGACGATCTTCAGCATCCCCCTGAAGAGATTCCCAAGCTGCTCAAGCTCCTCGTTTCGGGTACCGATGTCGTCTACGGGACACCTTCGGCCGAGCAACACGGACTATGGCGCGACTTAGCCAGCCAGGTTACGAAGTTCGCTCTGCAATCGGCAATGGGCGCCCCCATCGCGCGCAAGGCAGGAGCATTCAGGCTTTTCCGCACGCAGCTTAGGGGAGCCTTTGAAGCCTATGACGCTCCATTCGTGAGTGTGGACGTTCTGCTTACATGGGGTACGACACGCTTTGACGCCGTGGACGTAACCCACGAACCGCGTCGATTGGGAACTTCTAATTACACCTTCAGGAAGCTCGTCGTGCACTCCCTCAACATGCTGACGGGATTCAGCTCGTGGCCTCTGCAGGTAGCAAGCCTGATAGGGTTCCTCTTCACTGTCTTCGGCACTGCAGCTTTGGCTTACGTGCTGGTTCGCTATGCGATATCTGGTGGTGTTGTCCCCGGATTCTCGTTCCTGGCGTCTACGATCGCCATCTTCTCCGGAGCACAGCTCTTCGCGCTGGGCATTATTGGCGAATACCTGGCACGGATGCATGCGCGGTCAATGCAAAAGCCTGTGTACGCAGTGCTCGAGATGTCAGAGCTCGAGCAGAGCACCACGGAGTTGGCCGTGCCCGCCACACAGAGTCAGAAATAGGGTCGTTATCGCAGGTCAAACCAACGATGAAATGTGTGATAGCCGCGATAAGGCCGTAGGCCTGCTGCGGTCCAAGCGGCTTGCGCGCCCCAATTGCTGAGGTGGGTTGAAGTCACGAACCTGGTGGCGCCCGCGGCTTGCATGCGCGCCATCCCGGCGATCGTGAGGTCGCGATAGAGTCCCCGACCTCGAGCGGACGGCAATACTGCCCCTAGGAGAAGCTCTCCAGTGTCGGGCGGCTCTTGTCGAAAGCACCCGAAACCGACTCTGTGGCCGTGTTTGCCCGCTACGAGGACGAAACTATTGGATTCGCCCTTCTCACAGCATGCTTGGGCCCACGATGCGTATAGCTCAGTGCAGGCGTTGCGGTCGAGCCGATGATCGGAATGGTAGTGCCCTGTGTAGTCAGCGAAGCACTCCCGAGCGATGCTTGCTACTTGCTCAGCTTCGCCTATTCCAAGCGGCTCAATCGTGACTGGCGACGTGGCGATGAGCGACACGGAATCGAGGGCGCGCCGGTAATAGACCAAAGTATCCATAAGTTGGAATCTCGCGCCAATGAACGCCTCGATCGATGATGTGTCTTCTACTGGACAGCGCGCGATTAAGAGTTCAACGTGATGCGATTCGCAAAAGTCCATGGTGGATTTAAGTTCCTTGCTGCTTATCTCATCGGCCCTTGCAACAACGCTGCCAAATCGCTGCGTGTCGAGGGTCGACAGCCTGACTCCGTGACCCTCGACTGGCATCAGGTGTTCTCAGCGCGGTTTGCGCGTGACAGAAAACGACTCTTCATCGATCCCGCTGCAAGTAGGTTCGCAATCATGGCGTCGTCGGGATCAACGCCCACGACTTTGACGCCGCAGGGACTACGGACGGAAGTCGTGAATCGACTCAATCACATAGTCCTGTTGGGACTCACTGAGAGAGTTATAGAACGGCAAGCGCAAGAGTCGCTCGCTTATATCCTCGCTCACAGGGCATTGACCATCGCGGCCACCGAAGCTCCTGCCCATCGGAGAGAGATGCAGGGGAACATAGTGGAATACGCTCAGAATCCCCCTGACCCGGAGATGGGCCATCAATAGCTGCCGCGATTCGTGGCTGGGCATTATGAGGTAGAACATGTGATACGTCTGTTCGCGGTCATCCGGGACTCCCGGTAGAGAAGCGCCGATGTTTCGTGCCCAGTCAGCCAGGCCGTGGTTGTATCGCGACCAGATCAATCTTCGCTTGGACTGAATCGCGTCCCTTGCCTCCAGTTGGGCAAGCAAGATTGCTGCCAGGAGGTCCGACAGAAGATAACTCGATCCGATATCTGTCCATGTGTATTTGTCAACGAGGCCACGGAAAAAGCGGCTGCGGTTGGTGCCTTTTTCCCGCAGAATTTCAGCGCGCTCAACGAGTCGCTCATCGTTTATAAGAAGGGCTCCGCCTTCGCCGCAGTTAAAGTTCTTGGTCTCGTGGAAGCTTTGAGTCGCCATGCAGCCAAACGTTCCCAAAGCCCTCCCGCGATAAGTGCCAAAAAGACCATGCGCGTTGTCTTCGACAATCGCAACCTCGTTTCGTTCGGCAATCTCTGATATCGTGTCCATTTCGCATCCCACGCCGGCGTAATGGACGGGCACGGTCACTCGCGTTCGGTCGGTGACTAGGTCCTCCAACCGCCGCTCATCCAAATTCAGCGTGTCGGGTCGGATGTCGATGAAAACCGGCCGTGCTCCTCGCAGTACGAACGCATTGGCTGTCGATACGAACGTGAACGAAGGCACGATCACTTCGTCACCAGGATGGATCTCAAGAAGGAGCGCCGCAAGTTCGAGGGCGTGCGTACACGAGGTAGTGAGGAGGGCTTTCGATACACCTAGCGCCGACTCAAGGTAGTCGTGGCACCGCTTGCTGTAGTAGCCATCACCAGAGGTGTGACCTGCTTCAATGGCTGACGCAATGTACTCATTCTCGCGGCCTTCGAAGCTAGGCCGGTTGAACGGGATTAACCACTCAGACTCAGTCGCGGTCACTGGATGGACAATACTCGCGGGAGCCAGGGCTGGACTGCTCCCAGCGGGGGAGTGATCATCGACTGGCAAGGCACGGTTGCGGTGCGGTTCAAGTATCCGTAACCATCCGCTCAGCCGCCCGCGTTCGCGTTGGGTCGGGTCGCGCCGCGGAGCGCGGGAAGCGGGCGAGAACGACGTATATGAGAAAGACCGACACCAGGCCAAACGTCCACAGGGCCGTTAATAGGGAAACTTCGGTGAGGTAGAGGGAGGCCACACAAAGCGCTGTGTACGTCCCCGTCTGGAGCGGACCCTTGGGTCCATGCTGGTACCAGCGATCAATCGCTGCCAGCAGCGCCCCGACCAACAGCGACTCCACAGCGACTCCGACGAAACCAAAGTCGGCCCACGCCTCAGCAAAGAAGCCCGCGTTCCACGTGCTGGCGTATCCGGCTCCGACACCAGCCGAATGAGCCGGGATGTACAGCTCTGGTGCTTGTGCGGCGCCGCCGCTAAGGCCCAGCAGGTGTGCAAAACCGTGGATCAGGAAAGAGCTCTGACCATATAGGAAGGGATGCAGGCTCGGATAGAAGACAAAGCGAAGCTGGGCGACTCGGCTGTATTCCATCGTTTCCCTATAGGCACTGCCCGCGAGCAGTTCGAAGTAGGTCCAACTCGGCTCCTGCAGGTGGTAGAGGATTGGGATGACGACGAGCAGCCCGATCAAAGCGAGCGCCGCCAGCTTCCAGTTGAATATGCGGGGAGCGCCCGCGCCGAGCGCAAGCGCGATCAAGAACCCGAGGACCAGCAGGAGCGCCGGCATCTTTTCGCCCGAGGCGACTCCGATGATGCCGAGCAAGCCAAAGCCAAGCCCAAACAGAACCTTGACCGCGAGCGATTGGGACCGGTGAAACCAGAGTATCCACAGTGCGGCGGGCATCAGGGCGAAGCGGCTAAAGCTTCCGGCGTAATTCACTAATGACCGCGAATAGCTGGTCAGCGCGCCATACGCGGTGCGGTGAGCGAGGTACTGTGCCGCGGAGTGACCGGGCGCGATTATCGAACGGATGCTGTCCTTGAACTCGCTCCAGGGCAGAACGATCCAGACGATGCCAATGACCGTGACCAGCAGGCCGGCCACGCCCAACAGAGCCCATTTGTCGACGGTCGCCGGGCCTGCGAATAATTCCTGACCCGGCAGCCGGCCGCGCCAGCGGTGCACGAGCTCCACGCCGGCGGCGATGCCCAGATACGCAAGTGTCAACGCGCCGTAGAAGCTGAGCAGCTGACCGGTCGTTATTGCGGTGTGGGTGCTGGACAAGGGGTTGACGCTGTCGCTGAACGGAACTGCGACGCCATACCGAACGAACATGGCCACTACGAAGACGGTGAAGATGTTGAACCGCGAAAAACAATGGGTGCGGCGCTCTAGATAGATCCCGAACAGGACCAGAAACGCAAACCAAAACGGCGCAAAGTAATTAGGGAGTGGGAAGCTCGGCAGTGGCGGCGCAAAATCGCTAGATGCGATCACGCCCGTTTCTCAAACTAAGTGACCTTGCAGTTTCGGCGTTTGGGGGCTACTGTCATTGACTCGATCTTTGTCACCAGGCTCTTTTCTAAGAAGCAGCATCACTGAGCGCCGGCGCTGAGGCGCTGTTCGACCTCACCCGTGCTCCTCACAAAGATCATGTTCCACTCGACATTGTCCGTAGGCTGATCAGGTTCAAGCAGCTGGTTGGTGTCTGCGCTATAGCGATGGGCTTGATAGCCGAACCGCTCGAAGGTGTTGAGGATAGCCTGGTCGCCAGATCCGTAGCGATCCCCGAGGCCGTTGATCTCGACAATCCATGCGACCACCGCGCGTTCCTCGAGCAACCGCACAGCACCCAAAAGGCACTCAGACTCGAAGCCTTCCGCATCGAGCTTTACCAGGGCCACCTGGTCGCCTGGCCTCACAAGGCTGTCCAGAGTCAAAACCCGGACCCCGATCGAGCCTGCTACCTCGCTGTCGTCGACTATGTGATTGATGGTGTCGAGTTTGGCCGTCAGTCGGGCCACTCCGAGCTTGGCCCCGGCCGCTTCTGCACGAACTTCCACGTTTTGCAGCTTGTTGAGCGCGACGTTCTCACGCAGGCGATCGGCGGCGACGGGATGAGGCTCGAGGGCGATCACCTTACCCTTCCCAACTCTTGCCGCTGCCAGCAAGCTGTACAAGCCGATGTTGGCTCCGACGTCGATGGCGGTGTCACCGGCCATCAAGAATCGTACGGTGAAAAGCATGTCGTCGTACTCGGGGAGGCCCGTATAGAGAGCCAGGCTTGCGCTCTTGCTGTCGGGATAGACACGGACCCGGAGACCTGGCGAGAACGTTGCGGTGACGGGCCTCCGAATCACCCTTTTCCAGAACTGCCAGCCGGCAAACCTGCCTAGCGCGCGAAGTCGTCGGTTGCGATTCGCCGGGTGCCGCGCTATGAATCCGACCGTCGACGCCAGGGACCAGGAGCGCTCAGCGCGGCCATCGGGTGCATTGGCGCCGGTGGCAGTCCTCAGCCTCACCACTACAGAATGCCCGTTTGGCGCCATTGCTTGATGCCGGACCCGATAAGCCGCGGTGGTTCGGACACTACGCTCCGGCTGTCGCTGTCATCAAACCTGGGCGGCGCGCTGAACCATGAAGAAAGCTCCCAGGACGACAGGAAGCAGGCCCGCTCCAAGGAGGAGCTCTCGCGCCGGACCAGAGCTCAGGATCGCGTCTCTTCTAGCCAGGCCCAGCAGGACGGGCAACGATATCGCCGCGAAGGCGCACATCCCAAACGTCGCCCCCAGCGCCCCATAGCGGGGGATCGCGAAAAGGTCGGTGGCGACCTGAGCCACCAGTGCGCTGCCTCCCGCGACGACGACATGGCGGGCGGCACCCTGGCCTACAACCGCGAACTGGACCACCTGAAACAAGACCAGTGCGGGACCAAGCGCAGCGAGGATAGGGATCAGCGGCGCAGCGCCGGCGTACTTCTCACCGGTCACCAAATGCAACACCGGCCACCCGGCAGTCGCCAGGATGAGACCCGCGGCTGTAGTGACGGCTATCAAGTAACGGACCGTCGACCCGATATCACGGCTGGCCCAGCCCTCAACAAACCACGGGAGAGCAGCACGACCAAAGATCGAGCCGGCGAGCACGATCAGCTCGACCGCTTTGTTCGCGAGAGCATAGTTCGCGACGGCGGTATACGAGGCAAATGCCGCAACGAGAAGCCAATCGACCCGTGACTGCGCGATGACGGCGGCCTGGCTGGCCGTAATCATTGGTGCGGCGCTGAGCAGTCCGCGCGCCAGCTTCCGAGCGGTGATTGGCGCGTCTCGAGGGTACGTCTGGCCTCCGGCGACCAGCGCCATGAGCACCAGCCCCGCGCCGTCGCCGACCAGGGCAGTAATCAGGATCGATTCTATCGATATGGCATGAATGACAACGAGAATGCCGATGCCAATTAAGCGGACAGCCGCAGGCAGGACGTTGATGAACGCGGCCTCTGGTTGGCGATCGCGCACCTGTAGCGCAGCGGAAAACGGAGTCTGGACGAGCCTCACCAAGTTCGAAGCTCCGATCAGGGCTAGCACCAGGGCTTCCGCGGAACCGAGTCTGCCAGTCAGGACGCCGAGGCTCCAGGCGCCCATTGCGATGACTCCCGCTGCCACGCGAAAGGCACTGACCACTGCCACCATGGTTCTTAGCGGCAAGGGCTGGCGCTTCGCGGCAATCACGACGGCGGTCTCGATACCGGCGTCCAGAACGTAAAAGAGCAGGGCGCATACCGCCGTTCCCCAGTTGACCAGACCAGCCTGAGCGGCTGGAAGGACGACGAAGATGAGCAGGGTAAAGGCTTGATTGCATGCAAGCGCCAGGCCCGAAGCGATGTAAACCCGTCGAACGGTTCTACCGATGCCAGGTGGTTCCGCTGCGCGAACAGCGATCGGTAGGGTCGGTTCGGCCACTCAGCTCCCCTCGTTCAGGTGGAGTGCCCACGTTGGGAGGTCACCCCGCTTGATCACCTCGCGACATTGGTAGCCGTTGGCGAAGAGCTCGACCATGCGCGCTGGCGTCCGCAGGTATCCGGTTCGATAGAGCCGTCTCCGCCGGCCGATGCCGGCTAAGATGCCGCGGAGCTCAGTGAAAACCGATGCCCCCGTCAGCAGGCCGCAGGGGATCCAGATAATGCGGCGTACCTTTTGTCCGGCCATGTCTCTGAAAACAGACCGCCACTCGGAGTCGCGCAACTCCATGTCGACTCGATTGAGCAGCACTACCTCATCAGGATCGCGGACCCACGTGACCTGGCGGATATCCATCCGTTCCACGGACTCGGCTTCAGTGAAGAGTCGCTTCAGCTCCACGATCGACTCAGTCGCCCAGTCGCCGCATCTGACGGCAATCTCTGGCGCGAAGGACTTAAGCAGGTACTCAAACGTTCCCGTCCCTGTGCCAACGGCCACGACCCGGGGCACACCCCAATCCCTGAGCAGCCTGGCCACTGCCTCGGCCCGCGAGACCAGGGTTGGATTGGAGCGAGCTGTGGCGATCCATGTCTCTCGCGACCCTCCGAAACCAAACGCTGCATCGCGTTCCCGCAGTCGGCCCCACTCCTCCTCCGTAAGGGGACCTGCGGTCACGACGCGGACTCCCTCAGTGAATCCGTACCAGTGCGGCATCGTAAGCCGAATCGTCATGTTCGAAGCAAGTCAACCGATCTGAATGCTAGACTGCCGGCCATTCGCTTCCTCGTTGCTCTGATCGCGACCCTCATCCTTCCGCCGCTTGCTTGGGTTGCGATGCGATTTGGCTCCCTCGTCGGCTACTTGTATCTCCGTTCATGGCCTACTCGATCGTTGCCCTTCTACGACCATCGCTATGACTACCTCGAGGGTCCATCAAATTGGAACTGGCAGGAGCGGGGCGTGCTGGGCGCAAAGACTATCCCACCGGGCGGCAATGTTCTCGACCTTTGCTGCGGCGACGGAACCTACAGCGGCCTGTATTACGCCATCCGAGCCGCCCACGTCGATGCAATGGATCGGAATCCTGGCGCAATTCGGCTCGCCAAGCGTCGATACCGGATTAGCAACGTGACCTGGATCGAAGGCGACGTATTGGCTGACCAGTTTCCGGCGTCAGACTACGACGTTGTTACGCTGTTCGCCGCCATAGAACACTTCTCAGTGGCAAATGGAGTTGTCTTGCTGGGCAAGATCGCCACATCGCTCAAGCCGACAGGGACGTTGATCGGGTCAACTCCCATCTTCGTTGAGGAAGGCGGCCACAACATCGAGCATGACAACGAATTTTTCTCGATCGAATACTTGCTTCGATTCCTTCGGCCACACTTTTCAACCATCCACACTTGGACGTCCGACTGGCGTGGCCGCAACGACGCCTATTTCCAGTGCACTCAGCCAAGAGTCGTGCTCGACGCCATGATGCCGGCGCTTATCCGGGATCTTGAGCGCCAACGCACCGAAGAGCAAAAGGCCCTTGACCGGCATCTCGGGCCGCAGGTTCGGACTAGTTAACGCAGAAGGTCGAAGAAGAGCGCCTCATGACGCTCACCAACTGACTCGGCCGAGAAGGTCTTGTAGACATAAGAACGGGCCGACTCGCCCATGACACTCCGTCGGGCGCCGTCCTCGAGAAGCGCTGACAGCGCCTCCGAAATCGAAGGTACATCGCGCGCCGCGACTATCCCGCCACCGGCATCGGCCAGGCCTGGTATCTCGCACTGGGGACTTACGACTGTCGGACAGCCTGAGGCTGCGGCCTCCAGCGCCGCAAGCGATGTCTCCTCGTAGACGGTCGGCGTCAGGCAGAAAATGTCGGCGTCGCGGTAAGCGATGAACCGTTCGTCCTTGTAAAGGGCTCCCGGGAAATGGACCCGGCCGACGACGCCGAGGCGGATCACCTGCGCTTGCAGGGAGGCGAGGAAGCCGTGGTCCCAACCAACCAAAGCAAGATGTGGCCCACTTCCGGACGTGGGTATCTTGGCAAATGCCTCGACCAGTAGGTCGAGTCCTTTGACTGGTGCCAGACGAGCGACACAGACGATCAGCTTGTCATCCGGCTTCAGGCCTAGCCTGGCACGAAGCTTCCCACGATCGGGCAGCTGCTCGTAGGACGACGGATCGACGCATAGCGGAATCTCGTGGATCTTTTCCGGGGGGGCGCCGTGATCGAGGTAGATCCCTTTCTCGTGGCGCGTCTGAGCAATGAATGCGTCCACCCGCGGAACGACCTGACGGGTAAGAACCATATCGTGAATCCGTCGGTAGAGCCCACGGATACCTGGTGCGGTCGGCAGGCCGCCAAACGCAGACCACACGAGAGGTACGCGAGCCTCACTGGCGGCCTTCGCCGTCCACAGGTTGTGGATCCCACGCGCCTCGCCCATGTGCACTACGTCTGCGTTTGACAGCGCTTCGCGCAGGCCGCGGCGCATCGACCGCGGGCGGTAGAAGACAGCAGGCAGACTCGCGGACATCGCGTTGAACCGATTCCGAAAGCGCCGTACGTGGATCCTCGGTGCGAGGTTTTGGTCGAGGCGCTCCACCCGCTCGTCGCGGCTCAACGAGTCCGAAGTAACGACCTCGATCTGGTGACCGCGCCTGGCTAACTCTTGCGCCAGGAGCCAGAACATGTGAACGCCGCCTCCGTATGCCCAAGCCGGCGCGTATCGCGGGACTACCTGTACGATCCGCATCGCGGCCATCCTAGGGTCGCGGGATAACTCTCTTCGCGCGGCTCTGTGAATTGCATGGCTGGCCATCGTCGGGCCTGAGGGTACACTCCTAACCACTCTGAGCCTATCGCTCCACCGTCCAACCTGATCCAAGCGAGCATCTTCATGCCGACACACGCGACGGACAAGGCTGAGCAAGCCGATTACTACGACCACAGAGTCGAAGATCCTGAATTCGAGACTAACCGCCCTCACGGGGAGTCGCGGTTCTATCGGTACTTGATGGACTTCAAGTTCGCCAGGGTTGCACAGCAATTGAGCCGGCCGCTCCACGGTGCAAGAGTTCTGGTTATCTGCTGCGGCTCAGGGATGGATGCAGAGTACCTGGTGCGCGGTGGCGCGACGGTCGTTGCGATGGACATCTCAGCCGGCTGCCTGGAGCGGGCCAGGATACGTGCGGAACGCTACGGCCTAACTTATGGACTCGTCCAGGGCGACGCGGAAAATCTCCCCTTCGGCGATGGCACATTTGACTACGGTTTTGTCCACGACGGCCTGCATCACCTCACTGAGCCAGACCGCGCCATCAGCGAACTGGCACGCATCGCACGTCGCGGGATCATGGTCACCGAGCCCGCCGACGCTGCAATCACCAAGCTGCTGATCAGGGTCGGTGTCATGAAGCCGTACGAGGAGGCGGGCAACTACGTGCTCCGCTTTAGGCCGGACCGCCTGGCGACGCTGTGCCGATCGCTCGGCTTCAAGCGAGTCGCCAGCTCGCGTTATCTGCTGAAGTACGGGCATCCGCCAGCCGCATGGTGGCGCCGGCTTGACTCTGACGTGCCGTACCTAGCAGCGCGTGCGGCGTTCGGCCTATTCGGCGTCGCGATTTTCGGCCGCTGGGGCAACAAGCTCGCGTTTGTAGCCGAGAGGTCTGGCGAGGCTGCGGAGACCGCTACCTGAGCGCGATGCGCATTCTCATCGCGGGGATCAACTACTTTCCCGAAGTCACTGGTATCGGACCCTACAACACCGAGCTGGCCGAACACATGGCGAGCGCAGGCCACCAGGTAACGATGTTGACCGCGTTTCCGTACTACCCGCACTGGAGGATCGACCCTGCTTACAGGCGTAGGCGGCCCATCCTCGTCGAGCACATCAACGGCGTGCGGGTCATCAGAAGCCCGATCATGCTGCCCCAGGCTAGGCAGAGCGCGTTCAGGCGCATCCTGTTCGACTCATCGATCGCGGCGTCATCGCTGCTCGCATCGATCGGCGTCGGTCGGTTGCACACGGTGGTATGCGTCTCGCCCCCGCTGCAGCTGGGCGTGACCTGCTGGCTGGTCGCGCGCCTACGGGCGGCTCGGTTCGTCATGCACCTGCAGGACATCGTCCCAGACGCCGCACTAGCGGCCGGCATGATGCGGGCTGGGAGGGCGGTAAGGGCCGCTCAGCGACTCGAGCGGTTTGTCTACGCGCGAGCCGACCGCATCACCGTGATCAGCGAAGGCTTCCGCGAGAACCTTCTGGCCAAAGGCGTGCCCGGCGCCAGGCTCGCGGTTCTGCCCAACTGGGTCGACGCGGGGCGCTTCAACGCAACCGCGGACGAGGGCGTTCGCGCGTCGCTCGGTGCGTCGAACTGGCAGACGCTCGCCCTGCACACGGGCAACATGGGCAACAAGCAGGGACTCGAGACGGTTGTGGACGCCGCAGCGAGGTTGGCGGGTGAGGAAATCGCGATCACTCTGGTCGGCGACGGCCAGTCGCGCCGTGGCCTCGAGCAGCGCGCCGCGCACCTCGCCTTACACAATCTGAGCTTCCGACCACTGCAAGAGAACCTGCCTGCCACGCTCGCGGCCGCCGACGTGCTCGTCCTGTCGCAGCGCGAGAAGGTGACGGACAGCGCGGCTCCTTCGAAGCTGCTGGTCTACATGGCGGCAGGCAAGCCGATTGTCGCTGCGGTGAACACCACCAGCGAGGCGGCCCGGCTGATCACCCAGACGGGGTGCGGAGTCGTGGTTAGGCCGGAGAGCCCGGTGGAGCTCGCGCAAGCGATCCTCGACCTTCATCGCCATCCCGATTCGCACGCAGCAATGGGCGTCGCTGGGCGGCGTTTCGTGGCCGAACACTTCGACCGGTTCGCGATTCTTCGGCGCTGGCAGGAACAGTTGGAAGCTAGGGAGGGGGCAGCCGTCTGAAACCAAGCGTCCAGCGGCTATACGACCGGCACTACCCGACCGACAGCAACGGCGTCCGGCGGGGAGATGGCTCGCGCACATTCTACGGGTGGATCCGGTCGGCGCCAGGGCTCGCCGACGCGACCGTCCTCAACGTCGGCGCCGGCCCGACCCCCAAACCCGCTCTGCGTCGCCTCCGCGGCGAGGTCAAACGACTGGTGGGAGTAGACGTCGATCCTGTCGTCATGTCGAACGAGGACCTCGACGAGGCTCATGTGAGCGACGGCTTGTCGCTGCCCTTCGCTAACGCAGCATTCGACTACGTGTACTCCGACTGGACTGTAGAGCACATCGAGAAGCCGGTCCCATTTCTCATGGAGATCAGGCGCGTGCTGAAGCCGCGCGGTGAATTCTTTTTCAGAACGACAAACCGCACACACTACGTAACCCTGGTCGCCGCCAATACACCCCATTGGTTCCACAAGCTGCTGGCGAACCGCGTACGCGATCTCACGAGCGAAGACCACGAGCCGTGGCCCACCTACTACAGGATGAACCGACCACCAGTGGTGCGCCGCAATCTCGCGGCCGCAGGGTTCAACGATATTCAGGTCGAGCTCATCGAGCCTTATCCGGTCTACCTCGTGTTCAACCCCATCGCTTTCCGGCTTGGCATCGCATACGAGCGAGTGGTCAACCGCTGGATGTGGTCGTCGCGCTTCCGGCTGATCCTGATCGCGCGCGCACGCGCCGGTCAGTTCGCGCGCGCGACCTCCGCGGTGCGCGCTTCACCGTAGGTTTCCAGATAGCGCTCCGCTGAACGCGTCCACGAGTACTCGCGCTCGACCAGCGTGCGGCCTGCATTTCCCAACGCCGAGCGGCGCGATGAGTCGCGCAGCATGCGAATCTGGGCCGCGAGAGATGCGGCGTCGTCATGGGCGAACGCCAGACCTGGTCCGCTTGTAACCAGGCCAGAGTACCCGCTCTCGTAGCTCACCACGACCGGTATGGAAGTCGCCATCGCCTCGAACATCGCCATCGACTCCTGTCTCGGCCAGATGGCGATGTCAGCGGCCGCATATGCTCCGGGCAGCTCCGAATGCTGGACGCTTGGATGGAACCGGAAGTCTTCCGAACGCCCAACTGCCATGATTTCGTGCTCGAGTCCAGCGAGATACCTCGGATCGGCATCACCGATGGCGACAACCTTCAATCGCTCACCCTCGCTCAGCAAGCGCAGAGCGGCGGCTATGAGGATGTGGACGCCCTTGGCTTCGATTAACTTTCCCGTGTAAAGAAGTACAAGCTCGTCAGGGTCGAGGTTGAGCCGTTTTCGCCACTCGTGTCGCAGTTCGGCGGAAGACCTGAACACATCCGAGTCAACTCCCAGCGGCCTCAGGTGGACCTCTGGGCGCACCCCGCACCACTTGCGGAGATAGTCGCGCGTGTCCTCTGAGATTGCGCAAAAGCTGTCGATCTGCCGCTCCATGAACGGTTCGATGGCGGCCCGGTAAACAAGGTAGAAAGCGCGTCCGGCGAATGAACGGCGAATCACGCTTTGGTGCATGTGATCGTCAACGACGAGGGTTTTCGGCCGACCGCCCAGAGCCTTGTCCAAGGCCATACGCACCGTTTGCACCTGAAGCAGGTTATGGCAGTGCACGACGGCTGGCTCAAGCCGCCTTATCTCGCGAGTTAGCCCGTGCATCCAGACTCGGCGACCCGGAAGCTCCCACGATCCGAGCCGGATTATGTGCACGCCATCCTGCTCTTCATTGCGAGGCGCGACCCGGCGCTCGGGGAAGCGTGCCTTAAGCACTCCATATGCGCTGCCCGGCGGATGCAGGAAGTTGGACGCCAGGATGGTGACGTCGTGGCCCATACGCGTCTGAGCGCGGGCTAGAGGGAGCTCCTCGTACCCGTAGCCGGGAACTAGATAGCTCGTGATGTGGGCGATCCTCATCAATGCGACCCTACTGCAAATCGGAAAGTGACAGGGACCTTGGGTGGACTGTTTGCTAGCCTTGGCTCCTTGCTGAAAGGCAACCTCTCATTGGTGCGGCTGATTCGCTTCAACACACACGTCGATCCCCGGGGCGCGCTTACCGCGATTGAGGGCGAGACAGACGTGCCATTCGCGATCCGTCGACTGTTCTACGTGCACCGGGTGGCAGCCGGCGGCGACCGCGCCGGCCACGCCCACCCCGACACTGACCAGGTGTTGATCGCCATATCCGGCGCTCTCGATGTCGAGGTCAAAGACCCCGACAATTCGGGCTCCTTTCGTCTTGACGATCCAGGGGTCGGCCTGTACGTGCCGCCGATGGTCTGGGTGCGCCTCTATAACTTCACTACCGGGGCCGTTTGCCTGGCTGCCGCCAGCACGCACTACGTCCCCGAGGCCGTCCTGCGCGACTGGGAGGTATACCGGCGCCGAGCCGCTGAGGCCGGGATGGCCCGGGCTTGAGGACGATCCGCCAGCGGACGGCGAATAGCCTGCTCAAGTCGGCGCTGGTCGAGGAGGGCGCCTACAGGACCGTCGCTCAAGCCGTGACCTGGCTCTCATCGTTCGCGGCCGAGCGGCCACAGGTCGTGCGGGAAATCACATTCGAGGAGCTCGGCGAATGGTCCTTCGCGGAGAAAACCGGCGACCTGGTGCACAAGAGCGGCCAGTTCTTCCGCGTCACGGGCGTGCGGGTGAGCACGGACTTGGGTTTGCTCACCAGTTGGGACCAGCCGATCATCGATCAGCCCGAAATTGGCATTCTCGGCATCATCGCTCGCGACATTGATGGGGTCATGCATCTTTTGATGCAGGCCAAGATGGAGCCTGGGAATCCATCAGGCGTCCAGCTGACTCCGACTGTACAGGCGACGCGGAGCAACTACACCCAGGTCCACCAGGGCTCTCGCCCTCGCTACCTTGACTATTTCTTGAATAGAGATCGCTCGAGGGTCATCGTCGACCAACTGCAGTGGGAGCACGGCTCGGCATTCCTGAAGAAGCGAAATCGCAACGTCGTTCTCGAGGTCGATGACGACGATCTTCCCGCCGAGCCCGGATTCGAGTGGCTAACCCTGGGTCAGGTCAAGAAGCTGCTCGAAGTTCCAAACCTCGTCAGCATGGACACTCGCACCGTGATCGCCTGCCTGCCCATTGTCGACGCCCATCGCAAGGACTGGAGAAGTGAGATCGGACCGAACGTCGTGACCTCTCTTGGCGCGGCAGCGCTCGATTCGTTGGGATCGCCGGAGGCGCACTCAGCCGACTACGAGGTGCAAAGCTGGCTGACAGATCTCAAGTGCAGACATCACCTCACCGTGGTTCCGATTGGCCTGTCACAGGTCAGTGGCTGGCATCGCACAGACCGGGCGATCAGCCATTCGGATGCGCCCTTTTTCAGGGTTATCGCGGTGGACGTCGAGTCCAGGAGTCGCGAGGTCGTGCACTGGACTCAGCCCATGATCGCTTCACGCCCTCGAGGCCTGATCGCATTTGTAATCTCGCAGATCGACGGACTGCTACACGTGCTGGTGAAGGCGCGGGCCGAACCCGGAAGCGCAGACACGCTGATCCTCGGGCCTACGGTGCAATCGGCCCTGGGGTTCGAAAGTACCCGGACATCCGGCGATCGTAGCGGGATCGTCGATCTAGTCGCGAACGCGGCTGCAGACGACATCCGGTACTCCAACGTTCAATCAGAGGAGGGAGGTCGGTTCCACCATGTCGAGAGCGAGTACCGCATCGTTGAGATAGCGGATGGGGATCGGCTGAGCCTCCCGCCTGAATACCTTTGGTTATCACTTCGTCAGGTGCACGAGTTGCTCCAATTCGGGCTGCTGAGCGTCGAAGCTCGGAGTCTGCTCGCTTGTCTATCGTTTCTGTGAGAGTTGGACCTACTCATCATCGGACTGTCGAGCATTGTCACGCGCCGGGTGTTGCCCGCCCTGCGCAGCCTGCCGGATGTCCAGCGCATCGACGTCGCCACGCGGAAGGCAGCTGACCCTGTACTACGCGAAGGGTGGCCTTTCGGCACTGCTTACGTGGACTACGAGGAAGCGCTCAAACGTACGTCGGCCCAGATGGCGTATATCTCTGTGGTCAACAGCGAGCACGAGCGATGGGCACGAGCCGCGCTCGACCGCCGTCTCCACGTGGTCGTTGATAAGCCGGCGTTTCTCGGCTACGAGTCGGCGGCGCGAATCGTCGAGTTCGCAGCCGCGAGGGATATGTGTCTCGCCGAGGCAACCGTCTTCACATACCACCCGCTGATGGGAACAGCAATGCGCCTGTTCGGCGAAGCTGGAGATGCACCTAGACGCGTTTCCATGGCCCTATCGTTTCCACCGATGGACTCCACCAACTTCCGCTATCAGTCTGGGCTGGGCGGCGGCGCGCTTTGGGACGTCGGTCCTTATCTCGTGGCAACGAGCAGACACGCCTTCAACGCCGAGCCTGAGTCCGTCGATTGCCGCGTCCTCGCCCGCGGCGATGGCAATATAGATATCGCGTTCAGCGCACTTGGGACATTCTCTGAAGGGCGCAGCTTGGTAGGTCAATTTGGTTTTGATACAGCCTATGTGAATCGCCTTCAGATGGTCGGGCGGTCGCTGGTGGTTGAGGCTGACCGGGCTTTCACAACTCCGCCCGACTACAGGAGCTCAATCAGGACGACTCGGCCGGATATGTCCAGGACGGTCGAGGTACCCCCGGCCGACGCGTTCGCACGCTTCTTCGAGAATGTGATAGGGAGAGCCGAAGTCCATGACTGGAACCAGTTGACCTCTGACTTGCTGAGCGATGCGCGCGTGTTGGAACGCTACCGTGCCGTGGCTGGTGCCTCATGAGGCCAATCCAAGTCTGGGACTATCGCGACGAGTACGAGGAGGATCGCGATGAGATCCTGCACGCGATCGATGGGGTCTTCCGATCAGGCCGAGTGATACTCGGCGAGAACGTTCGTCGTTTCGAATCAGAATTCGCCAAGTACGTCGGACTTCGGTTCGGAGTGGGGGTCAACAGCGGCACCGATGCTTTGTTCCTGGGTCTAAAGGCTCTCGACGTTGGACCTGGCGACGAGGTCATAACTGTTGCCAATACCGCAGTGCCTACGGTGTCGGCCATCTGCGCGACCGGGGCGACGCCGCGCTTTGTGGATATCGAACCCACAACATTCTTGATGAATGTTGATCAGCTTGAGGCGGCAATCACTCGACGGACGAAATGCATCCTCCCGGTTCATCTCTTCGGTCAGTGCGTGGCTATGGAGACCGTTCAGGACGTTGCCCGGAGACACCGACTCCGAGTGCTCGAAGACTGTGCTCAGAGTCACGGCGCCGAAAGGCGCGGAATCAAGGCCGGGGCAATGTCGGACGTAGCCGCCTTCTCCTTCTATCCCACAAAGGTTCTTGGCAGTTATGGCGACGCCGGGATGGTCTGCACGAATGATCCCGACATCGCCGCTCGCCTGATGCGCCTGCGCATGTACGGAATGGACAGACCACAGCCATATTCGGAGGAATACAGCCTTACCTCAACCTACTATTCCGTCGAGGCGGGCTACAATTCGCGCCTGGACGAGATCCACGCAGCCGTCCTATTGACCAAACTGCCCAAGATCGACCGGTACATCGAGCGGCGGCGACAGGTGGCCGCTCGATACGACGCGCTGCTTGCTGGTACCGCGGTCGTCATCCCGAAGACCGCGGTGGAGAATCAACACGCCTACTACCTGTATGTGTGCAGGCACTCCCATCGGAACGCGATAATCGCAGAGTTGGCCGAGCGCGACGTGTACATCAAGGTCGACTACCCCTGGCCAATCCACATGATGCCTGCGTACGCGGGGCTCGGGTACGCCGAGGGCGACCTGCCTGAGAGCGAGCGAGCCGCGCACGAGATCTTCTCTCTGCCAATGTATCCCTCGCTCAGCAGCGAGGATCAAGATCGCGTGTGCTCAGCGTTGCTCGAGATCCTTGCAGGGCTAGATGGAGCGGGACAGTATGCGACATAGACCGGCTGGGTTGGCTCCGACTCGGGCGGCTTTGCTCGCATTGGCGAGATCATCAAACTGGTGTCCCGGAGCAGCGTTCCGGTGAGTTGGTGGAACGGAAAGCGCGTCACCGTGACCGGCGGCCGCGGATTCCTCGGCACACCGCTGGTCAGGATGCTCGAAGGGGCAGGGGCAAACGTCGCGACGTTCTCGAGTCATCAGTACAACCTCACGAAGCAGACTGACGTCGCCCGCATGTACGCCGATCTCAAGCCGGAGATCGTGATTCATCTCGCCGCGCGCGTCGGCGGCATCGGCGCGAATCGCGACAATCCTGGAAGCTTCTTCTACGAGAACGCAATCATGGGCATCGAGCTCATGGAGCAAGCTCGCAAGAATGACGTGAACAAGTTCGTGCAGGTCGGCACGGTTTGCGCGTACCCGAAGTTCGCACCCATCCCGTTCTCAGAGGACGACCTCTGGAACGGGTATCCGGAAGAGACCAACGCACCGTACGGGCTGGCCAAGAAGATGCTGCTGGTGCAAGCTCAGGCCTACCGCCAGCAGTACGGATTCGACGCCATCTACCTCCTGCCCGTGAACCTCTACGGACCCGGCGACAACATCGACCTTCATAACTCGCACGTCATCCCGGCGCTGATTCGCAAGTGCGTCGAAGCGGAGCATGCGGGTGCAGCGTCGATCGAGGTGTGGGGGACGGGCCGGCCCACCCGCGAGTTCCTGTTCGTCGATGACGCAGCCCGAGGAATCATGCTCGCGGCGGAGCGGTACGACAAGCCCGAGCCCGTGAACCTCGGGAGCTCAGAGGAGATATCCATCCGGGACCTCGTCGCCCTCATCGCCGAGCTCACCGGCTTCAAGGGCAACCTCGTCTTCGACGAGACCAAGCCCGATGGCCAGCCGAGGCGCAAGCTCAACGTGGAACGCGCCAAGCGCGAGTTCGGGTTCACGTCGACCACAGCCTTCAGAGCCGGCCTCCGCAGCACCATCGACTGGTTCAAGGAGACGACGGCGGCTCGAACCGGCCGGTAGGCGAGCCCATTCCGACCGGCTAACCTTTAGCCGATGTCCCGCCGCGCCCGGGAAGGTCCGAATCCGGTCGCTTCGGTTCCAGCGGGCACCACTCGACCGAACCAGAATCCCGACGGCCTGGCGGAGTCGCCGGCGACGGCGGCGGCGCGCCAGCGGGGCTTCCTCCCTCCCGACTGGCTGCCACTTGCACTCATCCCGGGAGACGCGCTGATCTCAGGCGCCTCGGTGATGTTCGGCTACTGGATCCGCTACGGAAACGGCGGGCCGGCGCTGCCATTGGAGCCTTATGTGCTCGCGATCCCCGTGGTGATCGTCATCAATCTCTTCGCCCTGGCCGTGAACCACCAGTACAGCTCGTGGCGGGGACGAACCCTGGTAGACCAGCTTCTGTCCCTGTTCAGCGGCATCGGCCTGGGCGCGATCCTCATGCTCGCCGCGATCGAGGTGGGTAACCTGGGCACTCACTACTCCCGCCTGACCATCGTTCCCGCCGTCCTTCTCAGCGCGATCCTTATGACCGGCGAGCGTTACCTCCTGAGACAGTACGAGACGCGCCTGCGCCGTAGGGGCATCGGCACCGAGCGCGTGCTCATGGTGGGCACCGGCGCGGGCAGCGAGCTACTCATCCGCCGCATGAACATGTTTCCGCAATATGGCTTCCACGTTGTCGGCGTCGCCACCGACGACGAAGAGTCGCGAGAGTTCATGGGAGTTCCGGTTGTCGGCAGAGTGGACGACCTGCCGCGACTGGTACGCGCCTTCGCCGTCGACCAGGTGTTTCTCGCCCTGCCCGCGGACCAGCGCGACCGCCTGCTGCATTTGGTCAAGCTGTGCGAGGGCGAGCACCTGGAGTTCCAGATCGTGCCCGACCTCCTGGACGTCATGAGCACACGCGCCGCGGCCAATGCCATCGACGGCTTGCCGCTGGTGGGAATCAGACGCAGCCAGCTGCGAGGAGCCGCCGCTCTTGTCAAGCGCGTGATCGACGTCACCGTTAGCGCCATCCTGCTGGTCCTGCTCAGCCCGCTGATGCTGGTGATCGCCGTCCTGATCAAGCTCACCGCAGGCAAGGGCCCGGTCCTGTTTCGACAGGAGCGGATCGGGCGCGCTCGCCACCCGTTCGTCATCTACAAGTTCCGCTCGATGATCGTTGACGCGGAAGCCAGCACCGGGCCCGTCGTCGCCAAGCCGGGCGACTCGCGCGTGACCTGGCTCGGCCGGATCTTGAGGCGCCTGAGCCTCGACGAGCTGCCGCAGTTCTACAACGTGCTGCGTGGAGACATGAGCCTGGTCGGGCCGCGGCCGCAGCCGACGTTCTTCGACGAGCGCTACACGGGCGAGGTGCCGCGTTATCTCGAGCGCCAGCAGGTGAGGCCAGGTCTCACGGGCTGGGCGGAGATCAACGACCTGCGCGGGGCGGCCCCCATAGCCGACCGCACGATGTACGACGTGTATTACATCGAGAACTGGAGCCTGGCGCTCGACCTGAAGATCGTGATCCTGACGGCGATGCGTGTGATCACGCAGCGGCACGCGTACTGAGGCGCACGGCGTCTCGACCTCGGTCGAAGCGGGCAGCTTAAGGTGTACCCGTGACGTCGGTCTCTCCACGAGCGATGGCCATGAAGCGCGTCTCGACCAGGGTCGACCTCGGGGCGTATCCATTCACCCTCGTTCTCGCCGCGTTGACCTGCGCGCTGACGCCGGCCTACACGTTGCGGTGGCACGTCGGCTTCTATCCGACGACGGTGCTCGAGGACGCGATTCTGCTGACGGTGGCGGCCTTTGCCGTCGAAAGCTGGCGACTGAAAGCGATGCCGCTGTGGCGTACGCCCTTAACGTGGCCGGCGGCGCTTTTTCTTGTCGCCAGTGCGATCTCGGTGATCGTTCCTCCGGACCACCGGGCCGCGCTCGGCATCTATAGGGCGTACCTCATCGAGCCGATCGCGTTCTTCTTCGTCCTGAACACCGTGGCCCGACAGCCGAAGCACGCGCTGATTGTCGCGGCCGGCCTCGCGGCGGCGGGCATCGTGGTCGGGATCGCGAACGCCGCCGTCGTGCTGGACGCGGTCCGCCACCACACGCTCAACGTCGCGGTCACGGGCCCGGTGGTGATCTACACCAACGCCAACGACGTAGCCCTGTTCCTCGTGCCGCTCGTCGCGATCGCCGGCAGCCTCTTGCTTTTCTCGCCAGACCCGCGAGTCCGAATCGGCAGCGGGGTGTTCCTCGTCGTCGCCGTGTCCGCGACAATCCTGAGCCTGTCGCGGGGAGGATACCTTGCGTTGGCCGCGGTCGCGATTGGCCTGGCCATCGCCCACCGCCGGCGGTGGCTCTTGCTGGGTGGCGCCGGAGCCGCCGCGGTGGTGCTGCTGCTCATTCCATCGATCAATCGCCGCGTCGCGATCGAGATCGACCTCTCAAACGGCGACAACACGCTGGTGGGCCGTTCGCACCTGTGGAGCGCAAGCATTCAGATGCTGCAGCACCACATCGCGTTCGGGGCCGGCCTCGCAGGTTTCTCAGATGCTGTGGCGCCGTACTGGAACCCAACTCATCCCGACCGCTTCATCTACCCACACAACATCGTGCTCACGTTCTGGAGCGAGACAGGCCTTCTCGGTCTGGCCGCCTTCGCCTGGATCCTTGTCACGGGTTTCATGGTTGCGTGGAGGGGCAAGCGGGCTGCGGATCTTGCCTGGAGGCCGATCCACCTGGGCGTGTTCCTTGCCCTGGTGGCGGTCGTCCTGCACGGGCTGGTCGATGTGCCGTACTTCAAGAACGACCTCGCCCTCGAGTTCTGGGCGATCCTTGGCCTTGCTTCAGCCGGGACCGGGTTGGCCGCTGGCGTCCAGGTCACGCGGGGAGGCGGCCTGCTTGAGCGATTCCTCGCAGACAGGCGCAGTCACCAAGCGGACAGGCTTATACCGAGGTCGGCCCGGTCGGGCCGCATCCTCGATGTCGGCTGCGGAACGTATCCGCTGTTCCTGACTCAAACGAAGTTCGCCGAGCGGTATGGCCTGGACCGGGAGGTTTCGCCGGACGTGCCCGGCGTGAGGCTGATCGGGCACGACCTCTCAGCGGCAGGAAGACTGCCCTTCGACGACGGGTTCTTCGACGTAGTCACCATGCTCGCGGTGTTCGAGCACCTGGACCGGCCGGTCCTTCTTTCAGTCCTGCGCGAGATTCGTCGCATCCTGCGCAGCGGCGGAATGTATGTGATGACGACCCCGGCCAGTTGGACCGAGGATTTGCTCCAAGTGATGTCTCGGCTCGGGCTGGTCAGCCACGAAGAGGTGGGCGAGCACAAAGGCCAGTACACGAGCGCTCAGATCGCCGCGCTGCTGGATGAGGCTGGTTTCGAATCCTCGGCGATCGATCAGGGTTCGTTCGAGCTCGGTTTGAACCTCTGGGCGAGGGCTAGGAAAACGGCCTGACCTGATTAGGACTGGCCCACCACGTGCGGCCAGGCGTCGTAGAAGTTCGTGTCGATCGAGCCTGCTTCGACGCCCGAGCCCAGGTCGTAGATGTAGGTCGTGCCCGTGAGGGGCGGGCCGCCAAGTCCGCAGGGTGTGGCGGTCGTGCACGGCGTCTCGCCGGCGTACCACACAAGGCTGGCTGTCGCGAAGATGGCGCCGACCCTGGGGCTCGGCGAAAGCTGCTGGATCGCTCCCGAGGCCGTGGTCAGGTCGAGCGACTCGGCGACATGGTTGAACTGCGCGTTGAGCAGCGAGAACGCCATGCGGCTCCCATCCGGGCTCGCGTGCGGGCGGATCCATGCAGTGCCGTTGCTCACGGTCACGACGCCGCCGCCCGGAGCCCACGACTGCACACCGGCGGTGGTGCGGAAGTACAGCCGCGCCCCGCTGCCGGCCCACGCGGCCATCGTGGCGCCCTGCGTGCTGCTGTAGGCGGGGGATCCGTCGGACACGTGGTTGACCTGGAGCGGTGGAGTGGTGCTGGTCGCGCCTCCCTTGCCCTGGGTGAACGTTGTCTCGACCGCGACGTACTGGCCGTCGGCGGAAAAGCCGACGTAGAGGTCGTCGTTGTCCGGGTTCGCGCCGCGCGGCGGCACGGGGCCGAGGTCGCTCAGGAGGCGGTCGCCCGCCGACGACAGCAGGTGCCACTTCATGTCCTGCTGCGAATTGGAGTCGATGTAAGTCAGGTGACTTCCGTCCGGACTCCACGCGTACGCCCACGACCCGAAGCCGCCGTAGCTCCACGCACGCACCAGCGACGTCGCGCCGGTCGCCATGTCGAAGATGTAGAGCGCCCCGGGCGCGCCCTGGTCGGAGCTAGCGGTGACGATGTACGACAGCCGCGTCGCGCTGATGAAGCTGAAGTAGCTGCCGCCGGTGAGCTTGCAGCGGTTGGCCGGGTGGCCGATGTCGGTGATGTCGCGCACGATGATGCCGGCCACATTGCGCAGGTTGACGAGCACCAGCTTGTTGCCTGCCGACGGCGGGGCTGTGCAGGATGCGGACACGGGTGCCACGGCGCCGGCCACCGGCGTGGGGCTCGGGAACGGCGCTCCAGCGGGGGTCGCGGACGACGTCGCGCCAGCGGTTGGGGAGTGACTGGGAGTCGGGTGTGACGCGCTGCTGCTGCTCCCGCAGGCAGCCAGCAGCACCGCCGCTGCCAGCCCAAGCGATCTGCGCAAGCGCATGCGAGCCGCGATTCTACTCCTGGCCCAATAGAATGCCGGTCGCCCCGTGATCGCCAACATGAAGGTCGGAGTCGTGATCCCCGCGTACAACGAAGCGGCGTCGCTCGAGCGGATGCTGCCGAGGATCCCCCGCGATCTGGTGGACGAGGTCGTGGTCGTCAATGACTGTTCAACGGATCAGACCTCCGCTGCGGCACGGTCCGCCGGCGCGACCGTTATAGACAAGCCGGAGCGGGGCGGCCCCGGTCCTGCCATCCGCGACGGGCTCGACCTGTTGCGATCGCAGAAGTTCGACCTGGTCGCGGTGATGGCATCCAACGGCAAGCACGATCCGGCGCAGCTGTCCGACCTCATCAAGCCTCTCGCCGAACAGAACCTGGACCTAGTGCGCGGCTCGCGTCACCTCGAAGGTGGGGGACACGTGAACATCCCCTGGCACCGGCTGTTCATGATCCAGCTGTTCACGGTTCTGTTCTCCATCCTGGTGGGGCAGCGCGTGACCGACGCGACCGGCGGCTACCAGGCGTACCGGCTAAAGATCCTCGACGACCCGCGGATCAACCTGCACCAGCCCTGGCTCGGCCGCTATGAGGTCGAGACCTATCTCTTCGCCAAAACGTTGCTTTGCGGCTACCGCTGGAAGGAGGTCCCGGTCCAGATCACGTACGCGGGCGGCAAGAAGCCGTACACGCGTGCGCGACCGTTCGTGGACTGGTGGGGCTACTTCCGGCCCGTGCTGCTGCTCAGGCTCGGGCTGAAGCGCTGACCGCCTGGCCGAGCGCGGCCGCCACACGGCGCACGCCGTCCTCGGTGAGCTCGGGATACATCGGCAGCGAGAGGATTCGCTTCGCCGCGGCCTCGGTGACTGGGAACGAGCCCGGACCGAAGCCCGCCGCGCGGTACGCCTCCTGGAGGTGGATCGGCACGGGGTAGTGGATCCCAGTCGAGATGCCCTGTGCCGCGAGCTCGCTCTGCACGCGCTCGCGGCCGTCGACCTCCACGACGTAGAGGTGATATACGTGCTCGACCTCGGGCGATTCGTACGGCAGGGTCGCACCGGTGTGCTGCAGGAGCTCGCCGTACAGCGACGCGATCGTGCGGCGCGACTCGTTCCAGCGGTCCAGGTGGCGCAGCTTCACGCGCAGGACCGCGGCCTGGATCGTGTCGAGGCGCCTGTTCCAGGCGAGGTACACATGGTCGTACTTCTCGCGCTGGCCGTAGTTGCGCATCATGCGGACCTTTGCCGCCAGCTCTGCGTCATTGGTGGTAAGCGCTCCGGCGTCGCCATAGGCGCCGAGGTTTTTGGCGGGATAGAAGCTGAAGGCACCGAACGTGCCCATCGAGCCCGTCCTCCGGCCCTTGTAGCGCGCGCCGTGCGACTGGCACGCGTCCTCGATCACCTGCAGGTCGTGCTGGCGGCCAATCGCGAGGATGCGGTCCATGTCCGCCGGCTGGCCGTACAGGTGGACGGCCATGATCGCCTTCGTGCGGGGGGTGATCGCCGCCTCGATGAGAGCCGGGTCGATGTTGAAGGTCTTCGCGTCAACGTCCACCCACACCGGCGTCGCGCCGGTGAAGGAGATCGCGCTCGAGCTCGCGATGAACGAGCCGGCGGGCGTGATCACCTCGTCGCCGGGGCCGATGCCCATCGCGCGCATGCCGAGCTCCAGCGCTGACATGCCCGAGTCGAGGCCGACACAGTGCTCCGCGTCGCAGTAGCGCGCGAATTCGCTTTCGAACTCGGCCACGTCGGCACCGAGGATGAAGTCTGTATTCGACATCACGTTGTCGAGCGCGGCCTGCACCTCCGCTGCTATAGAGGCGTGCTGCGCCTTTAAGTCAACGAGAGGTAGCTTGCTTTTCTCGCCAGACATACGGCCGTTCGAAATAACCCTTGAAGCACACGAGCTGGTCGACGTCCTTGACGCGAACTGCCGGGTTGCCGGCGACCACGACGCCGGCCTCGACATTCTTGGTCACGACGCTTCCGGCGCCGATGAGAGATCCGGCGCCGATGCGAAGGCCGGGAAGGATCGTGACATTGGCGCCGATGCTCACGTCATCCTCCACCGTCGCGCCGAGCACGCACTCGAGGTAGCGAGGGCACATCGGGTGCGGGTCGTCGGTGAAGACGACGTGCGGGCCGAGAAACACCCTCGCGCCCAGGGTCACGTGCTCGAGGAAGCAGCCGCTGTGGATTCGCGTCCCGCTGCCGATGCGGTTCCCCGACTCGAGCACCGCGTTGGTGCCGACGCTGCAGTCGTCGCCGATCACATTGTCCTCGCGCACCAGCGCACCGTGCCCGCTGTTGAAGCGGTCGCCGATGACGGTTCCGGCATAGATGACCGTGCCAGAGCGGATCACGCCGCCGGCGCCGATCACGGTCTTCAGCTCGCCAGGCTGCTTGCCCCGCGGCGCCTCGCCGACGATGGCGCCTTCGTGCACGTACGTGCCCTCGCCGATGCTGACGTTGGTATGGATCACGCCATCCCCAATCTAGATGACGACCCGGCGCGGAGCTCGCGCTGCGCGCGTTCCAGGACTCTCACGATCGCGACGCCGTCATCGGCCGAGGCGATGGGTCGCCGGCCCGTGAGGATGCAGTCGACGAAGTGCTCCAGCTGCTCGCGCAGCGGTTCGCGCTGGTCGAGTCGCGGGATGACTATGTCGCCGTCGCGCACGGCCGCCATGAACTCCGCGAATCCGCCTTCGCGCGGTTGGTAGTCGGCGCCCCGGTCGTAGATGCGGAGCTTCTCAGTGGGGTGCGTGTCATCGAAGACCACCATCTTGCGGTCGCCCACGACGGTGACGCTGCGGACCTTCACCGGGTCGAGCCAGCTGACGTGCACGCTGGCAAGCACGCGGTCGGGATAGCTGAGCGTCACGAACACGACGTCCTCGGTGTCGGGCTTGAGGTAGGCCTGACCGCGCGCGACCAGGTCGATGGGGTCGGAGCCCAGCCAGTAGCGGAGCATCGAGAAGTCATGCGGCGCGAGGTCCCACAGCGCGTTGACATCCTGCCGGATCGGGCCCAGCCCTGTGCGAGTGAAGTACAGATAGCGGATGTCGCCGAGGAGGCCCTCGTCGATGTAGCCCTTGATGGCGCGGACCGCCGAGTTGAAAAGGAAGGTGTGCCCGACCATCAGGACGCGGCCGGTGTCCTTCTCCAGCGCCGCCAGAGCCTCGGCGTCGGCCACGGTGGAGGCGAGCGGCTTCTCGACGAGCACGTGCACGCCCGCTTTGAGACAGCGTTCGACGACCTCTCGATGGGTTGATGTCGGCGTGGCGACGATGACCGCGTCGACGTCGCCGTCTCGCAGCAGACGGGTGTAGTCGGCGTACGCCCGCGCGGCGGGGTACTGGCGCTCGAAGGCGGCCAGACGGGCGGCGGCCGGCTCGGCGCAGGCGGCCAGGCGCGCGCTTCCCATGGTGCCGGCGAGGATGCGGGCGTAATGCGGCCCCCAGTGGCCGAATCCGATCAGGCCGACGCGAAGCTGCCGGGGTTCCGCCATGGGATTGAAGCCCGCGGATTATGGCACAGGGGAACGGCGGTCCAGTTGGAATCGGGTGCAACCCGTGGCCGTACAGTGTTCTGAATCCGCCAGGCACTGAAGGAGACGACCATGTCCACGTACGGGTTCGACCCGGAAGAGACCACTCATTGGGAGCAGACGCGCCCTCGCAGCATCTCGCCCGCACGCTGGAAGCAGTTCGAAGGCTACGCGACCGAGATCTTCGACGCGTTAGGCATGGACCTCGACACGCCCGGGACCAGGGAAACGCCGACGCGCTTCCTCAAAGCGATGTTCGAAGCCACGGCCGGCTACGAGGGCGACCCCAAGCTGCTCACGGCATTTCCGACCGAGTGCCACGGCGGACCTGACTGCAACATCAGCCAGGTCATCGAGGGGCCGATCGAGTTCTTCTCTCTCTGCGAGCACCACGCGCTGCCGTTCCATGGCCACGCGTACATCGGCTACATCGCGCACGAGGAGATCATCGGCATCTCCAAGCTCACCCGCCTGGTGCGCGTCTTCGCCCGGCGCTTCACCCTGCAGGAGAGGGTCGGTGTGCAGATCGCCGACGAGCTCGTGCGCGTGTTGAAGCCGCATGGCGTGGCCGTGCACCTCAACGCCACGCACCTCTGCACCCAGATGCGGGGCGTGCGCGAGGGCCACTCACGCACCTGGACCTCGTACTGGCGCGGCAACTACGAGACCGACCCGCAGCTCCGGTCCGAGTTTCTGGAAGCGGTCAACCAGACCAACACCCACTGAGCACTCCCGCGCCTCTGCTCGAGGCTTTTGAGGTCCTTTACGAGGCGGAAGGCCTTCCGAGCTACCTGCTGCCCTTCGAGCTGGAGCGGATCTACGCGGGCATCGG
>Ga0070707_100000394_pt1 | contig 43081 bp, 38 predicted proteins | sample KBSK5502metaG_FD_65468 | JGI IMG/M metagenome (GOLD analysis project Ga0070707, IMG submission 65468) | Corn, switchgrass and miscanthus rhizosphere microbial communities from Kellogg Biological Station, Michigan, USA - KBS K5-50-2 metaG | ecosystem: Host-associated > Plants > Roots >... | reverse complement strand
CTGTTTGACCACGCTCCTCGCGTTCGCGTGCAGCCATCCACCACCCGGTCGCGGCGCCGGCGAAGTTGAAACGTCGCCGCAAACGGCAAGCACTTTCAAAGTTGAAACCGTTATCCCGAATCTGGAGGTAGTTTGGTCAATCGTCTGGGCGCCCGACGGTCGAATGCTTTTCACGGAGCGGCCTGGGCGCGTCCGCGTCTTTGAAAACGGGAAGCTGCGCCCGACGCCTCTATTCACCGTGCCTGATGTTGAGCCACGAGGCGAAAGCGGCTTGATGAGCATCGCACTGCATCCGCAGTTTGCTTCCAATCATCTTCTTTATCTCTCTTACGCATACAACTCCGGCGGCGCGCTGGTGCGCGTAGTTCGCTATCGCGAGACGCCCAGCGGTTTTACGGATCGCACCGTCATCATAGAAAACATACCCGCAGCGCAGTTCCACGCCGGATGCCGTCTGAGGTTTGGGCCCGATGGAAAGCTCTATATCACTACCGGTGATGCGACCAATCGCGAACTGGCGCAGAAGCTGGATTCAATTGCCGGAAAAATTCTGCGACTAAACGATGACGGCACCGTGCCGAACGACAATCCTTTCGTCGGTAAGGCGAATGCAAGGCCTGAGATATGGGCTTACGGAAGTCGCAACTCTCAGGGCATAGATTTTCAACCAGGCACGAATCTCCTGTTTGAAACTGAACATGGGCCGAGTGGCTTTGACGGGCCCGGCGGCGGTGACGAAGTCAACATCATCGAGCGAGGAAAGAATTATGGCTGGCCGGTAATTCATCATCGCGCGACCCAGGCGGGAATGGAATCGCCACTGTTGGAATACACACCGGCTTGCGCGCCCGCCAGTGGACTGTTCTATCGCGGGTCGGCGCTGCCACAGTTCACGGGAAACTTTTTCTTTGGGTGTCTGCGCGGCGAACGAATCATTCGAGTGAAGCTGGACGGCAGGTCAGTTGTCAGTCAGGAAAATCTTTTGGAAGGGAAGTACGGCCGCATTCGAGATATCGCTGAAGGACCGGACGGTTTGATTTACTTTTCGACGTCCAATCGCGACGGACGCGGCCGTCCGGCGAGTGATGATGATCGGATTATGCGGATCGCGCCGGTGTTGGCAGTGAAATGAATGTTAGCCGAGTTAAACCGCCCGCTACCGCAGGCGGTACTGACCTCATTATCGCGACGGACGCGGCCGGCCGGCGAGTGATGATGATCGGATTATGCGGATCGCGCCGGTGTCGGTGGTGAAATGAATGTTAGCCGAGTTAAACCGCCCGCTACCGCAGGCGGTACTGACCTCATTATCGCGACGGACGCGGCCGTCCGGCGAGTGATGATGATCGGATTATGCGGATCGCGCCGGTATCGGCAGTGAAGTGACACTGGTTTGGCGAGGCGTAGCCTCGGGAAATCTAAAAAACCACGCCGCCGGAAAGGCAGAGCCTTTCCGCACATCCGGCGGCACAGCCGCGATAGTCAGCACATCAGACGGCGGGAGCCGTGTCGGCGACGAAGTGAAAGCGGCGACCAGTCGCCGCACTCCAAGTCTAGATCTTGCGGGCCAGTATTGACGACCGGGACCAGCCGATAACGTGAAATGGCGGGAAGCGATAATGGCTGGCGCCTTGAAAATAGCGATCGGTCGTCTCGTGCACGTCCTGCAACGGATGGGCGCGAAATCGGAACAGCATCTCCAGCAGGGTCGTGACCGGCGATGGCCGCATTGGCAACTGCAATAAATACCCCCCGCGCGAAATCACCCGCGCCAGCTCACTCAAACCGTCATCAAGCGAAACGTACTCGAGTACTCCGCTGGTTACCACCAAATCGAAAGCTTCATCAGCAAACGGCAACGCCAAAATATTCCCCCGAGTGAATCGCACGGGTTGCCGGCGCGGGTTGTTCTTGCTGACGTACTTCTTTGCTGTGGCCATCGACGACGCCGAAAGATCCAGCGCCGTTAATTTGACGGGGACCTTCAGGGTTCTCAGCAACGCCAGCGTCAAAGTTCCGGTGCCGCAGCCGGCGTCCAGAATTCTGGCGTCTGGGAAGATCGGTAACGGATGTTCTTCGAAATATTGATCCAGTGAGCGCCCATATCCGTTGAGCTTGAAGGTGAGATCATAAACGCGTTCGATGCGATCATAGAAAGAGCCCGGGCGCGTATTGCTCTTGGTTGCAGTCAGAACATATTCAGCCATTAGTCCTCGCGTGCCCAGCCTTTGGCTTCCCACAGAAGCATTCGGGGCTCGGGTTCTTTAAGATGATATTAAGAGAGCCTCGCCATTCTATCGCGCCGGAGCTTAATTACCCAAACTGGTTGCGCCAAGTGTCAGAAGCCCGCGCGTGAGCAAGGGCCAGCGACCAAAACGTGTACCCCTGGGACGATCAGTCACGTTCCGCGTCCAAAGGATTACGAGGTTGCCCTCCCTATCGACCACCCCACGCGGGCTGCTCGCGCGGGGACCCCGGTAGGTCGGGCTTCTGACACAAGACCCGACTAAAGTTGGAACTCTGAACGCGCTCTCGCGCAAGAAATGCCGGTTTCGGTCGTTCTGCCAACGGTGAAGTCCAAATTTCTGTCATTAAGGAGAAGAAGCGATGTGGAAGAAGATTTTTCCCGTGCTTGGCTCGTTACTGGTCCTGGCCCTTCTGGGGATCGTGGTTCAGAAGTACACGGCGCAGAGCGTGACTGCAACTGTTGACGATCGAGCGGTTGAGTTCGCCAATCCCGATTCGGTAGCTGTGCCCGTCGAAAATGGCTTTTCAGTCGACGTGATTGTTGATGGCCGTCGGGTCACGGAATACGCGGCCCGTGGACGCCGTTATGTGGAAGCGCTCGAGAACGCCGAATACGAGTTGCGCATTCACAATCCGACGGGCACCCGCGTGGCCGTCGCGCTGGCCGTAGATGGATTGAATACGATTGACGCGCGGCACACCAGCGCCTGGGACGCGCACAAGTGGGTGATCGAGCCGTATGGAACGATTCAGGTGGGCGGCTGGCAGATGAGTTCGCAAAATGCGCGCCGTTTCTATTTCACGACCGAACGCGATTCCTACGGAGCCATGCTGGGACAAACCGAAAACCTCGGTCTGATCTCGGCGGTGTTCTTTCGCGAGCGCCGGCCGGTTACGATCATTACGCCGCGACCTTACGAGAAAGACGATCGGATCCGCGGGGATAAGTCGGCTCCCGAAGCCGGCGCCTCAGATTCATCAAACAGAGTCGAGAACCGTCCCGCGTCACCGTCACTCTCCCGTTCGTATCCGCCGCCCGACGAGGAATCAGCAGCGACGGGAATTGGCCGCTCGGTACGAAATGATGTGCAGTGGATCAAGATGGATTTGGATTCGCGACCCGCAGGCGAGGTGTCGATTCGCTATGAGTATCGCGCGTCGCTGGTGAGGTTGGGGATTATCCCGCGTGAGTATTATCCGCGACCGGACGTGATCGATCGTCGCGAACGCGCCAAGGGTTTCGAGCCGAAGTATTGTCCCGAGCCGTAACCGAACCGTGACACGGAGACGCGGAGAAAGTGAGACGCGGAGAAAGAAATTTCGCTGTGTCTCCGCTGCTCCCATCATCCTATCCCGTTTATCGCCGTTTCAAATCCTGTGTGTAAAGCTGGCGGTAGGCGCGGTAGAACGTCATCACTTTGTAAACATAGTTCTTGGATTCAGTGAAACCGACTTCGGCGGTAAAGACGCCCTCGTCCCTTTGGTTTGAACGCGCCAGCCAGCGCGCCGCGTTGTCTTCGCCACCGTTGTACGAAGCGGCAATTGCTTCAGCTAAGCCGCCGAACATATTTGAAAGCTGAGCCAGGTATTCTGAACCGATGGCAATCGCCACGTCGGGACGATAAAGCGAGTCTTCAGTCACGCGATTGACGCCGGCGCGCTTTGAATATCTTTCGGCAGCATCAATTGTCAATTGCAATAACCCGCGCGCCGCCGATGGTGATTTCGCGTTGGGCTTGAACTGGCTCTCCTGCTTCATAATCGACAACACCAGCCGCGGATCGAGACCGCGCTTACGGGCCTCGCTTACAATCTGCAGACTATAGGGCGCGGGATAGCCGGCGGCGGAATTAACGATCGAAGTCTGCACCGCCTGGTTTCGCTCAGCAGCGCGCTGGCGAGCTGACGCATCGCTGGTCTTCATCAACCTGTTAGTTGCCATCCAGCCGTAATACGAATTGAGGTTGTCCGGAATCATCAGATATGTGCGAATCGCATCCTGGGTGCGGCCCGCGCGCTCGAGAGCATGCGCCTTCAGGTAAAGCACTTCGTCGGCGTTGGTGTTGGTGTCGCGGGTAAGCGGTTTGCTGAGGAGTTCATCCGCGCTTTGCACCGCATGCTGCCAATCACCCAGAGCAATATCCAATCTCAGCCGCGCAAAAAGGGCGTTTATTTCGATCGCTGTTCCCGGAAAACGGTCCCGCGTGCGGTTCACCCACATGATCGCATCCTGGGTCCGGCCGGCTTCGCGCAGGCCATCGATGATGTTCAAGTGGGCGGTGTCGATGCGCTCACCGTTAGGATATTTGTCCAGATATTCAGAATAACGGGCGGCCGCTTCAGCGCCACGGCCCATGCGCAGCAGCGAGGACGCTGAAAAATTCAGACCTTCACGCCCTTCTTTTGTCTGCGGATAGTCGCGCGCGACTCTTTCATAAACCTGGCGCGCCTCTTCGTAACGTCGTTGCTGGTAAAAAGTGCGCCCGATTCCATAGAGGGCGGCCGGGACGTTGGTGTCGTTGGGATATTCGTCAACCAGGGCCTGCCAATGCTCGCGCGCCGCCGCAAAGGCGCGGTTTGCCAGATAGATTCCGGCGCGCCGCATGTGTTCTCCCGGAGTGATTTGTACGAGTTTGCCATCTTTTGCGCGGTCGGCCTGATCGCTGCTGCGAACAGCGTTCAGCGAGGCATCACTCGCGCTCTGCGCCGGTGTAGCGGAAGCAGAGAGAAGCACCAAACCAGCACAGCAGGTGGCAAACAACACTTGCTTAAGACGGCCCATCTGTTCGATCCTCATTCTCAATTTCATAAGTCGTCACGATCTCAGCAGAGCCACGCAAAGTCGCCGCCACGCTGCAATATTTCTGATCGGAGAGTTCTATGGCCCGAGCCAGGGCCTGCTCAGAAACGTCGTGCCCGCGCACGATGTGCTTGACCTCCAAACGGGTATAGCTGCGGGGAAACTCATCCCGCCGCTCGCCTTTTACTTCGATGCGATAATCGGTCACAGCCTGTCGTTGTTTTTTCAAGATCGAAATGACGTCGATGCCGGTGCAACTTCCCAGGGCGAGCAGCAAAAGCTCCATCGGCGTGGCCGCGCTGGACCGCTCAGAGTCGGTTTCGATTGCCTGGGCATGACCTGATGGCGTAATCCCGACAAATAGATCTTTGCCGGCGAAATGAATCACAGCTTTGTTTTCTTTCTCGGCCATCGGTAATACCAAATCAACCAATTCAACCAGAGGATAACATGGCCGTTTTCAAAAGGCAGGTTTGAGGGGAAGACCAGGTAGAGTCCCAAGAGTGTGTTACTGAGTTCGGATCCCAGAAGATTTCCTTCTCATTAACACCTCGCTTCAGCGAGGTGATCAGAGTCAATCGCAATTGTGCAGCCGTTTTAACGGCTTATAAAAAAACCGTTGGAACGGTTAACGGTCGCTGTTGGGCGCTTTGCCACCTCGCTGAAGCGAGGTGTTAATGAGATCGGGAAGCTCTAATTGCAAACAACACAACCCAGGACACCAGGGAAAGACCAAGACTCTTCATGGCGTGAGTTCGTTGCGCAACTCACGATCGGCATCTTCACGAAGTTGTTGTTCCGCGCGCGCGTTTTCCAAACCGAGCGGCAGATACTTCCTTCCTTCGTCCAGCCGCTGGAGCATGTAATTCGTTTCGGCCCAGCTCGCGCCGCGGCTAGCGGCCGCTTCGATCATCTGCAAGCGCGCTTCTGCTTCGGCTCGACGCGAGGCGGCTTCTTGTTTGAGAACGTCAAGCCGGGCCCGATCGCGACCCAGCTCTTCGAGCAAGACGGCGGTATCCGCCGCGTTCAGATATCGCGCGCGGTTGATACGCCGTTCAACCAGTAACAGATTGCGACGCGCGTTGGCTGACAAGCGCGAGGCATTCAGACGCAAGGCCAAAGTTTCGCGATAAGCATCGGCAAGCATGGGCTGGCGTTTTTCCATATCGCGAAGCGCGCGCCGTTCGCCGCTGGTCAGCTCAGGAAGAAAGTATTCAACTTCATCGGCAGTAACCCCATCCGAGGCGAGGTGATCGCGAAGCTTCCTCGCCCATTTGCGACGCAGGAACAAAAGGATGAGAGCGGTAATCAGCGCGGCGATCAGCGAGAAGGGAATCGAGCTCAGAGTCAAAACCAGAAACACCGTCGAGGCCCCTGTCAACAAATAGGCAAGGAACAGCACGGCCGGCGGGACGACGGTCACGCCGCCCAGAGCGACCCACGGCGCAGCCCGCCAAAACTGTGCGTTCCGGCGTTCGCGGTCTGTCAGTTTGCCTGACTGCTCGCCGCCGCTCATGATCAGATTTTCATCTTCGGCAGACATTCTTACTTCCTGGCTTCGGTCAGGAGAATGATACTCGGGTGCCGAAGGCCAGGCCAACCTCGGGCCGGCCGTCGCAAGGTTCGCTTTGACCCCAACCTTCCTTGTAATATTATCGGCTGGTAAAGAATTCAAAGGCCGAAAAGCTCATTCGCAAGGGATTGAGACAACTGTCCCAGCATCTAAGGACCATGACCAAATCGGCAAGGACTAGAGCTCTCTTCGTCGTAATCCTGGTTTTACTGTCACTCGGCGGACAGTCTGCCCAGGGGCAAAGCGGTGGCCGTTCGCGTGGACTGGCAAAGCCCATCACGGTGCCGGTAACTATCCGGATTCGTGGACCCAAGCTGCAAGTCGAGGGGCGCTTCGTCAATTTACTCCTTCGGGAAGACGGTGAGGTGCAGACCATTCTATCCCTTCGCCGCCCGGCCGAGAATCCGATCTTTTTGGCAGTCCTGATTCAGGACGATCTCGCTTCCTCGATTGCAACTGAGACAAAGGGAATAGCAGACTTTGTGCGGCGTCTTCCCGGTGGATCGCGCGTCATGATTGGCTACATTCGTGCCGGCAGCCTGGATGTGCGCCGCAAATTTACCATCGATCTGGAAAAGGCTGCAGCGAGTATCCGCGTGCCACTGGGCACAGCCAGTGCCAGCCCTTTCAATCCGTTCGTTGAGATTATCGAAGGGTTGCGAAAGTTCGATGCTCAGCCGTTGGGTCGCCGCGCGATCGTGGTAATTTCAGACGGAGTAGATATCTCGCGTGGCCTGGATAGTTCCTCGCCCGGACAGAGCCTGGATTTGCAGCGGGCTATCACCGAAGCACAACGTCGCAGCGTGCCAATCTATTCAATCTACGCTCCGCCTGCCGCGGCATTCGGCAATCAGTTGCTGGGGGCGAACGGACAAGGATGTCTGGCAAGACTCTCAGCGGAGACCGGTGGTGAGGCCTTCTTTCAGGGAACGGGAGCGCCAGTGAGCCTGGAACCCTTTCTCAAACAGATTGAGGCTTCGATGGAGCGACAGATCGCGTTGACCTATCTCTCAACTCACGGAAACAAGGGTTTTCATCGGTTGGAAATCAAGCCGCTCGAGGGTGACGCCGAGATTCGGCATCCGGCGGGCTATACCCGTTGAGGCGAGCGATGTTCCTCTGAATCGCTGCTTGTCTTCGCCGCATCTCTTTTATCTGCATCTGCAAATCCAAAAGATGCAAATCCAGCATCAGGCGCAGATCGTTGTTTAGTTTCAGACCTTTTTCAAAGTCCTTCTGCGCTTCGTCCTCTCGGCCCTGGGTCTGATGGGCCAACCCACGCTCGGCATAGACAAGCGGGTTGCGATCATCCAGCGAAATGCTCTTGTCAAAGTCGGCGATCGCAAATTTGGGATTACCTTCAATCAAAAAAGCCCGGCCGCGTTTGAAATAAGCTTCCGCGTCGTTCGGATTGATCTTAATCGCACGATCGAAATCAGCCAGGGCGCCGTCAAGATCCAGCCGGTTGGATCGGGAGTAGCCTCGATTCAGATAGGCCTCAGTAATGTCACGGTTATTGGCTGCCAATGGAGGCGAAAGCTCGCAGGCAACTTCATAATCAGCGATGGCGCCGTCCAGATCACCGCCGGCTCGCTTGGCCTTGCCCCGATTCAGATAGGCTTCTGCCAGCCTGGGATCGACAGTGAGCGCGCGGTCATACTCCACAATCGCCCCGGCGATGTCGCCTTTACCGAAACGTTCGATACCGTGTTTGACGTATTTCTTGGCGGATTGAGAGTGCTGCCCGAATGCATTTAGCGGGAAAAGCAAGAGACCAGGAATCGCAATAAACAGAAGGCGCTTCATGGTTACCTCCGTGTGCGAAAAGGACGAATACTCTCAGCGAGTTTTCTCACTGCACCGTCGCCGGTAAGAGCGAGCCGCGCCGGTCTGACGCTACTGCCGAGCCCTCACCCATCTGGCTAATCATCCCATGAAAGTGGATCTCCGTGCCAGACAAAACTAGTAGCACGTCGCCAGCATGAATACGCGGGTCGTCAAGCGCGAACCTGATGACCGTCGCCTGCCCATTCTCGTGCTCCATTGTCTCGAAGGAAAAGTTGTCCGCCTCGACCGTGTAGGTCTGCGCGTGCGTTGCAGTTCTTTGTGGTTCTGACATTTGTATATTGTTTCTGGGGCGGCTAGTCGGGCTCGAACCGACGACCTCCTGATCCACAATCAGGCGTTCTAACCTACTGAACTATAGCCGCCAGATACTTATGCGAATCGGTTCAAATCCGATTTTGTCCCGTACTGAGTGTTTACACTACTCATCCGATTTCTTCAAGTTGAGGTTAGATGACCAACTCTCACGCCGGCCACTCAATTAAGATTAAGATCCGTTCGAAAACCAGCATTGTTAAGGCTGTCAGCTATGCAGACGGCAGTTTAGTTGACCATTTCACTCTGGCAACTTCGGTCAGGTTGCAGTATTCTTCGCGCGCCCAAACAAAAACTTTTCTTTGGAGTCAGCCATGAACGCAACATTCCTTCGAAGACTCAGCTTGTGCGCCCTCTGTCTGGTCGCCGGCGCTCTGCTTTGGCAGTTTTCCGCAACTGTGCACGCGCAGAAGACCGATAAAGCCAAGGTCGTGCAACCGGCCCCGCCGGCCGAATCCATGCCGATCAAAAGTGACGCACCGGCGAACAATGCCGAGTATGCAGCCAAGGTCAAGGATTACACCACCCAGCCATACTTCGTTACAGAGTTGGTCGATCATCTGCCGGCCTCGGACAAAGTGCCGTCACCGGACAAGGTCCTGGGCCACATAGTCGGCGCGCCTGGCCATCTGACCTACACGAAAGATCTGTATCGGTACTATCGCGAGTTGGAGAAGACATCCTCGCGGGTAAAGGTTTTCACCGCGCCCGAAAAAAGCGAGGAAGGAAAGGAACAGATGTTGGTCGCCGTCGGAGATGAAGCGGGTATTGCCAGGCTTGACCGCTACAAAGAGATCACTGCGAGACTGGCCGACCCACGGAGAGTCAGCGATGCGGACGCAGAACAACTGATCGGCGAAGGCAAGGCTTTTTACTGGGCGTCCGGATCGATTCATTCTCCTGAGACCGGCTCGCCTGAAATGTTAATGGAGCTCGCTTACCGTTTGGCGGTGGAGGAGTCACCGTTCATTCAAGCCATCCGCAAGAACGTGATTGTACTGATCACACCGGCTTTGGAAGTTGATGGCCGCGACCGCATGGTTGATACATATAACTACCGGAAAGCGAATCCTGATAAGGGTGTACCGCCGTTGGTTTACTGGGGTCATTACGTCGCTCACGACAACAACCGTGATGGCCTGGGGATGGCACTTGCGCTGTCGCGCAATCAGATGAAGACGTTTCTGGAATATCACCCGACGATTTTGCATGACCTGCACGAGTCGGTGCCCTTTCTTTACACCTCGACCGGAACCGGACCGTACAACGCCTGGCTCGATCCGATCGTGATTGATGAATGGAACCTGCTCGCCTATCACGAGATTGAAGAAATGACCAAGCGCGGAGTACCGGGTGTCTGGACGCACGGTTTTTACGACGGCTGGGCGCCGAACTACATGTTCTATGTTGCTAACGGGCATAACTCGATTGGCCGCTTCTACGAAACGTTTGGCAACAGCGTTGCCGATACCCTCGATCGCACCGTCGGCGCCCAATCCCAGCGTGACTGGTTTAGGCCCAACCCGCCGCAGCCCCGGGTAAAATGGTCTCTGCGGAACAATATCAACATGCAGGAGTCGGCGATCCTGTTGGCGATGAACTTTGTGGCTAACAACAAGGATCGCTTCCTGAAAAACTTCTTTCTGAAGAGCAAACGTTCGGTTGCGAAGGCTACTAATGAAGGTCCGGCCGCCTGGATAGTTCCTTCAGATCAAACGCGAATCGTAGAGGCTGCCGACATGGTCAACCTGCTGCGGCTGATGGGAGTTGAAGTGCACACTGCGAGCAAGGAAATCGCGGTCAAGGATCAGAAGTTTCCGGCCGGCTCATACGTTATCCGCATGGATCAACCCTATTCGCGGATGGCAGACATGATGCTCGACACGCAGTACTACAACGTTAACGACCCGAGACCCTATGACGACACGGGTTGGACGCTGGGCGCCTTGCGCAACGTAAAGACCGTGCGGGTAACTGACAAGACTGTGCTCCAGGCGCCGATGACTCTGCTGACCGGAGCTGCCAGAGTGCCTGGAACGGTCTCGGGAAGCTCGTCTCCAACGGCTTACCTCATCAACCACAACGCTGAGAACACCCTGATGACTCTGCGGTTCAAGCTGAGTGACTTGAAAATCTCCACGGCGGAGGAACCTTTCGAAGCCGGCGGTCAAAAGTTCAGCGCCGGCACTTTTATCATCAAATCAGCCGACAACTCAGGCGACCTCAGGCAGAAGTTGTCTGGACCAGTAGCGGAATCCGGACTCAAAGCAATAGCCGTCGAGAAACTGCCGGACGTCAAGAATCATCTACTCGCGGTGCCGCGGATTGCGATCCTTCATACCTGGACGAACACTCAGAACGATGGTTGGTTTAGGATTGAATTTGATCGCCTGCAGGTTCCGTACTCCTATATTTCTGATCAGGTCATTCGAGATACGCCGAATTTGCGGGAAAAATTTGACGTGATCATCTTTCCGCCGGTAGGCGGTTCGGCGCAGGCAATCGTTAACGGTATCCCGATGCGCGGGTCTCCAATTCCGTGGAAGGGTAGTGATATCACACCCAACATGGGGCTGGGGCCGGATCAAACCAACGACATGCGGGGTGGGATGAGCTTGCGCGGTGTCGTTAACCTGCAAAAATTTGTTGAGGCCGGCGGTCTGTTCATTCCGATCACAAACTGCTCGCGAGTGGCTATCGATTATGGCCTCGTGACCGGAGTGGGGATTCAGGAACCGCGGCAACTTCAGGCGCGCGGTTCTGTCTACAATGCAACCTTCGCGGATCGGCGCAGCCCCATCGCTTATGGTTACTCAGAAACACTGCCGATCTATTTTAATCAAGCGCCGTTGTTCCAGGTGAGCGGCCAAGGCGGCGGCGGTGGAGGAGGAGGAGGAGGCGGCGGCGAAGGCGGCGGCGGAGGTGGAGGTGGAGCAGGGTCCCAGAGACCTTCGGGCCGCGGGACTTTGAGCGATCCTGACATCGTGCAGGGAATGCCACAGGCCGAGCCGGCGCCACAGCGTCGTCCCGGTGCTGAGCAGCAACCGACCGAGGAGCAGCGGCTGCAGCAAGGCCCGTTTTTCATTCCGCCGAACCTACGGCCACGCGTTGTTCTGAGATTTGCAGCGGATGAAAAGAGTCTCTTGATTAGCGGCATGCTTGCGGGCGGTTCGGAACTCACAAACGCGCCGGCAGTTGTCGATGTGCCAGTCGGTCAGGGCCACGTGGTAATGTTCGCGAACAATCCAATGTGGCGGCACCAGACGCAGGGCAGTTTCTTTTTACTCTTCAATGCAGCTCTAAATTTCGATCACTTAGACGTTGGCAGGGACCGGCCGGCTAACCGAAGCGGCGCACCCAGGACTGAGGACCAGAAATAGCGAATTAGAATTTCGTCTGGCTGTTATGGTGCCCCCGGCAGGACTCGAACCTGCGGCCCTCTGCTTAGAAGGCAGATGCTCTATCCACTGAGCTACGGGAGCCCTAATGCGAGCGACCCGGCGGATGTTAGCACGGGTCAAAAGTCACTCCAAACAATCAACTGGTGACAAAGAAATAGGCTGCCGGAACGGATCCGGCAGCCCAGCGTCTTCTATAAAGACGAAAAAATCTGGTTAAGCAGCGCGGGTGATTTCCGCGGCTTCGGCATAGACACGCCGTCCGTTGAGAGCGTCATCAATAATTTCTCTCACGGCGGAAATGTCGGGGTTAACGTCCATTCGATCACATGCGGCCAGATGACGAATGATACCTTCGGTAGCAATCTCCATCACTGTGCCGGCCAACTTGGAAAAGCGCCGCGCCTGAATATGATCGATTCTCTGAAGCCGCTCAGCCAGCGGCAGGCCCTTGTCAAGATTCACGATTTGATTCTCTCTCCTTATTAACTAGCTCCGAATACGATTCGTAAACTATAGATGCTTCCCGAAGGGCCACAGGATGCAAACTCCTTGCGGTTTCGGGGAGATTCTGCAGAGTACAAGCCCGAGAGGGCAGATAGAAAGCCTTAGCTGTCTCAGCAAAACTGGATACTATAGCACGCCTTGAAAATTCTGGGAATAGGAATTTTCTGTTCAATCTTTGCCGCATAAGTAACGAAACCATGTTCGGCGTGCGGTTCTAAGATTTGGGACTTGGTCCGGTTCACTTACCGAGGTTTAGCTGACAGGATAGAACAGGAAAAGGCCGGTGGGGCATTCGGGGCCGTTTTAACGTCGTTGACCTTCGCGAAAGGTGATAATGGGCCCAAAAAAGGAAAAGCGCCGACTGTGTCTCAATAAGAGACACTTCGCCGACGCTCCAAACCTTTTCGCGAAGCAGTCTGAGAAGCAGCCCGCCTGCTTACTTTCTGGGAAGGACAGAGTCCTTCATAGCTTTTCCGACGCGAAACTTCAACGTGGTTTTCGCGGGAATCTGGATAGTTGCGCCCGTGGCCGGGTTGCGGCCTTCACGCGCTTTCCGCTCTGAGCGGACGAGTTTTCCGAAGCCCGGGAGCACAAACTCTCCGTTTGTTTTCACTTCGGAAGTTGCCAGATTTGCCAGATCTTCGAAGATCTGTTTGACCTGGGCACGCTTCATTCCAGTTCGTTCCGCGAAATAGTTAATAACGTCCGACTGGGTCATGCGTTTCTTGCCTGTTGCCGTACTAGTCGCCATTTGTGGTGTAGCACCTCCAAAGAGTCAACGAAATGGGAAAACTGTCGCAGCCAGATATACCACAGACAAGCCATAAAGTCTGCTAAAATTCGCACTTTTTCGGCCATTTCCACAAAATAATTTCGCAGGGGTGAGTTCGATAGCATTGTGAAACTCCTAGGTGGACACGCAAAGGGAGCCTTCACGACGCCAGCCTACGCCCTTGGCAGCACACTTCGAATCTCGAAGTATTCAGGTGAGGCCGCTGCGCGAGCCGGAACAATATCCATGCAAATGCGACAGCGGCAGGAGTTGTCTGAGACTAACAGCGAGCCTTCTCGGGGGGGCTGCGCAGGGCTCCATCGAGATATTTCCCCGTTGACAGTTGGACAACCAACGATTAGTCTCGTTCCGCGACGCTCTGTCGACCTTGATGCTCTCAACATCGACGAATCGTGATTCCTCGATCCTCGATGATTCAACTTGGCTATGCTAATAATCCTTAGCGGACCCTCATGCGTGGGTAAATCGTTCACGGTGAGTTATCTCTGCCAGGAATACGGCTTCCTAACAATTACTCCATACACTACGAGGCCTCCTAGGCTTTCTGAAGCTGAAGGAGTCCATTACCATTTTCGTTCCGAGCAGGAAATTCGGGACATGTCAGCAAATTTTAGCCTTGGATATTGGGCGCAACCGTTGGGTCGTCATTGGTACGGCTATACCGACCATGTCGACGAACTACCCGCAAACCCCAGGAACTGGGTTGTCCAGGCGTATTCTGATATTGCACTGGACATAAAAAGAAACTGTCCAGAAGCTTACACGGTTTTTTTGGATTTCAAGTCCGAGTCCGCGATGGAAGAACGCATTTCAGCCAGACACGGGCAAGATGCTGCTGAATTTGCTGCAAGAATGAAGCATGCTCGTTACGAGAAGGAGCACCGTGGCAATTTCGACTTTCATTTCGAGTCAAACAATCATGAACTAATTGGAAGAAGCGTGAGAGATTATGCATTGCCGAAGGTGGTGCAAACTCCAAACACCAGTTTGATTTCCCCGGGTCCGTTAAGTGATGCAGATGTGATGTCCTTGCTCCTAGACCCGAACGGAATCAAAGTAGAGGGGCTTAACGAGCGCACCTTGCAGCCCCACGGTTGGTCAATTGACCTAACTTTGTCACCCAAGTACTACCGAGTATCTCCCCACAGAATGTTAAAGAGAGTCTTCGACCTTAGTAGTGGAAGTGAGCAGAACATTGCAGAACGATTCATAGAGAAAACGGCAGACAACAGTGGAATATATCTAAAGGCTAATGAGTTCATCCTTTGCTCAACCCAAGAGAAATTCACATTGCCCGATAACATAGTCGGTTTGATTTCAGGGCGTAGTTCATACGCCAGGATGGGCGTGTCTGTGGAACTTAGCCAGATTGTTATTCAACCGGGACACAATGATACGGTCCCTCTCCAAGTAAAGAACAACTTGCCCTATCCCATTGTTGTTTATCCTCATACGCCGATCGCGCAGGTTGTATTTTTTAGAACGGTTTCTGCCAGTGCCCTGCCTTACTCGAAGAATACTAGCGCTAAATATGTTGGGAGATTGGCGGATATTCGGTCGCGCTATTTTGACGATCCACAATATGCAGAAATCAATAAATGGAAGTCTCCAAAACGTCATATTGACTGGGAACACAATCTCAACGTGATACTGTTTTTTCTCGCATTGTCAACAGTGATTTCTTGGGTTATTAGCGCTATTCCTAATCCATCTACTTCCACAATTGCTCGAACCGTTGGTGTGGTTGGCATCATACTTACCGTACTTGTATTGTTGGCCCAAGGCATGAATCTGGCCACGAAGAGGCGACGGTAACCTTACTTTAGCGGGGGCAACTTCGTAACGACAGGTGGAACTGGTGCAGTCTCTGGGAAGCGTTGATACGCATACGTCGTCTCGAGTTGCACCTTTCCCTCGAATCCACCTGCCCTATGCAGATATTCGACCAATAGCCGAAAATATGGTACCGGCGACTCTTTAAGTCCCATCGGCTGAAATGTATAAACGCGGACAGTCCCTCCGGAAGGCTTGCTTATATCAACATAGTAGAAGTTGACTTCATCTTCGAGTAGCCGCCTCAAGCGCGGATCGACGCTTTGGAGATTTACTGTTAGGTGGAAATCGAAGTCCTTGTGTCTCCCGACTGGACATAGCGACTGATCAAGGGCGCCGAAGGGGAACGGAACGGAAGGGTCGTAAGCTTTCCAATCTAACCTGTGCACACGTTGGGGAGGTATGACTTCCGCCTCTGCATACCCATAGAAATCGCGCCTTGACGTAGCGGAAAGCAAGTCAATCGTCTGATGCCAACTTTGGATGAAGAGGGTTCTCGTCGAGAGATGCTTAGACAGGTGATACTTCTTGGCAATACCTCTGACGCCGCCGATAAAGTTGTCGTTCTTAAAACCGACTTCTAATAGCTCCTTGTTTAGGTCGCACGATAAGACATCGCTAGCCAGATGTATATCGAACATCATGATTTGTCCCACTCCTCGAGGTTTCCTTCTCGTTCCGAAACAATACTGCCATATTCATGGACGGGGAAGGAATGGTCGCGGTATTCGAATATGCCAGCCGGATTCAATGAACGGAAGCATTCCATAACTAGCGATTTGCGATTGCTGGTTTTGGTCGGGGCGAGAGGATTCGAACCTCCGACCTCTCGGTCCCAAACCGAGCGCACTACCAGGCTGTGCTACGCCCCGAACTTGCGTGTAAACGTGTCTCTTTTGTGGAGACTCGACATTCTAGCGACCGTCCGAAGCGATGGTCAAGCCTTGCAGGTATTGACGCGCTTCCTTCAGCGCGCGGGCTCTGTGGCTAATCTGGTTTTTGATCTCAGGCTCCAGTTCGCCAAAGGTTAGACGTTGAGCCGTGGGGATGAAGATCGGGTCGTAGCCGAAGCCCGCCTTGCCGCGCGGCGCCATAGCGATATGTCCTTCACAAATTCCAGTCGAGATATTCAGAATCGCACCGATACTGTCCGCTACGACGATTGCACAAACAAAGCGGGCGCTTCGCTCCGCTCCCTCGATCTCTGAAAGCTCGGTCAACAATTTGTCTATCCGAGCGCTGTCTGAAGCAGTATCGCCGCCGAACCGTGCCGACATCGCTCCCGGAGCACCACCGAGCGCGTCAACTTCCAAGCCCGAGTCATCGGCCAAGGTGAGAACCTTGGCCTGCCTCGCGTATCCGGAGGCTTTCAACGAAGCGTTCTCAACGAATGTGGCGCCGGTCTCCGCGACGTGGTGGTGGATTGCCGGAAAGTCGCCGAGCCCCAAGAGTACCAGCGGCAAATCAGTAAGCAGCTGGCGAAGCTCCTGAAGCTTTCCCTTGTTACCAGTGGCGATCAAAAGGGAATGCTGAGAATTCAATGAGCAGTCTCCGGGCTGAGAGCTACCACCACCGATCCAACGAGACCAAATGCAGATCGCGAGGTCCATTCAAAGCCTCGGTCCTTTAGCATCGTTACACTTACCGCGTAGGGCAGTGACCTAACAGCCTGGTCGACGGCCGTAGCGTTAGTTGAAAACGTCGGACGCTCCTGCTGTGAAAACAACTCGACAAAAGAAATCGCCGCGTGCTGGTCATTTGTAAAAGTGATGACCGTCAATGGTAGCGAGACGTCGACCAGTTGATGCGCACTGCGAAACGAATCGACAGAAGAAAGCGATTGGGATTGTGCTTTGGCTTGAAGACAGCGGCGAATGGCGTCAGCGGGGCCGCTGAGAAAGTCGTTGTCGGCGAAGCTCATCGCCCATTTGTCGGCGGTTGAGATCATCATCTCAGCATCGCCAACTGTTTCGGTGGATGGTCGCGGCCCCAACCGTTTGTCGGCCACTTTGCGCAGACTCTGACGATCCAGGGTTTCAGCAAACAGAACTGACGGCGAGCTGTCATCCAGTCTAATCGTTACCAGGTGCGGCCCCACCGAGTGCACGAATGTGTCCGGATCCTCGATTCCGTATGGCTTGAGCAAGGTGCGCAACATTGGACGCGCGGCTATTGCGCCAATGAAATCGGCGTGGGAAGAAACAACAGCGTTCAGTTCACGCCAAAAGCCTTCGAGGTCGCGAAGATGGTAGAGCGAAACGGCATGAGCCTCCGGCGGTACGAACGGAAGATCGCTCAAAACAAATCTGTCTTGAGGAACAACGCTGGGACGAAGCCTGTCAGCTACGCCTTCGGCAAGTGTGATCGAACAACGGTCTTCCACCAACCCGTCGACAAATCTCGAACTCCACGCAGCCCCGTCGATGAGGTTTCCGATGGTGTCAGCGAAAAGCCGAGAGACTGTAAGACTATCTGCCGAAGAACCAGCGCGATAAAGAGCGAATGCCTGAAGTAGCGACTTAACCCCGGCTTTCGAGACAAAGCCAAAGACCGAAGCATTCGAGCCGGCCAGGCTCGCGCGCAGCTCGTTGAAGTTCTTCTCAGCCGCTAACGATCCGCGTTTTCCAAGTCGCGCTGCAACGCAGTTCATTACTGAGGCTTCATCGTTACCTACGATGGCGGCGGTCTCGACAAAGGCTGTGACAATGTGGCGCGTCGCGTCGGGAGAGGCCCATTCGCTGAGATCGACGCCATCGATTTGCTTTCGTATCAATTGCGGGTGTGCATAAATACGCCGCGCAAATTCTTCGATGCGACGCTCCAAAGCCGGCCGCATTCGCCTCTGTGAGGTGTGGGTTTCAATTACTAAAACTGCGAGGGGCTTGACGTTAAGAGTCGGACCCGCTTCGCTCACCTCGGCGCCGGTGAACACTATGGCCACTTGTGACCTGGCGAGCACAATGGTGTCAGCCGAGCCGATCCCGGTCCATCGGGCCAGTCTTATCAGCCAAGGGTTTGCAGAGATGCTCGGCCGTGCACCTACCAAACCAGAAAGTGATTTCCAGGCCTTGGAGGTTTCAACTCCCTGAGTCAATTCGATCAGATCGTTTGACTCAACAAATGCGAGACAATCGGACGGCGCATAGGCCGCCATATCGGTTCGCGTGGGGCGGTTCCAATAGAACCAGGCGACGAGGAAAACAGCGATGAGCCCGATCAGCGAAAGTTTTGCGCGCGGATGCTTAATCAATGGAGGCATCCTAAACCGTGACGGCCCTCTGGGCAACTTCGCCGGGCGGCGAAATCGACTGTTTGAGTCCTAGCGGTTGCCTTCCATGGGGGTCCTCGGAAGGCAACGGCATCCGTTCAAATTGAACACTTGAGGCAGGATCCGGTCGTGGGTAAAAGGGACCCTCTTTCCCGACAAATTGCCTAAAAACCAAGAGTTGACGACCCTCAGTGAGTGTCTTTCGCAAATTGGGTTAAATATGTCAAAATGCTGTTGACAGTTGTTGACCCCATGTTGTAGGTTTGGATCGGCGGTCGAAGCCCCCGGGTCTCCTGTATAGGAAAGTGAGTTCTTTTCAGCCTCAGCCGCATTGCTTACGACCGGTCAAGCCCGTCGACAGACGCCCCGTCCTTCGCCCTAAAGCGAAGACTCCAAAAACATTACTGGGAAATATCAATGAAGAACGCAAGTTATTGCCGAATTAGATTAGTGCGCGCGGGTTTGGCCCGCGCCCGTCGCGCCCGCGCTCGTGTGCGGCGCCAGCGCCTGCTCATGTTCAAGATTGCGAGGGCCCATTCATGATGTGGAAACGTGGAAAGAAAAGCATGGTCGGCGTTGATATCGGATCCAGTTCCGTCAAGGCCGTTGAGCTGCAAGGCAGGAACGGAGACTTCCAACTGGTGAGTCTTGGCTATGAGAGCCTGCAGCCGGACTCGGTTGTAGACGGACAGATCATGGAGCTGAACGCAGTTTCAAGTGCCATCGGGAACATCTTCAACGAGCACAAGATCAAGACCGTGAAGGTAGCTGCCGGCGTCAATGGTCATTCCGTTATTGTGAAGAACATAGTGTTGCCTCAGATGAGTGACGGCGAACTTCAGGAGTCGTTTGCGTGGCATGCAGAAGAGCACATTCCTTTTGACATCTCTGACGTTAATCTCGATTACCACGTGACCGGTAGCACTCCCGATGCGATTCATGTGCTGCTGGCGGCGTGCAAGCGCGACAAGATTGCGAACCTTAAGCAAGCGATTCAACTTGCCGGCAAGCAACCGACAGTGATCGACGTCGATGCATTTGCGCTTCAGAATTGTTACGAGCTCAACTACCAGCCGCAGCCCGGCCAGGTGGTGGCCCTCCTGAACATCGGCGCGTCTACTACGAACATCAACATCTTAAACGGCGACAGATCGGTCTTTACCCGAGACGCGACCTTCGGCGGCAATCAATACACTTCGCTGCTCCAGAAGGAACTGGGATTGACGTTCGAGCAGGCCGAGCAGGTGAAGCGGGGAATGCAACTTCCGGAAAACGCCGAGCCGCGGGACATTGAACCAATCCTCGATACTGTTTCAGATATTTTGGCTCTCGAGATTCAGAAGACCATGGACTTCTATCGCGCAACTGTCGAGGACGGCGAAGCGGCAGTCCAACAGATCCTGGTTTCCGGCGGCGGCTCGAAACTAAACGGCCTGGTCGAATTTCTATCGACCCGTTTCGAGATTCCGGTCGAAGGTTTCGATCCATTTCGCAAAATTCGAGTTGACTCGCGCGGTTTCGATCCTGAGTACATGCGCGAGATAGTGCCTGAGATGGCCATTGCCGTCGGCCTGGCGCTGAGAGGAGTTGACGCCCGGTGATCAAAATAAACCTTCTAGAATCGGTAGCGGATCGTCCTGCAGGAGTAGCGTTTGTTGAAGACAAGGTCTCCAGCACGCGCACCCAGACTTTCCTTCTGGCTTTAACGGTGCTGGCTATGCTTGTACTCGGAATCGGTTACGACTATGTGAGTGCAAACGCGCAACATCAGTCCGCGACCAAAGAACTTGAAAAGCAACGCCGCATCAACGAGCAGATGAATGTGGTGAAACGCGAACAGGCTGATTTGGAAAAGAAGATCGCCGACATCAACTTTCGCGTTGACGCCATTCAGAAACTGCGTGGTTCACAGCAGGGACCGAGCGCGGTCCTGGCTGAGATTAAGGCCCGCTTTGACAGCGTTCCCGGGCTCTATCTAAAGAGCGTCGAACAGAAAGATGGTGAGTTGGTTGTTAAAGGTGAATCGCCTAACGAGGCATCGGTGACACGCTTTGGCCAGACCATGGAATTCTCGTCAGGCATGTTCACCAACCTGACAATTGAGACTCTGAGAGATATTCCGCAGGGTTATAAGCCACCACCGCAGGTTGCCAAGGTCGGAACGAAGGAGGATTCAGGAAACCCCAACTCCGTAGGATCCCCCAAGCCGATCAACGCACCCGAGGTAGTGTTCTTTACCATAAAGTGCAGTTACAGTCGCAATACTTCGCAGCAGAGTGCCAACCCGGTTCAGGCAACAACGAACCACGTTGCGACCCGCAACTAGATGTTCGCTCGATTAAATCCGCGCGCGAAGCAATAGGAAAAAATTATGAAGATTGGAAACATAAATGGCCTTCCCTGGTACGCGAGGCTACTCATTTTCACCGTGGTGGCCGGCGTCGTCTATCTGGGCTTCTGGTACTTTGTTACCAGCGGCACGCGCAAAGAGACGAAGGGTCTGGAAGATCAGATCAGCACGCTTAAGAAGGCGAATACGGAAGCTCAAATCGCTCAGCAGCGACTGAACGAGTTCCGCACCGCTTACAAAAATAAGCAGGAGCAGTTGGAAGAGCTGCGCGCTTTGTTGCCTGAGCAACGCGAACTAACAAAGGTCCTCGAGGGTATTCAGGATCGCGCGCGCTCAAACGGCCTCTCGTTGAGAAAGTTTTTGCCGAAGGACGATGTGCAACAAGACTTCTACAGTGGCAAGCGAATCGACGTGGCGGTGCAGAGTTCGTTTGCCGGCCTGCGTTCGTTCTTTGATCAGATGGCCCACTATCAACGGATTGTCTCGATTACAAACTTCGAAATTAAGCAGCTGGACAATCAATCGCCTAACAAAACGGTCGAGGCCCGCTTTGATCTGACTGCCTACTACGTCTCCAGCGAAAAGCTTCAGAAACAAGCGGCGACCCAGCCTAATCAAGCACCGGCAGCGTCACCAAACGCCGCGACTCAGCCTGCGCAGCCAGCCGCCTCGCCCGCCAAGTAGATTGGCAATAAACCGAACTGATCAGGAAAGAAGACCATGGATTACAAAAACGCAATTCGCAACATAGTCACCGCGGCCGCGATTATCGGCGTGATCGCTGTGGCTTCTGTAATGACTACCGCGCAGGATAAAGCGGACGCCAAAAAACCCGAGGCCAAAAAGCCGGTCTCGGAAAGATCATCTGGCCGTGATCCTTTCAAGAAGTACGAAGTTGTGACCAAGCAGGCTAAGACCGTGTCCAAGCTCGAGCCGCCTACGATTCAGGTTCGAATCGATCGCTATCGCGCCCAAAAGATGGCCGCAGCCAGCGCGCGTGTTGCGCCGCCCAAGCCGACGACCGCCCTGCTCTTGAGTGAGATGCAGGTCACTGGAATCTTTCGCACGCCCCGGGGTTGGGCGGCGATGGTTGAAGCTACCCCAATCAAACTCTCCTACGTGATCTATCCCGGCGAGAATTTCTTTGACGGCCAACTCGTGGCTATCGAAGAGACCCGTCTGATTTTTCGACATGACACAGTATGGACAGACGGACGGCGAGAGAAGTCGGTTGAGATTAAGCCTTTGCGTCAGCCGAGCCCCGTCGAAGCCATGACCGCCACTAAAGCGGCTCCCAGTACCGCTCCGGCTCCCGAATCTGACAAGCCAATCGTGCCGGAAAAGCAATAGCCAACGATTTTCCTGGCCTGACGGTCCGCAATTTAACTGCGGACGACAGGCTTGCCCCGTGAACATCGAACCAATGCGATTTGCAGCAACGGCCTTGTTCATCTTTTGACAATTAGACTGAGCTGCCGCTTTGTGCGGCGCGCGTTTTGAATGTTCGTTAGCAGGCATTTCGAGCGAGCGCGTGGCGGAAGTTCAGCCAAATCCCTGAGGAGGGAATAATGCCTAAGCAGTCTCATAAATCCCTAGCCGTCCGAACCTGCGCGCTTGCGTGCGTCGTCGGTCTGTCGCTTAACACATTAGCCATCGCCAGCGGATCAGGAACTCGCAGAGCATCTGAGTCCGTCAGGAAAACCTCGGGAGCCCTTGCGCCCGAGTTGATGCCTGAGCCGTCGCCTACGCCCGTCAAGCCGGGAATAACGCCCGCGCGCGACAACATGCAGACTCAATCGGGTCAGGGACGCCAGTATGGCCAGTCCGGATTTGTCGGTGAGCCGATCAATCTGAACGTGGTCAACGCCGATGTTCGCGACATCCTGAACTACATCACCGAGCAATATGGAATCAACTTCGTGATCGACAGTTCGGTGGGTGCAGTTCCGGTTACGGTCAACGTACAGGACGTGCCGTGGAATTACGCGCTGGACGCTGTGCTGCGCGCGAACAAGTTAGGAGTAGAAGTCAACGGCAACATTCTTCGCGTGGCTGCGTCCGACACGCTGGCCAAAGAGGCCGAGACGCAGAAGGTGATTACTGATGCGCGCCTGGACAACTCGCCGTTGGTGACCGAGTTCATTCGGCTCAACTACGCGCGGGCCGTGGGCACGCTGGCTCAAGCAGCCGGCTCGACCAGTGCCTTTTCAGGCGGAGCAACCAACCTCAGTTTTAGCGGCGGGGCAGGCGGCGACGCGACGGGTGGCAGTGGCGACCAGGGCCTACTTCCGATCATCAAGCGACGTCTTTCGCGCCGCGGTGCAATCGAAGTTGACGGCCGCAGCAACACGCTCATCATTACCGACGTCAAAGAGAACATCGAGGCGGTTCGACAACTGGTGGCGATTCTGGATCAGCCGGAACCCCAGGTCGAGATCGAAACCCGCATAGTCATCGCGCAACATAACTTCAGCCGTGATCTCGGCGCGCAGCTCTCGCTGGGTGTCGCGAATTTCACTCGCGGCGGATTGGCCAACATCTCAACGTTGCCGAGTACGTCTGGTACAGCCGGTAGCGGCGGAACCGGCGGCACTGGTGGCAGCACGAGCGCCGTCCGCAGCGGTCCAAATCCGTTAGGTGTCTTTGGCGGACTGGATGGAACAAATCAACCGGTGGGCAATCTCGCCGCAGCCGCAGCGACCACGGTCATCGGTTTGACCACGGGCCTGATTGGTTCGGCTCAGATTAGCGCGCTGATTACAGCGGCTGAAACTCGCGGCGAAGCCAAGACCGTGGCGACCCCGCGCGTCACTGCTCTGAATAACCGTCCAGCTCAGATTGAAAGCGGATCGCAGATTCCGGTGCAGACCACTCAGGCTGCCGGCGGTACTGCGGTAGTAACTACGACCTTCGTGTCCGTGCCTCTGCGTCTTTCAATAACTCCTCAGATTACCGATGCGGGGACTGTCGTCCTGCGCGTGACCATCGAAAACAACACCGTGAACACTGGTATTGCTGTAGGTGGTGTTCCCGGTATTGATACGCAGCGCATGCAGTCTGAAGTGCTGGTGCCAGACGGCGGAACTACGGTAATGGGCGGAGTGCTCTCTAACACTGAGAGTACAACCCGACAACGCACACCGGGCGTGGCCAGCATTCCGATCCTTGGCAATTTGTTCAAGCGGAAGCAGGTTTCGAGAAACTCAACCGAAATCCTGTTCTTCATCACGCCACACATTTACCGGCCCGACTATTTCGGTCGTCCCATGAACACCGTGCCATCATCGGGTTCGCGCTCGACCACCGTCCCGCAACCTGTGCCGCTTGGCAACCCGGGAACGAACACGCCGACGCCAACCGAATTGCAGCAGCAGCAACAGGAGCGTCCGCAGACTTCGCCATCTCAGCCGAACGTGCTGGGCTCGCCGAGCAACCCGGCTACATCGCCTGGTAACTCTGCTCGACCCGGCGCAGTCGGCGGCCAACGTCCTTAGTTAACCGGAGCGGCACAGACTCCAGTTTGTGCCAAGGAAGATGTTCAAAGAAACTCTTCAATCTATCGTCGCAAAAACCGACGGCAGTCTCGGCGCCCTGATTATGGGCGCCGATGGCTTGTCTGTTGAAAAATTCTTCACCGACGAAGGCGCCGAAGCCAACCTTGACGTCGCCGCCGCAGAGTTCACTTCACTGGTCCGTGGCGCAAGTAGATCCGGCAGCGATCTGAACCTGGGAGAACTGCAGGAACTAATGGTCGCCCTTGAAAGCGTCACCTTCCTGATGCGACTCTTCAATAAGAATTATTTCGTAGTGCTGGCCTTGAAGCCTGAAGGCAACCTCGGCCGCGGACGCTATGAATTGAGAAAAGCCGAGTTGCTGCTGGCAAAAGAATTCGCGCTCTGAAAACTTGTCAGAAGCCCGACCGTCAGCGAGGGCAACGGTCGATATCTCTTCCAACGATCTATGCTTAGACCTCGCGAAATCAGCCTTCTCTTCACGCTCGCAGCCTTGCTGTGTCTCCCGTCACTCGCCAACGCCGCAACTCTGCAGGCCAAAGTCGTTCAGGTCGAATCCGGCAACACCCTGGTTGTCAGCAATACTAATCGCCCTCTGCGCATCAGGATCAAAGCAGTTAGCCCTCCCGAAAGCGGTCAGGCATTCAGCGAGGCTGCTCGCGAACATCTGAAACTGCTGGTGCTGGATAAGCCGGTATTCGTTGTGTACACGCATCTGGCCGACGGCTATCTCGAAGCGAAAATCATACTTAATGGAATTGATATTGGGTCGCAAATGCTTCGCGACGGCGTGGCCTGGTACGATCGCGCCAGCGGTTATCAGTTGACCCAAAGTGACCGCGATCTTTATGAACAATGCGAACAGGCCGCGCGCAATGAAAAGCGTGGCCTTTGGCAGGATCCCGCTGCGGTTGCTCCATGGGAATTTCGGAAAGCCCAGTTGGCCAAACTCAACGGGGACAATCCGGCCTCATCATTTCGGCAGGAACAGGCGCGCAAACAGAGAGCGAATCAAAGTTTCTCAAACGCTGATCTTTTGGGCGGCGCAATCGGGCCCGGCGCGATCGCCGGAAGCCCAAACCTAAAACCTATCTCGGCTAGCGGCGGTCCCGGCCGCTGGACCAGGTTCGAATCTGTCAGCGAACATTTCTCAATCCTGATTCCCAGCGATGGGGTGGAGGGAACGCATTCGGTCGTCGATGCTGAAGGTCACACCCATCAGTTTCATTTTCTGGCTGGCGGCAACGACTCAGCGATGTATCTTGTGCTGGCCGCGAGTGAGCCCAATGGTAAGAACACGGATGCTTCGGCTGCGGATGAAGTGGTGAAGGGCTTCATCAACTCGATGAACATTGATTTCGAGAAGGCGGGACTTGGCGAACGGGCGACGGCAACACCTGTGCGCAATCTTACCCTTAACGGATATGGCGGCAAAGAATACCGCTTGAGAGGCCCGGCGTCCGTGGGGGTGATTCGCGTCTTTTCTAAACAGGATGGAGATCGGCGCAGCATCATAGTTTTGAGTGTATTGGCTCGACCCGGCGGCGAGTCTGCCGACGATCAGTTTCTTAACTCTTTCAAGATCATCGAGTAGTAATAGTACATCCGTCATTACGACGGCTGGTTACGCGCGCGGTTCTCGACAACGATTTGTCGGGAGCCTTTTTTTGTTCTTAATCCGCCCAGGATCTTATCAACGAATGTGTGAAGGAGGTCCGCTCCAGTTCATTGCGTCCCATTTCAGGGCAACAGGACTCCGGCACAACGAACTTCGCTCTAGTATCCGATTATTGCTGCACCCTTCCCCCTCAGTCATCCCTAAACAATCTTTCAGAATGCTGCAATTCCTCGGGTAGGCGTCCTGGCATCGTGATTGCCATCTTCAACCAGTTAGCAGTTAGCAGTTCACCCCGTGAGATAAGTACTTTGGTATCTCAGCTCAACTTCGAAGTTGTATCTCACGGGGTAAAGGCAGTTTGCAAATGGAACTCGCAATCAAGACCAAGCCTTTCCGCGATGCCGCGCGAGAGCAGACAAGTATCCTGACCCCGCTCGAAAGGGCGGTGCTTCGAGGGCTCGCGCGCCGCATGCCCGCTTGGGTTAATTCCGACCACCTGTCTGCCCTCGGGCTCCTGGGTTTCTTCATGGCCGGTGTCTGCTACGCCGTAAGCAAGCAGAATCCGCTGATGCTTCACCTCGTGAACGTCTTTATATTTCTCAACTGGTTTGGCGATAGTTTAGATGGAACGCTGGCGCGATACAGAGATCGGCAGCGTCCGCGCTATGGATTCTATGTGGACCACATCCTTGATACATTCGGCGCACTTTTCCTGCTTTTCGGCATCGCGCTCTCGGGCTACATGAGCGAGCGGGTCGCCGCGGCGGTGCTGATCGTCTATTTTATGCTGGCTATCAACTCGTATTTAGCGGCGTACTCGATTGGCGTATTCAAGCTCTCGCAATGGAAGTTGGGTCCCACTGAGCTGCGTCTGCTTCTGATGATCGGAAATGTATTCCTGATTTACCGTCCGCGCGTATACCACCGCCGTTATCTGCTCTTCGACGTAGGCGGAGTGATCGCGGTAATCGGAATGGCATTAATGCTGGTCGTCTTGTCCATCCAGAATACTCGCACGCTCTACGACCTGGAGCGTTTACCTAAGCAGTGACGGAATTAGCAGATTAGCGTTCAATGAATCACTTCATAAGATTCAATGTGGTCGGCGTGTTTGGGTTTGCTCTCCAATCCGCCGCGCTTTTTGTTCTTACGCACAGCGCGCATCCGGTTGGCTATCTTGCGGCGACAGCCGCAGCTGTTGAGTTAGCAATATTAGGTAATTTTGTCTGGCATCAACGGTGGACGTGGAGGGACCGACCTTCTGCATCAAGGGGCGAAACCCTGCGCCGGCTGGCGAAGTTCAATATCACGAATGGCGCCGTTTCAATGATCGGCAATTTGGTCCTGATGAGCATTCTGGTCGGACGCCTGGGCCTGCCGATCGCCGGCGCCAATGTAGCCAGCGTTGCGGCTTGCTCAATATGCAATTTTTTTCTCGCCGACCGAATCGCGTTTCATGTGGAAGGTAATTTGAAGTAGTCGTTGGGCAGTGAGCGTTTGACTGAGCCCTCCCTCACCGCCTCGACCCCAGCCGGGCTGCCCCTCTGGGGACCCCGGGTCGGGCTACTTCCCCGATACCGAACGCGTATCGCTCATCCGGTCCCCGGCGGCATCTTCACACTCGGCATGCCGCGCATGATAACTCGCTGCCGGCGCGCGACGCGTTTGGGATTCACCTGTGGATTGAAGATTGTGCGCGGGTTGGGAATCATCGCTGCGAGAAATGCGGCTTCGCGCGCGTTCAGGTTCGCCGCCGGTTTGTGAAAATAATACTGTGAAGCTGCCTCAGCGCCATAAATGCCGTCACCCCACTCAATCACGTTCAGGTAGATTTCCAGGATGCGCGGCTTTGAGAGATTGCGCTCCATAAAGTAAGTAATGATCGCTTCCTGGCCTTTACGCATGAACGAGCGCTCGCTGGAAAGATAGAGGTTCTTCGCCAGCTGCTGTGAAATCGTCGAGGCTCCACGCTTGAAGTCGGGCATGTTCGGCAGCCACGAATCGTTCTCGCCTTCCTGCTTCGCTTCCTTCTCGGCGTCTTTCTGGGCTTGCTCATACGCCCGCTGAATCGCTTCATAGTCAAAGCCGTGATGCGTGGCAAAGTTTGTGTCTTCACCGGCGAGCACAGCACGCTGAAGCTGGGGTGAGATTCTTTCCAGCGGCACCCAGATTTGCACGCGCCTTGGCTCGATCCCTTGCGCGCGAAACGCCTGATTACGCGTTTCGATCATCGAGGTCGTGGCCGGGTTCTGTTCCTTCAGCGCGGACATTCTCGGCAGTGTGGCCGCCTCAAAGCCGAGGCCGCCGATGACTATGCCGCTCAGTGCGTAAAAGGTGAGTCTGATTGCGCGCCACATTGGAGTCTAGGATGTTAGAGGAAGAACGGGGCAAAGGGGAAGTCAGAAGCTCCAGAAGCGAGCGGTGATTCGAATGATGCGCAAAAAGCCGGAACCTTCTGCAGTGTCGAGTTGCGATTGGCCTAACCATTACTGACTTGTCCACGGTCAAACTGCCCGCTAATCGCAGGGATTCCGACTCAATGATCTGAAATATCAGCAGTTTTGGTTCTTTTCTTTGATCACTTCGTCCAGTAAACAGCGGCCGGATTAGGAAAGGATCAGCTTAGAAAACATGACTGCACGCGTTCTCGGGGCTTCTTTGACCATTCTGCTTTCACTGCTTTGTGCCGGCTCGGCAGCGCAGACCGTCGAGCCAGCGCGCAAACCGCCGGTGTTGAGGTCAGGAGGAACGTATCAGAACAATCGGGAGGAACCGCAGAAGGCGGCGGAAAGGAAATCCAGGGAAGTCACTCAAGGGATTAGCCCAACTTTGATCACCGTGCCGGCGATCGTTATGGATCGCAATGGACGCTACATCGCTAATCTCCGTAAAGAGGATTTCAAGATTTACGAGGACGGCGTCGAACAGGACCTGGCTTATTTCGCTTCGGTCGAAAGACCTTTCACGGTCGCACTAATGTTGGACGTTAGTGGCTCGACACAATCGCAACTTTCACAAATCCGCGATGCCGCCAACATCTTCGTGGGACGCCTGAGGTACAACGATCGGATGATGGCGGTCACGTTCGACGGGAAGATCAATGTGCTTACCGAACCGGCCAGCATCGGCGCCATTCGCCAGACCAAGCTTCACATTCCGGCCGTGACCGACGGCACCGTCCTTTATGACGCCGTCGATTTTGTCCTGAAGCGGATGGCCCAGGTTCCCGGACGCAAAGCAATTGTGTTGATGACCGATGGCGTAGATCAGAACAGTGTGGCGTCTTTCAGGAGCACCCTGGGCGACATTGCCGAACAGGACGTGCTGATCTACACCGTGCAGTACAACACCCTGCCGCAACTGCCCGAGCGCTTGAGCGTGATCAAGAATCAGAAAGCGAGACGCAAAGTGGAGGAAAGACTGATGAAAGGCTATGCGCTGAGCGAGCCTTACTTGCGCACGCTGGCTGAGAAGACTGGCGGGCGCTTTTATCGTGCCGACGATCTTCGCGACGTCGGACCGGCTTTCCAGGCCATCACCGCGGAACTCGGCGTGCAATACAGTCTGGGTTATTACCCGAAACAGAACTCAGACGCCGGCACGGAGCGGGCAATCAAGGTGCGCGTGCGTTATCCCAATATGGTCGTGCGTGCTCGTGACAGCTTCAGCACCGCCCCAACAGTTGCCAGACAATAGCGGAACTCTCTTTTAATACTGAATCAAACTTCCTTCGCGTTTGGCGCGCCGCACTGCGCGACCAAATACCCAAAGAGAAAAGGGAAGCAGGACTACCAGGAACAGGACCAATGTGAAAAATGGCTCGCGCACCTGTGAGAAGCCTTCACCCTCAATCAAAACTCGTCTAATGCCTTCCAGGCCGTAGGTCGGCGGCAGAATTCGCGAGATGCCGGCAACCCCGGCGCCGGCGTATTGATTAATAAGCTGCGTGGGGAAAAATACTCCCGAGAAGAGCGCTGAACCGGTGCCAAGGAACACACCGAACGGATCACCGCGCTTGAAAACCATCGCAAAGCTGGCTGACAGAATTCCCAGACACGAGAGCACAACTGTGGTCAGCAACAGAAAACCCAGCGCCAGCACGAAACTCCCGCGATAGTGCACGTCAAAGAAAAGCCAACCAAACAACAGGTAGAGAAAAGAAAAGAAAGTCGCCTGCACAAAATCCCAGGCTGAACTGGCGACGATAACCGTCGGCACGCTGATGGGCGTCATCAAAACGCTTTCCAGCGTTCCTTGGACCTGCTCTTGTCGAATTGCATTCGCGAGGCTCGAGAATCCGGTCATGAAGTAATTCAGCACCGCCAGTCCGGTTAGCCAGGCGGCCAAAGGATCATGCCACTGCGCGAAGCGTGGATCGGCAAAGCCGGTGAATATCTTTGAAATGAAAAAAAGTGTGGTGACTACGATTAGGATCGAGAGAACCCGGAGAAAGAACTGCATGCGATAACTGAGCTCGAGTCGCCAATCTCGCGCGATGAAGGCCCAGATGCGGCGGAGAAATAGAATGGAGGAGCTAATCACTGGTTTCCTTTTCGTAACTTTCAAGCACATCGAGAAGAGTGGGCCGCTCAATCTCCACCGATCGAACTATCGCTCCGCTTTGCTGCAAGACGCGCAGCACCGCGTCGAGCGTTTCATCTCCCGTCTCTCGTGAGCACTTAAGCAACCAGTGTTGCTCGCCAGTGGTGCGCTCAAGGGTAAAGAATCGATCGCTAAACGCCTGACGAAGCGCGTGTTCGGCGTCCGCGGCCTCGAGCGAAGTGAAGTGGATCAAGACCTGTTCCTGCTGCGTGTGAGTCGTGCGCAGATTCGCCGGCGAGTCGATCGCCCGGATCTGACCTTTGCCGATAACCGCCACGCGATCGCACAGTTCTTCAACTTCGACAAGATTATGCGAAGTCAGAAAGATCGTGACCCGCTGACCGCTGTTTTGTGCCAGCGAACGAATTGTGGATCTCATGCGAGCCGCGGCAATTGGATCGAGCGAGCGAGTCGGTTCGTCCAACAACAGCACTGGCGGGTTTGCCAGCATGGCGCGCGCAACGGACAAGCGTTGTTTGTTTCCGGTCGAAAGCTCTGCAAAGCGCCGCCGCGCCAGTTCGTCGAACTCAAACAGTTTGAAGAGCTCCTTGATTCGGCGTCGGGCATCGCTGCTACTAAGGCCGTAAAGCCTGGCAAAGAAAAGCAAGTTCTGCTCAGACGTAAGCCGGAAGTAGAAACTTCTTTCTTCGGCGCCGGCCAGTCCGACGTTGAGGCGCACCCTTTCGTCATCGCTGACAGAGTCGTGGCCTTTGACCGTCACAGTTCCTGACGTTGGTTGGATCAGCGTCGCGATCATCTTGGTAAGCGTGGTCTTGCCGGCGCCGTTTGGCCCGATCAGACCGAAGATCTCGCCTTCATGAATGTTAAATGAAACGTTGCGTACGGCTTCAACTGGCGGTTTGAACTTGCGGCGGAGAAATTTCTTCAGACGAAGAAAGGGAACCGGGTAGGTTTTTGAAACATCGTCAACTGAAACTGCAATTACCCGACGCCCATAGTCTGGTGTGGCCCCGTTGGATTCGTGATTAGGCATTGAAAAGCTGTTCACCGGCGTCGCTGTCGCGGATCCAGATACTCGCGCAGACCATCGCCGATGAAATTGAAGGCCAAAACGGTGAGCGCGATAGCCAGCCCGGGAAAGATCAAAGCATGCGGCGCAGCCTGCAAAGTCGAGAGATCGCGGGCCTCTTCGATCATCACTCCCCACGACGGCGCCGGCGGCGGCACGCCTAAACCGAGAAATGAAAGAGCAGCTTCAGACAGGACCGCGCCGGCCATTCCCAGACTTGCCTGTACGATCAGAGGCTGGATGGCGTTGGGCAGAATGTGTACAAACAGAATCCGAAAATCCCCGGCGCCCAGCGCGCGTGCGGCTTGCACAAAATCATACTCGCGCACCTTTAAGACCTGCGCGCGAATCAGCCGCGCATAACCGACCCAGCCGATTATGCAAAGCGCGAAGATGAGTTTGTTAAGACCAGCGCCGAGAAAAGCGACCAGGGCGATAGCCAGCAGCAATCCCGGAAAAGCAAGAAACACATTGAACAAGTAACCCGACAGAATGCGGTCAACCCAGCCACTGTAGTAACCAGCCACGGCGCCAATCATCGTCCCCACTAACGCCGACACTGTGACCACGATGATGCCGACCTCAAGCGATATGCGCGCGCCAAAGACGACTCGCGAAAAAATATCGCGGCCGGTTGAGTCGGTTCCAAACCAGTGCGCTGCCGAAGGGCCTATGTACCGCGCGGCAATATTCGTTGTGCCGACATCGTGAGTAGCAACCCAGGGCGCAAGGATTGCAACGCCGACGAATACGACGACGATCACAAGTCCGATGACGCTAAGGCGGTTCATCTAGTGATCTAAGAAACTCTGATCCGAGGATCAAGCCAACGATAAACGACGTCCGTCAAAGTGTTCGCCAAAATGTACGTGGTGCTGATAGCCAGCACGCAGCCTTGCACTACGCTGTAGTCGCGTTTGCCGATTCCGTCTTCAACCAATAGCAAACCGAGTCCCGGCCAACCAAAAATTTTCTCGGTAATGATTGCACCGGCCAGCAACACACCTAGTTGCAGTCCCAATATGGTGACCACGGGAATCAAGCCGTTCTTCAAAACATGTTTGTAGACTACTTTTCTTTCGCTCAAACCCTTGGCGCGGGCTGTGCGTACATAGCCTTCACTCAGTTCTTCGATGACTGACGAGCGCACCATTCTGGTCAGAATTGCTGAAAGCGCGGCGCCCAGCGTGAATGCCGGCAGGATGATGTCGCTCCAGTCAAAGCGGCCCGAAGGCGCCAGCCAGCCCAGTTTGACTGCGAACAGATAGACCAGCACCGGGCCAATAACAAAACTCGGCAGGCTGATGCCCACCAACGCCACCACAGACAAGGCATTGTCGGTCAACGTGCCGCGGTTTTTACCGGCAACCACGCCCAGAGGGATGGCAATGCTTATGGCAATGAGCATGGCCACGATGGCGAGTTCGATCGTGGCCGGATAGCGTTCGACAATCAGATCAACAACAGGCCGGTCGGTGCGAAAAGAGGTTCCCAGGTCGCCGTGCAGGATCGCGACCCAGTAATCATCATAGCGATTGCTGAGGCCATACCAGCGAAAGTGTCGCTGTCCATTCTCATCCGCGGGAAAACCGAAAAAGAACGCGGGACGATCCAGGCCATGTTTGGTTCTGAACTGGGCCAATTGTTCGGGGGTCGCCTGTTCGCCCAGGACAGCAATGGCCGGATCGCCGGGAACGAGTTCTATCAGGATGGTGACCAGTGAAACTACAGTCCAGACTACGAGGACGAGCAAGCCCGCGCGGCGAAGTAAACCAAACAATTTGTGCTTCATCTCTGGGCGTGTGAAATCTTATTGAAAGGACCGCGCGCGGATGATATCAGATCGATACAAAGCGCGGCTATAGGAAGGAGAAGGAGGGTTCAGAGTTCAACCTTCAGGTTGCTGATGGGGCAGTGCAAGCTAAAGCTTGAACTCTAAACTGACTCGCTACGGGAACTAACGATAAAAAGAAGCGTAGCCCGGTTGGGACTCACATTTCCGATTCTGGCGCGGCCCCGACAACCACACCCTAACCGATTTTAGCAAGCCCCACGGACTACGCTGTTTGGCCGCTGCCGCGAAGGCTGCAACCAAGCTGTAGCGCAAGATGTCATCTTGCGCGGAATAGACTTCCGGCGCGCAAAATAACATTTTGCGCTACCGTCGCCGGCCGGTATGCAAGGCAGCAATACCGCCGGTCAAGTTTTCAAAGGCGACCTGGTCAAAACCTGCGTCGCTCATCAACCCAGCCAGAGTTTCCTGATCAGGAAAACGCGATACTGAATCAGGAAGATACTCGTAAGCGCTGCGCGAACCGCTGATAATTCCGCCGATTCGCGGTAGCAGTCGCGTGCAATAGGTCGCCATCAGCGCGCGAAAGCCCGGCACAGTGGTTTTCGAGAATTCCAAAATCGCGACCCATCCCTGTGGCTTCAATACTCGCCGCAGTTCGCTCAAGCCGCTTTCGACGCTGGAAAGATTCCTCAGGCCGAACGCAATCGAAACTGCGTCAAATTCGCCGCTGCCAAACGGCAGCTGCAGGGCGTCGGCTTCAACAAAAGCAAGCTCTCGATTCTTCTGCGCCGCCAACTCCAGCATCGGCCGGCAAAAATCCAGTCCGATGACTCGGGCGCCGGTGTTTTCAAACAACGCGATACTCAAGTCTCCGGTCCCGCACGCCACATCAAGAATCAGGGCGTTGGCCGGAATCAGCGGTCGCAGTTTCCTGACTACGGCTCGCCGCCACCGCTTGTCGACGTTCGCCGACAGGAGGTGATTCAGCAGATCGTAACGCGGGGAAATTCGGGCGAACATGTCGCGCACCCGCCGAGCGTGGTCTTCTGCTGAATTATTCTTCCCGGGATCAGTTAAGCCCATGGCGGTAGAGGAATGGTTGCAAGCGGCTTGCGATAGGTTTGTAAAATCTGTCAGGGCTTCTTTGTTGGCATGGCGGGCTCGATTGCGGTCTTCATCGGCCTTTCATTGGGCAGTTCGACATTTGCCCCCAAACTGGTTTTGAGTTGCTCAGAATCGCCCACGACCACCGTGGCCACAGCAGCATCTTTGAAAAGCCTGGTCGCCACGCGTTGCATATCGGCGATTGTCAGACTGCCCATCGAACTCGCCTGAGCGCTCGTCGCGGTCAGCTTAAACGTCTCAACGTCCAACCAAATCCCGGCGACCGATTCAGTCTGAGACGTCTGCTTATTGATTTCGGCCAACGCTTCGGCACGCGTGCTCTCTAATTCCCCGACGGTTGGTCCAGTCTGTATTAACGCTTGCAGAATCTGTCGGGCCGCAGTGATTGCCTTTGAGGCGGATGCAGTCGGCGCGGAGGCCCCCAATTCAAACGAGCCCGGCAAACCTCGTGGCTCGTGACGAACAAAAACAGAAGAAAGGTCAGGCATGGCGGCCTGCCAGCGCGCGCGGATTATTTGAGAGAGCAGGGATGCTGCCAACGCATCGCGATCTGAGCGGGCCAATCCCCGGATGGCCAGACGAATTTCGGCTGCGGGGGCGTTTGCCTGGTTCAGCACGAGAATGCGTGCGTCAGGCGCTGCCGGTTGGCGGAAGGTTGCCGGTACGACGCGATCAGCTTTTTGCCAGGGGCCGAGTAGTTGGCGCAACGTGCGCAAGACCCGGAGTTTTCCAACTCCCCCGATCACCACCAGCGTGGCGTTGTCAGCGTTGAGAAAGCGCTCACGAGCTAACATGAGATCGGCGCGATCAATCTTGGTCACACTTTCGACCGTACCGCCGGCCGGATGTCCATAGGGAAAGTTGCCAAAGATACGGGCGGCGATCGCTCGATCGGCGGTTTGGGCAGCCGAACCTGACTTCTCTGAAAGCTGCTTGAGTCTGGCATCGCGAATTCTGGCGACGATCTCAGGAGTTAATTGCGTGGTCACGACCGCGCCGCGCAACAAGTCGACCAGCCGTTCAAAATCACCTTCCTTGCCGGCGAGAGTCACGTCGATTCCGTCAAAGCTGGTGGTAACTTCAAGTTTCCCGCCAAGCTGTTCCGTTACGTACTCGCGCGTTGCCGGATCCGGAAAAAGCGCGTCGCCCAGCAAAGCCATTGTCCCGCCCTTTCCTGCCAGATCGAAGGCCGCGCCGCTGTGAACACGCAACCGCAGAAGAACGTTTGCATCGCCCGGTCGCTGCCAGTACAAGACCTTTAGACCGTTCAGAAGTTGTTCTCGATCCGGTTCGGGAAGCGTTTGTGCTGCGGCTCGCCCAGAAACAACCGCGAGCAACAAGAGGCAAGTGAAATACGTAAGACAAAAGCCGAAGGTGGTGCGATTTTTCATGGAAACTGTTTTAACAATCCAAGAGCGCCTTGGGCTGGCCGGCTGTCTTCCAGGCGGTGAAAGCATCAAACGCCCCTTGGGATGCGGAAAAAAGAGTTTAGATGTCGCACCGAAGGCCGTCAACCTACGGCCCTTTAGCGGCATCAAAGGCGTGTGACCAGCGGGCTCATGGCGCACGGTTCAGGGTGCTCAAACGGGGCGAAACGATAGTATAATCGGCTGGCGTCGACAAAGTTTCAGCCGCCCCCGAAGAATTTCCGTAACTTCCGGACGATTAGTAGTAATACAACAGTAGGAAGCTAGTTCCTACAGGATCGAGCGCTTTGATTGTCGGATCAGATAACAGATGAGCAGTTGCTGGAACAGGCAGCAAACGGAGATAAAGCAGCCTTTCAGATCCTGTATGAACGCTACCGCGATCCCATCTTTCGATTTGGGTACCGGTTGTTGGGATCGGTCGAAGCCGCGGAAGACGTGGCTCATGACTGCTTCCTGAGTTTGATAAAGGAACCGGGACGGTTTGATTCCACCAGAGCTTCGTTGCGCACTTACATTTATGCAGCGGCGCGCAATCTGGCGGCAAAGCGATACAACAGTTTCGCCCGCGAGACAAACCTCGAGGGACTTGCCGAAGAGCCGCAGGTGCCTGACAGTCACGAGCCAATCAGGCGAGTGCTGGACGACGAGCTGGCCGGAGAAGTTGCGAGAGCGATAGCGAGTCTGCCTCCATTGCAACGCGAGGCACTGGTTCTTTTCGAGTACGAAGATCTTTCCTTGTCTGAGATCGCCGCCGTAGTCGGGGTCGATTCAGGCGCCGTGAAAGCGAGGCTATTCCGGGCCCGTGAAACGCTGCGCGTCAGGCTGGACAGGTATTTCCGAATCGGCCGCGAAACTGCTACAGTTAAGCGGGCGTGATTAGCCGCAGGCAGCGCCTGCATGAGCAAGAAAGATTTAGCAATGAGTGATTTTGACGCCAAGTTCATGCAGGACGAAGACCTGCGCAGTTTGCTGCGACAATGGAACTCTCCCGACGTTCCCGGTTCTTTGGACAATCGAGTCGCCGCTACTTATCAACAGATGATGAGCAATCCGGTGGCGTTTTCGAATTCAGCACTTCATTCCCAACGCGACAGCGAGGTAGTAGCGATGAAATTTTGCAGTACATGCCACGAACAGTTTGCCGACAGATTCAGTTTTTGCCCGGTTGATGGAACTCAACTGGTAGCACCTGCGGCCGCCCCCCCGGCTAGCACGACGCCCAGCGACATTGAAACGTCATATCCGGTGGCGGAAAACGTGGCCTATCAGAACAGCACGCCTGAAACGGCCTACGTGAAGACTCCCGCGCCGGCTGCGCCAGCAGCAACTGTGGCAGCGATGAGTTCGGCAAATGTTGGCGAGTACCATCTGACCATCCTGGAAGACACCGGACTCGCTTCTCGACTCGCCGGTGAGTTGGGCAACGTAGCCCACAATTATCAATTGACCTGGCCGGAATTCAAGCGCGATCCGTTTGGCTTCGTCAAGCGTTCGTTACAGGGTTACGGCAAAATGGCCGGCAGTTTCTTTGGCAGTCGCGATGTGATGATCGCTTCGCTGATTTCGGTTGCGGCAATGGTCGCGCTGGTTGGCGTTATCTTTTTCCTTGATCGAACTCAGGGAACTGGCGGGCCTTCGCGCAAGAGCATCATCATTGTAGCCGTCATTGGGTTTATTGGACTCCTGAGTGTGTTTGCCACCTGGCTGAGCCGTGATCGCGGCGCCGCCGTAATGGGCGCGCGACCGTCGGATTCGCGTAACGTGCTCTCTGGAATAATCGCGGCGTTTGCCATGCTGTTCCTGGTGGTTGGTGGCGCGTTCTTCTGGGACATGCATCAGAAAGCGAAGGCCGCGGAAAAGGCCAATGATGAGGAAGTCGAACTCACCCAGATGATTTCCGAGATTCCCAACGAGCAGCCAACGCCTGACGAAGGTACAGCCGGTATGGCTAAGGGCAGCGGCGGCGGCAGCAAGCCCAAGCAAGAGAAGGCCGGCGGTGGTGGCGGCGGCGGCCGTGAAGAAAAGACCGAAGCTTCAATGGGCAAACTTCCACAGGCTGATCTGCGAATTCCCCAGGTGGTCGCGCCTGATCCGCATCCTCCCGTGATTAAGAATCCGTCGTTGCCGATGCCGGCGACGCTGGACGCTGACCCGGTCCTGTTCCCACCTGATACTCGTCAGCTTTCTTACGGCGATCCGAAGTCGAAATCGACAACACCTTCATCCGGTTCTGGCACGGGCAATGGTATCGGTAGCGGCACCGGCGGCGGCGTCGGGCCCGGCTCGGGTGGCGGTTATGGTCCCGGCGAAGGTGGCAACACCGGCGGCGGTCCGCGGCGCGAAGGCGGTGGTGGCCCTGGCGGCGGTGGCGGCGGCACGGATTACAGCAAGATCTTCAGCGGCAAGGACGTTACTTCAAAGGCCCGCGTGCTTGATAAGCCTGAGCCGACCTACACAGAATCTGCGCGCAAGAATCAGATCACCGGAACAGTTGTGCTGCGGGCGGTATTCTCATCGAGTGGCTCGGTCACAAACATTCACGCCGTATCCGGTTTACCAGATGGCTTGACTGAACGAGCGATTGCGGCGGCCCGGCAGATCAGGTTTGTGCCGGCGACCAAGGACGGCCGGCCGGTTTCGATGTGGATGGAGCTTCAATACAACTTCAACCTGTACTAATAATCGGTTCAAGTCAAAAGTTAAGAGGCGGGTCATGGCCCGCCTCTTTTTTGTTTACCCCCCTCTCGAAAAGGCAACAACATACCTTAGTCAATAGGGTTCTAAAGCAGCCTGGAGGGCTGCAAGAGAGTAGCCGGTGGTCGCAGACCACCGGAAAGCGATCCAATTGATTGTCGGCACCCTGAAGGGGTGCCAGACATCCTGATCAAGGACGCTGACACCCCTTCAGGGTGCAAAGGGATTAACTCGTTTACCGGAGGTCTTCGCTTCGCTACGACCTCCGGCTATTCTCTGACAACCCTTCGGGTTGTGACTAGAGGTTCTTCTTGAGATGCGAACAGTGGGCCGGGGTGACCTATGTCGGCTCTTGCCGCGAACGACAGTGCAGTCTATGCGCTTCTCTCAGCAACTCTACGAATTCGTTTTACCCCTTCAGCCAAACGATCCAGCGAGGTCGCGTAAGAGATGCGAATGAAACCCTCGGCTCCGAAACCCGCGCCGTCCGTCACCACGGTTTGCTCTTTCTCCAGCAGCTCGTTCACAAAATCGCCCGACGTTCGAGGCGCTCCGCGCAAACACCCACGTACATCCGGAAAAGCATAGAACGCCCCCTCGGGTTGCGGGCAACGCAGGCCGGGAATCTCGTTTAGAGCAGCCAGCAGCCACTCGCGCCGGCGCGTATATTCAGCGAGCATTGTGGCCACGGACTCCTGCGGCCCATTCAAAGCTTCGGCGGCGGCGGCCTGCGCAATCGAGGTCGTATTGCTGGTCGAATGGCCCTGAACCTTCAGCATCGCGCGCGTCCATTCCGTGTTGGCGAGCGAATAACCCACGCGCCAGCCGGTCATGGCGTAGGTCTTTGAAAACGATCCGGCGATGCACAGCCGGCGCCGCAGTTCGGGAGCCAGCGCTGCCGCGCTAAAAACTCTGGCCGGTGGATAGACAAACCGCAGGTAGCATTCGTCCGAGATGGCGAACATGTCATGCTCAGCGACGATTTCCATGATCCGTTCAAACTCCGCGGGCGGAATGACCCGGCCCGAAGGGTTGGACGGTGAATTCAAAATAATCAGGCGGGTGCGCGGCGTGATCGCCTGCCGCACCATGTCCGCCGTCAGCACAAAATCATTTTCTTCGGTTTCAATGAACACCGACCGGCCGCGCGCGAACGTAACGATTTCCGGAAAGGTTACCCAGTAAGGCTTTGGCAGAAGGACTTCGTCGTCCGGATTGATCAGAGAGACGACCGCGTTGAAAACTGCCTGCTTGCCGCCGGCCGTGGCCATTACTTCATTTGACTGGTAAGCCGCGCCGAACTCGCGCTCGTAAAAATCTATGATTGCTTTTTGTAAGTCGCGGGTTCCGGCCGTCGGCGTGTATTTAGTCTTTCCAGCCCTCATCGCTTCGGCGGCGGCGTCTTTGATGTTTTGCGGCGTATCGAAATCCGGTTCGCCGGCGCCCAGGTCAACGACATCGACTCCCGCCGCGCGCATGGCAACGGCAGCCTGCATCGCCGCGAGCGTAGATGAGGCCTTCATCCGGGCCACATTGTCAGAGACTGGAAACGCAGAAGCGGTTGGCTTGGTCATCATCAGGAGTTCTTTTCCTTCATACGCTGTTCAACCAGCGGCGGCACCAGATCCTTTATCGAGGCGCCGAGCTGGAAAACTTCTTTCACCAAACGCGAACTCACATAAGAGTATTCTTCGGCCGGGAGCATGAAAACCGTTTCGAGGTCAGGTCGCAGCCGGCGATTCATCAAAGCCATCTGTAATTCGTATTCGTAATCCGAAATGGCCCGGATGCCGCGCACGATCGCGTTCGCCTTTCGCTCAGCGGCGTACTGCACCATCAGGCCGCCGAAGCTTTCCACGGTCACCTGACAATCGCGGCGGTCAATCGACTTCAGCACTTCGGTAAGAATCTCGCATCGCTCTTCGGTGGTAAAGAACGCGTGTTTCTCAGGATTCACCAAAACGGCAACGATGATTTCATCAAAAAGTTTGCAGCCTCGTTGAATGATGTCGAGGTGGCCGTTGGTGACCGGATCGAAAGAGCCTGGGTAAATGGCGCGGCGCATGAAGATAGATGGTAAATGGTTATTGGTAAATGGTAAACAGGAAACGGTGGACGGTGGTGTTCTAAAGTTGTGTAGCTTGCCCGATTCACGCGACTTCCACGTGAAAACATCCTATTGATTAGCGAGATGAAATGGAGTATGAAGTCACATCGCTCGAGTCGTTCTTTTTCGAGCGGTGCCTCTTCATCAGAACTTAAGTTTTATTTCTCAAGTTGCAGACCGAACAAGCCGCCGCACCTTTATAGTTGATCTCTGGCGCGGTCGCAAACAGCATTCACGCCCGGTATAGGAGAAATCGCAATGGTCAAAAAAAAGAAGTCAGTCACTCGCAGACGCTTCCTCGAGCAAGTCGGTTTGGCCGGAGGATCGGCGGCGATGTACGAGACGATGACCGCACTCGGACTAATTCACCTTCCCGAAGCGTGGGCCGGGCCACCTGAACTTCCCCAGGGTTCGGGAAGAGGCAAATCAGTTCTCATCCTCGGCGCGGGCATTGCCGGGCTGACCGCTGCTTATGAACTGACCCGCGCAAACTACAACTGCAAAGTTATTGAATTGACTGAGCGGGCCGGTGGACGCAACCACTCGGCGCGCCGCGGCACTGTAATCAAAGAAGTGAATGAGGACGGGGTTGAGACCGAACAGGTTTGCAACTTCGATGAGGGTCTCTATCTCAATCTGGGTCCCGGACGTCTGCCTTACCATCACCGCCGAGCGCTTCATTACTGTCGTGAATTAGACGTACAGCTTGAAGTCTATGTAATGGAGACGATGGCTAACCTGTTCCAGAGCGACAAGGCTTTTGGCGGAAAAGCGCAGATCAAGCGGCGCATCGCCAGCGACGTGCAGGGCTACATCGCCGAAATGTTGGCGAAGGCCGTGAACCAGAACGCTCTGAACGCCGAACTCGACGCGGCCGATCGCGATAATCTTCTCTGTCTCTTAAAGAATTTCGGCGACCTCGGCCAGAACGAGATATGCAATAAGTGCGGTAAGAACCTGTGCAACAAATGCAATTCGAGTTGTGATGCTTGCATAAGCTGCAATAAACAGTGCGTTACGTGTTTCAAATACTCCGGCTCGACTCGCGACGGTTGCGAGATAACTGTCCAACAGCCCTGCGAACCAGGACCGATGCTCAACCTCAAAGACCTTCTCAGTTCAGAGTTCTGGCGCTTCCGCTTCTACCAATCGTTCGAATACGAATGGCAGCCGACGCTTTTTCAGCCTGTGGGCGGCATGGACAAGATCGTCGACGGCTTTGTCCGCAAGATTGGCTCGCTGATTCAGTACGACACGAAAGTGCTGGACATCACGATCAGTAACACCGGTGTCAGCGTCGTCGTCGAAAACAAAGGAGCGCGTACCACCAATAAGGCGGACTACTGCATCAGCAATATTCCGTTACCCCTGCTGAAAAATATCCCGAACAATTTCGATCCTGTTTTCGATGCGGCCATTAGGCAGTGTAAGTATGATCCAACCTGCAAGCTCGGTTGGCAGGCCAACAACCGCTTCTGGGAATCCGACAAGAACCAAATCTATGGCGGCATCAGCTATACGGACGATCCCATCACGCAGATGTGGTATCCGTCGTATGACTATTTCACAAAAAACGGGACGCTGACCGGCGTCTATAACTACGATGACAATGCGATCGCCTTCGGCAAGATGAAACTGCATGAACGCATCAAAGCGGCACGACAAGGCGCTCTCAAGTTTCATCCTGAGTTTGCCGACGAGCGCATGGTCCCTTCTGATAAGGCGATCTCGATCGCCTGGCAAAATATTCCGAATGAAGGGGGTGGCTGGGCCAACTGGGATCCGAATAGCGCGGCCCACGCGGACGCCTACTCGCGTCTGTTGGCTCCGGATCGCCGTTTCTTTGTCACAGGCGACCAGGTCTCGCAACTGCCCGGTTGGCAGGAGGGAGCGATGATGTCTGCACAACACGTCGTGGAGCAAATAGGCGGCAGACGATTGCTTACTGTGCCGAGGGTCAAGCGCGCGCCAAATACACGACGTCTGATTCATGGTCGCGGTTAAAGTACTTGTATGCCGGTACTGATGCAGTTTGTTTGTGGCACGCGCATCTTGCGCGTGTCTTCACGGGCGGGACGCCCGTGCCACTTTCCCAAACTGCATCGGTACCGCCGGGTGTCTTGACACTTCTAATCGGCGATGTTTCAATAACCAGTGACAAAACGTGGTGAGTTAAGGCGACTTGCGGCCACGAAAAACAATCCGCTAAACAGCTCGGCGAGTCTTTCAACCGCTATCT
>Ga0070707_100000392_pt1 | contig 43132 bp, 36 predicted proteins | sample KBSK5502metaG_FD_65468 | JGI IMG/M metagenome (GOLD analysis project Ga0070707, IMG submission 65468) | Corn, switchgrass and miscanthus rhizosphere microbial communities from Kellogg Biological Station, Michigan, USA - KBS K5-50-2 metaG | ecosystem: Host-associated > Plants > Roots >... | reverse complement strand
CAGTGGATTCAATACGGTTACCGGATCGAAGAAGCTCAGAAGAAGAAAGTACAGATGGCTGAAATCGAGCGCCAGCTTCGGCTGGAACGCGCGTCGCTGAGCAATCCGCAGCGGATCGATTCGATTGCGCGGAAGCAATTGGGCATGGTCGTACCGGTCCCCGGACAGCTCGTGACATTCAATGCGGATGCACCGCTGACGATACCGACGCCGCAGCCGCTACAGCCACAACCGGCTGCGTTGGAAGCGAAGAGATGAAGCAAACTCGAACTGCGGATTGCGAATTTCGAATTGGGGCTGTTCACCGTGACGGGTGGGACGAGCGCCGAAACAAGAAATAAATTCGAAATTCGCAATGCGCAGTTCGAACACAGAAAATTTGAGCGTGGCCGGCCGGGGGGCCGACGCCAATAAGATGAAGAAAGATCCTTTGTTAAAAAGACGGGTTTACGTCCTGATTGCCGCAATGGGGCTCTGGGGAGCCGCCATCGGAGCCCGCCTCTATTTTCTTCATGTGGTTTATTCCGCGGATTACAAGCAGCGCGCCCAACGCCAGCAGCAGCGCACATTCGAAGTCACGCCGCAGCGTGGTGTGATTTACGATCGCAACAAGAATGAGCTCGCGGTCAGCATCAAGGTCGACTCGGTATTTGCAGTTCCTGACGAAATCAAGAATACCGCCGCGGCCGCGAAGACCCTCTCGAAGGTTCTGTCGATACCGGCGGACGAGATCCTCAACAAGCTCGAGAGTCAAAGATCCTTTGTCTGGATCAAGCGGAAATTGAATGCGAGTGAATCACTCGCGATTCAAAAGACCCGGCTGCCCGGAGTTTATTTTCAAAAGGAGGACCGGCGCTTTTATCCGAAGCGCGAGCTGGCTGCCCACGTTCTGGGCTACGTCAATATCGATGAAGAGGGAATGGGCGGCCTGGAATACCGGTACAACGGCAGCGTGCGTGGTGAAACGGGCCGTGCCGTCATCATGACCGATGCGCGCGGACGAAGTTTCAACAGCATCGAACAGCCTGCCGCGCCCGGCGCAAATCTCATCACGACCATTGACGAGAACATCCAGTACATTCTCGAACAGGAATTGACGGCCGCGGCCGCGAGGACGCACGCGAAGGGAATATCGATCATAGCGATGTCGCCCTCCAGCGGCGAGATTCTCGGGATGGCGAACTATCCGACCTTCAATCCGAACGAATATTCAAAATACCCGCCACAAGCCTGGATCAACCGCGCCGTGGGTCAAACATACGAGCCGGGTTCCACATTCAAGATTGTTACCGTCGGTTCGGCGATTGAAGAAGGATTGGCCACGCCTGCCGACGTCATCGATTGTCAGATGGGTTCGATCGTTGTGTTCGGCCGATTGATACATGATCACGAGCGCTACGGTCTTCTGACTGTAAAGCAGATCATGGAGAAGTCCTCCGACGTTGGCGCCATCAAGCTTGGGCTGCGGCTCGGCAATGAGCGACTCGCCAGCTACATCGACCGCATGGGTTTTGGAAAGCCCACAAACGTTGATTTGCCAGGAGAAGAGCGCGGTTTGTCCAAGCCGGCATCGCGCTGGACCAAGAGTTCGATCGGGTCGATCGCTATGGGGCAGGAGATCGGCGTCACGCCGCTTCAAATCGTTCGAATGGTTTCGGTCATCGCCAACGGCGGGATTCTGTATCAGCCGTACATCGTGAAGCGAATCGAGCATCCATTGAACGGCATTCTCAGCGAGGCATCGCCGCGTGGCGAACGCGTGATTTCGGCTGATACGGCCGCGAAACTCCAGGACATGCTGGAAGTCGTCGTTACCGACGGCACCGCCACGGCGGGAAAGCTCGATGGATACACGGCCGCAGGCAAAACCGGCACCGCGCAAAAAATTGATGAGACCGGACACTATTCGAAGACGAAGTTTGTCGCCTCATTCGCGGGATTTGCACCCGCGTCGAATCCAGTCGTCGTGATCATCGTCGTGATCGACGAACCGGTCGGCTACCACACGGGCGGCCAGGTTGCGGCGCCTGTGTTCAAGAAGGTGGCCGAGCCGATCCTACGATATATGTCTGTGCCGCCGGATGTGCCGTCATACGCGCCGCAGTACAAGGTGAAAGAAGATAAGCAGCCGGTCGCCAAATATATCGCGGCCGCCTTCAGCCCGCGGTTGATCGATTCTGATCCCGACGATGGATTCGGCGACATTATCATTCCCGATTTTCATGGAAAGTCTCTCCGGGAGGTCACCGAGGAGAGTTTGAAGGCCGGTTTACGACTGCAATCGGTCGGTTCCGGCGCCGCTGTGGAGCAGATGCCCCCGCCCGGCGCCAGCGTGCGCACAGGCGCGCGCGTCCAAGTGCGGTTTTCGGCCCGCGCATCGCAGCGGTAGCGGTAGCATTTAAGGAATGAAGCTTGAAGACCTGCTGAAAGGTTGCAGTGTCCGCCGAGCTGCCGGTGACCTCGGCATCGAGATTCTCGGTCTAGCCTACGATTCACGCGAAGTGTCTCCGGGTTACCTGTTTTTTGCGATTCGTGGAACCCGGAAAGATGGAAACCGCTTCGTTCCCAATGCCATTGCGAAGGGAGCGGCCGCCATCGTCTCGGCATCGCCTCTCATTCCGTCGCTTGCGATGCCCTGGATCGAGGTCAATGACGAGCGCGCGGCGCTTGCTGTGATCGCCGGAAATTTCTACGGCCATCCGACCGCGAACTTGCACCTGGTCGGCATCACGGGAACGAACGGGAAAACCACGACGACCTATCTCGTCGAATCCATCTTGAAAGCAGCGGAGAAGCCGGCGGCGGCCTTTGGGACCATCGAGTATCGCGGACCGGGATTCAGTTTTGCGGCGGAGCGCACGACTCCCGAAGCGCCGGATCTCGAAAAGTTATTCAAGCAGGTCGTCGATGCCGGATGGGAATACGCCGTGATGGAAGTTTCGTCGCACGCGATCGAAATGAAACGGGTTCAGGATCTGCGATTCGAGATTGCCGTGTTTACGAATCTCAGCCGGGACCATCTCGATTTTCACGGCGACATGGAATCTTATTTCCGGGTGAAGAAGAAATTGTTCGAAGGTTTGAATGAGGTGAAACCGCGGGTGATGGTCTTGAACCACGACGATCCTCGATACGAAGAGTTGCGATCGATCGATCCCTCGCGCGCCATCAGCTATGGAATGCAAGTTGCTGCCGACATCTGTCCTGTACGCCATCAATTTGGCTGGGAAGGCACTGAAGCCTATTACAAAACGCCCATAGGCGAACTGGAGGTGCGCACATCTCTGATGGGCAAGCCCAACCTTTATAACATCGGCGCCGCGATCGGCGTCGGAGTTGCCCTTGGCCTACCACCGGATGCCATCTCTCGTGGTATCGCACAGCTCAAAAATGTGCCGGGCCGCTTCGAGCCCGTAAATGCGGGACAGTCGTTCCGGGTCATCGTCGACTATGCCCACACGGATGACGCTCTCGAAAAAGTTCTCCAGTCCGCTCGAGATATTACCTCAGGACAGTTGATCGTTGTCTTTGGCTGCGGGGGCGAGCGCGATCGCACCAAGCGCCCGGCGATGGGAGAAATCGCCGCACGCGACAGCGATTACGCCATTGTGACTTCGGATAATCCGCGCAGCGAAGATCCCATGGAAATCATCCGCGAGATCGAAGCCGGAATGCGCGGCGCGCTGCACAAGGTTATTGTCGACCGCCGCGAAGCGATCCGTGCTGCGCTCGCAGCGGCGAAGAAAGGCGACACTGTGGTGATCGCGGGGAAGGGCCACGAACCTTACCAGACGATCGGAACGACATCGTATGAATTTGATGATCGCGTGGTAGCGCGCGAGTTGCTCAATGAACTTGTCACTGGAAGAAATTAGCAAGGCGGTGGGCGGAACGCTCAGCGGACCAGGGGCTGTCAAGGTCCGGGGCTATTCGATCGATAGCCGAACGATCAATCCCGGCGAATTGTTCTTCGCGGTCAAAGGGCCGCGCTTCGATGGGCATCAGTTTGTGCGGCAGGCTCTGGAAAAAAAAGCTGCTGCCGTTGTTGTCGAGGAAGAAGTGGATCAGTCGCCAGCGATTCGCGTGAAGTCCACGATCGAGTCTCTTCAGGCCCTCGCCCGCGATGTTCGCCGAAAGTGGGGAGCGACGATCATCGGCGTCACCGGCAGCGCCGGAAAGACCACGACGAAGGAAATGATCGCGGCTGTCCTCGGCAAAAAGTTCACGGTTCTGCGATCAGTTGGCAACCTGAATAACGAATTCGGCCTGCCGTTGTGCCTCCTTCGGGCGGAGAAATATCAGAGCATCGGCGTGCTGGAAATGGGGATGTCCGCCAAAGGTGAAATCCGCAAGCTGGCTTCGATTGCGGAGCCCAATGAGGGCGTCGTCACCAATGTGAACCCGGTGCATCTCGAATTTTTCAAGTCCGTCGATGAGATCGCCGAAGCCAAAGCCGAGCTTATCGAAGGACTGCACGATCCGAAGGTCGCCTACCTGAACAACGACGACTCGCGCGTGCGCGCCATGGCTCGCACTTTCACCGGGAAGGTGATCACCTACGGCGTCAAGTCTGTCGCGGCATTCAAAGTTCAGCAGATTCAGGATCTCGGCCTCGAGGGCACGGCCTTCACGATCCATCACGGACGCCGCGATGTGAATTTCGTCCTGCCGCTTCTCGGGCAGCACAACGTTGCGAATGCGACTGCAGCCGTTGCGGTCGCGGCCACCCACGAGGTGCCGTGGGAACAAATCCGCGAAGCGATTGCCGAGATGAAATCGGAAAAGATGCGCGGCGAAGTCATCAAGTTCCGCGAAGGATTCGCCGTGATCGACGATTCCTACAATTCGAATCCGCGCGCCCTTTCGGAAATGATTCGCTTCCTCGGCCGGCTTCACGGCTACCAGCGCAAAATTCTTGTGGCCGGAGAAATGCTGGAGCTTGGCCCCGAAGGTCCGGAACTGCACCGCAACTGCGGCCGTGAGGCCGCGCGCGCCGGATTCGAACTGATCGTGGGCGTGCAAGGCGAAGCGAAAGAAATTCTGGAAGGTGCGCTGGAAGCCGGGATGGATCGTTCCAGACTGAAATTTTCGCGCGATGCTCTTCAAGCGGGCGATGTGCTCGCACGTTTTTTGCAAAAAGGCGACGTCGTTCTGATCAAGGGCTCGCGGGGGGTAAAGCTCGAGCAGGCGCTCAATACATTACGAGCGGCATTCTCGAGCATGGAACCGTGAAACAAATTTAATGCTTTACCACATTCTTTACGAATTTTTATATCCGTTGAATCACTTCTGGGCTCCGCTCAGAGTATTGAACGTTTTCCAGTACATTACGTTCCGCACGGCGTACGCGACCTTGACCGCGCTGTTGATCAGCCTCCTGCTCGGTCCATGGTTGATCGTTCGCCTGAGAGAATTTCAAATCGGCCAGCACATTCGCGAGGAAGGTCCGAAGTCCCATCAGAAAAAAGCGGGAACGCCGACGATGGGTGGAGTACTGATCGTTGTCTCCATCATCTTACCCACATTGCTGTGGGCGAATCTGCGCACGCGCTATGTCTGGGTTGCCGTTTTCGCGACTCTGGCGTTTGGCGCCGTTGGATTTGCGGACGATTATCTGAAAATTGTCCGGAGCCGTTCGCTAGGCCTGACGGCTCGCGAAAAGATCGGATTCCAGACGCTGGTCACCATCAGCATCGGCATTTATCTCCTGTACCTGACGAACCTGAAGCTGTATGTCACGACGCTGACGGTTCCGTTCTTCAAAACGTTTGCTCCCGATCTGCTCATTGACCGCCTGTTCACGACACCCTTCTGGTTCTTTGGATATCTGCCGTTTCTTTTCGTCATTTGGGTCGTCATTGTCGGCTCCTCGAACACGGTCAATCTGACCGACGGTCTCGATGGCCTGGCCATTGGCTGCACGCTTATCGCATCGGCCGCGCTGACCGCGCTGACCTACATCACGAGCAACGCGGTCCTTTCGGATTATCTCGACATCCAGTACATCCGGCAGGCGGGAGAGTTAACGATCTTCTGCGGTTCGATGATCGGGGCCAGCCTCGGTTTCCTCTGGTACAACGCGCATCCGGCCGAAGTCTTCATGGGCGATGTGGGCTCGCTCGCCCTCGGCGGCGCGATCGGGACGGTGGCCGTGATTATCAAACAGGAACTGCTTCTGGTTTTCATCGGCGGTGTCTTCGTAGCCGAGGGCCTGTCGGTGATGATCCAGGTGGCGTCGTTCAAACTGCGCGGCAAACGCGTTTTCAAGATGGCGCCCCTGCACCACCACTTTGAATTGCAGGGCTGGAGCGAATCGAAAGTCATCATTCGCTTCTGGATCGCAGCGATCATTCTGTCGTTGTTCAGCCTGTCGACGCTGAAGTTGAGATGAAATCGTTTAAATGGCGAAGAAGTTAAAACCCGATCGGATCCTCTTCCTCGTGACGCTGGTGCTCGTGGGTTTCGGCGTGGCCATGGTGTTCAGCTCATCCGCGATCGTCGCCAAGGAACGATTCGGCGATCCGAATTATTTTTCGTTCAAACAGCTCATCTCGGCGACGCTCGGCCTGGCGGTGATGTTCGTCGTGATGAAAATCGACTATCACACGTACCGGCATCCGGTGATCGTGTTCTCCGCCTTAGCCATTGTTGTCGCGCTTCTCGTGGTCGTGTTCTTTCTTGCGGCCGCCGCGAACACCCATCGGTGGATTCAATTCTCCGGGTTTTCGATACAGCCGTCGGAGATGGCGAAGCTCGCGCTGATTTTTTTCCTCGCGTACTTTCTCGAAAAGCGTAAAGGGAAAGTGAACGATCTCGCGTTTACGCTGGTGCCCATTGCTGTCATCGTCGCGCTTCTTGCAGGCCTCATCCTTCTCCAGCCCGATCTGGGTACGGCGCTGTCGCTGCTTGCCATCAGCGGTGTCCTGCTGTTCGTGGCCGGACTGGATTTGCGCTGGATTGCGGCAACCATTATTTTTGCCGCGCCAGCCTTTTATCTGCTCGTCTTTCGCGTGAAGTATCGGCGCGAGCGCATTCTCGCATTCATGAACCCGTGGGAAGAGCCGCTGGGACGCGGGTTTCAGATCATCCAGTCGCTGCTGTCGGTGGCTTCGGGCGGCATCGCCGGCCTCGGATTCATGGAAGGAAAACAGAAGCTGTTCTATCTGCCGGAAGCGCACACGGATTTTATTTTCGCCGTCATCGGCGAAGAGTTGGGGTTGATCGGGACGTGCGCGCTGCTCGTCTTGTTCGTGATCTTTTTCTGGAGGGGAGTCCGGGCATCGATGCGGGCTCCGGACCTGTTCGGCTTTTACCTGGCGCTCGGCATCACGATGATGGTTTGCGTCCAGGCGTTCATCAACATGAGTGTCGTGCTCGGACTGCTTCCGACAAAGGGGATTCCGCTGCCGTTCTTGAGCTATGGCGGCAGTTCGTTCGTCGTGATGCTGGCTGCGGTCGGAATCCTGCTAAATGTCTCGCAGCAATCGAGTTGATTTTGGGCCCGCCGCTAAAAATATGGTCCTGATTTGGGATTCATGAGGGTGATCATTGCTGGAGGCGGAACTGGAGGACATCTATTCCCGGGCATCGCGGTCGCTCGAGAAATTCAGCGGCGTGATGCCCGGTCGGCCATTTTGTTTGTAGGAGCAGAGCAGGGAATTGAATCAAGGGTTGTTCCGAAGGAAGGATTTGAGTTGCGAACGCTGCCCTTAGGCGGAATCAAAGGCGTCGGTTTCGTGCGTCAGGCTCGCAATCTGATGGGCATGATGAGCGGCGTTTTCAGGGCGCGGCAGATCCTTCGCGAGTTCAAACCGGATGCCGTGATCGGTGTCGGCGGATACGCGTCTTTTCCGATGCTGATGGCCGCGACGATGGGCGGCTATCCGCGCGTGATCATGGAGCAGAACGCCATTCCCGGACTTGCCAATCGCGTGCTGGGAAAGTGGGTGAACTTCGCCGCGGTCACCGACGCGCGAACGCAATCGTATTTCGGTGAGCGCGCGGTCGTGACGGGGAATCCGATCCGGCCCGAGTTCAAATCGATTGCGCCGAAGGCGCATTCGGCGCCGTACACGATCCTGATTTTTGGCGGAAGCCAGGGCGCGCAATCGATCAATCGCGCCGTGATCGATGCGCTTGATTTATTGAAAGAGTCGAAAGACCGGCTCCGGTTCGTGCATCAGACAGGCGAGCGGCAATTGGAAGACGTGAAGCGCGCATATGCCGACAAAGGATTTCAGGCCGACGTGCGAACGTTCTTCAACGACTTTCACGAACAGTACGCCTCGGCGGACCTGATCATTTCGCGCTCCGGCGCAACGACGGTTGCGGAAATCAAGGCGGCCGGCCGTGCGGCCATTTTGATCCCATTTCCCTTCGCCACCGACGATCACCAGATGAAGAATGCCCGCGCCATGGCTGAGGAGAAAGCCGCGGTCCTGATTCCCAACTCCGATCTGAACGGCAGGCGTTTGGCCGGCACCATTCTCGAACTCATCAGTGATCCGGAACGGCTGAAGGAGATCGAATCAAATGCGCGCCGCATCGCCATTCTGGATGCGGAAGCGCGAATTGTGAATCTGGTGGAACGCGCGATCGGACGTCATGTTTAAACGCATCAAGCATGTTCACTTTGTGGGGATCGGCGGCATCGGCATGAGCGGGATTGCCGAGGTGTTGCTGAATCTTGGATACAAAGTGACGGGCTCGGACGTGCGGTCTACGCCAATCACCGACCGGCTGGAGCGATCTGGCGCGACAATCTATCCACGCCACGTGGCGGAAAATGTCAGAGGCGCTCACGTCGTTGTTACGTCCTCGGCCGTGCGCGCCGACAATCCCGAAATCCAGGAAGCGGAGCGCAGCAAAATTCCGGTGATTGCGCGCGCCGAAATGCTGGCCGAACTGGCGCGGCTGAAATACAGCATCGCCGTGGCCGGCACTCACGGCAAAACAACCACCACGTCCATGCTCGCGATGATTCTCGATCGCGCGGGACTCGATCCCACGGTTGTCGTCGGCGGAATTCTGAACACGATCGGCAGCAACGCCCGGCTGGGCAAGGGTGAATACTTCGTTCTCGAGGCGGATGAGAGCGATCGCTCATTTCTCCTGCTTTCCCCGACCATCGCGGTTGTCACGAACATCGAACCCGATCACCTCGACCACTATCGCGATCTCGAGGACATCCAATCGGCGTTCCTGTCGTTCATTAACAAGGTACCCTTCTACGGCGCCGCCATTCTTTGCCTCGATGAGCCGGCCGTTCAATCGCTCATCCCGCAGGTAAAACGCCGCATCGTGACGTACGGAACCGCCGCTCCCGCCGATGTCTGTATCACTGACGTGACTACGGAAGGCCTCGGGTCGACGTTCACGCTGCGATTCAACGGCGGCACCACGCAGAAGTTCAAGTTGAACGTTCCCGGCGTGCATAACGTTCTCAACGCCACGGCTGCGTTCGCCGCGGTGCGCGACATGGGTGTTGAACCGCTCGCCATTGCCGGCGCGCTCGAAGATTTTCGCGGTGTCGACCGGCGATTCCAGGTGAAGTCGCGCGACGGCATCACGGTCATCGACGACTACGCGCATCACCCCACCGAAATTCGCGCCACGCTTGGCGCTGCGAAAGCCGCGAACTTCCAGCGGATCTTCGCGGTCTTTCAACCGCATCGTTACTCGCGCACGTTCCATCTGTTCGATGACTTCGCGCGGGCATTCAACCTCGCGGACGCCGTGCTGATCCTCGACATTTATCCCGCCGGTGAAAGCCCGATCGAAGGCGTCACCACGCCGGCGCTGATCGAGAAAATCAAGAGCTTCGGCCACAAGAACGCCATGTATGCGCCCAACTTCGACACGATCGAGTCCTACATCATCGCGAACGCAAAAGAGGGCGATGCCGTTGTCGTGATGGGCGCGGGCAATGTCACCCGGCTTTCCGACATGCTCTCCGAGCGCTTCTCGAGGACCGCATGAAACTGGCGAAACTTATCCGTGTTGCACAGGTCGCAGGAGCTGTCGCGGCGCTATCGATTCTCTGCTGGGTGGCCTATTCCGTCATCTTCTACCTCGCCACGGCCCCTCGCTTCGAAGTGAAAAAATTTTCAGTCTCCGGATTGAAGCGCGTTGAAGAGAACCAGATCCTCGCGAAAGCCGGTTTCGGGGTCGGCAAAAATGTTTTTCGAGTGAACCTGCAGCAGATTCGCGCGCGCGTCGAAGAACTGCAGTGGGTGCGCTACGCCATGGTCGAGCGGGTTCTTCCCGATCAGATCATCATCAAAGTTGTTGAACGTGAACCCATAGGTCTGGCGCGGATTCGCGGCGAGGTCTTCCAGTTCGATATGGACGGCAAGATCCTCGATCCCGATCCGCTTACCGGCTCGAGTTTTCCGATTCTCGACGGCCTGCGTGGAGGCGACAACAAGAACAACCTTCCGAAAGTCGCCACTTACCGGAAGGTTCTCGAAGACCTTGGACAGGGAGCCTTGTCGGAGATCCACATCAACGATGCCGGTGAAGTCACGGTTGTTTCTGCAAGCGATCCATTGCTGGTCAACCTCGGCACGAACGATTTCCGAAGCCGGTGGATCAAGTATCTCCAGCTCAAGCCGCAAATTCAGCAGCACTACCCGCTCGCAGTGCGGGTGGATCTTCGATTCAAAAATCAGGTCATCGTACGCATGAGAGATGACGAAACCGGCGAGAACATTGTATGGGACGCAAAGAAAAACACATTGTAGGTCTCGACATCGGATCGACAAAGGTGTGCACGCTCATCGCGGCCGCACGTGAATCCGGCCTCGAGCCGATCGGAGTGGGTACAGCCGAATCCAGGGGACTCAAGAAAGGCGCAGTCGTCAACCTCGAAGCTGCAGCCGAATCGATCAAGAAAAGCGTCAGTGAAGCCGAAGCAATGGCCGGATGCGAAGCCGAGACCGTGTATGTGGGGCTCGCCGGTCCGCACGTCAAAAGTTTCAACAGCCGTGGTGTGACCTCAATCCCGACACGGTCACGGGAAATCAATCACGACGATGTCCGCAGGGTTATTGAAACGGCTCGAGCTGTCGCTCTATCCACGGATCGCGAAATCATCCACATTCTGCCGCAGGAATTCACCGTCGACGACCAGTGCGGTATCGGCGATCCGCTGGGCATGGTCGGCACGCGGCTTGAAGTGAACGTTCATATCGTGACCAGCTCGACCACCGCTGCTCAGAACATCGTGACCGCCGTCAATCGAAGCGGAATGCTGGTGGGCGACACCGTGCTCGAATCCATTGCCGTCGGTGAAGCCATTCTCAGCGAGGACGAGAAGGAACTCGGATGTGTCCTCGTCGACATCGGCGGCGGCAAAACCAACGTTGCGATTTACCATCACGGCGCCATCCGTCACACCGTCGTTGTGCCGCTGGGCGGCGAGCTGTTCACGAGCGACATCGCCGTCGGGCTGCGCACCTCGATCCCCGAAGCCGAAAGGATCAAACGCGAGCAGGGCTGCGCCCTCTCGTCGATCTCCGAAGGCGACAAGGTATTCGAAGTCGCCGGAATGGGATCGCGCCACCCGCGCGCAATCGCCCAGACCGTGCTGAGCGACATCATCCAGCCGCGCGCCGAAGAGATCGTGCATCTCGTGAAGAACGAAATCCGTAACGCCGGATATGAACGGCAGGCGGGAGCCGGCGTCGTGCTTACCGGCGGAGGCTCGATGCTGCGCGGATTTGTGGAGCTTGCCGAAGACATTCTGGATTTGCCGGTTCGCATCGGAACGTCCACCGGCTTCGCGGAACCCCTGCTGGAGAAGACGCCGGAATTGATGGGACCGGAGTACGCAACAGTCACAGGTCTGGTGTTGTATGGAGACCGGCGGCGAAAAACACACGATTTCCACGAGACTTCCAATTCCGGATTCAAAAAATTCGTGGCGAAGTTCAGAAGTTTTTTATGAATTGCAAGGGGAGGCAACAGTGACGGCTGGTTTACCTGTCGATACTTCCATCAAGTTCCTGTTCGACGAAGGGAGACGTATGGGCGCGTGTATCAAAGTCATCGGTGTGGGCGGCGGCGGATCGAACGCTGTCAACCGCATGATCGATGCGGGACTGGACGGCGTCGAATTTCTGGTAGCGAACACCGATGTGCAGGCGCTCGAGCAATCCAAAGCGTCCGTGAAGCTGCAGATCGGCTCCAAGCTCACCAAGGGACTTGGCGCCGGCGCGAATCCTGAAGTCGGACGCCAGGCTGCGCTTGAAGACACAGACAAGGTCATCGAAGCGCTCGAAGGGGCGGACATGGTCTTCGTCACGACCGGCCTTGGTGGCGGTACAGGCACCGGCGCGGCGCCGATCGTCGCGACGCTGGCTGCCGAGCTCGGCGTACTCACCGTTGCCGTCGTCACGAAGCCGTTCGCATTCGAAGGGAAGAAGCGGATGACGCAAGCCGATCGCGGTCTCGCGGACCTGAAAGAATGTGTCGACACCGTCATCACGATCCCCAACGAACGCCTGCTGGCGACACTGGAACGCGGCACCAGCCTCTTCGATGCATTTCGAATCGCGGACGACATCCTGCGCCAGGCCGTTCAGGGCATCTCCGATCTGATCACCGTTCCCGGCCTGATCAACCTCGACTTTGCCGATGTGAAGACCGTCATGTCGGGAATGGGAATGGCCCTCATGGGCACGGGCTGCGCGCGCGGCGAGAATCGCGCCGTCGAAGCCGCCAGGAAAGCGATCTCGAGCCGCCTTCTCGAGGACGGCTCCATTCAGGGAGCGCGCGGCGTGCTGATCAATATCACGGGCGGTCACGATCTGCTGCTGCACGAAGTCAGCGAAGCATCCAGCATCATCCATGATGCTGCGGATGGCGAGGCGAACATCATCTTCGGCGCCGTGCTGGACGAGACAATGAAGGACGAAGTGAAGATCACGGTGATCGCTACCGGCTTCGACCGCCGCGCCGAATCCCATAACGTCGCGGCAGCCGCGGTCGCAGCCAAGGCCGCGCCAGTACCGGATCTCGAGATTCCGGCGTTCCTCCGCCGCGCGCAAAAGTAAGCGCGACAGCGCTGTTGGTGTATATTTGTCTCATGTCTGTGAGGACGGGTGTGTTTGCCGTACTGGTCGCGCTGGCTTTGGCCGCGCCTTCGATCGCGGCAGCGAAAGCCGAATTAGGTTCAACTTCGGCGCCGCCACTCATCATTGCCGATCTCGACGGAGACCATAAACTCGACGTCGCGGTTGGGAGCCGCAGCGGCGATAGCGTCGCCGGTTTCTTCTACCGCATCGATGTTGGGCTGAGCGGTTCGGCCCAGTCGAGTTCCTTTACAATTTTTGACCGGCTCGCCACGGGGCTCAACGTCACGACGATAGACCTTGATGGCGACCACGATCTCGACTTCGTCATCACGAGCCTTCCACTGCGCAATCCCATCGGCGTGTGGATCAACGACGGAACCGGCAGATTCGAACGCGGCGAAGCCAGCCGCTATTCCGCTTCGATCTGGACCGAGCGCCAGGACATCCGGAGCCTGCCCAGGACGGACAGTAACGATGTCGCCGAAGCCGGTTCGCGCCTGCCCGCGTTTCATCTTGTCGTATTCGCGCGGGCGCAGATACCGCAGCAGATTTGCCAAGCGGATTCGTTGCCTGAAGTCCTTGCGGCACCTTCAGTCTCGATCGACTCCCGACCTCCTCTCAGAGCACCTCCGGCCATCGCATAGTTTCGCTCCCGGTTCCTGACGCGAGTTCCAGGACGCACCCCGAATTCTTGTACTTCAGAATTCGGGGTGCGTCCCTGGAACTCGCGCCCCATGCGCGCGTTTCCTTTTGCCGGAGGTTATCCGAATGTTGCTCGTTTTCCTTATTGTCTTTTGTTTGTTCTCTACGGGTTGTTCTCACGCGGAACCGCCTTCCACGGCCGCTAAAGCAAGTGCCGATGAGACCGCCGTGAATCCCGCGAATCCCGACATCATCACTATTCCCAGGGAGTCCACCATGCTCCAGCAGATCAAGGTGGAACCGGTTCAGACTGCATCCGTTCCCAGGGACGAAGTGGTGGCGCCGGGTAAGATCGAAGTGAATCCAAACCGTGTATCGCACGTGATTGCTCCTGTCGCCGGGCAAGTGTCGGATGTGCTGGTAAAGATTGGCGACTTCGTCAGGAAGGGCGAGCCCCTGATGGCGATTCAAAGTCCTGATGCCGAGGCAGCCCTTTCCGCGCATCTGCAGGCCGAAGCTGCCGTGACACTGGCCAAGTCGGCCGAGCTGAAAGCGGAGATGGATTACAACCGCAACAAGGATTTGTTCCAGCACGAAGCCATCGCCCAAAAAGATCTGCTTGGTGCCGAGGCCGCCTGGACGCAGGCGAAGGCTACAACCGAGCAGGCCGTTGCCATCAGGGAACAATCGAAGAACCGGCTGACGGTTCTCGGTCTCCAGCCGGGGTATTTTCGCCAGCCTGTCGTCGTTCGCGCTCCAATCTCCGGAAAGGTGCTGGAGATGAGTGTCGTGCCCGGCGAATATCGCAACGATACGACTGCGCCGCTGATCACGGTCGCCGATCTCAGTTCGGTCTGGGTTTCTTCGGATGTCCCGGAGAGCTACATTCGTTTCATTCAGCCTCAAGAGAAGGTCGAGATTTCGCTTGTCGCCTTTCCCGGCAAAACGTTTGAAGGCCACGTCTCACGCATCGCAGATACGGTCAATCCTCAAACACGCACAGTAAAAGTTCAGGCCGAAATCCAGAATCCTCAGGGGCAATTGCGGCCCGAAATGTTTGGCAGCATTCATCACGTTGAATCGATGAAAGTCACGCCGGTCCTGCCGCCGACTGCGATCGTCCAGACCGGCGGAAAAACCATCGTTTTTGTGGAGGTCGAACCGGGAAGGTTCAAACAGACGGAGGTCATGGTCGGGAACCGAACGGGCGATTGGATTCCGGTCGAGTCCGGTGTGAAGCGCGGCGACAGGATCGTTGTTGATGGCGCGATGCTGGTAAAAGGCCTCTTCAGGAGCCTGACATGATTGCAAAGCTCCTGCGAATTGCCCTGCATCAGCGATTCCTGTTTGTGCTGATGGGAGTCGGACTCATTGCTCTGGGACTGTGGGCCTACAGCCAGTTGAAGATCGAAGCGTACCCCGATATTTCGGATACCCAGGTCGTCGTCATCACGCTGTTTACCGGCCATGCTGCCGAAGAGGTCGAGCAACAGATCAGTGTTCCCATCGAGCGGGCATTGAACAGCGTTCCGAACGTCATCGCGCGCCGCTCGCGGACGATTTTTGGACTGTCGGTCGTTGAATTAACATTTGCGTACGGCACCGATGATTACTTCGCGCGCCAGGTGGTGCTGGAGAAACTTCGCGACGCAGCGATACCTGACGGCGTCCAGCCCACGCTGGGCCCGCTCTCGACACCGATTGGTGAACTCTATCGATATACGCTGCAAAGTGAGTCGCCCGATCCGGTGCGTCTGCGCGAGCTGGAAGACTGGGTCATCGAGCCGCGACTGCTTCAGGTGCCGGGTGTTACCGACATCACCCCGTTTGGCGGCCTGATCAAACAGTATCAGATCGAAGTCGATCCGCTCGCGCTGAGCAAATACGACTTTTCCATCGCGCAAATCGCGCAGGCCGTGAATGCCAATAATCAGAATGCCGGCGGCGCGCTGCTTGATAACCGGCAGCAGTCGATGGTTGTTCGCGGGGTAGGGCTGATCCAATCGGTTTCCGATATCCAGAATATCGTCGTCTCCGCGGTCGGTGGAACACCGGTATTCATCAAGGATATCGGTACGGTGAAGCTCGGCTCCGCTCCGCCCACAGGAGTTTTCGGGATCGGCGAAGACACCGGCGGTGTAGAAGGCATCGTGCTCATGCGCCGCGGGGAAAATCCGAGCGAGGTATTGAAGGGTATTCACGAAGCGGTTGATGAGCTCAACACCACGACGCTTCCGGGAGACGTGAAGATCGTACCGATTTACGATCGTACGGATCTCGTCAACAACACGCTGCACACGGTCTCGCATACACTTCTGGAAGGTCTCCTGATCGTCATCGCCGTGTTGTTCCTGTTTCTAGGAAATGTGCGGGCCGCGATCCTGACGGCCATTACGATCCCGATGTCGCTTCTGTTCGCTTTCGTATGCATGCATTTCTCCGGCATTCCGGCGAACCTGCTCAGTCTTGGCGCTCTCGATTTCGGCATCATCGTCGACGGCACGCTCATCATGGTGGAACACATCGTCCACGTTTTGTCGGAGCGCCAAAAACTCGGGGTTCGCAACGGAGTCATCGATGCGGTGCGGGATGCAGCACTCGATGTGGAACGCCCGATCTTTTTTTCATTGCTGATCATTATTTCGGCCTACATTCCGCTCTTCACGCTCGAACGTGTGGAGCGCAGGCTTTTTACGCCGATGGCGTTCACGGTCTGTTATGCGCTGCTGGGTTCGATGCTGATGGCGCTCACATTGATTCCGGTTCTTGCAACGTTTCTATTCCGCAGCGGATCGAAGAGCTGGGAGAATCTCGTCCTCACATGGCTCTACGGAAAATACGAACGCGCCGTACACACGGTGGTGGTCCATGCTCCCGCGACGCTGGCTGTTGCCTTTGCAGTTGTGGCTGGGGCATTCGTGCTGGGCACATTCCTCGGCTCTGAGTTCCTGCCGCAGCTGGACGAAGGCGTGGTGTGGGTGCGGGCGAACCTTCCGGCAGGAATCGCGCTGGGGAAATCGGCAGAGGTCGCCGCAAAAATCCGCTCGATCGTCAAATCATCTCCGGAAGTGAAGATGGTATCTTCGCAAAGCGGGCGCAATGACGACGGCACGGATCCATACGGTCCCAACCGCAACGAACTTTTCGTGCCGTTGAACGACTACAGCACATGGAAGCCCGGGAAAGTTAAGGCCGATCTTGTCGAGGAACTCGCCAGGAAACTCCACGATTCGATTCCCGGCGCGTTCTTCAGTTTCACGCAACCGATCATCGACAACGTTACCGAGGCCGTGACCGGATCGCCCGCGGATCTGGCCGTGATCATCACGGGCCCCGATCTGGGGCAGTTGCGGAAACTCGCGAATCAAACGCTGGGGATGATTCAAACCGTTCGCGGCGCGGCGGATTACGCCATCGAGCAGGAAGAAGATCAGGCGCAGCTTCAATTGCGGATCAACCGGCAGGAAGTGGCGCGATACGGAATCAACGTCAAGGATGTTCAGGACGTCATCGAGATGGCCATTGGCGGGAGAGCTGCAACAACATTATTTGAAGGTGAGAGGCGGTTCGATGTCACCGTGCGCTACGCGCCAGGCGCGCGCAGCGACGCTTCGGCTATCGGAAACATTCTCGTTCCGACACATGAAGGCGGCCGCGTTCCGCTCTCACAGCTTGCGGACATTCGCGTGGTCAATGGCGCGACGATCATCGCCCGGCGCGAGAACCAGCGCCAGATTTCGGTTCGGACCAACATCCGCGGCCGTGACCAGGGCAGTTTTGTCGAGGAAGCGCAGCGGCATTTCAACGAGCAGATCCGGCTGCCGGAAGGGTATCGCGTCAGCTGGGGCGGCCAGTTCGAAAACCTCGAACGGGCCCGCCGCCGTTTGATGATCATCCTGCCGGTGACGATTCTCGTTATTTTCGCCCTGCTGTTCTTTACGTTCGGCTCCGCGGGATACGCGGGGCTGGTCCTTATGAATGTGCCGTTCTCGCTTGTTGGCGGAATCGTTTTTCTCTACCTTCGCCACATCAACCTGAGCGTCTCGGCAGCGGTCGGCTTCATTTCACTGTTTGGAGTGGCCGTGATGAGCGGCGTCCTGGTAATCGCGGAAATCAATCGGCGGCGCTCGGAGGCCGGTGTGGATTTGAAAGAAGCCGTCGTGCGCGGCTCACTCGCACAGATGCGGCCGGTCCTGATGATGGTGATTGTGGCAATGCTCGGCATGGTTCCCGCGGCGCGCGCAACCGGAATCGGATCGGATGTGCAGCGTCCGCTGGCGACGGTCGTGGTCGGCGGATTGCTGTCAACGTTATTTCTGACGCTGTTTGCGTTGCCGGCCTTGTATTACTTCGTTTCTCGTAAGGGCAGGGTGGCGCAATAAGAGGGTCTGGTTCTCTTAATCGATGCGGAGTTGCCCTCATGATGTAAACTGCCGATGAATGAGTCGAACGGTTCTTATTGTCGACGACGAGGCCGGCGCGAGAGAGTTCCTGCAAAGCATTCTCGAACCCGCAGGCTACGACATCGTTCAGGCTGAATCCGGATCTCAGGCGATAGCGCTTGCCACCAGACTTCAGGTCGATGCATTCCTGCTCGACATCGATATGCCCCGGATGAACGGGATGGATCTTTGCCGGGCGCTGCGCAGCATGGAAACATACGCGACGACCCCGATTATTTTTTTAACGGGGGCGACCGACGATGCTGTCCTCGAAGCGGCATTCGATTCCGGAGGCGATGACTTCATTCCAAAGCCCTTTACCCCTGCCGGTGTCCGCGTGCGATTGAAGAATCACCTCCAACGCATGGAGTATCGGCAGCGGCTCGAACGTATGCGGAAAGTCCTGAAGCAATATCTTTCCAAGCGGACTCTCGAGGTTGTGGAAGACGCGTCGATGACCGGAAAGCTGCCGCCGCCCCACGAGCTGGATCTGGCGATCTGCTTTACGGATATGCGCGGCTTTACGGCATTCTCCGAAGAAACCGAACCGACTCGATTGTTTTCGCTGGTCAGCGCGCTGCTGGCCGAACAGGTCAATCTCATTCACGAGTACGGCGGCTACGTCGACAAATTCGGCGGCGACGGCGTAATGGCGATCTTCGAGGGGCCCGATATGGTTCTTCAAAGCTGCCTCTGCGCGCTCAGCATCATCGACATTGCCCACATCAAACACTCCGCCGATCTTGAGGAGATTCGTCGATTTGGTATCGGCATTAATACCGGACGCGCGGTGATCGGCAATATCGGATCGCCGGAGCATCTCGATTATTCTGCAATCGGCAGCACCGTCAATCTCGCCGCCCGCCTCTGCGGTCAGGCCGAACCCACATCCATTGCGGTCTCGAAAGCAGTGCGCGATGTCGTTGCCGCCGACAAACGCCTCAAATTCCATTCCGAACGCGAAGTGACCATTCGCGGCATCCGAGGCCCGGTTACCGTCTACACACTCACCCGGCCTTAGTGTCTTTGTGTCTTTGTGGTTCATAATGAACTCATGATTGATCGCCCTGTTTTGGACGAGCTCCGCCGCATCACAGCTCCAGCGCGCGTTCGCACGGATGCAGACACCATTCGGGAGAACAGCACCGATGCGACAAAAGTCTTCCATCCCGCCGACGTCATCGTTTTCCCCGACACGGCCTCCGAGGTCTCCGAAATCGTCAAGCTCGCCAATCGCGAGCGCGTGCCCATTGTTTCCCGCGGTGGCGGTGTCGGCTTTGCGGGTGGCGCGATCCCCATACGTGGCGGAATCGTCATATCGATGCGCGGGCTGAACCGCATCCTCGAAATCAATCCGCTGGACCTCGTTGCCGTGCTCGAGTCGGGCGTGATCACCGAAGATCTTCACAAGGCAGCCGAGGCGAAAGGATTGTTTTATCCGCCCGATCCCGCGAGCCTGAAGCAATCCACCATCGGCGGCAATGTTGCGCACAACGCCGGCGGTCCGAGGGCTTTCAAGTACGGCGTGACGCGACAGTATTTGCTTGGAATGGAAGTCGTGCTGCCGACCGGCGAGATCGTGAACACGGGCGGACGCGTCGTGAAGAACGCGGTCGCATATGACCTCACCGACCTGATGTGCGGGTCCGAAGGCACTCTCGGTATCATCACAAAACTCATCATGCGATTGCTGCCGAAACCGGAGATGACGCTGACGGTAATGGCGTCGTTTGCCAGCGTGCGCGAAGCCGCCGACGCGGCCAATCGTCTGATCGAAGAAAAGATCATTCCGTCCAAGCTCGAGCTTATCGATCGTCAATCGCTGGCTGCCATTCGTGCTTACATCAAAGATGAAAAGATTGAGACCGCTGTCGCACTGCCGGAAAGCGCCAACGCCGTCCTGCTTGTCGAGGTCGACGGAGATCGCCAGGCGGCCGAAAGCCAGATGACGAATGTGCGGCGAGTTCTCAAGCGTTCTGCGATCGGACTCGAACAGCCCGCCAACAGCGATGACGTGTGGGCCATCCGCCGATACCTTTCGCCGGCGGTCGGCCGTTTGCGGCCGACCAAGATCAATGAAGATATCGTCGTGCCGCGTTCTCGAGTTCCCGATTACCTGGACGGGATGGAAGCGCTCCAGGCCGGATCGGGCTTGCCCATCGTGTGCTTTGGCCACGTCGGCGATGGAAACATTCACGTCAACCTGATGATCGATGCAGCGAATCCGGTAGAGAAGACGAAGGCGGAGAAAACGAAGCGGAGAATCTTTGAGCTCGCGATCGAAATGGGCGGAACGATTTCCGGCGAGCACGGCATCGGAATCATGAAGCAGGAGTTTCTGCCAATGGCGCTTCAGCCGCCGCTGATTGCCGCCATGAAGGCGATCAAGGCAGCGCTCGACCCGAATAACATTTTGAATCCCGGGAAGATTTTTCCATGAACCTCACACTTGCGCCCGGCATTCTGGATGAACTGATCGCGCATGCGAAGGCGTGCTACCCGCGAGAAGGCTGCGGGGTCATCACGCACACTCGATTCATACCTGTTGCGAATATTGCCCCTGTTCGAACTGAATTCGAAATGGATCCGGCGGAATTGATTGCGGCATTGCGGGACTTGCGTGATGCGGGAGAAGAGTTGACCGGAATTTATCACTCGCACCCCCACGGTCCGGCCCGCCCCTCGAAAACCGACATTGACCGGGCCGATTATCCCGAAGCGGCGCACTTGATCGTCTCGCTTGCCGAGCCGGAACGCCCGCGGGTCGCGGCTTTCCGCATTGTGAACGGGGAGGCCATCGAAATCGAGCTTCGTGCTATAGTCTAGAGACTCTTTGGGGGTTCCGCATGATTTCGCTTCTCATTGCCACGCTTCTCGCATGGACGCCGTTTGCTGCCCAGGACTCGAAGGATATCCAGTTCGACGTCCGCGCCCGGCAGAATCTGTTGATGGGAACAGGTGCAGCCACCAGCACGCCATATTACGACGTGGTGATTACGAGGCAGCCGACCCAGGGAATCCTGATCAAACTGCCGTACACAAAAAAAGGCGGCAAGTTTTCGTTCGACCTTCATCATCGGATCGCCATCACTGAGGACTTTGGCTTGCCAGCCGAAGTCACGACGGTTGTGGAAGTGCTGAGTGGCGGGACAACCAGCCTAGGCGTCTACACCATTGCCGACAAGATCAATGCCGGCGACAAATTCGACGAGGCTATCAACAAAGCCAGCGCCGCCGAAATCGACAGGTTCGTCACTCCCATGTCGCGAAAAACCATCACGATGGATATCCGTCCGGGACCTCAATCCATCAGCATCGTCGGCCAGATGCTCATCATCACACGCGGCCAGACCACCACCCGCATCGATACTCCGGGCACCCGAATCGCCGCCGTCTCCAACTTCAAGTTCGAGGAGTCATCGCTCGGCCTTCCACTGGCGAAGTAGCTCTGACCGCTCCCATCACCGCGAGCTCGTAGGTGCTGAGAACTTTCTGGGCGGCGAGTTTCCAGGAAAATTTGGCGACCTGATCGAGGCCTTTCTGGATCAGTTTCTGGCGGAGGATGTCGTCGGACAGGATGGATTTCATACCGCGGGCGATGTCGAAGACGTTTTCGGGATTCACGAGCACGGCGGCATCGTCGAGGACTTCAGGCAGTGATGATGTGTTCGAAGCCAGGACCGGTGTGCGATTGGCCATCGCCTCGAGAGGGGGCAGGCCGAAACCTTCGTACAGCGAGGGAAAAGCGAAGAGTTCGGCGGACTGGTAAAAGACACGGAGTATCGGGTACGGCACAAAGCCGAAGAATCGAACGTCCTGCTGAGCGCCGCTGCGAATCACGGTCAATCGCAAATATTGATGCCTGCTCAACTCGTCGCCGATGATGATCAATTTGAGATTCTTGTACTTCTCATCCTCGACAAGTTCGCTCTTCAAAACGGCGAACGCTTCGATCAATCGATGAAGGTTTTTGTGCGGCCGGATCTTTCCCGAGTAGAGCACAAACGGGTCTTTCAGTTGAAATCGCTCCAGTACGTGCTTTCGTTCCTCGGGCGTGTGCGTGAACGCGAAGCGCTCATCGAGAGCGTTATGCACAACCGAGATCTTCCGTTCCGGCAGTTCGAAAATATTGATCAGGTCTTCCTTCGTCGATTTCGAAACCGCCAGCACGTGCTTCGCGGTTTCGACGACACGCTTCGTTCGCAAGTAGCTTCGATAGTTGTGAAGCTTCGAGTTGTCCTCATGCGGAAACAGCAGGTGCACGCAATCGTGAATCGTTACCACAAGCTTCGATGGATTGAAAAACGGCGCCTCATGATGCGGGACGTGAACAACGTCGATCTGCTGCCGCCGGAGGGCAAACGGAATGGCAACGTGATTTCTCCAGAACCCCTCCTCTTCGGGCTCGTACAGTTGCTTGAAATTCGTCGGTAAAGGGCCGAGTTCGTGAAAGTTACGCTGCGATCCGATCAGGAAATACTCATTCTCAGTATCGATCGCACCCAGGTTGCGCACGAGATTCCAGATGTAGGTACCCACCCCGAATTCATTGATCTTGCGGATGTCGATCGCGATGCGCATGGTTAAGTTCAGTATAATCGGTGTGTGAGGCGCATCCTCATATATCTGGCCCCCGTGCTAGCTGTCCTGGTGGTCCTGGCCGGCGCCGCGCAGGCGCGCGCGGACTCCACCACTGTGCTCGTTTTTCCCTTCGAAAATGCGTCGAACGACCGCACGCTGGACTGGATTGGCGAAGGCGTTGCCGAGTTGATCATCGAACGGCTTCAACCCGAAGCCGGAGTGAACACCTTCCAGCGCGATGAGCGGCTGGCTGCATTCGAGAAACTCGGCATCCCGGAAACCACGCTCGTGAGCCGCGCGACAGCGTTGAAACTCGGTTGGGATGTGGGCGCAGACGTCGTCGTCACCGGAAGGTTTTCAGGCAATCCGGATAACTTTCAGATCGCTGCCCGCGTCGCCGATATGGAGAGCGGTAGCGCAAAGGAGATCACTGCAGAAGGCAAGCTGCAGGATGTAATCCCTCTCAGCATGTCTGTCGCATGGCAGCTCCTGAAGAAAGTGGTCCCGGACACGGCGTCGCCCGAATTCGATTACATCGGCCGGCCGCCAACTCCACGTAGCGCATTCGAAAATTACATTCGGGGAATTTTGAATCAGGATCTGATGAAACGAATCGACCAGTTGCAGACGGCCATTCGTCTTCATCCGCAATACGGCCCGGCGCTCTTCCAGCTGGGCCGCGCTTATTATCTGGAGGGCGATTTCAAGAACTCGAATCAGTGGCTGCAAAAGGTTCCCGAGACAAGGTTCCTCCGGCGGCAATCGCGGTTACTGGTCGGGCTGAACGATTTTTATCTCGGCGATTATCCCAACGCCATCACAACGTTTCAGGCCCTTCCACAAACCTATGATGTGTTGTTGAATCTCGGCGCCGCATTTTCAGAGAATGGCAATTCGGCTGGGGCGATCGCCGCGTGGAAACGCGCCGCCGACATCGATCCGCTGGCGAGCGATCCTTTGTTCAACATGGGATACGCGAGCTTTGTCAAAGGCGATTTCGATATTGCGGCAAAGTATTTAACGGAATCGCTGAAGCTTCGAGGCCGCGACAGCGAGGCCCTGTTCCTGCGCGGACGAACCTATGAGAAGCTCGGCCGCCTCGATGAATCGCAAAAAGACATTGCGCAGGCGACGCGCTTGTCCCAGCGCGTCGAGCGATGGTTGAACCAGCCGCTCCCCAGGCTGGACCGCCTCGCCACGAGCCCCGTTTTCCGAAGCCATAACGAAATCTGGACGGAGCGGCGGCTTGCCCGGCGCGCACGGGGCCAGGATCTGGCCGCATGGCTGGAGTCCATCCAGACGGATGTGGATTCTTACCTGTTCGGCGATGCCCTTCGCCAACTGCAGGATGTGCTTCGCGTCTTTCCTCAATCTGCCGAAGCGCAGTCTCTTTTGGATGAGGTCCATCGCCAGCAGAATTTGATTAGATGAGCGGATGCGAATGCAAGCCCGATAGGGCGCAGCCATCAATAAAATGAAAACCGCACGCAACCTGGCGCTTGTTTTGTTATGTGCCATCGCCTCGGCACAAAGCCAGGCGCCGACGGCTCCGTCGACGCCCGCCAGGATCGTTCAGATCGATCTCTCCGATATTGTTCACCCCGTCAGTGCGGCCTACGTTAAAGACGGACTGAATCACGCCAAGGACATCGGCGCCGGCGCCGTCATCATTCGCCTCGATACGCCGGGCGGCCTCGTGGATTCGATGCGCGACATCGTCGAAGCCATTCTGTCCTCGCCTGTGCCCGTCATCACCTGGGTTGGACCAAACGGCGCCCGCGCGGCGTCAGCCGGCTTTTTCATTCTTCTCGCGGGCGATGTTGCCGTGATGGCGCCGGGAACCAACAGTGGCGCCGCGCATCCTGTGACGTCGACGGGCCAGAAAATCGAAGATGTCATGGAGAAGAAGATTGTCAGCGATGCCTCGGCCTACATCCGCAGTTACACGGCGAAGCGCGGCCGCAATGCGCAACTCGCCGAGCTGGGTATAACCGAAAGCCGCTCCTGGACAGGCGAAGAAGCGCTGCAGAACAATCTGATCGATGCCGTGATCTCCGACGTCGCCGGCATCGTCGAGCGCCTCGACGGAAAAGAAATCCGCCGCTTTGACGACAGGCCCGAAACGCTTCACCTCCGCGGAGCCACCATCGAAACATTCGAGATGACGGGGAGGCAACGGATCCTGTCGCGCGTTCTGGATCCAAACCTCGCGCTGGTCCTCGCGCTCGCTGGATTGCTTGGGCTTTATGTCGAGATCACTCACCCCGGTATGGTCCTGCCCGGCGTGATTGGCGGAATCAGCCTCATCCTTGCGCTCTTCGCGTTCAATATGCTGCCTGTGAACTGGGCCGGCGCCGCGCTGATCCTGCTGGCAATCGTTTTATTTGTTCTCGAGGCAACAGTCACAAGTCACGGCATTCTCGCTCTGGGCGGCATCGTGGCGATGATTGCGGGCGGTCTCATGCTTGTCGAAGGCCCGATCCCGCAGCTTCGCATCAGGCTGTCCACCACACTGGCTGTCGCCCTTCCTCTATCCATCATCACCGTCATTCTTGTACGGCTCGTGTTCCTCTCGCACCGTACGAAGTCCATCACCGGCGGAGAAGGCATGATCGGCGAACAGGGCATCGCCAAGACCGAGATCCACAACGAAGGCAAAGTTCATGTGCACGGCGAATACTGGAACGCTTTTTCAAATAGACCTATTCCGGCCGGCGCTCGTGTTCGTGTTGTAAGAGTTCAGGGATTAAGAGTAGAAGTTGAACCAGTGGAATCTGCCGCCCCTTCGGGGCTTGTCTCTTCGCGGTGACGCAAACCCAGGGCTTACGCCCTGGGCTATATTCTTTCGCCGCCTCCGGCGGCTAGCCGCGAAGCGGCGGCCAGAGTTTAGCCCAGGGCGTCAGAACGTGTGAAGAAATTGTCATTGTTCAATGTTCAATTGTCATTTGTCATTTTCGGAGGCGCCTTCGGCGCGGCATCTTTAAGAAAAAATTGCGCGAAGCGCCACCGTCGATGGCATATGACAATTGAACATTGAACAATGACAATTTCTTCACAGCTTCTCAGCCCTGGGTCTTGGATACGCCGGAGATCAAGCCCCGAAGGGGCGGCAGATCCAGCCCGCGTTGCACGGAGGACATCATGGAACAATTTCCGCTATTGCTCATTGCGGTAGTGATCGTTTTGATCTGGCTGTTCAATTCGCTGAACGTCCTTCGCGAATATGAACGCGGCGTGATTTTCAGGATTGGGCGACTGATGGGTGAGCCCAAAGGTCCGGGTCTGATCTGGGTGATCTGGCCGATCGACCGGATCGTCCGTGTAAGCCTTCGAACGATCACAATGGACGTTCCCACTCAGGACGTCATAACGAAGGACAACGTCAGCGTCAAAGTGAACGCCGTCGTTTACTTTCGCGTAGTGGACCCGCTTCGGGCCATTGTCGACGTAGAGAACTACTTGTATGCGACGTCGCAACTCGCGCAGACGACATTGCGGTCGGTGCTCGGCGAGGTCGGTCTCGATGATCTGCTCAGCCAGCGCGAGAAATTGAACCAGCGGCTGCAGGAGATATTGGATCAGCATACCGATCCGTGGGGCATCAAGGTTGCACTCGTGGAAATCAAAGGCGTCGATTTGCCGGAGAACATGCAGCGCGCCATGGCCCGCCAGGCGGAAGCCGAGCGCGAGAAGCGCGCAAAGATCATTCACGCGGGAGGCGAATTTGAAGCGTCTCGGATGCTTGCGGATGCGGCGGGTATTATAGCAACCCAGCCGGTCGCTCTTCAGCTTCGGTACTTGCAGACGCTGACGGAAATCGGCGCCGAGAAGAACACGACGATCCTGTTCCCGCTGCCGATCGATATCGTCGAGTATTTCATCAAGGCTCGAGAAGGAAAATAGATGGAAGATCAAACGTCGTGGAAGGGACACACGTTCACGCTCATCGTCTTCACAGGGATCGTCGTGCTGTGCTCGATTTTTTTCATCCTGGGAATGCTCGTCGGACGGTCCCAGGGCCAGAAGCTGGCTCTCGCTGCATCCGTCTCTGCTGCGGCCAGGGCGGACTCCAGGCTCGTGCCCAGAGAAGACAGCAAGCCCGACCTGACATTCTTTGATTCCGTGCAGAAAACCGAGCCCTCTTCGCTGGAGCCGCCGCCTCCGCCGCCGAAGGTCGAGCTTGTTCCCGAGCCTCCTGCCGTCCCCTCAAACGTTTTGAATTATCAGATCGGAGCGCTCCGCAAGTCGTCGGATGCGGACAAACTCCTCGACCAGCTGAAGAAGAAGGGCTTTCGCGCATTCATGCTCGCTCCGGCGCCCGATGATGCCAATCCGTTCTTCAGAGTTCAGGTCGGTCCCTTTGCCGATCCGATCGAAGCCGAAGACGCGAAGAAGAAACTGGAAAGCGAGGGGTACCAGCCTATACTCAAGAAGTGATGATTTCGGTATTGGCTGGTGTACTGTCCGGCGCGCTTCTGTCTCTGTCTCTACCCAAACCGGATCTGTATCCCCTCGCCTGGATCGCCCTCATTCCGTGGCTTTATATCGTCGGGTCTCGTCCTGTCCTGCCACGAAGTCTCGCTGCATCTTACGCCGCGGGCCTTGTCTTCTTTGCCGGAACGTTCTATTGGTTCTCCGAAACAATGGCGATTTACGGCGGCCTCTCGATTCCGCTCGCTGTCGGCGTCGGGGCCCTCTTTGTCGTCGCATATGCCCTGTACTTCGTCCTCTTCGGCCTCGGTCTGCACTTCGCGGTGATCCGATTCGGAGCCCGCGGCCTGTTCTTTGCTGCCCCACTGTGGGTCATGGTGGAGCTGCTGCGCGCGATACTCTTCTCCGGCTTTCCCTGGATGCTCTCCGGATACGCGCTCGTTCCATACATCGGCATCCTTCAGATGGTGACATGGACCGGAATCTACGGCCTGTCATTCCTGGCGACCGCCGTGAACAGCGCCATCGTTTACGGCCTCGTCAATCGCAGCAAAGTCTGGCTCGGCGCCGCGGCCGTGATGATTCTCATCGCGATGCTTCTTCCGGTCATCGGCGAAAAGCCCCCGCACGATCCGATCGCCGTGCGATTGGTTCAAACGAACATCTCCCTCGATCAACCCTGGAAAAAGCCCGACTCCGACCAACTGCTCGCCGAACTCGGCAAGCTCTCCACAGGCGACACTACACATCCGAAGCTTGTGGTCTGGCCCGAAACCCCGGCTCCGTTCTACCTGACTGAAGACGCCGAGTTCCGCACACGCATGCAGGACATTGCTCGGAAGCTTAATGCCTATTTCCTCCTCGGGTATATCGATGCCCTTGGCGAGGGACCCGCGAACAGCGCCGGCTTGCTGGATCCCCACGGCAACCAGGTCGGGCGTTACGACAAGATGCACCTGGTTCCGTTCGGTGAATATGTGCCGTTCAAGCACCTTCTGTTCTTCGCTGAGAGCCTCACGCGGCAGGTCGGCGACTTCATTCCCGGCAACGAATACACGGTCAATTCACTGGACGGCCACCATGTTTCCACCGCCATCTGCTACGAGAGCATCTTCCCGGATCTCATCCGGCGCTTTGTGAAGCGTGGATCCGAGCTGCTCATCGTCATCACCAATGACGGCTGGTTCGGCGAATCGTCTGCGCCGTATCAGCATTTGCGCATGGGCGTCGTGCGGGCAGTCGAGAATCGTCGATACATGGTTCGTACCGCCAACACAGGAATCAGCGCGATTATCGATCCTTATGGCAGAATTGAAGCTGGTACGCCTATCGGCGTCCGTACGATTCTGGACGGGACGGCGCATTTCCGGTCTGACCGTACGTTCTATACCGAATACGGCGATGTCTTCGCCTACGCGAATGTACTTGCCGTCGCCGTATTATTTGTTTGGAGGAAGAATGCTCGAAGAACTCATCGAACGATTTAACCAGTTGAAAACTCGCAGCGAGGACGTGCGGAGGTTTCTTTGACGCCGGCACAAAACAGCGTCAGCTCGACGAGCTGCAAAAGCAGATCGCGGAACCCAATTTCTGGTCCGACCAGGAACGCTCCAGCAAAATCAATCAACAGCGCGCCCGCCTCGAAGAGAGCCTCGAACTCGATCACGATATAACCCGACGCCTGGATGACATACAGGCCCTCATCGAGCTTGGTCGAGAAGGCGAGCCTGTGGTCGATGATCTTGCTTCTCATCAGAAAGAAACCGAGGAGTTCATCGACCGTGTCGAGACCAAGGTCCTGCTGTCCGGCGAGAACGATCAGCTGAACGCGATCGTGAACATCCATCCCGGAGCCGGCGGCACAGAGGCGCAGGACTGGGCCGAGATGCTCATGCGCATGTATCTGCGATGGGCCGAGCAGAACGGTTTCAAGACGAAGATGCTCGACTACCAGGAGGGTGAAGAAGCCGGAATCAAGTCGGTCACTTTTAATGTCATTGGCGAGTACGCCTATGGATATCTCGCGTCCGAGACCGGCGTCCATCGCCTGGTGCGGATCTCTCCTTTCGACGCGAACAAGCGGCGCCATACGTCATTTGCCTCGGTCGCCGTGTATCCGGAAATCGACGACAAGATCGACGTCGTGATTGACGAAAAAGATTTGCGAATCGACACGTACCGATCCTCAGGGAAGGGCGGCCAGCACGTGAATACCACGGATTCCGCCGTGCGCATCACGCACATCCCGACGAACATCGTCGTTCAGTGCCAGAACGAACGCTCGCAGCACAAGAACAAGGAAGTCTGCATGAAGGTTCTGCGGGCGCGCCTCTTCGAGCTCGAGATTGAGAAGAAGAAAGCCGAAACGCAGTCCATCGAAGACAGCAAGCTCGATATCGCGTGGGGCAGCCAGATACGGTCGTACGTTCTCCAGCCGTACCGCCTCGCGAAAGATCATCGAACGAAAGTTGAAGTCGGCGACGTCGATCGCGTCCTCGACGGTGACCTCGACAAATTTATCAAAGCGTACCTGCAATCCCGGGCACGAGTCCCAGCATGATGGATCTTGTCACCACAAAGGCACAAAGACACAATCTTTGTGTCTTCGTGGTGACACGATCTTAGGTTCATGCTACGCCTTGACTCGGACGTCCAGTATGTGAAGGGCGTGGGGCCTCGCCGCTCCACGGTGCTTGCATCGAGAGGCATCCGGACGGTTCAAGATCTCCTGCTTCACATCCCGAAGTCCTACCAGGATCGCGCGAACTTTGTCCCGCTCTCTTCGCTGAGAATCGGCCAGGATGCCGCGATTCATGCCCGCGTCTATCGCAGCCGCGTGATCCAGACGCGCACGCGAGGCCGCATCCTCGACGTGATCCTCACCGACGGCAGCAGCTTCGCCCATGCGAAATGGTTCCACGGCGGCTATCTCCCCACCCGCGAATTCAGCGCCGGCCGCGAAGTCGTTCTCTTCGGCCGCGTCGATTTAGATCGCTATGAGTCCAAGTTTGTCTTCTTCAATCCGGAGTTCGAGCTTCTCGATGAAGGCGACGAATCGAATTCGCTCGACATCGGCCGGTACGTTCCTATCTACGAGGAAGTCGCCGGCATCACGAGTCGTCAACTGCGTCACATCATCGCGGCCGCGCTCGCCGAGCTTTCCAAAGATGTCCCCGATCCGCTGCCGGATGAAATTCTGAAGGCCCATGCCTTTCCCGAGTTGAGAACCTGCCTCGCGCACGTGCACTTTCCCGAACAGCAGGACGACCTTGCGAAGCTGAATCAGCGCCTGTCGCCCTATCACCGCCGCTTGATCTTTGAAGAATTCTTTCTCCTCGAGCTGGTCTTCGCGCTGCGCCGGGCGCAGGGGCGCTCACTCTCAGGTGTGCGCTTCGAGACCTCCGAGCGCATCCGGCAGCAGGTGAAGACGATCCTGCCGTTCCATCCGACGGGGGCACAAAAACGGGTCCTGAAAGAAATCGTGGATGACACGAAGGCCGCGTACCCGATGATCCGGCTCCTGCAGGGCGACGTGGGAAGCGGAAAAACGATCGTCGCCTTGGAAGCAGTCGTTATTGCTGTATCTAATGGCTACCAGGCCGCGCTGATGGCCCCGACCGAGATCCTCGCCGAGCAACACTTTCTCAACGCGAAACGAATCCTCGCCCCGCTGAATTATCGAATTGGCGTTGTGCGTCGCGGCATCAGGAAGGCGGAGCGCCAGGAGCTGCTCGAGAAGATCGCGGCAGGCGAGATCGACATCGTTATCGGCACGCATGCATTGATCGAAGAGCACACGGTTTTCAGGAAACTCGGCCTTGTGATCATCGACGAACAGCATCGATTTGGCGTTATCCAGCGGCTGCAGCTCATGGCGAAAGGCGAGAATCCCAACACACTCGTCATGACCGCAACGCCCATTCCTCGCACGCTGGCGATGGCGATCTATGGCGATCTCGATCTGTCCGTCATCGACGAAATGCCGCCGGGCCGCTCGCCGATCCGGACGATTCATGCCTTCGAGCGCGACGCCGACCGCATCTACCAGATGATTGCGAAGGAGCTGGACCAGGGCCGGCAGGCTTATGTCGTATATCCCGTGATCGAGGATTCGGAGAAGGTCGATCTGAAATCCGCCACTGAAGGCTTCAAGAAGCTGTCGGAGATTTTCAAAGGCCGCCGAGTCGCGTTGCTGCACGGGCGTCTCAAGAGCGACGAGAAAGAACGAACAATGGCCGCATTTGCCGCCGGTGAAATCGATGTCCTTGTTTCGACGACCGTCATCGAAGTCGGCGTCGACGTTGCCAACGCCACGCTGATGCTCATCGAACATGCCGAGCGCTTCGGCCTGGCACAACTTCATCAACTGCGGGGCCGCGTCGGACGGGGCGCGCACCAATCGCTCTGCATTTTGAAAACGCCGAATCGCCTCAATGAAGTTGCCCGGCAGCGCATTCAGACGATGGTTTCATCCAACGACGGATTCCGTCTCGCCGAAGTCGATCTCCAGATTCGTGGCCCCGGCGAAATGGCCGGCACGAAACAGTCCGGCATTCCCGAGTTCCGTGTCGCGAACCTGATGACCGATGGCGAACTGCTGTCGCTTGCCCAGAAAGAAGCGCAGCGCTGGGTCGATCGCTCCGAGGAACGCGAGAGACTGATAGAGGCGCTTTCGGCCCGCACACGGTTTGTGACCGTGGGATAGGGAATAGCCACAAAAAAGCACAAAAGTCACAAAAACTTTTGAGCCTCTTGTGCCTTTTTGTGGCTAATTTCCCCTGTTGGGTTATGCGAATAATTGCAGGAAAGTTCAAAAGCCGGCACCTGAAGGGCACACCGCCGGCAGGAATTCGCCCGACCAGCGACAAGCTGCGGGAAACGTTATTCAACATCCTTGGCGCACGCGTCGAGGGCGCGACGTTTCTGGATGGCTGTGCCGGCGTTGGCGCGATCGGCATCGAGGCGATCAGTCGGGGCGCCGCATCTGTCTATTTCATCGAGCAGTCTCGCAAAGCCTGCCAGATGATCCGCGAAAACCTTAAGGCACTCGAAATCGACGACGGCTTCAAGATCCTCGAAATGGATCTCATCAAAGGCCTGAATATCGTGGAGGCTGCGTTCGACATCGCCTTCATCGATCCGCCTTACGAGCGCGACGATCTCTACGAGGCTGCGCAGGAACGGTTTGGAAGCACGACGAGGCTGGCCCCACAAGGCCTCCTCATCATGGAACACTCGAAGCGAAAAAACCTCCCGGACTCCGCCGGAACGCTTCGAAAAATTCGATCCCTTGTGCAAGGTGATGCCGCACTGGCATTCTATAGCGGACTGGGGGAACCTTGACGAGAGCGATTTATCCGGGCTCATTCGATCCGCTGACGTTTGGCCACGTCGACATCGTGGAGCGCAGCGCCCGGCTCTTCGACAACGTTGTCGTGGCGATCCTGACGAATGCCCAGAAGGCGCCGCTGTTCACAGTCGATGAGCGCATCGAGATCATGAATGAGATCCTGAAGCCGCGATTTCCCAATGTCGAGGTGGATGTCTTCCACGGATTGCTCGTCGATTACGCCCGGCAAAAGAAGGCGCAGGTCATCGTCCGCGGCATTCGCGCCGTCACCGACTACGAGTATGAATTCCAGATGGCCCTCATGAACCGCCGGCTGACGCCGGATATCGAAACCGTCTTCATGATGCCCGCCGAGAATTACTCATATCTCAGCTCGCGACTGGTGAAAGAGATCGCCGAGCTGGGCGGATCTGTGAAAGGCCTCGTACCCGAGATTGTCGAAAAACGTCTGAAACAAAGATTCAAGAAAGAGACATAAACCATGAAGCTGGCAACCAGAATTTCGCGCATCTCCGTATCGAAAACCATGGCCGTGATGGAAGCCGCAATCAAACTGCGCGAGCAGGGAATCGACGTCGTCGACTTCGGCCCCGGCGAACCGGACTTTCCCACGCCGGAAAACGTCAAGCAGGCGGGCGTTCGCGCCATTCAGGCGAACTTCACGAAATACACAGCGATCGGTGGAATCAAGGAACTCAAGAAAGCCATCGTCGACAAGCATGCACGGGAGTTCGGCTCGAAGTACGACGTCTCCGAATGCGTCGTCAACATCGGCGGCAAGCACGCGCTCTTCAACATCTTTGCCGCGGTAGTCGACGAAGGGGATGACGTCATCATCCCGACCCCGTACTGGGTGACCTTCGCCGACATCGCCCGCTTCGTGAATTCGAATCCCATTTTCGTGCACACCAAAGAGTCCGACGGCTTCCGTTTGACTGCCGATCTTCTCGATCGCGCAATCACACCAAAGACGCGGGCGGTCGTTGTGAACTCCCCGAACAATCCCAGCGGCGCGGTTCTGGACGACGCAGAGTTCGGCAAAATCGCGAAGCTCTGCCGGGACCGTGATATCTATCTATTCTCCGACGAATGTTACTCACATTTTCTGTACGATGGCCGGAAGCCCTTCTCGGTCGCGTCGTACACGGACCTGAAGAGTCACATCATCATCGCGGGTTCGCTCTCGAAGACCTATTCGATGACTGGATGGCGCATTGGCTACGTCCTCGCGATGCCCGAGATCATCAGCGCAATCGTGAAGCTGCAGAGCCATTCGACGTCGAACCCGACTTCCATTTCGCAGAAGGCTGCGCTCGAAGCGCTCACCGGCCCGCAGGAGTCTGTCGGCGTGATGCTTGCCGAGTACGCGCGCCGCAGGAAGTTTGTGGTGGACCGCCTCCGCGCCATCCCCGGAGTCAAGTGCGCCGAACCCGGCGGCGCCTTCTACGCCTATCCGAATATCTCAGCCGCCTTCGGCCACGGCGGAATCAAGGACAGCACGGACTTTTCCGCGAAGCTTCTCGAAAAGGTGCACGTCGCCGTCACACCCGGCGAGGCCTTCGGAACCAACGATCACGTCCGCATGTCCTACGCAACATCGATGGAACAACTCGACAAAGGTCTCAAGCGCATTCACGAATTCATGACGAGCCTGTGAATCTTCCGCGTGAGGGAGGAAATCGGAATATCGCCGATTTCCTTCCACGCAAAGTCTTTCATCTCCAAGCGGCCCTCATACACGCTCACATCTAATCGATGATGCGTGATCGTGTGCCTGCACTGACCGATTTTCGTGAACGAGCCTTTGGGTAATTCCGAGAAAGTCGGGAACTCCCACATCCCGGCAACCGGTTTCATGAGATATCGACTCCGCTTTCTATGCACAACCGCGAATAGATGCACATGCACCGTCGCGGGCCTCTTCTTCACCGGCGGTATCCTGTCTTGCATCCCCGTCTTGAACGCAACGCACGACGCCTGAATCGGGCAAATCAAGCAACGCGGCGATCGAAACGAGCAGATCTTCGCTCCCAACTCCATCAGAGCCTGATTCACCAGCCTCGGTTCCGCTTCTCGCACAAGACGCGCAGCAGCATCCCACAGGGCTTTCGGATTTTCATCCGTCCAGCCGTACACACGCGAAAGCACGCGCCTGACGTTGCCGTCAACAACCGGAAACGGTTTGTTGAATGCAATGCTGAGAATCGCGCCCGCCATGTACTGTCCAACGCCGGCAAGGTCTAAAAGCGCATCGTAATCGCCTGGTAACTTCGCGTCGTGCTTTTCAACGACATCGCGAGCTGCAGCCATCAAATTTTTCGCACGCCGATAGTAACCCAGCCCGGCCCACAGCTTGAGCACACGCTCTTCCTCTGCTCTGGCGAGGGACTCCACCGAAGGGAATTCGCGTATGAATCGTTCGTAATAGGGAAGCGCCGTCTCGACCTGCGTCTGCTGAAGCATGACCTCCGAGATCCACACATGATACGGATCGTACGAAGAACGCCACGGCAGCGGCCGCTGATTCTCGTTAAACCAGTTGATGAGCGGCTCGAGCACTGTCCTTCATCTCTTGTTCGATCTTTTTGATCTCCACGAGATGTGTCGGATTGAAAGGCAGGGACGGATAGTAGCAGTTGCTCTCATGCGTGCAGAAACAGCCATTGGCCACGCGTTCGCGGCGCGCTTCCATGGCCGGCGAATACCACAGCTTCGAAAAATCCCAGTCGTACTCGCGCAGATTGGCGACCGAATCGAGAATCTCGCAGCTCGACACGGTGCCCTCATCGTAGATGACGGCGCCGGCGCTGCCCGCCCAGCACTGAAGCTGGGCGCGGCCTTCGAGCGCAGTCTTCGCGATCAATTCGTGCATATACACATCGATGGCGGCTTTAAAGAATCCCGCCTCACCCGCGTAGTTGTTCTTGATCGCCGCATGCCGCGAGTCCTCGCTGATGAGATGTGACAGCTTGTCGTATCGCGTCTTGTCGATGATGAGTTCCTTCGGACGTGCCGACGGCGGACGGATGTAATTGAAGTTCACCTTGTCCGGCTTCAGCTCGTATTTCAAAAAGTCGTACCACTCGAAGATCCGATCCTGATTGCTGTTCATGAAGCACGTGCAGGTTTGAATATCGAGCTGCGGATGCTGCTTCTTGATCGCCTGAAGCTTCCGCGCGGTATCGATCACGATATCCCAGCTTCCTTGCTTCTGCCGGATCGATTCATGATCTTCCTTCAATCCATCGATTCCCAGCGCCACCGTCACATTGAGCTTCGGGCATTCCTCGAGAATACGCGTCACATCCGGAATGATCCGCTGCTGGATCTGTCCATTCGACATCAGGTAAACCGACTCGAGCCTGTTGTTCTCATGGAACGCCCGCGCAATCTCCGGCAGATCCTTTCTCGTGAACGGTTCGCCGCCCGCAATGATCAACACTGCGAGATTCGCCCCCAGCGTCTCGCTGATCCGCGCCACCTGCCCGGTTGTCATCTGCAGTTTCTTGCGCGGCTTGTCATCGAGTTCGTCCGTGAAAAAGCAGTGCACGCACCGCATATCACAGACCGAAGTGATCAAAATGTTCAGGAGGATCGGCGCAAACGGCCGTCCCGTGACCATCCTGGCGTACCGTTTAAGAATTTCTTTGTGATGAAAATCCATGCCTGCTCGAAGCGACGAGTATAGCAGTTTTTACGAATCGCCGTTTAGAGACACGAGTGACGCACGCTGATCTACGGTCCTCCCGTACACATCGTGTTACAAATTGAAACCAGGTTGGTATCGAAAGAGCGATCATTTCAAATCGAGACTGCAGGGTTATCGGCGGGTTAACGTATTCCGCACTGAGTTTTTAAGGATGAAATACAGTCGTGCAGCGCAATTGGTGGTCTTCGTGCAAAACCGGACATTCTTATAAGGGTCTAAGTTAGTCCGTTGACATGGTAGCGATGGAATGGGGCCGGCAATTTCATTGCTTTGAGCGCGAGGCACCACATATGAAATCGGGAACTGCCACAGCCTTGGTTGCGGATAAATCCGTCAGTTATGGTACGGAACGCATCCTGGCGATCGTCTTGGGGCTTAAACAGGAAATCAAGGATCGAGAAGCGGATTTTGAGCTGCGTCTAAAACGGACCGTCGAAGAGACGCAAGCAACAACGCGTAAAGATAGCGAACAATTGATCGAAAAGCTCAAGCAGGATGCCATCGCCACTGCAACAGAATGGCAAGCGGAGCGGCAACACCTGGAAACGCGGATCGCCAGTCTTGAATGCATCTTCGACACGGTCAACGCCGCGCACACGGAAAAACTGGATGAGCACAAGGAGCTTGAACGCAAACTCAATGAGGCTCTGCAATCGAATACGCAACTGCAGTTGGACCTGCAGCAAGCTGTGGTGGAGTTGAGCTCCCGCGTACAGGCCGAGGCCAGCAGTGAAGCAGACCGCGCGGAGCATGGAGAGGTCGCAGCAATGGTCCAATCCGAAGTGATTCGTGTTCGGACGCTTCTCGATGAGATTGAAACAAAACTTGCGGATCCTTCAACCGAATTAGGATCGGAAATGCGATTGAACCGCGAACGTGGCGAACTGCACGCGTATTTGAAGGGCTTGCGTTATTCCCTTGGTGAATTAAGTCTGCAAACCTCTCTTGTTGGGGACTAAGCACGCTCGCCAACAGTATGTCTTCCCAGAGGCGATGCAGCGCCTCTTTCAACATCGACCATGGCTGACTGCGGATCTCGCGGTCGGCTTCGAAATCAAGGTCCCAACGCATTTCATCGAGTTTGAGTTGCAACGCCTTTGAATCACAGGCCGCCCGAGCCGAACAATCGCGCTCAGCAGCGTTGTGAATGAGAACGCGGAAACCCCATCAGGAACTCTTGATCTTTGAAGTTAGCGGGCTCTTCAATCTTTAATTGTTGAGCGAGTTGCTTCCGCTCTTCCAGATCGAGCAATTCAATGAGATCGGCCGATTCGAGTTTCCTTTTCACGGTTTCAGCTTTTCTTGATGTTTTCAGTATTACACTACGTTTTATTAGAATGGGCTGCAATCATGCCTGATCAAGTTTCCAATCCAACGACGAACGTCCAGCCCGTCAGGTTTCTCGAGACCGACCAGCCGGAAGCAAAACCCGCGGCGGGAATGGCCCTGTGTCTTTCCGGCGGCGGATATCGGGCGATGCTATTTCATGTGGGAACGATCTGGCGTTTGAATGAAACCGGATTGTTACCCGAGCTCCGTCGTGTTTCCAGTGTGTCCGGCGGTTCCATTACCGCGGGCGTGCTAGGTATGGCATGGAAGAAGCTTCGGTTCGGCGCGAGCAAAAAAGCCGACAATCTTGTAGAGCTCTTTGTAAAACCACTGCGGGATCTTGCCGGTGTTACCATCGACGCCGGTTCTATTCTTGAAGGCATGCTGATGCCTCATAAGACTATTGCTGATGAAGTGGCTGCCGCATATCGGAGCCACTTATTCGACAAGGCAACATTGCAGGCTCTGCCTTCGGACGCCGAAGGTCCCCGATTCGTCATCAATGCCACCAACGTGCAGACGCGGGTGTTGTGGCGGTTCAGCAGGCCCTACATGGGAGATTACCGCGTCGGTTTGATTCGCAACCCTGAGGTGGAACTTGCTGTTGCCGTCGGTGCCTCGTCCGCTTTTCCACCGTTTCTTTCGCCGGCTGTGCTGAAGCTTCAACCCGCAGCATTCGATCCCACGACCAAAGGCGATCTGCAAATCGAGCCGTATATCTCCACTGCTGTTCTGACCGACGGCGGCGTCTATGACAATCTGGGTTTGGAAACGGCCTGGAAAAACTACGAGACTATTCTCGTCAGTGACGGAAGCGGCGTTTCAGACGATCAACCCAATCCGAAGCGCGACTGGCTCCAGCATATTTATCGCGTATTGAACCTGCTCGATGATCAAGTCGTGAGTTTGAGAAAGCGACAGGTCGTTGCTTCGTACCAAATGGGCATTCGCAAGGGGGCCTACTGGGGCATCCGGACAGACATTGCGAATTATCAATTGCCTGACGCGCTGAAATGCCCACATGATCGAACGCTGGCGTTGGCGAATACGCCAACACGGCTCACGAAATTAGACAACGTTCTGCAGGATCGTCTCATCAATTGGGGATTCGCCGTGAGCGATGCCGCTATCCGAAAACACGTTGATGGAACTCTGCCGGCGCCGACGGATTTTCCATATCCGGCGTCGGGAGTATAGGTTTAACTCCAATGCCACGAGTGCACCGAATTCCGAACCCGAAACAGCGCATTCTCCGAGTCTATGCGTTCGATCCGTCTCGCGGAGCGCGCCTGGAGAACCATCTGACGGTTCGCGTCCCTTACGAGAAACTCAAAAAGGGTCCCGTTGGGAGCAAGGTTGCGGTCATTGACTACGATGCTTCAAACAACTGTTACTACGAAGCGGTAGATCTCGACGCAACGGGAATTCTTGGGCAGAACGGCCTGGATCCTTCGGAAGCGGACCCACAATTTCATCAACAGATGGTTTATGCCGTCGTCATGGATACGATCCGTCGCTTTGAGCTCGCGCTCGGACGGCAAATAAGGTGGAGACCCGATCATTCACCCTCCAATGCGCCATATCACGGCTTACTCCGGGTCTATCCGCATGCGATGCAGGAGGCGAACGCCTTTTATGATCCCCAGAGACATGCGCTCCTGTTCGGATATTTTCGCGCTACAGAAGAGGAGGCCGGCCCCAATCTGCCTGGACAGCTAGTGTTTACATGCCTTTCTCACGACATCATTGTTCACGAAACGACGCACGCGATCCTGGATGGAATTCGCGAACACTTCAATGATCCCACAAGCCTGGATGCGCCCGCCTTCCATGAAGGCTTTGCCGACATCGTTGCGCTCTTGCAGCACTTCAGTTTCAAGGATTCTTTACTGGACACGATCCAGCGTACCGGTGGCTTGATTCACCGCAACCAATTAGCGCCGGATGTGAACGCTGAACTCATCGACCAGAAAGATCCTTCCGCCGGTTCGTTTACGTTTCGCGGAGGCACGACGCTGATTATTAACCGTCAGGGCGAAGTGCGTTTCTCCATATCGAAGTCCATCCATGGGAAAAGCAGTCAGGAACGCCTCGCGCGGCAGCGCGATTACTTGCAGCAAATGGCAGGAGCTTTCGCTTTGGCTCCTTACGTTGCATTTGATCCGCAGAGGGAACTCAGCTTCCGCGGCATTCATAGAGGATATTAATCGAATGCCAAAGCCCATTCGGATTCGCATGTACCGCACGGGGTTCGGCGATTGTTTTCTCGTCACGTTCGGCGCCGACCAGTCAGCCCGCCATATTCTGGTCGACTTCGGTGTTCATGCGCAGGGCGACCGCGACTTCAAGGCTCTCGTGAAGGATGGTCAGCCGGTTTTGCCGAAACAGGAATCGGCGAAACTGCACGAACTCGCAGAGACGCCGGCGGGCCGGCTCGCGCTGGCTTTGGACAGCATGCGAAACAACACCAGTCTGGTTGTCCTGTTTCGGTTCCAGGGAAAAACGCTCCTATTCCCCGGCGATGCCCAGTGGGGCAATTGGCAGTCGTGGATCGCCACGGATGGCGCTCGCCAATTGATCAGCGAATTGGATTTTCTAAAAGTGGCACATCACGGAAGCGAGAACGCAACGCCTGTCGATGTCGTGAATGGATTGAGAGAAGCCGGGCTTGCCGTGATGGTGCCGACTCAAATCAAACCGTTCCCTACTATTCCGCGTATGCCGCTGATCAAGCAGTTGGAAAAACACTGTCTCGGTCACTTGGCCGTTCGTAGTGATTGGATCGATGTGGCTAACGCTCCCAAAGGACCTGCAGCAAAGCCAAAGTTCCCTCAAGGTTTCAAAAGCGGCAAGATCTGGATCGATTATGAATTCTAATGGCCTGTTTCCTTGCGTAAACTGCACACCAGAGGAGGTGTCGTTATGAAGCGATGGTTGAGTGCCTCAGGGATTCTCTTCGTAGCAGCGATTTTTGCGGGGACGCTTTCCGTCCTCTCCCAGCGCGGCGGCGGCCCGGCGGCTCCCGCCGCAGGGCAACCTGGGCCAAACCAGGATGTGCCGATCGTGAATGATGTCCCGTTGATCCCGTTTGAATCGGTTCCGAACTTCTTCAAGATCAATCCCGATATGAATTTCGGCGAGACGCTCAGTGTGGCGGTCAATTCGAAGGGAAACATTGTGGTGGTGAATCATCCGGGAACTGCGACTTCGGGTCCGCTATACGGCAATGCGACGACGCAGCTATGGGAATTTGATTCAAACGGCAAGTTCCTGCGGGAGATCGGTAAAGGTGTGTACGGTCTCGGATACGCTCACGCGGTCCGGTTCGACAAATACGACAACCTGTGGGTTGTCGATAAAGGTACGAACTCCATTATGAAGTTCAGCCCCGCCGGCTATGTCCTCATGAACCTCGGACGCCGTCCCGAGGGTTACGAAGGGTTCGAATTCAAGAGAGCGAGACCGGCGGACAAGATCGCGGTCGACGCCTTGTATGACGGCCCGACCGACGTCGCGTGGGATGCTCAGGACAACGTCTACGTCAGCGATGGCTACGTCAATTCACGCATCGGAAAGATGAACAAGAATGGAGACTGGATCAAGTCATGGGGATCCTACGGCACGGGACCCAGCCAGTTCAGAAATCCACATAACATGCAGATCGACAAACAGGGGAATGTCTACGTTGCCGATCGCGGCAACGGACGCATTCAGGTTTTCGATTCGGATGGCAATTTCAAGAAGTTCATCTGGCTGAACGTGGCCTACGACAAAAAGCGCCATCCCACACTCGGTAATCCGAATGCCAACCCGCCGAACGGGACGGCTCCCTGGTCGCTCTGTATTACGACCAATGGACCGACTCAGTATCTGTTCGCGATCGATCAGGAGCCCGGCCGTCTCTACAAACTCACGTTGGATGGAAAGATTCTGGGGATGCTCGGCGAATCCGGTCGTGGCCCCCGGCAGTTTAATTGGCCGCATGGCCTCGCGTGTCCATCCGAGGATGTTGTATTCGTCGCCGATATGAACAACTGGCGCGTGCAGAAGCTCATCCTGAATCCGAAACAGTCGGCGAGCCGGTAACATCGCTTATTTAGTGGAAACTCCTCATCAACTAGATGGATAGGTGTGCCATTGACCCAATCAAACCAACCACTTACGCCTGGAGCTGTAATTGCTGCAATTGCTTTGGATTATTTCCACGAGCAAGGAGGCTCACATGGAGGGACAGGATTTTTCATTAGATCGAAAGGCGCCGTTTTTTACAAAAGAAGCACTGAATAGCATTCGGCTCACGGCTGAGATCCTGGTTTACAACGGAGATTTCGATCTCGTACAAAAATTGACTCCTGTTCAAGGCTACGCGGAGTTGATAGGAGAAGAGCCAAACAATCTCGCCTATCACATCGCGCTGAGGCAGGCGACGGAACGCATGATTGAATTCCTGCGACGAAGGAAGTGGCAGGCTCCGGAAATGGCCGACTACCTGGAAGAGACGCTGAGTTAGAAAACACAGGTATGTGGCAAAGAGGTTGGTTGTGCTTCGCATTCGAAGGTTACGGACACGAACTCCCGCGGAGGTGGCGGCGATATTCTCCGAGCACCTTTCAGAGGAATTGCTGTGGACGGCAGTCAAACAGGGGCGCCCTTTAGACGAACGGTATTTGCGACACGCGAAGGAGTGTCGTGATTGCCGTCAGTTTGTCTCGGAGTTCTCCAGCGAAGCGCGCGGTTCGGGCCTTTCGTTTCCAGATCTATTGCCCCATTCAGATGTGAACACCAGGCCAACTGATTAAATCTCATCGCTCGACCTTTCCTGACGCCGATTATAACGGCCGCGCTGCTTGCCGTCGCCATACCAGGGCCACATTTCCCTAATTGCGTTCATGGGTGATACATTTTCGGTATGGCAAACAACAGGCGAGGCAAGAAAACGCGAAGCAGCAGCAAGGTAAAGAAGAAAGCTGCTCGCAAAACTGTCACTGCCCAGGCAAAGCGGTCGAACCAACGAGCAACATCCGGCAAGAAAGTGCGTCCCGCAGCCAAAAAGAAACGTTCGTCAAGATCCGCCACGAAGGAGATTCGCAGCCCCGAGCCATCGACATTAGCCGGCAGGGTTTTCTCAACCGGACAGCGACGATCGAGAACGGGCACAGGTTCAAGTTCCGCTGGACAATCGGGTGATGTACAAGCACTGTCGCGAAAAGCAGTTGTTGATTCGGAAAGTGTGGAAGAACTGCTCGAGGAAGGTCAGGCTCGTGAAGCCGCAGCGATCAGCGGCGTGGAAAGCGCTCCCGACGCTGACCAGGGCGAAGTTCGCACGCGCGAGGTGCCAGAGGACGACGTTCCCGAAGAATACACTGACGACAATTGAGGCTCTGCCCGCTCGGGCGTATCACCCTCCCACTTCGCCGTGGACTCGTAAGATCCTCCGTAAGGTAAGAGTTCCAGACGACCAATGTTCGGCACGCCGATGACGGTGAGCGTCGCTACTGTTCCGGTATCAAGATCACCTTCACGTACCGGTCGGTGTCTAGATAGGCCTGCGCGGCCTCGTAGACCTCGGCGG
>Ga0070707_100000388_pt1 | contig 43297 bp, 31 predicted proteins | sample KBSK5502metaG_FD_65468 | JGI IMG/M metagenome (GOLD analysis project Ga0070707, IMG submission 65468) | Corn, switchgrass and miscanthus rhizosphere microbial communities from Kellogg Biological Station, Michigan, USA - KBS K5-50-2 metaG | ecosystem: Host-associated > Plants > Roots >... | reverse complement strand
CAGCTCGGGGCCGCCGCTCCCGTGGCCCGCGTCGTCGCCCAGGCCAGTCACGGTCTCGTTTTCATCGACGAGGTGGACAAGCTCCGCAGCCGCGTCGGCGACCAGGTCCAGGTCTCGGGGATACGCGCCCAGGAAGCCCTGCTCACCCTCATCGAGAACGAGGCGGTGCCGCTCCGGTTGCCCGACTGGGCGGGGGGAGCGACGGTGCAGGTCGACTCCTCGCGGCTCCTGTTCGTGTGCGCGGGCGCGTTCGAGGGCCTCTACGAAAGCGTGTTCGGCCGCGTGGTCCAGGGCCAGGGCGAGCAGTCGCTCAAGACGACCACCGTCTCCGCGACCGGGCGCATTCATGAGGAGGTCCGCTTCGCGCTGCGGGACTGGCTGCGCTCGGAGGACCTCTTCGCGTACGGGATCACCCCCCAGTTCCTCTCCCGCTTCGACGCCGTGGTCGTCCTGGAGCCGCTGAGCGAAGCCGAGCTGTACAAGATCTTCGTGGGCAGCGCGGATTCCGCCCTCCGCCAGTCGCACGCTTATTTCGCCAGCCAGGGCATCAAGCTGGAGATCAGCGAGTCGGCGGTGCGCCGGATCGCGGCGGAGGCCGCGCGCCAGCCGCGGCTGGGCGCGCGCGCCCTCAAGGAAGTCTTCCGGCGCGTGATCCGGCCCTACGAGTTCGACCCCGAGCACGCCCCCGGCCTGGCCGACGGGCGCCTGCGCATCGAAGTGGCGGACGTCGAACGCGGCCTCGCCCGCGGACGAGACGACTCCGCCACCTCGTCCGGAGGCTGGGGCGCGGGCTAGAGCGGAAGCGAGGCCCTACTTCGGCTGCTTGACGATCCGCAGGTAGGGCTTGGGCGACTTCCAGCCCTCCGGATACTTCTGCCTGGCCTCCTCGTCGGAGACCGAGCCCGCGATGATGACGTCCTCGCCCTGCTTCCAGTTCACGGGAGTCGCGACCTTGTGCTTGGCCGTGAGCTGGATCGAGTCCAGGACGCGCAGGACCTCGTCGAAGTTGCGGCCGGTGGTCATGGGATAGGTCAGCGTGAGCTTGACCTTCTTGTCCGGGCCCACCACGAACACCGAGCGGACGGTCGCGTTGTCGGCGGCCGTGCGCTTCCCGCCCGTCGCGTTGGGATGGATCATGTCGTACAGCTTGGCCACGCTCAGATCGCTGTCGCCGATGATCGGATAGTTCGGCGCCGCGCCCTGCGTCTCCTCGATGTCCTTGGCCCAGCGCTTGTGGTCGTCCACGGGGTCGATGCTGAGGCCGAGGATCTTGGTGTTCCGTTTCTTGAACTCCGGCTCCAGCTTCGCCATGTAGCCGAGCTCGGTCGTGCAGACGGGCGTAAAGTCCTTGGGATGGGAAAACAGGACCGCGTAGCCGTCGCCGATCCACTGGTGGAAGTCGATGGGGCCCTGGGTGGTCTCCGCCTTGAAGTTCGGTGCCTCGTCGCCAATGCGCACTGACATGTGTCGTCCCTCCTTCACCCTCGGGTCGATCATTCTAGCCGACCGCCTGCCACGGACGGAAGCCCCGGACGCACGGCCGGTGCGTCAGGGCGGGGGAGAGGCCGTCAGCTCGCCGAGGACCTCGCGGTTGTGCTCCCCCACCGCGGGGGCGCCCCGGCGCAGGGCCAACCGCTCGCCGTTGACGAGCGCGAAGCCGCCGGGGTGGCGCAGGGTGCCGCCCGCGCCGTCCGGCACCTCCTGCCAGAACGCGCGCGCCCGCAACTGCGGGTCCCGGTGGATCTCGGCCACGGTCGAGACGGGATAGCCGAGCATGCCCCGCCGCACCGCGCCGTCCAGGAACTCCAGCTTGGTGAGCGTGGCCAGGAAGGCGCCGATGGGCGCTTCCAGCCGGTCCACCTCCTCCTGCGTGAGCGAGGGGACCTCGAACCGCGACCAGTCGATGGCCTCCATCCAATCCGGAGCCATGTCCTTCTCCTTCATCCAGGCCACCAGCTCCCGGTTGGTGTGGCGGCCCGCCGCCCCCCCATAGATGATGAAGTTGAGCCAGCCGTCGCGGCAGGGCCAGAACGCGCGCATCTTGGCCCCGGTGACGCTGCGGCCGGTGATGAAGATGCCCGCCCGCTGCGGGTTCACGCCGCTGATGTCCCAGAAAGTTGGCGCGTGGGCGAGGGCGGCGAGCACGGCCGCCTGCGCGGAGACGTCCACGTGCTGGCCGCGTCGCGTCACCGCGCGATGGGCGAGGGCGGTGAGCGCCCCCATGGCCGCCTCCACCCCGACCCACATCGGGGCCTGCGGTACGCTCGCGCGCATGGGTTCACCTTCCGCGTCGCCAGCCAGCGACATGGCGCCGCTCAGGGCCATCAGCTCGAGGTCGAAGGCCGCGTAATCGCGGTAGGGCCCGTCCTGCCCGAAGGGCGTGATGGAGACGGTGATCAGTCCGGGATTCGCCCGCCGCAGCTCGGCCGGACCGAGGTGCCACGATTCGAGCGTGCCGGGGGGGAGGCTCTCGACGAGGAAGTCCACGCGCGCCGCGAGGCGCGCGAGCGTCCGCCGTCCCTCCTCGATCTCGAGGTCGAGCGTGATCCCGCGTTTGCCGGCGTTGCACGCCTGCCAGAAGAGGCCTTCCGGACCCGTACCGTCGCGCGGCGGACGGTGCGGCGGCCAGCGCCGGGAGGGATCTCCGCCCGGCGGCTCGATCTTGATGACGTCCGCGCCCAGGTCGGCGAGGACCTTGCCGGCCAGGAACCCCAGGGGGCCGGTGAGGTCGAGCACGCGATAGGGCGCGAGAAGCAAAGGTCAGCGCCCGGTGCGGGCCAATACCTCGACCCAGCCGCGCATGCGCTGCTTCGCGCGCGCGATGTCGGTGGGCGAGAAGAACTTTTCCGGGCTCACGCGGTCGATCGGATAGACGGGCCGGTGGAAGTCCTGCTCGTAGCCGTAGGGCACGGTGGCGTCGATGCCCATCCCGCCCTCGAACCGGGTGTTGGACGCCGTCCACTCCTTGTCCCCCGCCGTCATGCGCTCCTGGGGCTGGAAGGTCTGGCCGATCCCGCCCGGCAAGGGGTTGATGATGTCGGTATGCGGGTTCACCCGCGTGGTGAGCGACCACATGATGTCGTCCATGCTGCGGATGTCGACGTCGGGGCTCTCCGCGATGGCCAGCCGCATGCCCTGGTTGCAGGCCAGGATGGCGGCCAGGAAGTTCCGCTGCCAGCCCTCCTCGATCTTGTTGCGCTTGCGGACCTGGATGATCGCGCCTCCCCAGTCCGTCATGCAGTACGGGATGTGCACGTCGGTCACGATCCCGGGCTGGAGCCGCTCGCACAGCTCGAAGATGGCGGCCTCGCGGACGGTCGTGTCGATGTTGCTGTCGTCCGCGGTGTGAACGCCCAGCGCAAAGATGATGGGCCTGGTCTCGCGCTTGCGCATGGTGATGGCGGTGACGTGGAAGGTGGGCGCCTTGTAGGCCTTCCCCATGTACCCCGCCCATTCGGGGTGGAAGAAGTACTTGCCCTGGACCCCCGCCTTCTCCGACTCCTCCGTCTCGTAGCGCTTGTCCCGGGGATGGAGGTAGCCTTCGAGCACGTACTCGGAGTCGGCGATCGCCCAGGCGTCCACGGTGCGCGCCTTCACGATCCGGATGGGCGAGCCCTGGATCGCGCCCGCGACTCCCAGTTCGTCGCAACCCTTCGGAAGGATCACGTAGTCGAAGCCGCCGCCGGCCATGAGCGTGCACGCGGGCGGGACGCCGAAGCACATGGTCAGGGGGATGGGCTTCTCGTCGCGGTAGTGGGCGGTGATGACCTGCCACATGTGCGAGCCGGGCGAGGCCTGGAAGGTGCCCACGTTGCCCCAGCGGAAGTTCATCCGGTTGTAGCCGATGTGGCTGCCCCCGTCGAAGTACGGCCCGACCACGCAGGAGATGCCGCTGCCGACCGTGAGCTCCGTCTCCAGCGCGGTGTGCCGGATGGCGGTGATGAACTTGTTGACGTCGAGGTCGTCGGTGACGATTTCCTGCTGGACGGGGGCCTCGGATCCGGGCACCTCGACGGGCTTGAGCGGGCTGTTCATGGCCCGCGCGATCCGGCGCGTGCGGTCCATGGGCGAGGTGAACGCGAACATCTTGTCGACCACGTTCATGTCGCCGAAAAGGTTCGTGATCACGCGCGCGTGGGGCTTCCCCTTGACGTGGTTGAACATGAGGACGGGGCCGCCGTCGAGGTGCTTCTGCAGCCCCGTGACCTCCAAGTCGGGGTCCACCTCCACGTCCGTCTCCAGGAGGTCGCCCTGGCTCTTGAGGAAATCGAGCGCGCTGCGGAGCGAAGTGACGTCCGGGGCGGACGCCGCCTCCTTTCGCTTCGCCTGGGCCTGCTCGTTGAGGGCACCGGTCGACATTGGGCTTGTCTCCTTGCGTGATGGTCAGACGGCCAGGGACTCTTCCCGCCCCAGCCAGCGGTTGAAGACCTCATCGTTGTCCTGCCCGAGGCAGGGCGCGGGACCGCGCACGCGGCCGGGCGTCTCCGAGAGCTGGTACGACACCATCCGGTAGCGCTGGCGGCCCATCTCGGGATGGACCTGCTCCTGCCATACCCCGCGCGAGACGAGCTGGGGGTCGTCGAAGAGGTCCTTCACCGTGTTCACCATCGCCGCGTGCACCGACTGCGCCTGCAGCCGCGCCATCAACGCGCGGGCGGAGCGCGGACGCGTCCAGGCCCCGATCGCGGCGTTGAGCGCATCCTCGTGTCTCCGCCGCTCCGGCGCGGAGGCGAAGCGGACGTCGGCCGCCCAGCCCTGACCCGCGGGCCCGGCCGCCGCGCACAGCCGCTGCCACTCCGCGTCGTCCCAGCAGCTCAGCACGCACCAGCCGTCCGCGCACGGGTAGCAGCCGTGCGGCACCGCCACCGGGTCGCGGTTACGGCTGCGCATGGCCACCACGCCGTTGGCGGAGTGGTCGAGCAGCGCGGTGCCCAGGAACTGCAGGCCCGCCTCGTACTGGGAGAGGTCGATGAAGACGCCCTCTGCCGTGCGCGCCGCGTGGTCGATGGCGGCCAACAGCGCGCAGCCGCCGTAGGCGGCGGCGATGAAGTCGATGTAGGGGCCGTAGAGGAAGCCGGGAGGCCCGCCGGGATCGCCGATGAGGTGCGTGAACCCCGACAGCGACGAGAGCTGCGAGCCGAAGCCGGGATGGGTGGCATGGGGCCCCGTCTGGCCCATGTTGCTGGTGCTGAGCATGACCAGCGAGGGGTTTCGGCGGCGCAGGACCTCCCAGCCCAGGCCCAGCCGGTCCATCACGCCCGGGCGCATGTTCTCGATCACGACGTGCGCCCACTCCGCCAACCGATGGGCGAGGGCCAGCCCTTCCGCCGTCTTGAGCTCGAGGGTCACGCCGCGCTTCGAGTCGTTGAAGAACGAGAAGCATCCCGAACGGTTGAGGCCGACGGCGTCGTCCTTGTAGGGCGGGTACTGCAGGCGGAAGCCGTCGGGGTGGCTCTCGGATTCGACGTGCACCACGCGCGCGCCGAAGTTCGCCAGGTACTTCCCGATGGCGGGCCCGGCGGCGTAGCCGCCGAACTCCACCACCCGGAGGTGCTCGAGGGCGTCCCTCATCGTTCGGTTCGCCTCGCCTTGCGCGCCGGTATGGGTAGGGGCGTGGGCTGCGGCGGGCGCACCGCCTTGCCGCCCACGGCCATGATCCCGTTCCACCGCTCGGCCACGTCGAGGTGCACGTCGAAGAGGTCCAGGATCCGGTTGACGGTGTGGTTCACCACGTCGTCGAGGGTCTTCGGGTGGTTGTAGAAGGCGGGCACGGGCGGCGAGATGACCACTCCCATGCGCGAGAGCTTCAGCATGTTCTCGAGGTGGATCGTGTTGAACGGTGCCTCGCGCACCGCCAGTACCAGCCGGCGCCGCTCCTTGAGCACCACATCGGCGGCGCGGTGGACGAGGTCCTCCCCGTGGCCATGGGCGATCGCCGACAGCGTCTTCATGCTGCAGGGCAGCACGACCATGCCCATGGTCACGAAGGAACCGCTGGACAGAGACGCCCCCTGATCGCCTTCCGCGTACGAGTGGGAGGCCAGGCGGCGCACCTCCTCGATGGTGTACGGCGTCTCGTGGACGAGAGTGCGCGCTCCCCAGCGGCTGATGACGAGGTGCGTCTCGACGTCGCTGCCCTTCAGCACCTGCAGCAGCCGCACGCCGAAGATGCTCCCGGTGGCGCCGGTGATGGCGACGATCAGCCGCTTGGGCGCCATCAGCCCTCCCCGGTTCCGTGGGTGGGCCCGTGCACGTGCGGGATCCCGTGTGCGTGAAGCTGCTCGTGGTGCAGGCCCGGGTTCGGCACCGCGTCCGAGGTGCGCACCCGGCCCAGCTCCTGCTCGAAGAGCTGGCGGATGCCGGGATCCTCGCGCTCCTTCTCGATCTGCTCGACCTCCAGCGGGATCCCCAGCCGCTTGGGGAAGTCGCCTTCGGTGATCGCCCAGTACCGGGCCTTCGTGTCGCCGGTGTTGAAGTGCTGGTGGTACCAGAAGTACGGCGGGGACACGATCGAGCCTTCCTGCCACTCGATCTTGACCGGGCGGTCCCGCTCCGCGAGGCCGTCGCGGCCCGCGATCGAGAACCCCTTGCCGTTGAGGGTGAGGATGATCGCCTCGTACGGATGACGGTGCCCGAGCTTGTAGGTGTGGACCGGGAACTGCGAGACGTGCGGCTCGAGGATGGTGTTGCCGCCCATGTCCCAGAACAGGCTGGCGTTCCCCTTCCCGCGCTCCTCCCAGGGGATGACGTCCGCGCTGCGGATGTCCTTGACGAGGTTGAGGCGCCACCAGCGCTTGTGGATCTGCTCGGCCCGGGAGTAGTAGTCCGGCTGCCCGGCGAAACGCTCGCGGAAATCGTGGTCCAGCTCCTCGACCAGGCCCAGGCTGCCGAACACCTGCATCATGAACGGGAACGTCGTCACCAGCATCAGGCGCGCGGGACGGGCCGCGTCGTCGTTGTGATGGCGGTGCACCGCGTTGAGCGGCACCGTGAACAGCGCGCCCTCGCCCCAGGCCACGGACTGCTTGCCCCCACCCTCCCCCACGACCGTGTGGCCGCGCCCCGAGAGGACGTGGATGAGCTGCTCGTACGCCTGCCGGCGCGGCACCAGCGCGCCGCCCTCGGGGATCTCCACCAGCACCGTGTCCATGTGCACGTTGCCCGCGAAGTTCACGTACATCCCGCGGCCGCCGATCTCCGGCCAGGGGAGGACCTCCTGGGTGCGCGCGTCCTTGACGTTGTAGACGTCGACCCGGGGCACCTTGCTCTTCTTGAGCCACTCCCGGTAGAAGTTGCGCTCGATGCGGCCGCCGCCCCCGATGTTGTCGGGGCTGTAGCGCACTTCGTCCTCGTCGGCCGCGGGCTTGCGCGGCACCTCCTGGCACTCCGCGACCTCGCCCGGGAACGCCCCCGCCAGCACGGAGAGGCCGCCGCCCGCGGCGGAGAGGCGCTCGAGGAAGCTCCGTCGCGAAAGGTGGCCCAGGAAGAGGTCGTCGGCGAAGTCGCTCATGGCTCCCCTCTCATCTCACGAGCGTCCACGCGCCGCCGAGCCCCGCCCGCTCCGCCACCACCCAGAGACCGAACGCGACGCTGACCACGGCGGCCGCGAGCTGGATGCCCCGATGCAGCACGGCATAGCGCGTCTCGAGGTAGGCCAGGGGAAGGCTGAGGAGCGCGCTGAGCAGGAGCATCCCGGCGATCGAGCCCACGCCGAACACCACGAGGTACGCGAGGCCCGCCGCCGGCGTGGGCGCCGCGCTCAGCGCGAGCAGGGCGAGGCCGGCGCTGCCGGCCAGGCCGTGCACGAGACCCACCACGAAGGGACGGACGCCGCCCTGCAGAAGGTGTGGATGGCCGTGCGCGCGCGGTTGGCTCGGCGCGTGCGCTTCTCCCGGAGCGTGCGCGTGGAAGTGGACGTGCGTCCGGCCTTCATGAGCGTGCGGATGGGCATGCAGCTTCCAGCGCAGGGCGCGCCGCAGCGCAATCGTGCCGAGCACGACGAGCATGACGCCGACGATCCCTTCCAGCACGTTCGTGAGGGCGGGGGGCACGGTCAGACGGAGGGCCAGGATGACACCACCCGCCGCCCCCAGCGAGAGGGCGTGGCCGAGGCCCCAGAACGCGCCGACGAGCGACGTGCGCCGCACGCCGCCGCCGCGGCTGGCCAGCGTGCTCACCGCGACCACGTGGTCCGGATCCAGGGCGTGGCGCAGCCCGAGCACGAACCCGACGCCGAGGACGGTCGCCAGCATGCCGTTCAATCTCGCGTCCCTCCTAGATCCCGAGCCGGGGCCAGTAGAGCGGCACCAGCAGGGCGAGCACGATCGACTCCACCACCGTGAGCAGGAGTCCCACCCGCAGCATGTCGCGCACGCCGAAGTAGCCGTACGAGTAGCCGACCACCAGCGGCGCCGACTGGTAGACGAAGATCTTCCCGCCCGCGCCGAACGTCCATACCATGCCGACGAACAGCGGGTCCAGCCCGTGCGCGTGCGAATAGCTCATGAGCACGGGGATCGACGTCGCCAGCATCGAGATCTCGTCGCCCAGGAACAGGTGGTAGACGAACGCGGTCCAGTAAAGGACGAGCGATACGCTCCAGCTCGCGCCATCGAGCAACGGCTCCATCCAGACCATCATGACGTCGGTGAGGACGGCGAGGCCCTTGGTGGCGGCGAGCACCTCGCCCAGGCTGATCGCGGTGGCCACGAAGAACACGGGCAGCACGTTGACGCGCCGGACGTCCTCGGTCTCGAGGACCCCGATGCCGGGGAGCGTCGCGAGCAGGCCCACGCCGAGGCCGATCATCGGGGCCGGGACATGGTGCAGGAAGTCGGTCGCCCACAGCAGCACGGCCGCGACCAGGAGGATGGCCGCGCGCTTCTCCAGCGCCGTCCAGGGCCCCATCGCGCGCAGCTCGGAATCGAGGAAGCCCGCGCCGCCCGGGAGCGAAGCGCGCTCCGGCGGGTAGAGCCACAGGGTGAGCCGCCAGGCGGCGAAGATCGTGATGAGGTCGCAGGGCAGGTAGGCCAGCGCCCAGTGGCTCCACAGCACCTCGACGTGGCCCAGCTTCTCGATCAGGCCGCGCGCGGTGATGGAGGCCGCGCCCGCGATCACCATCTTGTCGAAGAGGCACGCGGTGTAGGTGAGGATGATGAACATGCCGCGGCCGATGTTGCTGCCCTTCTCGGCGCCGAAGGCCTCGATGAGGCCCAGGGCCACCGCGGCCATGATGACCACGCGGGCCATGCCCGAAGGCACCACGATCGTGAGCAGGAAGTCGGAGAGGATGAGGCCGAGGAGCAGCCGCGGATAGCTGTGTCCGACCGAGCGCATCACCAGGTAGGCCAGCCGGCGGGCCAGGCCGGACTTGGACGCCATCACGCCGAAAAGGAGGGCGCCGAACAGGAACCACGGCGTGGTGTTCGCGAAGCCGTGGAACGCGATCCCGAAGTCGGCCACCTTGAGCGCCCAGAAGAGGAAGCAACCGATCAGGCCCGTGATCGCGTGGTCGAGGACCTGCGTCATCCAGGCCAGGATCATGAACGAACCGATGGCGAGCGCGTGCTGGGGGCGGTCCTCGAGCGCGAAGGGAGCGAACCACATCGCGAGCGGCACCACGACCACCAGCAGGCGCAGCGCGCGCAGGCGCGCCACCGGGCTGGTGGCGGCGGCGGGCACGGACGCCGGCACCGCCGCCGCGGGCAGGACCGCCTCCTGCCTCACGCGACCCCCTTGCCCGCCGTCGTCTCCACGAGCAATCCGGCCCGGCGCAGCACCTGGTCCACCCGGGCCCGTCGCTCGGCGTCGAGCGCGATGAGGGGCAGCCGCACCTCCCCGCCGTCGAGGAGGCCCAGCCGCGACATCATGTATTTCAGGGGGATGGGGTTCGTGTCGAAGAAGAGGGCCTGGCTCAGCTCGAACAGCTCGTGGTGGATGCGCTGCGCTTGGGCCAGCGCCCCTTCCGACACCGCGCGGCACATCGCCGCCACCGGGCCGGGCACGAGGTTACCCACCGCGCTCATCACGCCGGCCGCGCCCACCGCCAGCATGGGCAGGCTCAGCGACTCGAGGCCGGCGAAGGTCCGGAACTCCGGGCCGAGGCGGAGGCGCAGCTCGCTCACGAGGTCGATGTCGGGCGCGGCGTGCTTGAGGCCCACCAGGTTGGGCAGGCGGTCCGCGATGCGCGCGACCGTCTCCGCGGTCACGGAGACGGCCGTGCGCCCGGGAATGTGGTAGATGAGCAGGGGCAGCCGCGTGCGCTGCCCGACGGCGCCGAAATATTCCACCAGGCCCGCCTGCGGAGGCCGCACGTAGTACGGCGTCACCACCAGCAGCGCGTCCGCGCCCGCGCGCTCCGCGCCTTCCATCAGGGCGAGGCTCTCCTCGTAGGAGGCGGCCCCCGCGCCCGCCACCACGGGCACGCGCCCGGAGGCGGCGCGCACCGTCGTGCGCACGACGTCGTTGCGCTCCGCGATCGTGAGGCTGGTGGCCTCCGAGGTCGTGCCGCAGGCGAGGATGCCGTGCGAGCCCTCCGCTACCTGACGCGCGACCAGCCGCGCCAGCGCGTCGAGGTCGACGGCGCCCTCCCGAAAGGGCGTCACCAGGGGCGGATAGGACCCGCGCAGGAACCCGGGCTCGAGACGCATCACGGCTGCTTGACGCACCCCCGCAATGGTAGTACCATTCGCGGAACTCTACTCGCCAGCAGCGCCAGTGTCAAGGAACTCCTCGGCCACGACGCACGCGGGACGCCGCCCGGCGCCCCGCCAGGAGGGTTCGATGAAGCGCGCATCCACCGTTTTCCTCTCCGTCGCCCTCGCCCTGACCATCCCGCGCGCCGCGCGCGCGCAGGTCACGGGCGCCGACCTCTCCGGCGTCGTCCGCGACAGCTCGGGCGCGGTGATGGCCCGCGTGAACGTCACCGTGCGCCATCTTGCCACCAACCGCTCCCGGCAGGTGGCCACCGACGATCACGGGCGGTTCGCGTTCCCCGAGCTGGAGGTCGGGCGCCACGAGGTGACCGCGGACTCGTCGGGCTTCCGGCCCGTGCGCCTGCTCGTCGACCTCAGCATCGGCCAGGACGCGGAGGCCAACATCGTGCTCGCGCCGGGCACGGTGGCGGAGACGGTGGACGTCACCTCCTCGGCGCCGGGCCTGGGCGTGGAGACGCGCAGCTCCACCTACGGCACGCTCGTGACCCAGAAGCAGATCGAGACGCTCCCCCTCAACGGCCGGGACTTCTCGCAGCTCATCCTGCTGCAGCCGGGCACCGCCCAGGCCCGCTCCGACCAGGGCGACATCCTCACCGGCAAGGGAGCGAAGATCTCCGTGCACGGCGCGCGCACGTCGCAGAACGCCTACATGCTCGACGGCACCGACATCCTGGACGCTCTCGGACGCAACGCGGCGAGCGCGCAAGGCCTGGTCAGCGGCATCGAGTCCGTCCAGGAGTTCACCGTCCTCACCAACACCTACAGCGCGGAGTACGGCCGGGCGGCGGGCGGCGTGTTCAACATCGTCACCCGCTCCGGCAGCAACCAGTTCCGCGGCACCGCCTTCGAATACTTCCGCAACGACGCGCTCGACACGAAGAACTTCTTCGACACGGAAAAGCCGGCCTTCAACCGGAACCAGTTCGGCTTCTCCGCGGGCGGCCCCCTGGTCAGGGACAAGGCGTTCTTCTTCTTCGCCTACGAAGGGCTGCGCGAGAAGCTCGGTCTCACGGACGTGCAGCCGGTGCCGAGCCTGGCCGCGCGGCGCGGCGCTTTCCTCCCCGCCGGTGCCACCATCGACCCGCGGGTGCTGCCCTACCTTGCGCTCATCCCGCTGCCCACCGTCGACAACGTCACCGGCGAGAAAGCCACCTTCATCGGCCAGTTCAACCAGCGGTCGAACCTCGACACCTACAACGCCCGGCTCGACTACTTCATTTCGGCCCGCGACACCGCCTTCCTGCGCTACACCCACAACGACTCCGACATCCTCTTCCTGAACCCGGAGACCTTCCCCGACTTCCCGAACACGGGCAAGAACAACCAGAAGTTCCTGACCGTCGGCTACACGCACGTCTTCGCGCGCGGCGCCGTCAACAACTTCCGCTACGCCTTCAACCGCACGACGCCGGTGGAGGACCCGACGCCGCCCAACGGCTACCCCGAGCTGGCCTTCGTTCCCGGGGAGTTGGTGGGCGACATCTCGATCAGCGGCTACAAGCGCTTCGGGACCGACCGCAACACGCCGCGGAGCTTCTTCCAGAACACGAACCAGGTCTCCGACGACTTCTCGCTCGTGCGCGGGGAGCACGCCGTGAAGGTGGGCGGCAACGCCGAGCACTTCGACGTCGAGGGCAACTCCGCCTCCCGCAACCGCGGCGAGTTCACCATCAACACCTTCTCCGACTTCCTGCGCGGGCGCTCGCGCGACTTCGTCGGCCTCGCCCCCGGACAGGCCGACACCATCCGCCACCACCGGCAATGGCTTTTCGCCGTGTACGTCCAGGACGACTGGAGGGTGCGCCCGAAGCTCACCCTCAACCTCGGCCTGCGCTACGAGTTCGTCACCGTGCCGAAGGAGGTGGAGGGGAAGATCACCAACGTCCGCTTCCCCACCGACGCCTCGGTGACCGTCGGCGATCCCCTGTTCAAGAACCCCAGCTACCGGAACTTCGCCCCCCGGGTCGGCTTCGCCTGGGCCCTGGATCCGAAGACGTCCGTCCGCGGCGGGTACGGCATCTACTACGACGAGCTGCTCTACTCCGTGTACGGCAACATGACGTTCAAGCACCCGCCGTACTTCAAGCAGGTCCGCATCAGCAACGCCCCCTTCCCCAACGTCTTCCCGCTCCTGGCCGGCGGGCAGGGGCTGGTCGACACCTTCGCCCTCCAGTACGACCCGAAGTCCACGTACGTGATGCAATACAATCTGAACCTGCAGCGCGCGTTCTCCGACAAGCTGCTGCTGACCGCCGCCTACGTCGGCTCGCGCGGGTACCACCTGTGGCGCGAGGCGGACTTCAACGACGCGATCCCGCTCGACGCCGCCGGCACGCGCTTCCCGCCCGTGGCCAACCCGCAGCGGCGCAACCCGAACTTCGCGAACATCCGCTACAAGATGTCGGACGCGCGGTCGTTCTACAACGCGCTCCAGGTCGGCGCGGTGGCGCAGCCCTCCAACCGGTTGCGCGCCCAGGTGTCCTACACGTTCGGGAAGTCCGTCGACGACCAGTCCAGCTCGCTCGGACGCAACGAGTTCGGCAACGGGCAGGCGCGCACGATCGATCCCTACAACCCGAAGCTGAACCGGGGCCGCTCGGACTTCGACGTGCGGCACTCGTTCTCCGCGAACCTCTCCTGGGACCTGCCGCTGGGGCCCGGGCGCGCGGTGGGCGGGAGCGCGAAGGGCGTCGGCCGCGCGCTGCTGGAGGGCTGGCAGGTCGCGGCCATCTTCACCGCGTTGTCCGGAATCCCCGTCTCCCCCATCTTCACTTTCGACCAGGACCGCGACGCCACCACCGACAACGAGCAGCGGCCGGACTGGGCGCCGGGCGCGGCGCGGACGACGCCGGTGAGCCGGACGCAGCTCTTCGACCCGGACCTGTTCGTGCTGCCCGCGATCGGGAGCCGGGGCAATGTCGGGCGGAACGTGATCGACGGCCCGGGACTCGCCTCCCTCGACGTGTCGATCACGAAGTCGTTCGCGATGGGCGCGCAGCGGGCGCGGTCGGTCCAGCTCCGCGTGGAGGCATTCAATCTCCTCAATCGCGCCAACTTCGCGATCCCGTCCGTCGCAAACCTCACCGTGTTCAACAGCCCCACCGAGCGGAACTCGACGGCCGGGCAGATCACATCCACGAGCAGCCCCGGCCGGCAGTTGCAGCTGGCGCTGCGGCTGGTGTTCTAGGCTCTCAGCGCGCGGCGCCGACGTCCGCGCGGTTGGTCGCGAACCCGCCCGTCACCCCCAGCGCCTCCGGAGGTTGGGTGAGGTCCTCCTGCCACAGGAGCGAGCCCATCGCGATGTTCAGTGGGCTGTCCTGGATGGTCATCTCGTAGACGGGCTCGTCGTGCGAGGCGTGGCGGTGCACGGCCCAGCCGGGCGCGGTCAGCATGAGGTCGCCGGCCTTCCACGTGTAGCGCTTGCCTTCGACGATGCTGTCGCCGCGGCCCGCGAAGAAGTAGTTGATGGCGGCGGCGGTGTGGCGGTGCGGGCGGTCCGCGATGTTGGCCGGCCGAAGGGTGATCGTGGAAAAGAAGTTCTGGGTGGTGCCGTTGGTGCGGCCGCTGGCGGGGTGATAGAGGAGATACAGGCGCCGGCCGACGTACGACTCGCCCAGCGCGGCCAGCTTGTCCAGCTCCGCCTTCACCCGCTGCCACGGCCAGTGCAGCGGGCGCACGTCGACCACGTCGGGGCTGATGAGCTTCTCGTACGGCATCAGGTAGGCGCCGTCCTCGCCGACGGGGAAGGTCCCGAAGGGGCTCGTCCGGGCGGCCTCGTCCGCGGGCGGCGCCCCGGCCGGGCCCGCTTCCGCCGCCCGCGGATCGTCCTCCACGACGTGTACGTTCATCTTCTCCAGCAGCGCCGAGTTGCTGTAGGTGAGCCGCGCCTGCAGCTCGTCCGACTCGTTCACGTGCTCGTAGACGGCCCAGGGGGGCGTGTTCCACACGTCGTACCGCTCGTAGTCGATGCGACGCCCCGCCACCCGCGCCGTCCCGCGCCCGCGGATGCAGAAGTTCACCTGGGCGGAGTTGTGGCGGACGGGGCGCGTGCGCTCGCCGGGGAGGAGCACCGAGATCGACACCGCGATCCCGGGGGCCAGGGCCTGGCCGGACCCGCTGGCGGGATTCACGATCTTCGAGACGCGGCGGCCGTTGTCGGGCCGCGGCAGACGGGCCAGGCGCTCCACCTCGGCTTCGATGGCCTCGCGCGGGATCACCACCGGCTCCGCCGGCCGATGCGGTGGCGCGGGCGCCCCCGTCTCGTCCACGAACCTAAATCCGCTCGTCTCCACCGTGTACTCCTTCCTTGACGCGACGGGGCCGCAGGCGCGGAGTCGCGCGCTGCGGGGCGGCCAGGGGGAGACCCAGCCCATGCTCGCGCGCGCGGTGGAGGACCTCCATCCCCAGCGAGAGGTCCGCGATCCCCGTCCCCAGCGACTTGAACAAGGTGAGATCCTCGTCCGCCGGCCGCGGCTTCCTCGCCGCCACCAGCGCGGACAGCGGCTGGACGCGCGCCCAGCCCGCCTCGTCCGTCCCCAGCGCCGTGCGCAGCTCGCGCGAGAGCTCGCGCGCCTGGGGCACGCTGTCGGCCGCGATGCGACCCGCGCGCGCCATCAGGTCCGGCGCCACCTCGGCCGCCGCGGGCACGATGGCGCCCACGGCATTGACGTGTGCCCCGCGCGCCACCTCGCGCGCGAACAGGAAGGGCTCGGTGGCGCGCGTCACGGTGGTGATGATCGGTGCGTCGCGCACGGCGTCGGCCACGCTCTCCTCGGACCGGGCGGACAGGCCAAGCTCGTCGCCCACGCGGCGGACGAGCTCCTCACGGCGCCGTGGGTCGCGCCCGTACACGCGCACGCGCCGCAGCGGACGCACCGCCGCCACCGCCGCCACCTGGGCCAAAGCCTGCTTCCCCGTTCCGATGATCGCCAGCTCGTCCGCGCCCTCGGCGGCGAGCCAGCGCGTGGCCACCCCGGAGGCCGCCCCCGTCCGGAGCTGCCCGAGGACGAAGGCCTCGATGACCGCGCACAGGGCGCCGGTCGCGCTGTCGAAGAGGATGACGAGCGGGCTGGCCCCGCCCTTCGTGTGCGACCAGGTCTTCGTGCCCGAGAAGCCCGCGCTCGGGAAGGCGGCGCCGATCGCATGCAGCGTCGCACCTTCCCATCCCACGTGCGTCTTGATCATGTTGCGGGCCTCGCCCCGCGCCTCGACGAGAAGACCGGACTCCAGCGCCTCGATGGCCTCGCCCATGTCCACCAGCGAAGCCACCTCGGCCTCGCGGATCCACAGGGGCGTGCTCACGGCGTGCCCAGTGGCGAGGCCACGGGCGGGGCCAGCTCGAGCGCGTTCGCCATGAACGCATGCGTGACGTAGCGGCCCACCAGCATGAGGACGGCGATCGCGGCGGGCGCGCCCAGGACGCGGACCACCGCCTCCAGCTCGTCCCCCACGCCATGTCCGTGCCGCTCGACGAGGGCCAGCGCGAGTCGCTGGACGAGCCGCTCCCCCTCCGCCATCTCGACGGCCGCCTCACGCGTGCTCCCGCGCGCGCGCGCTTCCACCTCGCGCACCCAGGGTTCGCTCAGTCCGAGCTTGAGGCTGAGCCGCTCGTGCTGGACGCGCTCGTAGGCGTTCTCCAGCGCGGCGGCCACGGTGAGCGCCACCACCTCCGTGATGCGCTCGGGGAGCGCCTCCTTGAGGTCGTCCGTCAGGGCCATGAAGGAGAGGAGCGCGCGCGGCTGGTGCGCGGCGCAGCGGAAGAACTCCCCCAGGTAGCCCAGACGCTCGACGCGCGGCCGCAGCCGGTCGGCCAGATCGCGGGGCAGCTCGTCGGCGGCGAGGCGCGGGATGAGGGCGGACATGGGATGCGGGGCCGTGTTCCTCCGTCCGAGCGGGGACGGCCAATGGTCTAACCATTGAGCCCGGACCATGCTAGGGCGCGGCCGCCGCGAAGTCAAGGGCGCGGGGGCGATTGACGGGCGCCGGCGATGCAGCGAAGATCCTCCGGCCGCCTGCGCTTGGGGGAACATGCCGAAAGGCCGGGTCTCGGAAACGATCGCGCAGCGGGTCAAGAGGGGCATCTCCAGCGGGCGCCTCTCTCCCGGAGAGAAGCTCCCCGCGGAACGCGAGATGGCGGAGAGGCTCGGCACCAGCCGCGTCTCCGTGCGCGAGGCCTACCGATCGCTCGAAGAGGCGGGTCTGATCTCCATCAAGCGCGGGGCGGAGGGTGGCGCGTTCATCGCCGACTTCGACCATGCGCCCGTGAGCGAACGGCTGGCCTTCATGCTGCGGCTGGGGCGGACCTCCCACCAGGAGGTCACGGAGGCGCGCCTCCTGCTGGAGCCGCCCGTGGCCCGCCTGGCCGCGCGGCGCGCGGAAGAGGGCGACCTGGCCCAGCTCGCCACGCTGCTCCGCCAGCAGGAGACGGCCATCAAGGGCGGCAGCGACACGCGTCGCTTCGACCTGCAGTTCCATCGCCTGGTCGCCCAGTGCGCGAAGAACCTGCCCCTGGCCATCCTCATGAACTCGATGGCGGACCTGGCCGTGGAGGAGGTGCGCCGCATCGACGTCACTCGCGACGTCGACGAGCACATCGTCAACTACCACGGCCGTATCTTCGACGCGATCCGGCGCCGGGACGAAGATGCGGCGCACCGGCTGATGCTGCGGCACATCCGCGAGGTCCAGGCCCGCCTGGCCCGCGCCCTCACGCGGCAGATGGAGCAGGGCGCGCTGGTGAGCGCGGAGCGGGCGGGCGCGGCCGGGGGCCGGAAGCGCAAGCGCGCCTGAGGCGCGCGTTGCCCGCCCCGACCCGGATCCCCGCCGCCGCCTCGATCCTCGCCGCCGTCCTCGCCGCCGTGGCCGGTCCGGCCCGCGGCGCGCGCGGCGACGAGCCCGTCACCAGCGACGTGCGCTACACGCGCGAGGTCGTCCGCATCCTGCAGAGGCGGTGCCTCGCCTGCCACGCCCCGGGCGGCATCGCCATGCCGCTCGCGCCGTACCACGAGGTGCGGGCGTGGGGGCGCGCGGTCCGCGAGGAGATCGTGGAGGAGCGGATGCCGCCCTGGTCGGCGGCGCCCGGTTTCGGCCGCTTCCGGAACGACCTCGCGCTGACCGCGCGTGAAGAGGCGACGCTCCTGTCGTGGATCGACGGCGGGATGCCGCGGGGCGACCTCCGCGACCTGCCGCCGGCGCCGTCCATCCCGGTGGCGGCCGATCCGCCCGATCGCCGATGGGCCGTCCCACCGCAACTGGTCGCGGCGGGGGCGCCGGTCACGGTCCGGCGCGTGACCCTGGAAACGAGCCTCGCCACCGACCGGTGGGTCCGACGCGTGTCCATCCGCCCCGGCGACCGGCGGGTCCTGCGCGGCGCGCTCGTCTTCGCGGCCGACGGGGCGAGAGGCGCGGGCGCCACGGCCCGGCCCGGCCAATGGATCGGCGCCTGGACTCCCGGGCAGGAGGATCTCGCCCCGCCGGAGCCCCACGCGTTCCGGCTGCATGCGCGCGCGCGGCTCACGGTCGTCCTTCATTACAGCGGAGCCGACCAGCCCGTCACCGACCGGACCGTCGTCGAGCTGCATTTCGCGGACGGCGGCCCCCTGGCCGTCGACGAGGTCGCACTCGAGGAGGGGCTCGCGGACCCGCGCGGCGTGCGCCGGACGGACGTCGCGCTGGCCCGGGACGCACACGTGTGGGCGCTCCAATTCACGCCGGCGGCGGCGACGACTTCGCTGGAGCTGCGCGCGCGGCGGCCGGACGGCTCCATCGAAGTGCTCCTCTGGGTCCCGCGACCCCGGCCGGAGTGGCCGCAGGCGCCGGTCCTGGAGACGGGATCGCGGCTGCCGGCCGGCACCGTGATTTCGATGGTCACCCACGCGGCCGCGGCCGGAGATCGACGTGGAGGCGCGGCGGCCCGCGCCGTCGTCAGCCTCCTGCGCCCCCCGGCGACGCCACCTCGACCGTGAACGGGAGGGTCGAGACCTCGCCCGCGCGTTTCACCTGCACCCATACGCGATAGCGGCCCGGCTTGGGAAGAAGGGCCTTGAAGGTGAGGTCCGGACCACCGCCGGCCCCCGCATCGGGCGCGAGCCGCTCCACGGGGTGCGCGTGCACGTAGTGCAGCGTGTCCTCGCTCAGGACGAGCGCGTGGCCGTAGGCGCCGAGGTAGGGCTCGAGGTCGAGCACCGGCGCTCCGCGCGCGTCCTGGACGCGCAAGGACAGCTTCTCCTCGCGTCCCGCGACCAGCCCCGACGAGGGCAGGCCGAGCGTCGCCACCAGGTCCCCCGTGCGGCGCTCGGGCACGACGTCGGGCTCCAGGCGCGCGCGCGAGGAACCGAGGTCGCTCGCCGCATCCGCGGTCACCAGGACGCCGGGCACCACCTGGGCCGTGCCGCCGAGGGGGAAGAAGTCGGAGTACACGCGGTAGTAGCCCGGCCGGGCGAGCACCACGTCGACCACGAGCGAGCCATCGGCCTGCGATTGCGGATGAACGTGCTGGTAGTCCTCGAGGTCCTGGCGGACGACGAAGAGGTGGTAGGCCCGGTCGTGCACGATGGCGAAGTCGCGGACGACGCCGCCGTGGCCGGGATGGCGGACGGTGAAGCGCAGCCTCACGGGCGAGCCCGCGCGCGGCGCGGCCGGCACCGTCTCCATCTCCACCCGATAGTCGCGCGCGTCCGCGGCGCCCTTCACGAGGGCCATGCCGCACCGGGGACAAAGGCCGGCGGCAGTGGACAGGATCTCCGGGTGCATCGGACAGACGAAGGCGGACGGTTCGACCGTCTGCGCCATCCCCGGGCCCGGTCCGGGCACGCCGCTGAGCAGCCAGGCCAGGGCGGGCTTGCGCTCGAAGAGCAGGAAGTAGTTCTGGGGCAGGATGTCCCACTCGCGCACGAAGCGGAAGCCCGCGCGGTCCAGCTCGTCGATGACCTGTGACTTGGGGACGAGCTCCTCGGGTTTGTGCGAGGTCCAGCCCCTGCTCCCGGCCTCCGGCGGGTAGTCGATCACCGCCACCCGCGCGCCGTCCTTGAGGGCGGCGCTCATGTTCGCGTAGAGGGCCATGCGGTCGGCGATGTGGTGCGTGGTGTCGCAGAAGAACGCCAGGTCCACGCTGCGCGGGGGCAACATGGGGTCGTCCTCTTTCGAGACGATCACCTCGACGTTCGCCAGTCCTTCCTTCCGCGCGCGGTCGCGCAGGTAATCGAGGATGTCGGCCGAGATGTCGACGGCGTAGACCTTGCCCTTGGGACCCACCGCCCGCGCGAAGCGCCGGGTGAACAGGCCGCTGCCCGCGCCGATGTCCGCGATCGCCATCCCCTCGCGCAGGCCGAGCGCCCTGAGCACCTCTTCGGGCTTGAGCTTGGCTTCGCGCTCGGGCCGTTCCCACCGGGAGACGCGCTCTTCGACCGGGCGCGCGTCCGACGGGCGCGGCCGCTGCGTCTGGTCCGGCCGCGCGAGGGGAGCGAGGGCGAGGACGACCGCGGCGGCAAGGGCGGTCACGGCCGCCCCGCGGAAGGACGGAACGACTCCGATCCACAAGCAGCGCACGGTCACCGTCCGGAGGAAGCGCCCGCGCCCGGCGCGGGCGGAGCGGGCTTGCGGAAGAAGAACTCGGGCATCTCGAAGATGAAGAGGGCGTTCCCCACGCTGTCGATGGTGTAGACCTCGTGCGTGTCGGGGTTGATGGCCACGCCCGCGGGCCAGATCAGCCCGCTGGCTGGTCCCATGATCACTCCGCGCGGCGGGACGTCGCCGTCGTCGGTCGCGTCCCACACCCCGATGAAGCCCGTCCGCTCCGGGTTCCAGGGCGTGAAGCGGCCGGCCTCGACGTCGTAGAACTCGACGTTGTTCTTGACCGTCACGAAGAGCTGGCCACGCGGCTCGTCGATCACGATCTGCCGGATCTTCAGGATGCCGGTGCGCGGGCCCGCGATCACCGCGCGCGGCGCGACGTCGCCGTCGTCGGTGCGGTTGAAGACCAGGATGCCGTCGGTGGACTCGCGGGTCTCGCCCGTCTCCGTACGATTGGCCACGAAGATGAGGTCGCGCGTCGAGTCGATGGTCAACCCGTACGGGTTCCGGATCTTCGTGTGCGACCCCTTCAGCCGCCGGAGGGGCGGCGTGTCGCCGCTGGCCGTGCGCGCGAAGACCAGGACGGCGTCGTCGCCGGAGTCCACGATCATCTCGTCGTGCCTCACGTCGACGTACAGCGTATCCGGCTGGACCAGCTCCGTCTTCGGGCCCTGCAGCACCCGTATGGGCGCTTCCCCACCGGTGGTGCCTCCGCGCAGCGTGAGGACGGCGCCGGCCAGGGCGACGGGTACGACCATCTCGTCGTGGACGGGATCGTAGAAGATCCCGTGCATGGTACGGCTCAGGCGCGTGGACTGTCCGGCAATCACCCGCTTCGGCTTCGCGTTCCCGTTTGCCAGCCTGGCAAACGCCGAGATCCTCGGCTCGCTCACTCAGTTGGGGACCAGGATCTCGTCCCGCTTGGAGTCGTAGGCGACGGCACCTGGATTGCCGAAGCCGACGGTGGGCGATCCCGCGGGCGCGTTGCGGAGGATGCGCTTGGGCGCCACGTCCCCCGCGGCCGTGCGCGCGAACACCAGCGCGGTGTGGTCGCCGTAGTTGCTCACCCACAGCTCGTCGTTCACGGCGTCGATGTCCACGCCCATGGGTCCGACGATCCCGGTGCGCGGCCCCTTGAGCGTGCGCACGGGCGCCACGTCGCCGGTGTCCGTGCGCCGATAGACGCGGATGGAGCCGTCGCCGTTGTTCGCGACCGCGACTTCGTCGTTCTTGCGGTCCACCGCGATCGCCATCGGCCAGTTCAGCCCCGTCCTCTTCCCCTGGATGCGCCGCAGGGGGGCGACGTCCCCGCGCGCGTCCGCGGGGTACACGGTGAGGGACGGCTCTTCGAAGCGCCCGCCGGTGAAGGTGCCGCGCCCGGCGTCGAGGGGGCCGCCGCGACGGCGCGGCTGGTCGCCCGGCACGGGCTGGCGGCCACCCTGGTTGCCGTGGTTGGCCACGACCAGCTCGCGGTTGACGCCGTCCAGGAACACGCCGTGGGGGTCGCCCAGCCCCGTCTTCGGCCCGCGGACGACGCGCACCGGCGGGTCGTTGCCTTTCGCCTCCCGGCGGTAGATGACGACCTCGCGCGCGCCCTCCACCGTGACCGCGAGCTCGTCGCGCTCGCGGCTGATCGAGATCCCCCAGGCCTGGTGCGGCACCTGGAGCACGCGCTTGGGCCGGACGTTGCCGGTCGCCTCGTAGGGGAACACCATCAGTCGATCGCCGATGTCGTTGTCGACGCTGTAGACCTCCTGGCGCTCGGGGTCGACGGTCACCGCGGCCACGAACATCATGCCGGTGGCGGGGCCGCGGATGCCGGTGAGCGGCCGCACCGCTTCGGTGGCCCTCGACGCCGCTCGCCGATCGTAGGACCAGATGGCGTGCCGGTTGGGATCGCTCACGAAGACGCGCTCGTTCTTCGTGTCCACGGCCACGCTGTGCAGGATCGGGTACGGATCGGACACCACGCGGGCGGGCGGCACGTCGCCCCCGCGCATCGGCGTCGAGGCCCAGGTGGGAGGCCAGGCCGCGCCCGCCGGATCGGCCGCGGCGCCGGCCCCGCCGGCGGGGGCCGCGAGCGTCCCCGCGCGCTCGACCCTCAGCACGCCGTCGCCGCCGCCGTCGTCGACGCAGCCGTTCTCGCGCTCGATGTCGAGCAGCGACATCTCCGACATCCTCCCCAGGTCGGCCATGGGCAGGGACGGGTTCGCCGGCGGCCAGGCGACGGCGGTGGCCCCCAGCACGGCCACCACGGCGAACATGGATCGGGACAGCAACGGGCGCTCCTTCCTTCGTGCGTGTGCGCCGTGAATCTACTGCGGGGTCGTCTCCGTCTCCGGCCCGCGCGACCTCTTCAGCAACTGGAAGAACTCCGGCAGCAGGTACGTCGATATCCCGTTGCCGCCCACGGCGATGATCTCGCCCGTGCGCGGGTTCAAGGCCACGCCGCCGGCGCCCGCATGCCGGATGCCGGGTCCCTTGATGATCGCGCGCGGCGGGATGTCGCCCGTGTCGTCGGGACCGTAGACGGCGACGAAGCCCGTCTGCGTGAGGCGACCGAAGTCGCTGTCCTCGGACGAGTCGGGCTCGCGGTATTCCTGGCGTGGCCGTCCGACGCTGCCCGCCACGTAGGCGTCCATGCGCTTGGGCCGCGTCCGCTGCTGGGCCAGGAAGATGTTGCCCGTCCCGGGGTCGATGGCGAGCTGGCGGAAGTGAGCCAGGCGCGAGTTCGGGCCGCCGATGTACGCGCGCGGGGCCACGTCCCCGTCGGCCAGGCGGTCGAAGACCATGATCCCCGTCGGCCCGCGGGAGCGGCTGGAGGCCACGATCACGTTGCGGATGGGATCGACGGCCACCCCAACGATGTCCAGCAGCAGTGTCTTGGGCCCGCTGATGACACGGATGGGCGCCGCGTCCCCGGTGGCGTCGCGCTTGAACACGAGCACGGCGCGCGAGCTGGGGTCGGCGGCGATGATCTCGCCGTTGACGGTGTCCACCGCGATCGTGTGCGGGCGGATGAGCCCGGTGCGCGAGCCCTGGATCACGCGGATGGGCGCGGCCTCCCCCTGGGCGTCTCCGCGGAACACGAGGATCGCGCCGCTCAGCGCGACGGGAAGGATGATCTCGTCATTCCTGTCGTCGTACGCGATCCCGTGCATCGTCCGGCTGAGCCGGGTCGCCTGGCCTTCGATGACCCTCTCCGGTCCCACGTTCCCGTTTGCCAACCTGGCAAACACCGAGATCCTCGGCACGCTCACTCAATTGGGCACCAGGATGGCGCCGCGTCTCGGGTCGTAGGCGGCGGCGGAGACGTTGGTGAACCCGCAGGTCGGGGTCTCCGGCGGGGCGTTGCGGACGGTCCGCAGCGGCCTGGCGTTGCCGGCCGCGGTGCGCGGGAAGACCACCGCCGTGTGGTCGCCGTAGTTGGCGACCCACAGCTCGTCATTCTTCGTGTCGATGCCGATCCCGACCGGCCCCACGATCCCGGTGAGCGCGCCGCGCAGGACCCGCGCCGGCGCCACGTCACCCTGCGCCGTGCGACCGAACACGAGCACCGAGCTGTCGCCGTAGTTGGCGACGAAGATCTCGTGGTGCGCGGTGTCGAGGGCGAGCCCCATTGGCCAGTTGAGCCGCGTCCTGCTCCCTTCGATCGTGCGGAGGGGCGGGGCATCGGCCTGGGTGGTGGCGCGGTGTACGGTGATGGAGGGCGCGAAGAACCGGCCGGGCTCGTAGGGCTCGTTGCCGGCCGCGACCAGCGGGTCGTACAAGGTGTACGGCCGGATCTTGGTCCAGTTCCCGTGGTTGACGACCAGGATCTCGTCGTTCACCCCGTCCAGCACGATCCCGTGCGGGTCGTGGAGCTGGCTCTTGACCCCGCTGATCTGGCGGATCGGCGCATCGAGGCCCTTCGCCGTGCGCGGATAAACCACGATCGCGTTCGACTGCTGGACGGTGAGCGCGATCTCGTCCCGCTCGTTGCTCAGGGACACGCCCCACGACTGGTGCGGGATGCGCAGGTAGCGGACGGGGTCCACGTTGCCGTGCGCGTCGTAGCCGTAGACGAGGAGCTGGTCGCCGCCGTCGTTGTTGACGGTGTAGGCCTCCTTGTGAACGGGATCCACGGCCACGCCCGCCGCGAAGCCGATCCGGGTCTTGGGGCCGAAGACGTGCCGCAGGGGCTCTGTGACCATCTCCGCGGCGCGACCCGCCGTGCGGTCGTAGGCGAGCAGGCCGTGCCGGTTCTCGTCGCTCATCACGATGCGGCCGTTCACGGAGTCCACGGCCAGGCCGTCGAACGTCGGATGGAGGTCGGCAATCATGCGCACGGGCTCGACCTCGCCCCCGATCGCGCCCGGCGGCCACTTGTCGTCCAGGACGTTCACGGGGCCGGCGCCCGCCGTCGCCGGATCGTCCGCGAGCGCCGCGTCGAAGCAGTAATCGACGACGGCGTCCAGCCGCGACGCCGACGGCGAGGGCTCCCCGCCGCCCGCGCCGGGTGCGCGCCGCCCGTCGGCGGCGAAGAGGAGCGCGGCGGCGGCGGCCAGGAGGGCGAGGCAGCGCTTCATCGTTCTCTCCTACGCTGACGTTCGGCGGTGGCGTGGCCACCAAGTCTGCCACGCCCCCGTCCCTCGTGCAAGCAATGGTCCGACCAATTGGACGGGTCCGGCTAGGGCGGCGCGGGCCGCACCCCGATATTCGCCGTGCGCGCCTGCTCGACGTACTCGCGGGCCGTGGCGTCGCCGATTGAAAGCGGCGAAGGCGGTTCGCAGGCGGCGACGCCGTTCTGCGCAGCCGCAGCGGAGGGATGGGCGAGCGCGGCGAGGAGCGCGAGCGCGCAGGCGCGGGCGCGCCTCATGGGGCGGTGAACACGCCGTCGCGCATCGGGTGCACGGACGGGAAACAGCCGACGGCCTTGGGATCGTGGCTCGACATGATCACGGTCTTGCCATGCTGGGCGGCCAGCGAGACGAGGAGCGTCGCGATCACCTCCGTCGTGGTCGAGTCCAGGTTCCCCGTGGGCTCGTCGGCCAGGATGAGGGACGGGTCGTTGGCCAGCGCCAGCGCGACCGCCACCCGCTGCTGCTCGCCCCCGCTGAGCTGCTCGGGGCGCTTGGGCCCCTTGGCCCCGAGGCCGACCATCTCCAGGAGTCGCGCGGACCGCTGCGTGCGCTTCCACGGATCCATCCCCGCCACCATCATGGGCAGCTCCAGGTTCTCGGACGCGGTGAGCGTCGGGATCAAGTTGAAGAACTGGAACACGAAGCCGACCTTCAAGAGGCGATAGCGTTCCAAGGCGCGCTCGCTGGCCTGGCCCAGCTCCTCGCCGTCCACCACGATGCGGCCGCCGCTGGGCCGGTCCATCCCGCCCAGGAGGTTCAGCAGCGTCGTCTTGCCGCAGCCGCTGGGACCGATGATCGCCAGCGCCTGTCCCGGCTCGACCTTCCAGTCGAGGTCGCGCACCGCGTGCACCTCCTCGGCCGCGGTCTTGTACGTCTTGTGCACGCGTGCGACGTCGATGGACACGCCCCTGGTCGCGAAGAACCCGTTGCCGGACTCCGTCATCGGCCGCCCGCCCCGACCCTGCCCACGCCGCGCGTCACCCTTCGAGGATGTTCTCGCGCGCGGTATGACGGAAGACCCACAGACTGAAGAGCCATGCCACCCCCACGATGAGACACATCAGCATCAGGGCCAGGAGCGCGGTCCAGCCCGAGACCACGAGGTGGGTCGGCAGCAGGTGGACCACGCTGCGCAGCTCGCGCAGCTTCCACACGTGGTTGGCCAGGCCGAACCCGCCGACCAGCGCGACCGCGCCTCCGAGCAGGAGGCCCAGCAGCGTCGGCGAGAGCAGCGTGGCCACGAAGAAGCGCCAGATCAGGCGCGGCGACGTCCCCCGCACGCGCAACAGCGCGATCGTTCTCCGGTCCTCGACGTAGTTGGCGAGGGCCACCGCGATGATGGCCACCACCGCCAGCACGAGCCCGCCGAGGAGGAAGATGCGCAGGTTCTGCACGGCGAGCGAGATGAACATGTCGCTGCCGACCTTCTCGATCTCGTGCGTGAGGGTGTTGACCTCGAGCGGACGCAGGGGCAGCCCGCCCACGGCCGCGTCCCCGAGGTCCGATGGCGCCACTCCCGGCGCCGCCTTCACCATCACCACCACCCGCGGGATCTGCAGGGAGAGCGAAGCCAGCGCCGGGTCGCGCACGCTGGCCACGACGTACGCGTTCCCCGCGAAGAGGTGGTTCAGGTAGTCGAGCCGCGCCTGGACATAGGCCTGGCGGTCATTGACCGTCAACGGCGGCATTCCGGGGAGGAACGCGAGCACGCCGCTCGCGGGCACGGACAGGCTGCGCCGGCCCGGATCCATTCCCACCAGCACCGGGGTCCCCGCCTGGATGCGCCAGAAGGCCGCCACCGACGTCGAGACGGCGACGTCGCCCTCCTTGAGCTTGCCCACGACGTCGCGGTAACGACCGCCGACTCCCAGCGCGTCCTCGGAGTAGGCCAGGCGCAGGTACTCGTCCACGTCGGCCACGAGGTAGACGGGGACGCCGCGCAGGCCGTGCCCGGGCAGGTAGAAGTTGGGCAGCACGCCCTCGAGCATGTAGGTGGTGGCGGCCACGCCCTTCGCGCGCGAGAGCGCGTCCACGATGCGGCCGACCTGCGGCTGCAGCGCCGCCACCTGCGAGGCCAGCGGCCCGGTCAGCGCCTGCGCGTCCGCCATCTCCGCGGCGTTGAAGATGAGCTGCACGTCCGCGCCCGTCTGCACGCGGGCCCCGCGCACGGCCTTGTCCTGGAAGGAGCCGCTCGTGATCATGGGATAGAGGGAGACGCTGGCGGTCAGGGCGACCACGAGCAGGAAGGCCAGGGTGCGGTGCGGGTTCACCGCGACGTGCCGGAGGGCGAGGGGCCCCAGCCGCCCGCCGATCGGCCCCACGACGGGCGCGAGCAGCGCCTGGATGAACCGGGCCTGCGATGCGAGCAGCGTGGCCATCCCATAGATGAAGAGGGGCAGGCCCACGAAGTTGAGCGCGCGCTCGGAGAGGCGCACGATCGCGAAGGGCAGCCGCGACGCGAGCGAAAGGTCGAAGATCCAGGAGCACAGGGTGTACGCGCCGAGCAGCAGGCCGGCGAGGGGCAGGAGGCCGAAGCGCGTGGAGGCGCGCGCGGCCTCGGAGGCGGCCACCCGGCCCGACGCCTCCAGCGGTGAGATCGTGGTGGCATAGCGGACGAGCCGGCGGCTCACCAGCAGGGCGAGCGTCAACGTGACGACGAGATACACTGTGAACAACGAGAGCTGGCGGCGGTCGAGCAGCACGGCCAGGGGGAGGTGACCGCGCTCGTATGCGAGCAGGGACGCGACCGCCCCCACGGCCAGGCCCAGCCCCCCGCCGATGAGCCCCCCCGCCGCGATCGCGATCAGGAACGCGCGGCCGAGGAGCGCGCCGGGCACGCCCCGCAGCCTCATGAGCCCGAGCGTCCGCCGCTCGTTCAGCATGAGCAGCCCGGACAGGTTCGCGGCCAGCACCCACGCCATCCAGAGGAGGGGCAGCGCGATGAGCAGCGCGATCACGCCGATCACGCGCGCGATCGCGTTCATGCGGTCCAGCAGCACCAGGGTAGTGCTGTCGACCGCCGCCTTCGCATCCGCCGCCTCCACCGCCGCCGCCAGCCGGTCGCGCACGTCCGTGACGCGGCGCAGAGACCCGTCGATGTCCCATCCGGAGACGAGCCGCTGGCGATCGACGAGCCCGACGTGCACGACCTCGGGAAGGTACTGGCCGGCCGTGATCTGATGGCCCATGAGCGCGTGCTCGCCCGCGACCTCCTGCGTGATGATGCCGGTGGACACCGACTCGAACTTCCGCAGCACGCTCTCGTCGTACGGCATGAGCACCGTGACCCCGATGTGGGGCACGAACGAGATCGAGCCTCCCTGGTCCATGAGCCAGCGGTTCACGTCGTCGCGCTCGAGGCGGACCACGGTGCGGATGGGCAGCGTGAAGGCGGCGACGGAGTGGCTGGACTCGGTGAGGGGGCGCCCGGGGGCCGCGGACTTCGGGGGGCCGAGGTTCACCCGGAAGCTGATCTCCCTCGCGCCCTGCAGCGCGAGCAGCGCGCGGCCCATCGCGCGCTCGGGCCCGATCAGGCCGAGCGCGACCCCTGGCGACGGATTGGCCCCGAAGCCGGCGGCGGCGTTGACGGCGGGCGGCAGCAGCTCGGGCGTGGTGGCCGCGAGCACGGAGATCCAGGGCGTGGCCAGGGCCTGGCCGTCCACCTCGAAGCCCATCTGCCCCTCCGGCGGGTTCGTGCGCAGGAAGGTCATGCTCTCCACGCGCCGGATCCCGTCCACCGCGGCCATGCGCGACGGCAGGTCGGGCGCGGACCCGAAACCCTCGGTCTGGTACAGGGCGACGTCCCAGTGGATGCGGCCGAGCTGGTCGTCGACGTAGCGCTTGATCGCGTAGCGCGAGGTCACGTTGACGGTGGCCAGCAGCGCGCCTACCAGGAACGTGACGGTGCCGAAGGTCAGAAACGCGCGGCGGCCGAGGATGGCGAGGAGGCGGCGGAGGACCTCGTGATGGTTCATCGACGCCGCTAACCGCGCTCCGGCCCCGGCGCTACTGCGCGCCGGCCTTGGCCGGCGCCGGCGCCCCCCGCCTCGGATAGTAGTACTCGTAGGTCCCGGCCACCGCCCGGTCCACGACCGCTTTCTCGTACTTCCACGGGTCCTTGGCGTATTCGTCGTAGCTGCCGGGCGCGCTCACGCCGGGCATGTCGAGGATCCAGTCGTCGGCGAGGATGCGGGCGGGATCGCCGTAGCGGGAGGCCAGGGCCTTCACCTCCGCGTCGTCGAGGCTGGTCATGCGCCCGCGGTCCAGGAGGTCCACCCACTGGTTCGCGCCGCGGATGCGCACGCGGTAGGTCGAGAAGTAGGTATGGGTGTGGAAGGAGTGGTCGCGGGGCACGTTGTGCTTGGCCGTGAACTCCATCCATTTCTTGGACTCGACGGGGCCGTCGGGGTCGTGCCAGAGCCGGATGCCGAGCCCCCAGTGGATCACCCCCGCGTGCAGGCGGTCGGGACCGAGGCTTCCCTCCATCAGCTCCTTCGGGTTCCGGAAGTACTTCGGGTGGGTGCCGAAGGCCGCTTCGTAGAGGTACCAGAAGCCCGGCTTGTCGTGGAAGGGATAGACGAGCTCCTGGGTGCCCGGGTACTTCAGGAACTCGCGCAGGATGTCGCCGTAGGTGCCGCCGCCCTGGACGCCGACGATGTAGCCGTCCTTGAGCTGGACCACCCAGCGCGGGTACATGCCGGTGTGGTTGTGCGTCCCGGCGATGGTCCCGTTGGCCTTCACGATCGGCTCACGCGCCAGCCACTCCTTCTGGAACGCCGGGTAGTCCACGACCGAGTAGCCGAAGCGGCCGGTGGCCTGGTTCGGGAACATGTAGAGGTGGCCGCGCTGGTACGACCCCTGCGCCCAGCGCTGGGCCTGGATCTCGCTCAGGTCGGCGGTGATGTCCGTGCCCTCGGGATCGGTCACGCGGATCTGGTCCACGTGCGCGAGCGGCTCCAGCGTCTTCTCCTCGGAGAGCTGCCAGACGTCGGCCGGGAACGACCCGATCTGGCTCATGACCTCGTAGCGGTTGTCCTGCCAGAGGATGCCCAGGAACTTCTGCGGCACGGGGTTGAGCGCGCGGCGCAGGCCGGTGGAGCCCCCCTTGCCCCAGTAGGCGCCGCGGATCCCGGGGTTCTTCTCGAGGTAGGCCACGATGGCGGGGCCGACGGAGTCGCGCTTGAGCTTCTCCCAGACCTGCTTGGTGTGGGCGTCCATCTCCCGGCTGCGGGGGAAGAGCTTCGCGTACAGCTCGGGCCGGCGCTCCTTGAGCCACTTCTTGGGGACCTCGGGGTCGGCGAACTGGTTCTCGATCCAGCCCACCGCTTCCATGTAGCCGTCCTCCGAGGTGTAGGACTCACGCTGCTTGAGGAGCGCGGCCGCGTCCGCCCGGGAGACGCCGACCAGCTCGTAGTTGTACTTGATGTCGACCTTGACCCCGCGCTCTTCCAGCGCCTTCCGGATGGCGTCGAGGACCATGGCCTCCGCCTCGATGGTCGGGACGAGCAGCACGCCGTCGCCCTTCTGCAGGACGCCCATGCCCGCGCCCTGGATGCCGTTCTTGTTGCGCACGATCTCGCGCGCGGACGGCATCACGTCGTCCACCGTCTTCGGCGGCTTGAGATAGGCCGGGAAGCGCGGTTCCGGGTACTTCCCCACCGCCGCCAGTTGCGGTTCCACGACCTCGGCCAGTCCGGCCACCGCCGCGACGATCGTTACGAGGCCCAGGACCCGGCCGATCGGGATGGATAGCGGCATGCGCCTCTCCTCCTCGCGTGGGACGATCCGAATGGTATGACCAAAGCGGCGGCGGAGGCAAGCCCTCTGGCGGCCGTGGGAGGCCGGGCTCGCTACCGCGCCGCCTCGAACACGACGTGGCCGCCCACGATCGTGATCTCGGGGTCGAGGGTGGCGATCTGGTCCTCCGGCACGCCCAGGAAATCGCCGCCGAGCACGACGAGGTCGGCGTACTTCCCCTTCTCGATCGAGCCCAGCATCTTCTCCTCGGTGATGAAGCGCGCGGCCTCGATGGTGACCAGGCGCAGGGCCTGCCTTCGGTCGATGGCCTGGTCCTTGCCCCAGACGCGGGGCGCGCGGTCGGAGGCGCCCTCTCGCCGCGCCCGCTCGCTGCGCGTCGCGAACCGCGCCACCCGCGTCACGTACCGCTCGACGCGCCAGAGCGGCGGGTCGTCGGCCTTGCCGCCCTCGAAGTGCACGTTGAGGCCGGCGGCCAGCAGGTCCTTCACGGGCTGGATCGTGTGCAGCCGATCGCCGTACTGGGCCACCAGCATCTCCTTGCCCCGCACCACCCGCGGAGCCCACAGCTCGTTCTTGAGCCCGAAGGCCATGGAGTCCCCGGCTCGGCGCGCCGCTGCGATGGACGGTGCGTCCCAGATGAGGTTGTGGTCGAGCGCGTTGCGGCCCCGCATCGCCTTGACCTTGATGTCCGGCTGCCGCTCGGCCGCAGCCAGGGTGTCCATCACGATCACCGCCGCCTGGCTGCCCATGTTGTGGTTGCCGCCGATGTTCCAGCCGTGCTGGCGCAAGAGGAAGAGGGTGCCCGCTTCGGTCTGCATCCGCTCCGCGGGGCTCAGGTCCGTCCAGTGGCGGCCGGTGAACGTGGAGCCCGTCCACTTGTTGACGCCGTGTGGCCCGCCCCCCACGTCGGGGTCCTCCCGGAGCTTCGCCTCGTTGGTGAGGATGCCGCCCTCGTCACTCGCCCCGTCCACGGGACCCACGGCGGCGGCGGCGATGCGCACCATGCCGTCGCCGAGCGCGAAGTTCACGAGGTTGGGCGTCCGGCGGATGAACTGGTCGGCCAGCGGGTTCTGGCGCGCGAAATCGATGTCGGGACGGACGCGGATCTTCAATCGGCCCTGGTGATGGAGCTGGCCGAGGAGGGTGACGGTGTATCCGCTCGCGTGGCCGGTCACGGTGGTCACGCCCACGCGCAGGAAGTCCGCGTTCATCTTCTCCTGGTCGTCGAGGATGGCGTCCGTCAGCTCCGGCCAGTCCCGCAGGTTCCAGCCCGCCATCCCGCTGGCTGCGCCGAAGGTCTGGCCGGTGGGAGTGCCGCTCGTGTCCTTGACCACCCCGATGTGATCGCGCCGGAGCCCGGCCGCGAACGACCTCTCCAGCATCGCGCCGTTGAGCACGCTCTCGGAGCTGGACAGCGACAGCATGAGCGGGTTGTTGGGAGCCAGCGCGTCGAGGTCCCGGCGCGTCAGGGTGGCAAGGTCCCGCGCCCACTCGTCGGCCATCCGGACGTACACGGGCGAGCCGGGGGCCGCGCTCGCGACCAGCGCGCGCACCTGATCGAGCATGGCGGCCACGCTGTCCCCGCGCACCTTCGGGCCGACCTTGCCGTTGACCATCGTGTCCTTGTAGAGGTCGCCGCCCACGAAGGCATTGTCGGCATCGCTGTCGATGAACCCGGGGACGACGCTGCGGCCGCCGAGGTCGATGGCGCGAGTCGAGGGCCCGGCAAGGCGCTTGATCTCCGCGGTGGAGCCCACGGCCAGGATGCGGCCGTCGCGCACGGCGACCGCTTCCGCGACCGTGAACGCGTCGTCGACGGTGACGACCTTGCCGTTGTAGAGGACCAGGTTCGGGTAGGCGAGCAGCGCCTCGGGCACGGCCGCGGTCTGCGCGGCCAGGGGGACCACGATGGGCAGAAAGGCGACGAGCGAGCATGCGAGGTCACGGCGGCAGGAGAGGGACATGGGCAGCCTCCCGGATCAGATCCCGAGCAAGGGCCAGTAGACGGCGACGAGGAAGATCAGCACGAGGAACTCGACGACGGTGAGGATCGCTCCGATCTTCAGGAGGTCGCGGGTGTCGAAGTACCCGTACGAGTAGCCGACGAGCAGCACACCGCTCTGGTAGACGAAGATCTTGCCCCCGGCGGCGAAGGTCCAGATCCGCCCCGCGGTGAGCAGGTCCAGGCCGTGCTCCCTGGCCAGGGCCAGGACGACGGGAAGCGAGGTGCCGAGCATCGCCGTCTCGCTGGCCAGGAAGAAGTGATAGACGAACGCGGTCCAGTACAGCACCACCGCCGAGAGGACGGGGCCCTTCAGCAGCGGCGCGACCCAGCCGAAGAGCGCGCGGGTGAGGACTTCCAGGCCCTTCGTCTCCGAGAGGATGCGGCTCATGCTCAGGGCGGCCGCCGTGAACACGATCGCCCCGTACTTGAGGTGGCGGAGGTCGCGCGGCCGGAGGACTCCCACTCCAGGGAGCAGGGCCAGCACGGCTACGCCGATGCCGATCCAGGCGGGGTCGGCGTGATGGATGAAGTCCGTCAGCCACAGAGCCATCGCGAGCGCCATGTAGACGGCGCACTTCTTCTCCGCCGTCGTCCACGGGCGCACCGGCCCCAGCCGCTCCGCCCAGGCCGCCGTGTCCATGGCCGCCTTCTCGGGCGGGAAGAGCCACAGGACCACGCGCCAGCACACGAGGATGGTGATCACGTCGCAAGGCAGGTAGGCGAGGAACCAATGGCTGTAGAGGACGGGCGCCTTGCCGACCTCGGTGATGATCCCGCGCGCGAGGATCGAGGTGGCGCCCGCGATCACCATCTTGTCGAAGATGCCGGCGGTGTAGGTGATGATGAGGAGCAGCCCGCGGCCCACGTTGCTGCGCGGTCCCACGCCGAAGGCCTCGATGACGCCGAAGGCGATGGAGGCCAGTATGGCCACGCGCGCGATCCCGGAAGGGACGAGGAAGGTGAGCGCGAAGTCGGTCAGGATGAACCCGAGCAGGAGGCGGGGGTAGGTCGTTCCCGCGGCGGCGATGGCCGCGCGCGCGAGCCGCATCGCGAGGCCGGTCTTCGATGCCATGGCTCCGATGGCCATGGCCGCGAGCAGGAACCAGGTGGTCTCCGACCGGAACCCGGACAGCACGGCCCGCGGCCCCGCCACCCCCAGGACCAGGAACAGCGCGAGCCCGATGCAGCCGGCCAGCGCATGGCTCACCGCCTCCGTGATCCACAGGACGATCATGAAGGCGGCGATGGCCACCGCGTGGCGGGCGACGGGAAGGTCGTGCGTCGGCGCGAACCACAGCCCGGCCAGGGCGACGGTGGCCGCGATCAGGCCGGCCGCGCGCCAGGCGCGCGCCCGCGCGTCGGGCGGGGAGGCCTTCGGCGTCGGTGCGACGGCGGGGGCGGCGTCCAGCCCGAGACGGTCCGCGGGGCCGGGACCGGTGGCGGCGGGCACGGCGGCCTGGGCGGGAGCGTTCAGCGGATCTCGTCGCCGAGGATCTCGGCGAAGACCTGCCCGTACTTCGCCTTCATCTTCGCGCGCAGCTCGGGGGAGGTCTCCGCCACCGGCGAGAACTCGCCGCGCCGCTCGTAGGGGATGCACGCGTCCACCATGACGCGCGAGTTGTAGAGCTTGGCGTCGAAGATCATGGGATCGATCTTGCTGCTCCAGCACCGCCGCGTGATCTCGAGGTCTTCCTTGGGATCGCACCGCGTGCCCATCGCCCATACCACCTCGTCCAGGTTCGACGGATCGATGTCCTCGTCCACCACGATCGTCCAGCGGTTGCCGTAGGCGACGGGCACCATCTGGGTGGCGAGCATGCCCGCCTGGCGGACGTGGCCGTGATAGCGCTGCTTGATGCTCACCACGTTGAAGGTGCGGCCCGATCCCGCCTCGTGCACCCACACGCCCTGGATCTCGGGCACGGAGGCCTTCTCGAGCCCCTCCCAGAGGGCGGCCGAGCGGATGAACGCGCGCTCGTAGAGATGCGCGTGCGGCGGCTTCATCGACGCCGCGCAGGTCAGGATCGGCTGGTGGCGGTGGAGGATGCGCTTGACGCGGAACACGGGCTCCTCGACCTTCCCCCCCGCGTAGTAGCCCGGCCACTCGCCGAAGGGGCCTTCGAGCCGCTTCTCGTCGTGCCGGAACTCGCCCTCCAGCACGATCTCCGAGTTGGCGGGTATGGGCAGGCCCGCTTCCCCGCGCAGCACCGCCATCGGCTCCTCACGCAGGCCGCCGACCCAGTCCAGCTCGCTCAGCCCGGGCGGGACCTGGTAGCGCGCGGCCAGGAACAACAGGGGGTCGAGTCCGACGACCGCCACCGCGGGGCAGGGCTGGCCGCGCTCGAAATACTTGTCGCGGTGCAGGCGGCCGTGCTTGCCGGGCGAGATGTAGCAGGCGGCGGTGTTGCGATCGAAGACCTGTACGCGGTAGGTGCCGGCATTGATCCATCCCGTATCGGGGTCGCGCGTGATGACGGCGCAGGCGGTGCCGATGTAGCGGCCGCCGTCCAGCTCGTGGTGGATGGGCACCGGGAACCCGAGGAGGTCGACGGCGTCGCCCTCCATCACGTTCTCGAGGAGCGGGCTGGAGCCGACCTCGACCGGCGGCACGTACTGCACGTCCTTCATGCGCGCACGGTAGCGCGTGAGGATGTCCATGGTCCCGGAGGCGCTGGCCACGTCGAGGCCGCCCACGGTGAGGGCGAAGCGCCGCGGCGAGGCCATCATCCCGTACAGGCAACGGTAGCCGGGGGGATACCCGGGCACGTCGTCGAAGACGAGGGCGGGCGCGCGCCGCCCGGAGCGGCGATAGCACATGTCGACCATCGCGCCCATCTCGCGGTCCCAGTGCACGCCCCCGACGCGCTTGAGCTCGCCCAGGGCTTCCGCTGCCTGCAGCCATCCGCGCAGGTCGCGATAGGCGACGGGCGACGTGCGCGGCTCCACGGCCAGTGTGGTCATATCTCTTCGACTCCTCCCGCGGGGCGCCGGCCGCCGATCAATGGTATGACATTTGTGCGGTCAATGGTAGGACAATTGCAGGAGGCCTCGGCCTCCCCGCGGGCGGACGAACTCACTCCCCCGCCCGCGCGCCGACGTTAGCGGCGCCGGGCGCGCCCTGTCAAGGTTCGGCCCCCGCGCCGTCCCTTGAAGGCTGGCGATTCGCGCCGTACACTCCCGTTCGGCGCCATGCGGTATGCGGGAGTCGTGCGCGTGCTGGGCTGGGCGACGGTCTCCGTGCTCGTCGCCGGGGCGGGCCCCGCCGAAGACCTCGGTGCGATCCAGGGGCGCGGCGCCCTCCGCGTCCTGGCCGGGGAGGGCGAGCAGCCGGAGATGTTCGCGCTCCGGCCGGGGGACCGGCCCGGCTTCGAGCGCGAGCTGATCGACGGCTTCGCCGCGCTCCACCGCGTGAAGGTGACGGTGGTCCCCGTCCGCAAGCGCGAGGACCGCATCCCCGCCCTGTTGCGCGGGGACGGCGACGTGCTGATCGGCCTCGTGGACACCGAGTCCCGCCGCAAGCTGGTCGAATTCACGCGCGAGGTGCTGCCCGCGCAGCACGTGGTGGTCACGCGGCGGCCGCATCGCCCGGTGGCGACCCTCGACGAGCTGAAGGCGGAGCGCCTGGGCGTGATCGAGGGCGCGAGCTGGGTGGAGGCGGTCAAGGAAGCGGGAGTCCCCGCCTCCCACCTGGAGCCCTTCGCGGACCTGGCCGCGGCCGTCGAGGCGCTGCGCGCCGGCAAGGCCTCGGCCACCCTGATGGCGGTCTCGAATTTCGTGCTGGTGGCCCGGCGCGACCCCGCGCTCCAGGCGGGGATGTTCTTCGGCGCGCCCGGCCACACCGCCTGGGCTGTGCGCAAGGAGGACGCGCAATTGCATCGCGCCCTCGACGACTACCTGGAGAACCAGCGCAAGACGCCGTCCTGGAGTCGCCTGGTCGTCCAGTACTTCGGCGAGAAGGCGCTGGACGTCCTCGGCCGCGCGAAACAGGAAGAGAGCGCGGCCGCGCGATGAACCGCACGCCCGGAGCCTCCGCCTCCTAGAAGATCCACCTCAGGCCGAGCTGCGTGCGGCGGGCCGGCGTGCGCGTCGTGGTGATGCGGCCGGCGTTCGGGTTCGGCTGCTCGTTGATGAACACGTTCATGTCCGGCGTGCCGAAGTTGGCGCGATTGAGGAGATTGAACGTCTCCACGCGCAGCTGGACGCGCCCCTTGCCCACGCCGACGTTCTTGAAGACGGACAGGTCGACCGTGGCCAGGTTGGGCGAGATCACGGTGTTGCGCCCGAGGTTGCCGAAGAAGCCGATGCGCGCGGGCGTGAACGGGGAGGCGTCGTACCAGCGGTCGGGATTTCCCGTCACCGGGTTGTTGTTCCCGCCCGGAACGAGGTCCGGCCGCAGGTTCTCGTCGTCGCCGATGCGTGCCGTCTGCGCGTCGCTGATCTCCTCGACGGAAAGCGGGTAGCCGTCCATGTACGTGACCACTCCGTTCACCTGCCACCCCTTGAGCAGCAGGGCCGCCGCGCCCTTGAGGTCCCGGCCCCACGGCAGCTCGTAGGCCATGTTGGCCGTGAACACCTTGCGGCAGTCGTAGGCGGAGAGGCCGCGCTTGAGCCCCAGGTCCCAGGCGTAGATCCCGCGGAAGTCCTGCGGGAACACCTCGCCCCCGCTGGTCACGCCGGAGCCGTCGTCGATGGCCTTGGAGTAGGTGAAGGCGGCGCCGAACTGGAGGCCGGCGCGCGGCCGCCGCTGGAGGGCCAGGGAGCCGCCGTTGTAGAAGATCCGGCCGTTGCTGTACTGGAGGCGCACCTCGCCGAAGTTCGGGTTGATGGGCGTGCTCCCCGCGGGGAAGAACTTGTCGAGCGAGCTCGCGGGCTGCGCCGGCCAGCCCTCCCACTTGTTGATATTGGGCAGCGACTGCTGCCAGAGGTTGTGGCCGCGCGAGCCCGTGTAGTCGGCCTGCAGCACCCAGTCCCTCCCGAACTGCTGCTGGAAGGTCAGGCTGAACCGGTACATGTACGTCTGGTCCAGGTCGTACTGGAACGTGCGGATGTTCGGACGGCCCTGGGCCAGGGCGAGCTGCGTGGTGAACGCGTTCGGGAAGTTGATCTCCTGGTTGAGGCGGTTCGCGTCGCGCTGGTCGATGCGGCCCACGAGCGTGAAGGGCGGCAGCTCCTGGAGGGAGGTGCGGATGTTGAACAGCGTCGGGTGCTCGTAGAAGATCCCGAAGCCGCCGCGCAGCGACGTCTTGCCCGCCCCCGGCGCCCATACGAAGCCCAGGCGCGGGCTGAAGGACTTCCCGGTCGGGTTCTTGTAGAGGGTCCCGACCGTCACCGCCTTGTCCAGGAAGTTGACGAGGTTCGAGACCTGGTCCTTTTTCTCCTTGATGGTACTGGCGTATTCGTAGCGCAGGCCGATGTTGAAGGTCAGGTCGCGCGCGGCGCGCCAGTTGTCCTGGAGGTATCCGGCGAAGTAGTGCTGGCTGAGGTCACGGTTGGCGACGTCGCCTCCCGGCAGCATGATCTCGAAACGGCGCGGGATGCCCCGCAGGAAGTTCTCCATGTTGGAGAAGTCCCACACCCCCTGGCACCCGCGACTGCAGTTCCCGACGTTGTAGCGATAGAAGCTCCACTCCCCGCCCAGACGCCAGGAGTGGCTGCCGCTCGAGAGTGAATAGCCCTCCTTCAGGGTGTAGGACCGCTGCCGGTAGGCGGAGAAGTCCTGGCGGAATCCGATCGAGTCCACTCCCGGGACGTTGATCTGGCCCATCAGCGCACGGTCGGGGCGGAAGACCAGGCCCTGCCCGGCGAAGTCGACCGACGTGTTGGGAACGTCGCCTTCGGGCTTGGTGTCGCTGAGGCCGAAGTGGATCTCGTTCACGGACGTGCTGGAGAGGAGGCTCGTCCATTTCGTGGAAACGACGTGCTTCAGGCTCCGCGAGCCGGTGGCGCCCGCGAAGTCGACCAGGAGGCCGGTGGGCGTCTGCTCTCCCTTGTCGAAGTTGTAGGTCGCGGACAGCGTGTTCGACGCGTTCAGCGAATAGTCCAGCTTCCCCACCGCGAAGTTCGAATCGGTGTGGAGGTTCCGCGTGGCGGCGATGAGGGTGGCGTCGCCGTTGACGGCCACGATCTCGTTGCCCTGGCCGGGCGCGGGGAGCAGGCCGAGGATCCTGGCCGCGGTGGGATTGACGGCCACCGTGCGGCCGCTGGCCAGGCGTCCCTGGCGCGCGGCCGCGCTGGGGACGTTGGCGGTGGCGGTGCGGCCCAGGTCCTCGCGGAGGCCCTCGTAGCTGGCGAAGAAGAAGAGCTTGTTCGAGATGAGAGGCCCGCCCAGGGAGCCCCCGAACTGGTGGTGCTTGAAGTCGGGCTTGGGGATGCCGAACTTCTTGTCGAAGTAGTTCGGCGCGTTGAGGCCCTCGCCGCGATAGAACTCGAACAGCGATCCGTGGACGGAGTTGGTGCCGGACTTGGTGATCGCGCTCACGATCGCACCCGCGGCGCTCCGGTACTCCGCGGAATAGTTGTTCGTGATGATCTGGATCTCCTTGATCGTCTCCGCGCCGATGTAGGCGCCGGACGCGCCTTGCGCGTTGCCGGACAGGTCGGAGTTGGACACGCCGTCGATCAGGTACAGGTTCTGGGTCCCGCGCGCACCCGCCACCGCCAGCTTGTCGCCCATGCCCGCGAAGAACGCGCTGCCCGCCGGGCTCTTGATCACGCCGGGCTGGAGGAACAGGAGCTGCGTCAGGTCGCGGTTCACCACCGGGAGGTCCTGGACCTTCCTCTCGTCGATGAGCTGCGACACGGTCGCGGACGCCGTCTCCACGAGCGGGGCGTCGCCGACGACCACCACCTCCTCCTTCACCGAGGCCACGCGCAGCGTGATCTCGACGACAGCGGTGCGGCCGACCACGAGGGCGATCCCCCGTCGCGCGGCGGTGCCGAAACCGGTCAGGCTCGCCTCCACGTCGTAGTTGCCCACGGGCAGGTTGAGGGCCTCGAACCGGCCCTGGTCGTTGGTAGCGAGGGCGCGGCTGAGACCGGTGTCCACGTTGCGGACGGCGACCTGGGCCCCGCGCACGGTTTCGCCCGCTTCGTCCCGCACGACGCCCTCGATGTTGCCGGTGGTGAGCTGGGCGAAGGCGGGGCCGCTGCCGACCAGGGCCGCGAACAGGGCGGCGCCGGCCATGCGCAGGGCGTGCCGCGGCGCCGTCCGGGCCTGCGAAAGGTCTCTGCTCGATCGCATCCACCACCTCCACGTTCGGGCCGCCACCGGCCTGTCGCCGTGAATCATTGGACTGACCTTTGAGCGGACTATCCGCCTCGGCGGCCATGTTGTCAAGGAATTCGCGGGCGGCGGAGGAGGCCCGGCGCGGCGGAGGCGAGGCCGCTACTTGAGGAGGTAGCCGAACTTCTCGCGCGCCTTCCGCTGCGCCTCGGGGGACATCTGGTTCACGCGCGGGAACTTGTCACGCCAGTGGAAGGGGCGGCAGGCGTCGATGATGGCCCGGGAGTTGGTGAAGTTGCCGCGCGCCCTCTCCTCCGGATCCAGCCGGGGATCGAGGGGCGTGCTCCAGGCGCCCCGGATGAAGTCGATCGACGTGGCGGGGTCGGAGCGCGTGATCATGGCCCACATCAGCTCTTCGAGATTGGACACGTCGATGTCGTCGTCCACCACGATCACATACTTCCCCGCATAGGCGCCCACGTGGCACTGACTGGCCACGTGGCCCGCCTGCTTGGAGTGCCCGGCGTAGCGCTGCTTGATGGCCACGCCCAGCAGCATGCGCGCCGTGCCCACCTCGTGCGCCCAGGCCGCCTTGACGTCGGGCACTCCCGCCTTCTCGATGTTCTGCCGCAAGAGGGCGGAGCGCGTCACCGCGCGATAGCGCGCCAGCTCGTCCGGGGGGCGGAGAGGCGGACATCCCAGCAGGATGGGGTTGTTGCGATGGTAGATGGCCTTGATGTCGAGGACGGGCTCCTCGCGCACGTCGCTCGCGTAGTACCCGGTCCACTCCCCGAAGGGCCCCTCCTTGCGCCGGTTGCCCGGGTAGACGAAGCCCTCCAGGGCGATCTCCGCGTTGGCGGGGATGGGCAGGCCCGTGACCTTGCCGCGCACGACCTTCACCGGCTTGCCTCGCAGGCCGCCCACGATGTCGTACTCGCAGATCCCGTACGGCGTCTCGCTGCAGGCCATGAGGAAGGTCAGGGGATCGCCGCCGAGGACGATGACCGTCGGCATGGGCTCGCCGCGTTGCTCGTACTTGTCGCGGTGGATGCGGCCGTGCTTGCCCGGGGAGATGTAGAAGCCGACGGCCTTGGGGTCGTGGATCATCACCCGGTAGGTGCCCAGGTTGATCCAGTGCTCCTCGGGGTCCTCGGTGACGTTGAAGCTGCCCGTCCCGATGTAGCGCCCGCCGTCGAACTCGTGCCATTTCGGGGTCGGGAAGCGCGTGACGTCCACGGCGTCGCCCGTCATCGCGTTCTCGAAGATCGGCCCGTCGGGGACGACCTCGAAAGGCATCGTCTTCAGGTCACGGAGGTAGTTGTCCAGGAAGGCCTGGCTCAGCTCCAGCTTGTCGTAGCCGAGCGGAAAGCCCAGGGTGACGTTCTTGCGGCGTCCGCCGAAGAAGTTGACCAGCACGCGGAATCCCTTGGGATATCCGGGGACCTCGTCGAACACCAGGCAGGGCGCGGCGTCGGAGTGCATGACGAGGTCGGCGGCCATGCCGATCTCCTCCTGCCAGTTGGCGCCGTTGACCGTGCGAACCTCGCCTAGCTTCTCCGCCCCCGCCAGCCACTGCCGGAGATCCTCGTACTCGAAGTGGAAGCGCCGCGGGGCCGGGGCCGCCTCCTCCCCGCTCACCGCCACCGCGCCCATCGGCGTGCTCATGGCGTCCTGGCTCATGCCGTCGTCCTCCGCTTTGGTCTTACCATTGATTGGCCCACGATACTCCGCGCGCGGCGGGCCCGTCAACCCCGCGGCCGGCGGGAGCGGCCGTTAGGGGCGCCGCTCGCGTTTCTCCCGTTCCTCGTAGTACTGCCACCGCTTGGCGATGCTGAAGGGCCCGAAGGATTGCTCCCGGCAGCGCGCGGCTTCTTCCGCCGTCATCGGCTCCACGCGGCCGGTGGCCTCGGCCAGGAGCTGCTTCTCCGCGTTCTCCTCGAGCTGGAGGGCGGCCACGAAGGCCTCCTCGACGGTGGCGCCGACGATCACCGACCCGTGCATCTTCAGGAGCGCGGCCCGGTGCGGGCCGAGGGTGCGGGCCAACCCGTCCCCGAGCGCGCGCGTGTTCACGTGGCCCACGCTCGGGAAGACGGGCACCCCGTCCGCGAAGATCGCGCCGTGGACGCTGACGGGCAGGATCGGCCGGCCGGTGATGGAGAAGACGACGGAGTGGAGGGGATGGCTGTGCACCACCGCCCGCACGTCCGGCCGCGCGCGGTAGATGCCGGTGTGGATCTCCGTCTCCAGCGGCGGCCGGCCGCCCTCGATCCGGGCCGAGTCGATCCCTACCGTGACGATGTCGTCGGCGGTCACGATCTCCCGGCTGACGTCCGCGGGCCCGATGAGGACGCGGTCGGTGCCGGGGATGCGGGCGCTGACGTGGCCGGACGAGCCGATGATCCCTTCGCGCGCGAGCATGCGCGTGGCGCGCGCCACCTTGTCCTTGAGGGCGGCGACGTCCGGCGCGGGCACGGACGTCGGCGCGCCTGGCTGTCCGGCCCCCGCGGCCACCGCGCACACGACGAGCGTCGCTCGCACCCGTCCGGAGAATGGACCCATGCGATCCTCCTGCTGAGGCGGATTGTACGCGGGCACCACTGGCGGCCAGAGGCTCGGGCCCGCTCAGTCCTTCAGGCACTTCGTGCCCGCGCCGACGTACCCGAGCGCCTTCAGGTTCTCGCACTGCTCGCGGGTCAGGTGCGAGGGGACCTCCGTTCCCGACGTGGCCGCGCGCGCCGCGGAGGCGATCCAGTGGTGGAGGGCTTGCCGCGACCACGCAGCGCGCAGCGGGTCCGACGCCACGAGGTTCGTCTTCTCACCCGGATCGCGCGCGATGTCGTACAGCTCCTCGTCCCCCGTGCGCGTGTCGTAGACGAACTTGTAGCCGTCATCGCGGCGGGCATAGCGCGGCCGGTCCCAGACCGTACGTGACAGGACCGCCGCCTCGCCCTCCCCCTCCGCCTCCGCGCCTGTGAGCGCGGGCAGCAGGCTGCGCCCCTCGAACTTCTGGTCGGAGCCGCCGCGCCCCATCACCCCGAAGAGGTCGGCGATCGTGGGCGCGACGTCGAGGAGGTCGGCGAGAGTGCGCAGCCGCGTGCCCGCCGCCGGCCCCTTGCCCGCGGGGAACCGGACGATGAGCGGCACGTGCATGCTCTCGTCGTAGAGCTGCACGTTGTGCCCGATCCAGCCGTGCTCGAAGAGCGCCTCGCCGTGGTCGGCGCTGACGATGACGACCGTGCGCTCGAGGAGCCCCGCCTTCTCCAGCGCCGCCCGGACCTGGCCCACCACTTCGTCCGCGAAGGCGAGGTTGCCGTCGTAAAGACGAACGAGGTGGTCCTTCTCCGCCGGACTGAGGGGCCGGCGCCCCTGGTTGACGTCCGTGATCCAGGTGCCGGGCCCGCAGGCC
>Ga0070707_100000386_pt1 | contig 43323 bp, 40 predicted proteins | sample KBSK5502metaG_FD_65468 | JGI IMG/M metagenome (GOLD analysis project Ga0070707, IMG submission 65468) | Corn, switchgrass and miscanthus rhizosphere microbial communities from Kellogg Biological Station, Michigan, USA - KBS K5-50-2 metaG | ecosystem: Host-associated > Plants > Roots >... | reverse complement strand
ACCGCGGCGGCCACATCCGCACGCCGGATGCATACGTCGCGCTCGCCCGCACCCGCTTCACCGACGTCCGCGCTACCGTGCTTCACGACATGCTGGCGATTCCGTACACGCACTTCGTGATGCAATGCATCCGCGCAGCGGATTAGCAACGGGTCGGTCCTCGCTCTGGAGGTGTTGCCCGCACTCCGACCTCCCCTCCATCAGTCCGTTCTGAGGTGACGGGAGCGACACGCCGGCGGTAGACCTCGTAGTTGCCGACGACGCCGAGGGCGCAGAAGTGGGCCGCGAGAAGCCGGTCCAGTCGCGCCTCGAAGACAAGCCAATGGGCAGACTCCTGCCGGAAGAGTGGCCATTGGATGACCGCGAACTCCGCCCCGGCGCTCAGCCAACGTTCCATCTGATCGGCACCCCATAGACCGGATTTCGCCACCGCCGAGCCGTCGCGATCGTCGACGACCATTGTGAAGGGCGTCAGGACCTGACGGAGATACGGCATGCGGCCCGCAAGATACAACGGTGCCGACACGCCCATGAGGAACACTTCGGAGCGCGGCGCGATCATCTCGCGCAGACTGACGGCCTCGATGTTCAACCGTGCGAGCGGGTCGTCGACGAACAATCGGGGAGCCGGCACCGGCAGCAACGGATTTCGAACGAACGCGATCATGATCACGAGCGTGCCGGCGAATCCGACCACAGCGACAGCCCGTGCCACGCGGTTCCTTTCGATCATGAGGGCGGCCTGGCTGAAACCAGCCGCCAGCAAGACGGCGACGAGCGGGGCAAGCTCGGGCAGGAAGCCGATGACCCAGATGATGTTTGAGCGGAAGATCACGAAGAGTAGCGCGACCATATAGACGAAGAGCCCGGACACGAGCCGAAGGTTACCACCCACCGCGTTGGGGACGGGCGCACGGCGCCACAGTGCCCACCCGTGGAGGGCCGCAAGGACGCACCCTGCGAAGACCCAGGCCTCGTACCTGCGGCCGATCCGCGCAATGAACCACAACTGCTCGCTGAATGATGGCGTGAAGACCGCGTCGAAGATGAGGGATGTGAAAAAGAATTGCGAGTGATAGCCGAATGCGGCGGCGAGTCTGTCGAAAATCGGTACGGCGGATAAAATCTTCAGATGGCGGTGATCGGCGAGGAAGAAGATCGAGGGAACGAACACCGTGGCCACCACGACGAGCAGGCGCTCCTTCCACGTCCGCGCTCGTGCCAAAGCGACGGCTGCAAAAAATACGACGGCGGGGACGATCGTGGTCCGGGTCAGGAAGATCAGGGAGGTAGCGGCGGCGCCGATGACGTTGCGGGTCGGCGATGTCGAGCCGAGGAACAGCCGCAGCACACCGACGAGCACGAGCGCGCTCAGGGAATGATAGCTCGCGACCGAAAAGATACCGATGACGTCGCCATGGGCGGCGAGCACGAGCCCCGCCAGCACCCCGCACGTGCGGCCTCTCAGCTCCGTCGCGACGTTGATCGTGAGCCAAAGGACGAGGACACCGACGCCGAGGGACACCAGCCGCCCTGCCCAGACGCTCGGCCCCGAGACCAGCTGCGAGGCGCCGAGCACGTAATAGGGCAGCGGCATTCGGCCGTTGGGGATGTCGTCCTCGTAAAGCGAGATCTGGCCGGTCAGCGCCATTGAGCCGAGGGCCAGATAACCGGCCTCGTCCTCGACAAGGACCAGCACCCTCGAGTAGTAGAGCCCCTGCGCGAGGAAGATGGCGGTGAGGAGACCGAACACCGCGCGGCGAACCGCCGGCCGTGACAGATACCGCTCGGCCGTCTCCATGCTCACGCCGCGATCATACACCCTCGAAGATCCGGCTAACGTGGATCCCGAAGATCCCGAGGCATCCCAGGATTCCCGCACGGCGCGCGACGTAGAGAGCGACTTGCACATGGTCGGTGCGTAGCGTAAATTATGCTGCGGCGAAGCACTGGCCGTGCCACGTTGGGCGGGAGACCACAATGCCGCACAGGCTGAACTTCCCGCGCACCGAGGTGGGCCAAGAGTGCAAGCGTGTGCGGGCCCCGAGGGAGAAGGCTCGGACCCTGCCCGGCTGACCCAGAAGGATCCAACCCAAGCCCGCGAAGAGCATTGCGGGAAGGACGGCCAGATTGTATTTTCAACGCCGATGAAGGTGTGCGTGACTTGCGGCCACGGGTTCGACTCCCGCACGTGGACGTGTCCGTGCTGCGGCTGGACGCCCGCGACTCACGACACGTGGCCCGTGTTCGCGCCCGACGTCGCCGACGGCGACGACGGCATCAGTCGCGAGTCGTTTGCCGCGCTGGCCCAACTTGAGGCCGACCATTTCTGGTTTCGCGCGCGCAACCGATTGCTGATTTGGGCGATCAGGACCTACTTCCCTCGCGCCGGCAGCTTTCTCGAGGTGGGGTGTGGAACGGGCTTCGTCCTCACGGGTATCGGCGAAGCCTTTCCCGACCTGGCGCTGGCCGGCAGCGAGGTCAGGAATGCGGGCTTATCCTTCGCGCGCTCACGCCTTCCAGGTGTCCAGCTCTTTCAGATGGACGCGCGTTGCCTCCCATTCGCCGAGGAATTCGATGTCATTGGTGCGTTCGATGTGTTGGAACACATCGACGATGACAAGGCCGCGCTCGGGCAATTGTTTCGGGCAACCCGGCCCGGGGGTGGAATCGTGCTGACGGTCCCTCAGCACCAGTTCCTCTGGAGCGTCGTCGATGAGCGATCGTTACACCGGCGGCGATATCGGCGGTTGGACTTGCTCAGGAAGGTCGAAGGCGCCGGGTTCCATATTCTGAAAACCACATCCTTTGTCTCCGGTCTCCTGCCGCTCGTGTGGCTCTCTCGCTTCGTACAGAACCGGTGCGGCTTCGGTGCCTGCGGGGAATTCCGGATGAGCCGGTGGACGAATACGATATTCGAGCGGGTCCTGGATCTCGAGCGAGTGCTCATCGCTGCCGGGGCTTCGTTGCCTGTCGGCGCGTCATTGCTCGTGGTAGCCACGCGCGAAGATTCGTGATGAAGCTCTCCATCGTCACGACCCTGTACAATTCCAGTTCCTACGTCGAGGAGTTCCATCGACGGGCCTCGGCCGAGGCGGCGAATGTGAGTGATGACTACGAGATCGTGATGGTCGACGACGGTTCGCCGGACGACTCCTTGGACGTCGCCATCAAGATCGCTACTCGGGATCCCCGTGTCAGAGTTGTCGAGCTGTCGAGGAATTTTGGCCACCATCGGGCCATGATGGCCGGTTTACGGCTTGCCAGGGGCGCCCTGGTGTTCCTGATCGACGTCGATCTCGAAGAGGAGCCGGAATGGCTGTCTCGCTTCTGGAAGACGATGACCGACGGTGGCTACGATGTCGTGTTCGGATATCAGGCCCAACGCAAGGGGAAGTTGTTCGAGCAGGTCGGCGGCGCGGTTCACTGGTGGCTGATTCGGAAGCTGTCGTACTATCCGATCCCCGAGAACCTCGTCACCGCGCGCCTGATGACGCGACAATACGTTCGCTCGTTGATTCGCTACCGGGAGCAAAAGACAGCCATCGGTGGGTTGTGGGCGCTGACGGGCTACCGACAAACCGGCCTGCCCGTGATCAAGGGCTTCCGAGGCGCGACGTCGTACTCGGTCATCCGGCGCGTCGCGGTGGGGTTCGATGGCATCACGTCGTTCAGCGAGAAACCGTTGATCCTGGTCTTCTTGCTCGGCGGCGCGATCTTTGCCCTCTCCTCGGTTGGAGCGATGTACCTGATCGCCCGGCGCCTGACGGGCACGCTGCTGTCCGGCTGGGCGTCGCTTCTCGTCTCCGTGTGGATGCTCGGTGGACTCTCCATCGCGTCGATTGGTGTTCTCGGACTTTACATCGCGAGAATCTTCATCGAGACGAAACGTCGTCCGTATTCGATCATCCGCAAAGTGCACGAGTATCGCGAGTGAGCCACGGACTCATGAGCAAGCTGAACCAGCTCCTCAGCGAGCTCTTCGACGAGGAGGCTCACGCGCTCGGTGACGACACACCATTTGCCGAGTGCTCGACTTGGGATTCACTCAAACACGTGGAACTCGTTGTCGGCATTGAAGCGCGGTTTGCCATTGATCTGAGCGCCGCTGAGATTGGGCGCCTGACGTGCAAACGGGCCGCGCGCGAGGTGCTGACGGCGAGGGGGTCGCAATGACCAGCGCGCGGTCACGCGTCGTGCTGATCACCGGTACATCGGGCGAGATCGGACGGCATTTGGGGCGGCATTTTGTCGCTGGTGGATGGACCGTCCTCGGCATCGACAAGCATCCGCCCCCCGACGATGAGCCCACCGGCCTCGTCTTCAAACAGTGCGACTTGACCGACCCGACCGCGGCAACGGTTGCCTTCGATGACCTGGTCACGACGCACGGTGCCGTGGACGCGCTGATCAACTGCGCTGGGCGAATCGCGAACTCCCCGCTGGTTCGTCTCGGATCCAAGGGTTGGGAAGTCCACGACTTCGCCCTTTGGAGGGATGTCGTCGCCAGCGGGCTCACCACGGCCTTTCACGCGACGGCGCTCACCGTCAAGCACATGCTCGAGGCGCGGCGCAAGGGTGTTGTCGTGAACATGAGCTCGGTGTGCGCCGCCGGCAATCCGGGCCAGGTGGCGTATTCCGCCGCCAAGGCAGGCTTGAACGGGTTCACCCTGGCCCTGGCCAAGGAACTCGGCCCCCTTGGCATTCGAGTTGTCGGCCTTGCCCCGGGCTATTTCGATACCAAGTCGATGAGGGACAACGTCTCGGCGGCCAAGCTCACGAAGGTGACGAGTGCGGTGCCGCTCAGAAGGCTCGGCCGGCTCGACGAGATCGTCACCGCCGTCGACTTCATCATCGTCAACGAGTACGTGAACGGCACCGTCATCGAGCTGGACGGCGGTCTCGTCTTGTGAGCCGCCTCCGGTACTACACGAGCGCCGCGGCGATCTTCGCCGATGTGGCCCGCGAGCACGGAGACGCCATCGCGATTCGGTGGACCCGCGACGCGCACACCACCTATGCGCGACTGGACGCCGTCTCGAACCAGATCGCGAGGATTCTGCTCGACTGCGGGGTTCGTAGACGCGATACGGTCTGCCTTGCCAGCGACAAGTGCCTTGCCATCTACGGTGCGATGCTTGCGTGTCTGAAGATCGGCGCGCCGTATTTCGCGGTCGACCCCGCAAATCCGCGCGCCAGACTCGAATCGATCGTCGATCGTTGCCGTCCGGCGGTTGCCTTCGTGGGCTCATCCGTCGATCCAGCAACGTTTCGGTGTGCCACGCTCCGGGTCGGTGAAGCGGCGAACGACCTGCCGTGGCTGGCCGACGTCGACGATCGCGAAGTGGACGTGGCCTCGGCGATCGCTGGCTCCGACCCCGCCTACGTGATGTTTACCTCTGGATCGACGGGGACGCCGAAGGGCGCGACTATCTCACAGAGCAATCTGGTGAACTTCATCCACTGGACCCAGCATCAGTTCCACATTGGCCGCGACGACGTGCTGACGAACCTGAATCCCCTGTTCTTCGACAACAGCGTCTTCGATATCTATGCCAGCTTGTTTAATGGTGCGTCACTCGTGCCGTTTACCGCGGCGACGCTGAGAGATCCCCATGCGGTTATGGCACGCATCGACGAGCTTGGCTGCACGATGTATTTTTCGGTGCCGTCCCTGCTCACCTATTTTCAGCGGCTCAAGCTCATTGGCCAAGGTTCGTTCCCCTCGCTGAAGAAGATCGTCTTCGGCGGCGAGGGGTATCCGAAGCCGATGCTGAAGAAACTGTACGACGCGGTGGGCCACCGAATCCAGATTCACAACGTGTACGGACCGACAGAGTGTACCTGCATCTGCTCTTCGTATCCGATCTCAAACCTCGATTTCACGGATCTCAACGGTTATCCGCCGCTCGGCCAGCTGAGTCCCAATTATTCTTACGTCATCGTCGATGAATCGGGTCGAGCCGTGTCTCCGGGCGAGACGGGAGAGCTCTGTCTTGGCGGACCCTGCGTCGGGCTCGGCTACTATGGCGCGCCGGAGCAGACGGCCGCGGTGTTCATACAGAATCCGACGCATGACCGTTTCTTCGACCGTGTCTACAAGACGGGCGACCTCGTCAAGTATGACCCGGGAGATCAGAAGATCCACTTCGTTGGCCGCGCGGACAGCCAGATCAAGCATCAAGGGTACCGAATCGAGCTCGGTGAGATCGAGCACGCGTTGCTGACCATCGATGGCTTGGACGAGGCCGCGGCGATTCACACGTCCGCGAGCGGCACGAGCCGTATCGTGGCCGTGGTGGCGTCGACTGACGGTCTTGCCGCCGCCGCCGTCAGGGAGGCATTGGGCGACAGGCTTCCGAAGTACATGATTCCCGAGCGCATCATCGTCGTCCGCCAACTCGCCAAGAACGCCAACGGCAAGATCGACCGGCACGGCATTGCCACCGCGATCGCCCAAGGCGAACTGTGAAGCGCGACCCGGCGGGTCGGGGGGTGTTGCATGAGTGCGTGTTGTGAATCCGGCCAGCCCCATCGAGCGCAACAACGACCTGCTCGAGACGTTAGTCCCCTTGACGAACGCCGACAAGGCGCGATTCGCGTACTTCGGTGTGAACGCAAAAATCCTTCCGCCGCTGCGCATTCTGAACCCGCAGAATATCATCATCGGAGATTACACGGCCCTACGCGAGGGATGCCACCTGAACGCCTTCCGAGATCTTTCGTTCCTGCGCGACTACGTCGCGGCCGAATACCGGGACGCGTTCAAGCCCGAGGACTATCTGTACGAGGGGCGCATCACCATCGAACGCGAGTGTCAGATCGGGCGCTTTGCGTTCATGTCGTGCACCGAGCGAATTCACGTCCATCCCCACGTGGTGTTCTCGGAGCGCGTGTTCATCGGGGACAACAACCACTCCTTCTCGCATCCTGATGTACCAATCGTCCAGCAGCCGAACAAGCGCGGCAGACCGGTGGTCATCGGGACGGGGTGCTGGATCGGCGTAGGAGCGGCGATTTTATCCGGTGTGGTACTAGGACAGAATACTGTCGTTGGCGCTAACAGCGTCGTGCACGAGGGGGAGTACCCATCTCACTCCGTGATCGGCCCTCCGCCGGCCGTGGTGGTGTATCGGAGACATCATCGTGACGAGTGATCTGACCCAGTCGTACAACGCGTTCTACCGATCGCGTGATCCTCAATATGTCTACCCGGTGGAGTTTGTCGTTCGCGCCTTCCTTGGTCGCTATCCGCGCCTGGTACCTCCCCTGGTGGAGTACGACGGCCAACGGGTGCTCGACCTTGGTTGCGGCGACGGCCGAAACATGCCCCTCCTGGTCAACCTTGGGATGGAAGTCCATGGAATGGAGATCACGGAGGAGATCTGCGCCCGCAGTGTCGCCAGGCTCGCTCGCCTGGGGGTGGCGGTTCAGGTTCGGGTCGGCCGCAACCACGCCATCCCTTTCGACGACGGCTTTTTTCACCATGTGCTAGCCTGCCACTCGTGCTACTACGTGGATCCGCAGACCCGGTTCGAGGACAACATCCGAGAGATCGCGCGCGTCATGAGGCCCCACGGACGATTTGTGTTCTCCGCGCCTATCGGCACGAGCTACATCCTGCGTGGCGCACGTGACCTGGGGCAAGGGCACATGGAGATTACCGCGGATCCCTACGGCGTTCGCAACGGTTGCGTGCTGAAAAAATTCGACGCCGAGGCTGACATCGAACGATCGCTTGCTCCGCATTTCGAAGATTTGAGCATTGGCTCATGCCGCAACGATTTCTGGGGCATCGAGGAGCACGTGTGGATCGTCGTGGGCCGACGGTCCGCTAAACAGTAGTCCACCTCTCGAGGAACCGTGAAAGGCTCCAGCGTCGCGTACTACCGTTGCCCGGCCGATGGATCGCTGTTGCGCGTCGCTGACCAGACGCCGCCCGGCGATTGGATAGAGACGGGCACTCTCCTCTCCGGCGGTGGCCGCCGCTACCCGGTGATTCGAGGCGTGCCGCACGTCCTGTACCCCGAGAAACTGTCCCTGCTCGAGGAGCAGACGCAGATCGAGTACGACCGTGTCGCGGATCGGATCTACGACGTGGCAGTCGATTGGCAGTTCGCCGCCTTCCTCGAGGATGAAGACACCGTTCGGGAGGGCATGGTGGACGCGCTCGACGTGCACGCGGGGGATCGGGTGCTCGAGATTGGCTGCGGCACCGGGCGTGATTCGTACCGGCTCGCCCGACGGCTTGGAGAAGGCGGTGCGCTCTTCATGCAGGACCTCTCGGCCAATATGGTATTCGCTTGCCTGCAGGGGATGAACGCCCGGGCCGAGCAGATGCCGTTCCGAAGCCCTCTCGAATACTCCGTGTCCAACGTGACCCATCTGCCGTTCCCGGACGGCTTCTTCGACAGGGTGTTTCACTTCGGCGGGCTGAATCAGTTCGGCGACATCCCGGTGGCTATGCTCGAGCTGACGCGTGTCACGAGACCTGGCGGGCGCATCGTCGTCGGCGATGAAGGGGTGGCCCCCTGGCTGAAGGGCACGGAGTTCGAGGCCATCGTCACGACGAACAACCCGCTGTTCAAGGCCGAGGTTCCATTGCGGGCGCTACCAGTATGCGCACGCGACGTGACGGTGAAATGGATCGTCGCCAATTGCTTTTATATCATCATCTTCACAAAGGGTGGCGGGCCGCCTCCGTTGGATCTCGATCTTCCACATCAGGGATGGCGGGGCGGGTCGATGCGAACGCGGTACTACGGGCAGATCGAGGGGGTCACACCCGACGCCAAGGCGCTCGCCCGCGAGGCCGCGGTCGCCGAGGGCATCAGCGTCCACGAGTGGCTGGATAGGGTGGTGAAGGATGCTGCCGAGCGCACCCACAAGCGCCCGTCGGACCCCGTCCGTTGACGTCCTGTTCTCAGCCATGAGATGGCGCAAGCTCGGGCACGTCTACGCGCCCAACGGGTCGAAACCATGGATGCGCTCGCACGCGGCCAACCCGGTGCCCGAGCACGCGGCCGGCGACCGGTTTCGGATCTACTTTTCCACACGCGATGCCGAGAACCGGTCGTCGATCTCGTGGATTGAAATCGACCTAAATGAGCCGTCGCGGATCCTCTCCGTGGCCGATCAGCCGGTTCTGGCCCCAGGTGAGCTCGGGATGTTCGACGATTCGGGCTGCTCCATCGGCTGCCTCATGTCGTTCGGGGGCAAGCGGTTCCTCTACTACATGGGCTGGCACCTCACCGTCCGCGTGCCGTGGCAGAACGCGCTCGGGCTGGCGGTGAGCGACGCCCCCGGGCAACCGTTCCGGCGTGTCTCGCGCTTTCCGATCGTGCCCCTTGATGACGTCGACCCCTACACGATTTCCTACCCGTGGGTCTTGCGGGAACGCAACATCTTCCGAATGTGGTACGGCTCCAACACTCAGTGGGGGCCGCGTCAGGAGGACATGCGGCACGTGATCAAGTACGCCGAATCTCGCGACGGCGTATCGTGGGAGCGCAAGGGAGTCGTCGCCATCGACTTCAGTGCCCCCGGCGAGTACGCGATATGCAAGCCGTGCGTCCTAAAGAGCGGCGACATGTACGAGATGTGGTTCTGTTCGCGAGGCGACAAGTACCGCATCCGCTATGCGCAGTCGGCGGACGGCATCGCCTGGAAGCGTCAAGATACGGCTGTCGGGATAGACGTGTCGCCCTCCGGATGGGACTCCGAAATGATCGAGTATCCGTGCGCCTTCGACCATGGTGGACACCGCTATATGCTCTACGCGGGGAATGGCTACGGGCGCGAAGGGTTCGGTCTCGCCGTGCTCGAGACGGACTGAACACGTGCGAGAACAACTGTCCCGGCATTGGGGACCGCTCAGAATTGCCACCGATGACACGGCCCTAGGGAGAAGCAAGCCATGGCAAAACTCGTCATCTTCGGATCTGGCCGGGGCGCCGACACCGCCTACCGCTACATTGCACTGGACACTCCCCACGAGGTGTGCGCCTTTGCCGTGGACGCCCCCTTCATCACGGACAAGACATTTCATGGGCTGCCGGTCGTCGAATACGAGTCGGTCACGTCGAGTTTCCCACCCGATCGATACGAGATGTTCGTCGCGCTGGGATTCCAACAGATGAACGCCCTTCGGGCGGCGAAATATCTCGACGCGAAACGGAAGGGCTATCGATTCATCAGCTACGTCCACTCGAGCCGCTCCTGGCTCGAGCCTGTGGCGATCGGCGAAAACTGTTTCATCCTCGACAGTCAGATCTTCAACCTCGACGTGTCGATCGGAAGCAACGTGACGATCTGGTCGGGCAACCACCTCGGCGATCGCAGCGTCGTCGGGGACCACGTGTGGATTTCGTCACATGTGACGCTGTCGGGCGACGTGACAGTCGGCGACTCCTGCTTTCTCGGGGTCAACTCCTGCGTATCGAACAACGTCACGCTCGGAGCCCGGACGTTCGTAGGCGCCAACGCCTTGATTGCCAAAGACACCGAGGAAGGGAGCGTGTTCGTAGCGCCAGCTGCGAAACAAATCCCGATGCGGAGCGAAAAGTTCCTCGCGATGCTCCACCTCAACTGAGGGATTTGAGCGCAGTGGAGAAAGTCCCGCCTGAAACCCGCGCGGGCGGCAGAATGGGGCCGTGCGTGATGCTCTTGACCAAGAGCTTGACCGAGATGTGACGTGATGCCCGAACGGCTCGATAGGGCTTCGATCGTCTCGTGAGACACGACAAGGTCGTTGCGATTGTTCAGTCGAACTACATTCCCTGGAAGGGATACTTCGATCTGATCAACTCCGTTGACGAGTTTATCCTCTACGACACGGTGCAGTACACACGGCGGGACTGGCGCAACCGCAACCTCATCAAGACTCGGGATGGGCTGCGCTGGCTGACTATCCCCGTGCAGGTGAAGGGCCGCTACTTGCAGACAATCCAAGAGACGAAGATCAGCGATCCGGGATGGAGTCGTCGTCACCTCGAGACCATCCGCCACAGCTATCGACGCGCGCCGTTCCTCGACCAGTACGAGTCGTTCTTGATCGGGCTGTACCGTGACTGCTCGAATGTCCTTCTCAGCGAAGTCAACGAGCGCTTTCTCAGGGCGATCTGCCAGGTCCTTGGAATCAGCACGGTGATCTCGCGGGCCAGCTCCTACAGTCGCGTGCCGGACCGGGACGAGCAGCTCATGACGCTCCTTCTCGAGAGCGGTGCCCGCCGATATCTCTCTGGCCCGACCGCACGTGGCTATCTCGACGAGGCCCGTTTCGAGGCTGCGGGCCTTCGCATCGAGTGGATGGACTATTCGGACTACCCAGAGTACTCGCAGCTCTTTCCGCCGTTCGAACACCGTGTGAGCGTGATTGACTTGCTCTTGAACGTCGGTCCAGCCGCCCCCCGATTCATGAAGAGTTTCGGGATCCCTTCCGAGGCCGGACCACCGGCCTTCCTGTCGCCGGGAAATCGAGACCCGGAGTCTCCGGTCTAGGGCCGCCCCGAACTGTGGGAGCGCCCATAGGTTATCCCGCCCGGTGCCTCGAGTCGAATGGGAACGTCGCACGCAGTCACCGCACCGACGAGGACGAGTCCTACCGGCGGGTGACCTTCAAGACTCTCCAGGAGCTCGCCCGAAAGCTGCGTTTGGGAGCACGAATACAACCATCGCCGGCTCCACCTCGCCCTCTGTGGAAGGACTCCGGCCAAGCGGCACGCAGGGCTCAGGATCTCCCCGGCCGCCGGCGTCCTGCGATCCGATTGACTCTCACAGGCCCAGCGGCCACGGCTGGGGAGGCTTGGGACACCACTATTTGAGAATGTCCGTGGCGAAGGTTTGAAAGGTAATGGGGATCAAGCCCGTGGGCCCAAAGCACGCTGATCTGGTGTAGCTCTTGACCTTGTCTTGGGGTCGACCTTTTTTCTTGACCTGCCTCGAGGCCTATGTTCAAATTGTGAACGCTTCATTTACCCCCGAATGGAACGCCAGGTCCAGCGCGATCTCGAGATCTTGACGGCCATCAGCGAAGGCACCCCGCTGACTCAGCGCGACCTTGCCCGGCGGCTGGGTGTGGCACTCGGCCTGACCAATCTTTACCTCAAGCGCCTCGCGACGAAGGGGTTCATCAAGATGGCCGAGTTCCCGCGTAAGCCGGCCGCGCGCAAGCGGTTGCAGTACCTCCTGACCCCCAAGGGCATCGGCGAGAAAACGCGGCTGACCTACGAGCACATGGCCTACTCGCTGAGCCTTTACCGGCGCGCACGGCAGACGCTGCGCGAATCGCTGAGCCTGCTGCCTGAGGGCGGCATGAAGCGCATCGCCCTGTGCGGTACGGGGGAGGCGGCCGAGCTCGCCTACCTCACGCTCAAGGAATTCGGCCTCGAGCCCGTCGGAGTGTTCTCGCGCGATGGCGCCGACACCTTCCTGGGCTTTCCGATCCGGCGGCTGGCCGAGATCCCGGGCGAAGAGATCGACGGCGTGGTGGTCGCGACCTTCGAGCCGCCGGAGGAACCCGTCGCAGAGCTCCTGGCCATCGGTGTGCCGCCGGAAAAAATCCTCACGCTCCGGCGCACGAGCGCACTCGCGGCCCCGGATAGGACGCAGCCGTGACGCGCGCGCGGGATCTCAGCCGTTTTGCTTGGCTGCTCCGCACCTACCTCGCGCCGCACTGGCCGGCCGTCCTCCTGCTCGTGGTCACGAGTTATCTCGCGACGGCGCTGGCCGCCCTCTTCCCGGTGCTGATGGCGCCCATCCTGGACCTGGCGCTCGGCACGCCGGCCGCGGGCGCCGCTGGGGCCACGGGCCGACTGAGCCTGACCACTCTTGGCGCGCGCGTGCTCGAGTGGCTCGGCGTCAGCGCAAGCGACGACCGCTTTCGGGCCATCGTGTGGCTCTGCGTCGCCTATGTGGGGGTCGGGTTCGCCAAGGGCTGGCTGGATTTCGGTAACTTCATCCTGGCGCTCTGGATCCGCGTGCGGACGGGCGCCGCGATGCAGATGGACCTCTTCCGGCACCTCCTTGGGCTCTCGATGCGCTTCTTCACCGCGCACCGCACCGGCGACCTGGTCTCGCGCCTCGAGTCCGACACAAGCTCGGCGACCGGTGGCCTCGAGACGATCGTAGGCACCGTGCTGACCGCGCCGCTCCTCATCGCCTTCTACGGCTGGCTCATGGTCCGCACGAGCCCGAAGTTGGTCCTGGCCGCCCTGGGTGCCGCAGCTCTGCACTTCGGGACTGTGCGACTGCTGCGAGGGCCCATCCGACGCCTCGCGATGGACCAGTTCTCGAGCTTCGCGGAGCTGGCGGCGCGGCTCCAGGAGGCCATCCTGAGCATCCGGATCGTCAAGTCGTTCGGCGCCGAGGCCTTCGAGATCGGGCGCGTCGGCCGCACCGTACGCGAGGTTCTTCGGGTCAATGTCAAGTTCGGTGTCTACAAGCACGTCGAGGAGCCCGCGCGCGCATTCGTCAACTACCTCGTCGAGGCGAGCATCCTGCTCCTGGCAGCCTGGGAGCTCCTGGCCGGGCGGCTCGGCGCGCCGGCGTTCTTCCTCTTCCTCTACGTCGGGCGCTCGGTGATGGTGCAGATCGGTCTCCTGGCCGGCGCCTACACCCAGATCCAGACGACGCTGGCCGCCTCGAGCCGGGTGATCCAGCTTCTCGCGCTGGTGCCGGAAGTCGGAGACGGAGGCGGCACGATCGAGTCCTTCGAAGACCGGATCGCCGTCCGCGGCGTCTCCTTCAGCTACGGAGGCGAACCCGTTCTCGAGCAGGTCGACCTCGAGATTCGCAAGGGTGAGATCGTCGCGCTGGTGGGCCCGAGCGGCGTCGGCAAGTCCACGCTCGCCGACCTGATCCTGCGCCTCTACGATCCGGTCGAGGGCACGATCACCATCGACGGCCGGGATCTTCGCACCCTCCGGCAGGACAGCTATCGGAAGCTCTTCGGGGTGGTGTCCCAGGAGGCCCTGCTCTTCAACGCCACCATCCGCGACAACATCACGTACGGGCGCGAGGGTATCGCGGAAGCCGAGATCGTCCGCGCGGCGCGCGTGGCCAACGCCCACGACTTCATTCAGGAATTCCCGGACGGTTACGAGACCGTGGCGGGAGATCGCGGCATCCGGCTCTCCGGGGGCCAGCGCCAGCGGATCGCGATTGCGCGCGCGGTCGTGAGCCGCCCGCCGATCCTCATCCTCGACGAGGCGACGAGCTCGCTCGACAGCGAGTCCGAGCGGCTGGTCCAGCAGGCTATCGACCGCGCCGTCCAGGGCGCCACGTCCGTGGTCATCGCCCATCGCCTCTCGACCGTCCTGCATGCCGACAAGATCGTGGTGCTGGGCCGCGGCGGGGTCGAGGCCATCGGCCGTCACGCGGATCTTCTCGCGGGCAACGAGACGTACGGCCGGCTCTATCGGCTCCAGTTCGCGGAGGCGGGGACCCTTGGGGATATCTGACCGGCATCACTTCGAGTGGCTCACCGGCGCTCTCGGGCGGTTCGAGGCCCAGCAGGGGAAGCTTGCGGCCCTCGCCCATGAGCCGGGTCCCCACGCGATCTGGTGCATGGCGGGCCAGCAGGAGATCCCGCCAATCGCCTTTATCCGCGATTCTCTGGGGAGGTCGCGCACGGAAGTCGTCTTCTTTGACAAGTTCCCGACCGGGCCTGAGGTCCGCCCGCTCGACATGAACGTCCTCGAGGGCCTGCCGGACGCCGCGTGCGACGTCCTGGCCCTGTTCCGCGCCTCGTACTTCATTAATAATCCGCCACGTTTCCTGGCTCAGGCCCGCCGGGTCCTGCGGCCCGGTGGGCTCGCGGTCATCGACTGGCTGCACGGGGTTTCGGACGCCCCGGTGCTCGGCGTTCAGGGCGACGAAGGATACGGGGGCGGGTCCACGCCCCGCATCACGACCTACTGTGATCCGCAGTTCCCGCGTGAGTTCACGGAGGAGTTCGAGCGTTTCCTGCGCCATGTCAATCGCCCGCCGGCGTGGACCAATATTGAGAAGCCCGGGACGCCCGTGCCGTTTCGCGAGCGTGTGCGGCGGGCCCTCATGAGTGGGCCGCGCGGCAGTGTTACGGTGGCGGGCTATGGCGAAGCGGTCCGAGAGGCGCTCGAGCGCGAAGGCAAGCATCTGATCGGTCCCGAGCTGATGGAGCAGTACTTCAAGGTCCTCTTCCGCGACGCGCGGTACTTCTACCGGCATGTGGGGAAGTTCAACCTCTTCCTCCTGACCGTGCTGAGCCCGGTCGGGAAGTAGAGCGGGGGAGATATCGTGACGACGCGCGTCAACGGCGGGCTCGAGTGGGCTGAGATGTCCGTGCTGGTCACCGGTGGCACGGGTTCCTTCGGCAACAAGTTCGTCGAGATCATGCTGGAGAAGTACCACCCGAAGCGGCTCGTGATCTTCAGCCGCGACGAGCTCAAGCAGTCGGAGATGACGGCGCGCTTCAACGACCATCCCTCGCTTCGGTTCTTCATTGGGGACGTGCGGGACCGGGACCGGCTCGAACGGGCGATGCACGGGGTCACCCTGGTCGTCCACGCGGCCGCGCTCAAGCAGATCCCCGCCTGCGAATACAACCCGTTCGAGGCGATCCAGACCAACATCAACGGGACGAAGAACGTGATCGACGCGGCCATCGACCAGGGCGTCCAGCGGGTCATCTTTATCAGCACCGACAAAGCGTGTCAGCCGATCAATCTCTACGGCGCGACCAAGCTCTGCGCCGAGAAAGTCGTGGTCCAGGCCAACGCCTACGGCCACCCGCGCGGCACCGCGTGCGCGGTGGTGCGCTACGGCAACGTCATCGGCAGCCGGGGCAGCGTCATCCCGCTCTTCCGCGCCCAGCGGGCGACCGGCAAGGTGACGGTGACCGACCGGGGCATGACGCGCTTCTGGATCCGGCTCGAGCAGGGCGTGGAGTTCGCCATCCGCTGCGCCGGGATCGCGCAGGGAGGCGAGATCTTCGTTCCCAAGATTCCGAGCATGCGGATGATGGACCTCGTGGAGACCATTGCGCCCGGCTGTCAGGTCGAGTTCATCGGCATCCGCCCGGGCGAGAAGCTTCACGAGATCCTGATCTCGGAGGACGAGAGCCGCCAGGCCGTCGAGTCTGACGACATGTTCGTGCTCGAGCCGCTGTACCCGTCCTGGCCCTTCACGAGCCGTGAGGGTGAGGGAGGCAAACGCCCCGCGCCTGGCTTCCGCTACTCGAGCGACACGAACCAGGCGTGGTTCACCCGGCATGAGCTGCAGGAGCTGACCGATGGCTGAGACGCTGGCGCTGCGCGGCGGCACGCCGGTCCGGACGATGCTCTTGCCCTATGCGCACCAGAGCATAGACGAGGACGACGTCCAGGCGGTTGTCGCGGCGCTTCGCTCGGACTGGCTCACCACAGGCCCAGCGGTCGAGGCCTTCGAGCGGGCCGTGGCCTCGGCCGTCGAGTCGCGGCACGCGGTGGCAGTGAACTCCGGCACGGCGGCGCTCCATGCCGCGGTCTTCGCGGCGGGAATCGGACCGGGCGACGAGGTCGTCACGTCGCCGCTCACCTTCGCCGCCTCAGCCAATGCCGTGTTGTACCTGGGCGGCACGCCGCTCTTCGCGGACGTACGGCCGGACACGCTCAACGTGGATCCCGCGGAGGTCGAAGCGCGCGTCACGCGGAAGACACGCGCCATTCTTCCGGTGGATTTCGCCGGACAGCCGTGTGACCTCGACGCGCTCGGCCGCGTGGCGCATGCGCGCGGGCTCAACATGATCGAAGACGCGGCGCACGCGCTCGGCGCCACCCACAAGGGGCGCCCCGTCGGGGCCATCGCCGATCTCACGACCTTCAGTTTCCACCCCGTCAAGCTCATCACGACGGGCGAGGGAGGCGTCGTCACGACGAACCGGGACGATCTGGCGGCGCGCCTCCGGCGTTTCCGGAACCACGGGCTCGAGACCGACTTTCGCGAGCGGACTGCGCTCGGGATGCCCTATTCGCCCATGGTGGATCTCGGCTACAACTATCGGCTGAGCGATCTCCAGTGCGCGCTGGGCATCTCGCAGCTCTCCAAGCTCGAGCCGCTCCTCAAGCGTCGCGCCGCCATCGCCGAGCGCTATGTGGCCGCGCTTGTCGAGATGGAGCTGGTCAAGGTCCCCGCCGTGCTGCCCGATTGCCGGCATGCCTGGCACATCTTCCCGATCCTGCTCGAGACCCAACGGCTCGCCGCCCCTCGCGACACCGTCCTGGCCGCGCTGCGCGCCGAGGGGATAGGCGCCACCGTGCACTATGTCCCGGTCTACTGGCACCCGTACTACGAGAGGCTCGGCTACCCACGGGGCCTCTGCCCGCGGGCAGAGGCTGCCTATGAGCGTCTCCTGACCCTGCCGCTCTTCCCCGCCATGACCAACGCCGACGTGGATGATGTTCTGACGGCTCTCCGCAAGGTTCTGGGGTATTACGCGCGATGACCGCCGGACCGCGAGTCGGCTTCCTCACCCACGGCGGGCCGGCCATTGGGCTGGGTCACGTCGCCCGGTGCCTCTCTCTGGCTCGCGCCCTCGCCGCCGACGGCGCCCGTGTTCTATTTCTGATCGGCCGGGAGGTCCGGGTAACGAGCCTTGTCGAGAGGGCTGGCTTCGACGTCGTGGAGACGGACTGGGAGAGCGCCGAAACGGCGGCGCGCGAAGCGGTGGTCGGCCTCCGTCCCGAAACGCTCGTCGTGGATTCCTACGCGGTCTCGAGCGCGCTGCTCGACTCGCTCAGGCCGCTCGTGTGCCAACTGGTCGCTATCGACGACATCGCGGATCGGTCACTACCGGTTCACACGGTCGTCAACGGTGCCGCTGGCGCCGAGCGCCTCGGATACCGAGGCGGGCTGCCCGAGACGGTCTATCTCCTCGGCCCGCGGTACGCGTTGCTCGATCCCGCCTACGCGGAGGCGCCGGAGAGGAAGACCCGGCCCTCAGTGGAGCGCGTGCTCGTCACCCTTGGCGGCGGGTCGCACCCGGCGGCGCTCCAGCCGGTCATGCGCGCGGCCCTGTCACTCGACACGGCCGCGGTCGATCTGGTGGTCGGGCCGTTCGCGGCCGATGGGGTGCCCGGGGTCATCGAGAGCGCCCGGGTGGTCGTCCATAGGCGGGTCCCCATGCTCAGGAGGCTTATGCTCGAAGCGGATGTCGCAGTCTCCGGGGCTGGAATGACTCTCCTCGAGCTGGCCGCCACGGCTACGCCCACCGTCTTTCTGACCCTCGCGCCGAACGAGTCGAACTCTTCGGCTTTCGAGCGTGCCGGCGCCGCGCTGGCGGCCGGCTCGGCCGATGCTCCCGACTGTGGCGCGGCCGTTGCGCTCCACTTGAAGCGGCTGGCCGGCGACCCGGTCCTGCGTGAGTCGCTTGGGGCAAGCGCGCGGCGGCTCGTGGACGGCCAGGGGGCGCTGCGGGTGGCGCGCGCGATCGCTGCGGGGAGACGCCACTGATGCGCTTTCTCGTTGTCGGCACTGGCTCGATCGGCACACGGCACGCCCGCAACCTCCTCGCGATGGGCCATGAGGTCTCGGGGTGGGACGCGCGCGCCGAGCAGTTCGACCTGGCGCGGCGGGCGGCGCCCGGCCTTCTCGCTTCGGCCGGGCTCGGACCTGGGCTGGCCGCGGGGCCCGACGCGGCGCTGGTGTGCACTCCTCCGGCGAGCCACGTTGCTGTCGCGAGACAGGCGGTGGAGGCGGGCTGCCACGTTTTCGTGGAGAAGCCCGTGGCGCATCTCTCGGACGAGGTGCCGGGTCTGCTGGACGCCGCCAAGCGTGCCGGCAGGTTCGTCACGGTCGGCTTCAACCTCCGTTTCCTGCCGAGCCTCCGGCGCGTGAAGGCACTGCTCGATGCCGGGCGTATCGGACGCGTACACGCCGCGCGCGCGTTCTTCGGCTACTACCTGCCAGCTTGGCGAGCTGAACGGGACTACAAGGAGAACTACGCCGTGAGCGCCGCGCAGGGTGGCGGCGCGCTGCTCGACCTGATCCACGACTTCGACTATCCGGGCTGGCTCTTCGGGGAGGCGGTGGAGCTTTGCTGCATGGCCGGTCACGTGAGCGCGCTGGCAGGCGATACGGAGGACCTCGCCGAGGTGACGGTACGCTTTGCCTCCGGCGTGGTCGTTCAGATCCACGTCGACTATCTGCGCCGTGCCTACCGGCGCGACCTTGAGATCATCGGGTCCGATGGCGTCATCACATGGGACTACGCCTCGCGCGCCGTGCATGTCCTCGGGCCCGAGCCCGGCCAGGTCGAGCTGCACGACGGCGCCTCCGACGCCCCAAACGAGGACATGTACGTGGAGGAGATGCGGCACTTCATCCGGTGTCTCGAAGGGCGCGAGGAGCCGCTCGTGGATGGTTGGGAGGCGCTCCGGTCGCTTCGGATGGTCGAGGCAGCGAAGACCGCCGCTGCCGAGCGGCGGTGGGTGAACCTCTGATGGCCGAGCGCGCGGTGGCGGTGATCCAGGCGCGGCTCGGCTCGACGCGGCTGCCTCGCAAGGAGTTGAAGCTCATCGCAGGCCGTCCCATGATCGAGCAGGTCGTTGAGCGTACCCGGTCGATTCCGGGGATTGCAGACGTTGTGCTCGCAACTACGGACAGCCACGCGGACGACGAGCTACAGGAATTCGCACGAAGGAAGGACCTTCGATGCGTCCGCGGCAGTGAGGAGAATGTCCTCGCTCGATTTCTCTTGGCAGTCCGCGAGACAAAGGCGGAGGCCGTTGTGCGAATCACTGCAGACTGTCCGCTCCTGGACCCAGAGGTTTCTGGTCTGGTGCTGGCCAGGTACGTGGCTGGCCGTCCCGGTGTGGTCTATGTCAGCAACGTCCACCCACCGACCTATCCGGATGGGCTCGACACCGAGGTTGTCTCCGTCTGGGCGCTGGAGGTTGCCGCGCGAGAGACTCGGCTCCCCTCCGACCGGGAGCACGTGACGCCGTACATCTGGAGCCGGCCGGAGCGCTTCCGCCTCACCAACGTCGCCCACGATAAGGATCTCTCGGAGCACCGCTGGACCGTGGACACCGAGGCCGATCTCGAATTCGTCCGGAAGGTGTTCGAAGCACTCGGGCCCACCTCCTCGAAAGCAGGCATGAGCGAGGTGCTGAAGCTCTTGGGTGAACGCCCTGAGCTCCGCGACCTCAATGCTGGCATCCGCCGGAACGAAGGGTACGACCGGTCGCTGGCAGCGGAGCGCCCGCTATGACTACGCCCCGGCGACGCTTCGACCGCTCGATGGCCATGCTTGCCCGCGCGCGCCGTTCGATCCCGGGCGCCGCGCAGACGATCTCGAAGGGCGCCGACATGTTCGTCGAGGGCGCCTACCCGGCCTTCCTCGAGCGAGGGCGCGGCTGCCGCGTCTGGGACGTGGATGGCGGAGAATACATCGACTACATACTAGGGCTGGCATCGATCACGCTCGGCTACGCCTATCCGGCCGTCACCGAAGCCGTGGCCCGCCAGCTCGCCGAGGGGAGCATCTTCTCGCTTCCGCACCCGCTCGAGGTCGAAGTGGCGGAGCGGCTCATTGAAGTGATCCCGTGCGCCGAGTGGGCCCGCTTCCTGAAGACGGGCTCCGAGGCGAATTCGGCGGCGATCCGCATCGCACGGGCGCACACCGGGCGCGACGTCGTCCTCTATTGCGGTTACCACGGCTGGACGGATTGGTACGCGATCACGACCCCGCGGTTCAAGGGGATTCCGAAGGATTTCGCGCGCTTCGTCGCGCCGTTCAACTACAACGACCTGCCCTCGCTCGAGCGGGCGATGGACGAGCACTATGGCAACGTCGCGGCGGTGATCATGGAAGGGGCGCTCATCGACGCGCCGGCGCTCGGCTTCCTCGAGGCCGTGAAGAAGGCGGCCCACGATCACGGCGCGCTCCTGATCTTCGATGAGATCGTGACAGGATTCCGGTGGGCGATAGGCGGGGCCCAGGAGTACTTCGGCGTCGTGCCGGATTTGGCGACCTTCGGCAAAGGGATGGCGAACGGCCTCCCGCTGTCCGCGATCGTCGGTCGCGCCGATCTCGCAGGACAGTTCGAGGAGGTGTTCGTGTCGAGCACGTTCGGCGGGGACACGCTGGCGCTGGCGGCGGCGCGCGCGACCATCGACGAGTACCGGCGGCAGCCCGTCATCGCGCACCTGTGGGCCGCCGGCAAGCGCTTCCAGGAGGGCTTCAAGAGGGTCGTGGGCCGGACAGGCGTGCCTGCCGAGTGCATCGGGTTCCCGGTGCATCCGAAGATCGTCTTCCGCCACGCGAACAACAAAACGAACTACGAGGTCATGAACCTGTTCCTCCAGGAGACCGCGCGGCGGGGGGTCATCTTCCACTTCGCCGGCTTCAACATTTCCTTCTCGCATTCCGACGCCGACGTGGACGAAAGCCTCGAGGCCTGCGAGGCCGCGCTCCGGGTCGTCGGCGAGGCGCTGGCCGACGGCCGCGTGGCCGAGAGGCTCGAGGGGCGGCCGTACCGAGAGGTCTTCAAGCGCTCCTGATGCGCATCGCTTTCATCATCCACCGGAAGAATTATTACCGCCTGCTCGGTCCCGTGGTCGAGGAGGGACTCCGGCGCGGCTGGCGCGTCGAGTGCTGGTACGACTGGAGCCAGCCGCGGGACGGCGCCAAGGGCTCGGAGTTTCTCGACTCGGCACCCACCATGGCCATGGGCGCGCCCGAGGTGCGCACGTTCCTCGGGTTCGAAGACCTCGCCGAGAGGTTCCGCGCAGACTCGCCGGACGTCGTCGTCACGCTCGATCCGCCGGATCCCGCCGCCCGAGCCGGCAGCACGGCACGGTGGCTGTGGCTCCAGTACTCGGCCGATATCCTGTTCGAACCGACGCCCCGGGGTTTCTCAGACGCCGATGCGGTGGGCGTCTACAGTGCGTACTGGACAGACCGGATCGAGGAACGCTACCGGGACACTGGCGCTGCCCCGGAGATCCGCCGCAAGACGCGGCCGGTCGGCATGCCCGAGCTGGATGCGGCGCGCCGCATCGACCCGGAGGAGGTTCGCCGGCGGCTCGGACTGCCCCGCGATCGTCCCATCGTGCTGTACCTGTCCTTTCCGCTCCGGTCGAACCCGCCGACGTTCTGGCTGCGCGGAGTGTTCACGCCGTCCACCCGGCTGGGCCAGGCCGCGCGCACCCTGCTGGCGCGTCGCATGGAGTACTGGCCGGACGTGCGGGAGGGGCTGAACGACAGGCGCCTGGTCGAGGCCGTGCGTCGCTTCTGCGACAGGGCCGGGGCCGCGCTCGTGATGAAGTCGCGGCTCAAGGATCCGATTCCGCGCTACGCGCGCCGGCGAGCGGATCGCGCATTCTACGATCTCTCCCACTACCCGCCGACCATCCTCGAGCTCCTGAGCGTGGCCTCGCTCTGCATCCACGCCTACAGCACGACGGTGCTCGAGGCAGGCTACTGTGGCGTGCCGAGCCTCTGCCTTGCGCCGACCGACGCCGCCATGGGTCAGCCTGCCTTTGCCTCGGAATTCGTCCACAACCTCAAGCCCGGCTGGATCTACAACTGGCCGGGCGTTGCCTACGGCGTGCCGCTCAGGGAGGCCTACGACGGCCTCGGACGCTGGTCCCTCGCCGACTTCCCCTTGGACCGGAGGGCCCGAAGCGACTACGTCGAGCGCTTCCTGGGCTTCGACGACGGCAGGAGCTCGGGACGCCTGCTCGATCTGGCCGAAGGGTTGGCCCCGGAAGGCCGATGAGCGCTTCGACCGCTCGCGCCGACGGCACCCGCCTGAGGGGCTCCCTCGAGGCCTACTACACGCGCTACTACCGGGACACGCTCGGCCTGCCTGACTGGCCGACGAAGGTTTCGGGCCGGCTTACCGAGGAGGACGTGGAGGCGACGCGTATCCAGATCGTGGCCGAGACGTTGGGCCGGCCGCTCCGCGGCCTGCGCGTGCTGAACGTGGGATGCGGCACGGGCGGCTTCAACGTGGCGGCCCAGCGGGCCGGCGCCAGTACGTGGGGGATCGACGCCAGTGACGCGGCCATTCGCATCTGCAACCTCCGGCGAGCGCTCGGCGCGGGCGGCCAATACGCTCTCGCGGCCGCTGAAGCGCTGCCGTTCCCTGACGACTCCTTCGATCTGGTCTACTGTCTCTCGACCCTCGAGCACGTGGAGGATGTCGAGGCCGCCGTCGGTGAGATGGTTCGCGTGCTCCGCGTCGGAGGCGCCGTGCTGCTCTACGCTCCGAACGCCTGGGCGCTCTACGAGAACCACTACAAGATCTTCTGGCCCCCGCGCTGTCCCAAGCCGCTGGCGCGCCTGTACCTGCGCCTGCGCCGGCGGCCCACGGATTTCGTGGACACCCTGAACTATCTCTCGGCCCGCCGCTGTGCGCGGCTATTCCGGCGCGCGGGCGCCACGGTCGCGCCCTTCGGGCTGGTCAAGACGGACGGGCCCGTCGCGGGTGGGAGCGCGCGGTTGGCGCGTCTCTACTACCGCATCTTCAGGGTTCAGCCCGCCATCCAGCTGGTCGCGCGAAAGGCAGCGGCGGCACGGCCATGAGGGTGTGCAGCCCTCACTGCGGCCTCGACCCCGAGACGACCTCGGGTGGCGAGACGTACGAGCGGGAGCTCTTGACCCACCTGGCAGGTCTCGGCGTGGTGAATGAGCTGATCCTCGCCCGCCACAAGCGCGTGCCGGCCAGGGTGGCGAACCTCGTCGTCCACCGCCTGCCGATCGCGCGGGGCCTGCGCTGGCCCGTGGCCGCCCTGGTCTTCCCGCCGGCGATCGCGCGGGTGTACCGGCAGACGCGCTTCGATCTTCTGCGCGTCCACTCTCTGCGCTACGTCGGGCCCGCGGCGCTCCTCGCGCGGCGGCTGTACCGGTTGGACGTGCCCATCGTGTCGCACCACCACCACCTCGACCCGAGTCCGCTCAACCCGCTGATCGAGCGCCGCGTCCTCCAGGCCTCCGAGCGGATCGTCACGGTGAGCGAGTTTTCCCGCCGCCAGCTGGCGGGCGCCCTCGGCATCCCAGCCGAGCGCATCGAGGTAGTGCCGAACGGCGTAGACGAGAAATTCGTGGCCGCGCCGGCAGATGCTGCGCTCAAGGCACGCTACGGGCTCGGCGATGGACCAGTAGCCCTCTTCCTCGGCGGGCTCAAGCCGAGGAAGAACCTGCCCTTTCTGCTTGATCTCTGGCGCGGCGTCGCGGCCGCCCGTCCCGAGGCGACCCTCGTGGTCGCGGGGGACGGCCCGCTCGGCGGCGAAGTGAGGCGCCGGGCACGAGCAATGGGACTGGTCCCACGCGTCGTCTTCACGGGCCGGCTGCCGGAGGCGGAGAAAGTGGCCCACTACAACCTGGCCGACGTCTTCCTTTTCCCCTCGGTCCTGGAGGGTTTCGGCCTCGCCGTGGGAGAGGCGATGTCCTGCGGGCTGCCCGTGATCGCCTCCGACGAGGGTGCGCTCCCGGAGCTGGTCGCTGACGGGCAGGGCGGCTTCGTGTGTCGGGGCGGCGACCGCGCGGCCTTCGTCGAGGCGACGCTCCGTCTGCTCGATCAGCGGGAGCTCCGGCGCCGCTTCGGCGCCTTCAACCGCGGGCGGGTGGACCAGCAATTCCGGTGGCCCCGCGCGGCGCGGCGCGTCCTCGACATCTATGAAGAGGTCGTGGGCGACTGGAAGCGCGGGGTGCGCCGGGCATGACGACCATCGCGGAGCGCTTCTTCCGCGACAGCGAGTACTGGCGGGCCTGGTCCCAAGTGCCCGACATGACCGCGGATATTCCCTACGCCTTGGCCGCGCTCGAGCCGGACTGCCGCATGATCCTGGACGTGCCCTGTGGCCGGGGACGGCTCCTCAAGGCCGTGAGTGCCGCGCTCCCCGGCGCGCTGCTCCACGGGGTTGACATCAATGCCGGGATGATCGAGCAGGTCCGCCGCGAGTGCCCGGGCGTTCACGCGCACGTCGGGTCGGTCTACGCCCTGCCGTTCCCGGACCGCCACTTCGACGCCGTCCTCTGCCACGAATCCTTCATGCACTTCGAGGAGCCGCGGCGCGCCCTGGCCGAGCTGGCGAGGGTCGCGCGGCGGCGCCTCTACCTGAGCGTCACGACGCGGCGCCAGCTCAATACGCTGCTGCGGCGGCTCGGGCTGATGGCGTCCTCGGACGTCCCGCACTGGACGTACGACCGCGAGGATATCCGGGCGCTTCTCCCGCGCGAGTTCGCGTGGGAGATCCGCGGAGCGTTTCTCCTTGGCAGGAAGGCGCTTGGCCTCGGACAGGCGCGCCACGCGCGGCTCCACCGGCTGCTGGGCCGGCGCTTGCCCCAGTGGCTCCTCTGCCGCCTCGGCCAGACGCTCTTTCTCTATGGCACGCGCCGGGAGGAGCGATGAGGCCGCCATCCGCTCAGGCGCTGAGGCTCGACGACGTCGGGGCGGCCTCGAAGCAGCATGAAGTGTACGGGGTGACCCGCATCAAGCTCGGCCCCCTTGCGCTGCCGTTCCCGGGGAACTTTCTCTTCCTGAAGTATGTCCCGCCGGTGAAGCGCTGGGGTCCCTACCGCGAGCTCTACGCCGAAGAGTGGGAGCGCATGCTGACCGTGCTCGAAGGCGCCCGCACGGGTATGACCGTGGGCGTGACGGCGGGGTGGGTCGAATCCGACGGCCGCATCGTGCCGTTCCCGCGGAAGTTCCCGGACGCTGCGGGCGTGATCCGTCGCGGCGTCGAGCGGGGGCTCCTGGAGGTCGCCAACCACGGGTACACGCACTGCGTGCTCGACGGCCGCCGCTTTCGCCCGCGTCTCTTCACAGGCAACCGGAGGGAGCATCGGGAGTTCCACGACTGGCTGCCGGCCGAGGTCCACCGGGAGCACGTTGCGCGTGCTCAGGACATTCTCCAGGACTTTCTCGGCTGTCCGGTCGTGACCTTCGTCCCGCCGGGCAACGTGTTCGCGCGGCACACGCTCGAGGCGGCGGCCGCCGTGGGACTCCGCTACGTCTCCTGTCTGGAAGCGGGACGCTTTGGCCCGGTCGAAGGACTCACCTTCGTGGACGACGCCGACGTGGTCGCCATCCACGACCGCGACGTCGCGCTGGACGGCGTCCAATTCCTACAGGCGCTCCTGGACGGGCGGGAGGGGGAGCCCTTCGTCACGGTGCGTAGCGTAGGCGCCCGGCTCGAGCAGGCGCGGCAGTGATACCTTGGCCGCGGCCGCTGGTCGCCGGCCTCGACCTCTTGAATCGCCGCGGGAAGTCCGTGGGCGTTCGGCTCGCGAAGTACACGGGCAAGAGTCCGCACTTCATCCACCCCAAGCACCTGGTCGAAACGCCGGGTCACGACTGGTACGTGACGCATCTCGGGCCCGGCGACACGGTTCTCGACGTGGGCTGCGCCAACGGCGCTCACACGCTGAAGACCGCGGCGCGCGTCAAGCGCGTCGTCGGTATGGACTACGACGTCGAGCAGCTGCGCGTTGGCGCCGAGACCGCGCGGCGCCGCGGGCTGGACAACGTCCATCTCTTCGCCTGGGACCTCGCCCGGCCATTCCCGTTCCCCGACGCGTCCTTCGATGCCGCGCTCTTTCTCGACGTGATCGAGCACCTCGAGGAGCGACAGCCGGTGCTCGGAGAGATCCTGCGCGTGCTCAGGCCCGGCGGGCGGCTGCTCGTGTCGGGGCCGAATCGCGAGAGTCGCTGGCGCGAGCGTCTGCGGCGCGCCGGGCTCTTCGACTTCCAGGATGAGGACCACAAGGTCGAGTACACGCGCGGAGAGTTCCTGGCGGAGATCGAGGCGGCGGGCTTCGTGGTGGAGGGGCCGCTCGAGCCCGTCGTGTACGACACCCCCTGGGCCGGCCTCATCGACGCGATCGGCGGCCTCTCGCTCGGCATCTATGCGCGCCTCGCCCGGTGGAAGCGCCGCCGCGCCCTCGCGGAGCCCGGCGAGAGCACGGGCTTCCGAGCCCTGGCCCGGAAGCCTATATGAGGATCTGCCTCGTCAACGAGTATTTCCCGCCCTTCGCTCCCGGTGGCGCGGAGTGGAGCGTGGAGGCCCTCGCCCGTGCGCTGGCGGGCCGCGGGCACGAGGTTGTGGTCGTGACGCCAAACTACGGCGCTGCCGCGCGCGAGGAGCGCGAAGGCGTCAGCATCGTGCGCTTTCCCTTCCCGCGCCGCCTGCCTCCGGGCCGCACGCCGCTGCCGGCCAAGTGGCTCGCCAATCCGCTCTTCTACCTGTACGCGGCCTGGGCCGTGCGCCGGGCGGCCCGGAAGGAGCGGGTCGAGCTGATCCACGTCCAGAACAAGCACATGCTGATCCCGGGCATGCTGGCGGCGCGCTCGCTCGGCCTTCCCGTCGCACTCACGATCCGCGACGGCGGCATCATCGACGCCGCCCCCATGTGCCTGCACCACGGCGACCGGATGCCGCCCGACTGCGGCGTGAGGAAGCTCTGGCGGGAATGCTCCGAGGAGTATTTTTCCCTGTACACCAAGGGCAGACGGAGCAGGCTGCGCGCCAAGCTCGCGTTTCTCTACTTCTGGCTGGACAGCCGGCTCAAGCAACTCTTCCTTCACCGGGTCGACGCGGTCATCGGCGTCAGCGGAGGCATTCTCGAGATCTACCGCCGCTCCGGGCTGCTGGAGGGCGTGCGGCGCGTGCAGTCCGTGTACACCGTCCCGCCACCATCGGCCGCGCCCGACCCGGCGGCGGTGGAGACGCTTCGCGGCCGCCTGGGCCTCGGCGGGGGGCCGCTAGTGCTCTATGTCGGCAAGCTCTCGCCCGGCAAGGGCTCGGCCGACCTCGCCGCGGCGTCGCGAGAGGTAGTCAAGGAGTTCCCGGACACGCGCTTCGCCTTCGCGGGCGAGGGCGAGATCGAGGACGCAGGTCCCCACCTTCGCCGGCTGGGTGCCATGCGGAACGCCGATGTGCTCGCGCTCTATCCGCTGGCGGACGTGGTGGTCGTGCCATCCGTCGTTCCGGACGCGTTGAGCCGCGTCATCATCGAAGCGATGGCGGCGGGACGGGCGATCGTCGCCACCCGCGTCGGCGGGACGCCCGAGCTGATTCTTCACGAGAAGACCGGGCTGCTCGTCGAGCGCGCCGATCCTCACGGCTTGGCGCAGGCGCTCCGGCGCCTCCTCGGCGACGCGGACCTGCGGGCCGCTCTGGGCGCCGCGTCGCGGCGCCACCTCGACGAGCTGACGGGTCGGGGGAGCAGTGTGGACCAGCACCTCGAGCTATACGCAGCATTGGGCCGCGTCTCATGAGCCACAGCCCGTGGGAGTTGGCCAATGTGCTGCGCCGCGCCCTGCCTGACTCGCTCAAGGCACGGGCCTCGAAGCAGCTGAAGGCGCGGTTTCGCGCGCTGCTCGGCATCGAGCCCTGGCCTGACTTGGCCGTTCATTATCCGCTCTTCAGGAACGCCGAGTACCGGGTCCTTCGCGAAGCAGCCCGAGTGTTTGACGTCGAAAAGCCGAACAAGCCCGTCCTCGAGCGGGGCCACCAGGTGTCCTACGTGATCGCGAAATGGCTCCGCGATGCCGGCGTGCGGTCGGCTTTTCACGTGGGTTTTGCCAACGGCCGTTATCTCTTCTACCTCTCGCGGCTCGGAATCGCCTGTGGCGGCGTGGACCTTCCCCCGGAGCGCACTGCCTGGGCGAATGTGCCTCGCGGGGTACTCGGGGAAGCGGTGATGCGCCGATTGCTACGGCGCGACTTCTTCGAGCTGACACGGGGCGAGTTCGACGCGCTCTGGGAGCCCGGCACCGCGGTCGACGTGCTGTTCTCCGAGGCAACCTTCGAGACCCTGCTCCCCTGGCGCGAGGGAGGCGCCTCGGTGCCAGGCTACCTGGCGATGGATCCGGGGGCGCTGCGCGCCCTGATGCACGAACGGTTCCCCGCGAAGCTCTCGGAGCTGAGTCGGAGCGTCCGGAACATGATCTTCATCGAGCCGGAGCCCGAGGCGGGTGGGGCAGGCGCCGTTTTCGAGGCTTGTGTCGCCCGTCTCGGAGGGTTCGAGCACGGCGTATGGGATTTCCGGCCCCCGCTCGACTCCCTCTTCCGACTCTCGCCACGCTTTCCGACTCGCCAGTGCATCTATGCGTTCACGACGGACCCCGCGCTGCTGGTCGCGCTCGAGACGTACGCGGTGAAGCGATGACAGGTGCCGGGCGGCGGCTCTACGCGCGGCTCTTGGGCTGACCGGTCAACGGGCTCAGGCGACGGTGTCCCAGGTGAGCGGCGTGCCGCGCTTAAGGTCGCGGGCCGCGCGCTTGCCAAGCACGCGCCCGAGGAGCCGGGGCGCGAGGCCGTAGCCGGGCCGGATCGAGCGCACGTTCGAGCGGGTGAAGGGCTCGCCCTTCCGCACGTCTTGGACGACGAAGAGTGAGCGGCGGAAGACGAGGTTGGTGGATTCACGGGGGCCAGGCCGGTACTGCGGCGCCCCCATGGCCCGGTCCACGATCCGGATCGCGCGGACGAGCTGGCCCAGCTCGGACGGCTCGAGCGAGAAGGCCGCGTCCGGACCGCCGTCCGCCCGGCGCATCGTCACGTGCTTCTCCACGATGCTCGCCCCGAGCGAGACCGCCGCGATCGCGACCTCAGTGCCGAGGGTATGGTCGGAGAGGCCGATCACGCACCGGAGGCGGTCGCGCAGCGCCGGGATCGTCGCGAGGTTCATCTCCTCGGGCCTCGCCGGATACGAGCTGACACAGTGAAGGACGGCAACGGGGCCTGCTCCAGCGCGCCGCAGCACACCCATCGCATGGCGGATCTCCTCGAGCGCTGCCAGGCCGCGCGAGAGTATGACGGGTTTCTTCGTGGCAGCGATGGCCCGCAGCAGCTCGTCGTCTACCAGCTCGAACGATGCGACCTTGTAGGCGGGCATGCGCATCTTGCGCAGGAAGGCGACCGCCGTCGCGTCGAAGGGCGTAGAGAAGAGCTGCACGCCATGACGCGCGGCCGTGCGCTTGAGCTCCGGCTGCCAGTCCCAGGGTGTGTAGGCCGTCCTGTAGAGCTCGTAGAGCGTCTGGCCGCGCCACTCTTCGTTGGTGCCCGCAACCCGGAACCATCTGTTGTTGCAGTCGATCGTGAGTGTGTCGGGCGTGTACGTCTGAAGCTTGATCGCGTCCACGCCCGCCGCGCATGCCGCCTCGACGAGGTCGACGGCGCGAGCGAAGCTCTGGTTGTGGTTGCCCGAGAGCTCGGCGACGATGAACGTCGGATGGCCGGGCCCGATTGGGCGGGCGCCGATTCTAAACACGCTCGCCATGTCTCCCCCGTCCGTGGATTGTCTCATGGTCGAGTCGGAGCGCAGCCACTTCTTGGATGGGCGTGTCCCAACCGCGTGCGGCCAGCACGCTCGCGAACGCATCCCGATCGCGCCTGAGGTGGACGCTGCCGCCTGGCTCTTGGCGTGCGCGGGGCGCGCGTCCCTCGCGGATCAGGGGCCACCAGGCGTGGAAGAGCGCCTGCAGACGCGCGTGCAGCGTGTCGTACGTTGTCCGGAGTGTGTCCGCGTCCGAAAATTCGACGGCTTCCCGCGCGATGAGGTCGCCCGTGTCAAGACCCGCGTCGATATGATGGAGCGAGACTCCCTTGGGCGTGTGCTCGGCGTGGCTCCAGAAATTCGGGTCGGCGCCCCGGTTCCAGGGCAGGAAGCTCACGTGCAGGTTGATCGCTCCCAGGCGCGGCGCGGTGAAGACGGCCGGTGGCAGGATGAAGCGGTGATTGTAGGAGACGATGATGTCAGGCGGCCGGTCTGCGAGGAGAGCGGGGTCGCACCGCTGTGTGTGGAGCCAGACCGTCTCGCCGAGGGAGATGAGACATTCCCGCACAGACTCGCAGTGGACGTTTGCGCCGCCGAGCAGCAGTACCTTCACGCGCTCGATCATACCTGTATCGCGGCCTTTCGTGCGCCCTTGGCGATGCCACTCCGGCCGGGACCACGGGCCGCCTCGGCGGGGTCCGTGGCCGGACGATCAGGGTAGAATGGCGGCGCCATGGAAGGCCCAGGAGTGCCAGTCCGGAGTCGACGTTGAGCTCTCAGAGCGCGCTGTGACGGAGGTCGCGGCTCCGGGCGAGACTCTCCGCCCGCGCGACCGGGCAGCGAGCTGGGTGGTGGGCGTGGGTGTGCTGCTGGTCTATGTTGGGAGCTTTGCGTCTGTGCCGACGAGCGACGGCTTGTCTTTCATCGCGAGCGTCGAGCGGGCCCTGCGGACGGGGCAGCTGCCGATCATCTCCAACGCGCCCTTCAGCTACTACCTGGCGTTCGTCCTCAAGCGGGCCTTCATCGCAGCCGGGGTGGAGTTCCCGACGCTCTGGGTCTTCCAGGGGCTCAACGCGGCGGCGACGGCCCTGGGCGCCGTGGCCTTTTACCGCGCGCTCCGCCTCTTCGGCGGGCGGCCCTTCTGGGCTTTCACGGGGACGATGCTCGTGATGACCTCCTACGGCGTCTGGTACTTCGCCAATGGCGAGGTGCATCACGTGGCGCTCGCCATCCTGCTGCTCCTCTTCTACCGCGTGACAGCGCTCCGCCGGAAGGTCGGGGGCCCGGTTCCCTACACTTCGCTGATCGGCCTGGGACTGCTCAACGCCATCGCCGTCTTCTTCCACCAGGAGCACTTTCTCTTCGGCCTGGTGGTGGTGACGCTCCTTATGGTCGGGCGACCGTGGCGTCGCGGCCTGCGGGAGAGCCTCGTCTATGCCGCCGCCGGGTCGGCCTGGACCTTTCTCCTCATCGCCCTCGTGGGCCGGTTTCTGGCCGGCGCCCGGACGGTCAGGGACATCGCGGCCTGGTACTTCTGGCAGCTTGGCTATCTCGTCCGGGACTACACCCCCGAGCCGCTCTGGGTGATAGCGGCGCGACTCGTGAAGGGCGAGCTGACCGCGTTTCTCTACGGGGTCCAGGTCATCTCCGACGCCCTGCGGAACCCCGCTCTGTGGCGCATCGGCGTCGTGCGCGCGTTCTCGACCCTCACCGTGCTGGCGCTGCTCGTGGCGGCAGCGCTAGTCTCGGTCGCGTGGCGAGAGCGGCGGCGGCTGACTGGCGACCTGCGAGCGCTCGCGGCGGCTGCGATCGTGTGGCTCTTGGCTTATCCGATCCTTCTTAGCTGGTACTTCCCGGCGGTCACCGAGTATTACCTCAAGACCGTGCCGCCGCTGGTCCTGCTGGTGGTGTTGGGTCCCATCGCCCGCGAGCGCGCGGACCTGACCTCGCGCTGGCTCAGGACTGCGGCCGCTCTCCTGCTCGCGCTCGTGGTCGCCGTCAACGCCGCTTCGGCCATCGTTCCCTGGTATCGCTACGGCCTCATGCGCGAGCGGGTCGCGGCCCTCACCGCCCCGATCTTTCGGCCTGGCGACCTGGCGGTCTCGACCGAATCGGGACTCGACGCCGTCGTGGATGACCGCCTCGACCGGCTGGAGGTGAAGAACCTTCTGTACCTCGAAGGGAAGGCGCGCGGGTTCGGCGCCCTCGGGGCCGAGATCGACGCGCGCCTGAGGGGCGGCCGCCGCGTCTTTCTCTACAATATGATTCCGAGTCGCTGGGCGCTCGAGGGACTGAACGCTCCGGACCGCAATCCCTACCGTGACCGGTACGACACCCAGGACTTCGAGGCGCTGCTGGCCGAGCTGGGGGCACGGTACGCCTTGGTCCCGATCCTGACGTACTGGGAGGAGAGCAAAGAGCCACTCTACCTTTTCGGTCGGCACCTCGATCCGCTGTTCGAGGTCCGCAAGCGATCATGAGGCGCGCCCGGGGCCGCGGACTATAATGGCGCGCGTGAGCGGCTATACGGTGATCGTCCCCGCTTTCAACGAGGAGCCCGGGCTCCCGACCGTGCTGGAAGAGCTGGTGCTGGCGTGCCCGGGCGCCGAAATCATCGTGGTCAACGACGGCTCCGCCGACGGCACCGAGCGCGCCGCCCAGAACTTTCCCGTCACGGTGGTGAGCCACGCCGTCAACCGGGGCTACGGCGCGTCGCTCAAGACGGGCATCGCCCTCGCCAAGCACGACGCCGTCGTCTTCTTCGACGCCGACGGACAGCACGATCCGGCCCACATCCGGCCGATGCTCGAGGCGCTCGAGCGGGCGGACCTCGTGGTCGGCGAGCGCAAGACCTATACGCGGAAGTCGCCGCTGCACTGGCTGGGGCGCCGCAGCCTGACCCGGTTCATCCACTTCCTGACGCGCCTTAGGCTCCGCGACATCAACTGCGGCCTGCGCGCGGCTCGGCGCGATGTCATCCGGCGCTACGTCAATCTGCTGCCGGACGGGTTTTCCTTCTCGACGACATCGACCGTGGTCTTCGCCAAGTTCGGCCACCGGCTGGTCTTCGTGCCGGTCGAGGTGCGCCGGCGCATCGGGAAAAGCAGCGTGCGCCTCCTCCGCGACGGGTACAACACGCTCCTTCTCGTGATCCGGCTCGTCGCGCTCTTCGATCCGCTCCGCGTCTTCGTGCCGCCCGCCTTCGGGCTCATGGCGCTCGGCGTCGTCTACGGCCTCTTCAAGTACGCGACGCTCCCGGTCTACACGGGGCTCTCCGTCGGCGCCCTGAGCTTCTTCCTCACCGGCGTGATGGTGTTCCTGCTGGGCGTGGTCTGCGACCAGATCGCCGCCCTCCGACTGGAGCGCTACCGGGACGGCGGCTGATGTGCGGCATCGCCGGGATGGCGAGCTTCGGCCGCCCCGTCTCGGACGCTCTGGTCCGCCGCATGACCGCGACGCTCACACACCGCGGGCCCGACGAGGACGGCTACTACGCCGCCGCCCACGCGGCCCTCGGTGCGCGCCGTCTCAGCATCATCGACGTGGCGGGGAGCCACCAGCCCGTCCACAACGAGGACCGCCGCGTCTGGGCCGTCTTCAACGGCGAGCTTTACAATTTCAAGGCGCTCCGCGCCGAGCTTGTCGCGCTCGGGCACCGCTTCGAGACGGAGGGCGACTCGGAGGTTGTGGTTCATGCCTGGGAGGCGTGGGGCGAGCGATGTGCCGAGCGCCTCCGCGGCATGTTCGCCTTCGCGCTCTGGGACGAGCGGCCGGAGACCCTGCTGCTCGTCCGCGACCGCCTCGGCATCAAACCCCTCTACTGGGCCTGGGACGGGGAGGCGCTGCTCTTCGGCTCCGAGATGAAGGCACTTCTCTCGGCCCGCGCCGAGCACCCGCTGGGCGGTCTCGACCCAGCGGCCCTCCGCGCCTTCCTCTGCTTCGGCTATGTCCCGGCGCCGCTCGCCATGTTCGCGGGGGCCCGCTGCCTGCCGCCCGGCCACCAGCTCGTCCTCCGCAGGGGCGCGGATCCGACGGTGAGTCCATACTGGGAGCTGCCCCGGGCCTCGGGGCAGAGGCTCCTCGAAGACGAGGGGCGGGCGGTCGCCGAGTTCCGCGACCTCCTGGCCGCTTCCGTCACCGACCAGATGGTCAGCGACGTGCCGATCGGCGCCTTCCTCTCCGGCGGCCTCGACTCCACGGCCGTGGTCTGGCGGATGACGGAAGCCTCACGCGCGTCGGTCAGGACGTTCTCCGTGGGCTTCGCCGAGCGCTCCTATGACGAGACGCCCTGGGCGCGGCGCGTGGCGCGCCGGTTCGGGTCTGCCCACGAGGAGGAGCTGATCACGCCCAAGCAGGTCGCCACCGAGCTTGCCGACATCGTCGGCATCTTCGATGAGCCCTTCGCGGACTCCTCGGCCATCCCTCTCCACTTCCTGGCGCGGATGACCCGGGCCCACGGCGTCACCGTGGCCCTCACCGGCGACGGCGGGGACGAGATCTTCGGCGGCTATGAGACCTATTTCGCCGACCAGATCCTCGAGCGCTTCCAGCGGCTGCCGCGATGGGTCCAAGCGGCTGCGCGGCGCGGCGTCCTGGCCCTGCCGGTCTCTCACGGCAAGATCAGCCTCGAGCAGAAGCTCAAACGCTTCATGGCGCTCTCCGGCTGGCCGCCGATGGTGGCGCACGCGCGCTGGCGGGCCATCTTCTGGGCAGCCGAGCTGCCGGGTCTTCTGAGCGACGGCCTCGCGGACGAGCTCACGGAGCCGCGCGCCGCCGAGCTCCTTGTGGGCGACCTGAGCCGGCTGCCCGATCCGGCGGGTGAGGGGATCAACGCCTTCTGCTGGGCGGACACGCGCTACTACCTGCCCGCCGACATGCTCGTCAAGGTCGACCGGGTGACCATGGCGCACTCGCTGGAGGCGCGGGTGCCGCTCCTCGACGAGCGCCTCGTGAACTTCGGCTTCCGCCTTCACCCACGGCTCAAGTGGCGCGGGCGCCGCGGCAAGTGGCTCATGCGCCGCGCCCTTCGCGGCGTGGCCAACCCGGACGTGCTGGCGCGCCCCAAGGCCGGCTTCAACGTGCCGATGCCGAGGTGGATAATGGGGCCGCTCCGCGAGGTGTTCCACGATGTCCTGGCGCCGACGGCCGTGGGACGGGCCGGCCTCGTCCGCCCCGCCTACGTCGAGCGACTCCTGGCCGAGCACGAGAAGCGCCAGGCCGACCACAGCTTCAGGCTCTACGCGCTCCTGGCCCTGCACCTCTGGCTCGAGCGGTGGGGGAGGGCGGGCGGCTGCTGATCGGGACGGTTCTTCATTGCCGGTCCGAAAGGTGTTATCCTTACGTAGTTTTTCTTGCCTGAGCGCCTGGACTCACACGGAGGTTGATGCATGCGGGTTCTGCTGATTGAAGCGCCGTACCACGACCTCTACGCCCAGCGGGACAAGGTCACGTTCCGGCGCTACTTCCCGCTCGGCATCGGCTATGTCGCCGCCATGCTGAAGCAGGGCGGGTTCGAGACGGACCTCTTCATCCAGCCCTTCAAGGCCGACTTCAAGCAGGCGCTTGCCGTCAAGCTCGCCGAGTTCCAGCCCGATGTCGTCGGCATCAGCACCATGAGCCCTGCCTATCCCAATGCGGTGGACGTGGCCCGCCAAGTCAAGGAGTGGAAGCCCATCCCTGTCATGATGGGCGGCTGCCATTCGACGGCCAGCGGCCAGGAAGTGCTCGCGGAGTCGCCGGAGATCGACTATGTGATCTATGGCGAAGGGGAGCAGATTTCCCTGGACCTCTGCCGCCACCTGGCGTACAAGACGCCGGCCACGCCCATGCAGGTGCCGGGCATCGGCTGGCGCGAGGGCTCGCGCCTGCGCCGCAGCATGCCGGCGGTGCCCATCGAGGACGTGGACACGATCCCGTTCCCGGCCCGCGACCTCGTGGACCTGTCCTTCTTCTCGCCCCACACGCACATGAGCGTCGGCAAGAAGCGCAGCACGACGATGCTGACCGGGCGCGGGTGTCCCTCCCACTGCATCTTCTGCGACGCGCATCTGACCATGGGGCGGAAGAACCGCGCCCACAGCCCCGAGTACGTGATCGAGGAGATGGAGCTGCTCGAGCGGAAATTCCAGATGGAGTTCGTCGTCATCGAGGACGACACGTTCACGGTGGACGACGCGCGCGTCGAGAAGATCTGCAAGATGAAGATCCAGCGCGGGCTCAAGATCCAGTGGAACTGCTTCGCCCGCTCCTTCGAGATGCGTCCCGACCTGGCGAGGCTCATGAGCGAGGCCGGCTGCCGCATCGTGAACTTCGGCGTCGAGAGCGGCAACGCGGAGGTCTTCAAGGCCGTCAAGAAGGGCGGCTCTCTCGAGACCATCAGGCAGGCCGTCAAGGCGTGCAACGACGCCGGCATGCGGACCATGGCCTCCTTCATCATGGGCCATCCGACCGACACGCCGGAGACAGTTCGCCAGACGGTGGAGTTCGCCAAGCAGCTCAAGCCCACGGTCGCCATGTTCTTCCCCATGGTGCCGTTCCCAGGCACGGCGGTCTGGAAGCCCGAGTACAAGCCCGCGCGCATCGAAGACTGGCGCAAGTACCTGACCTTCGAGGTGCCGCCGTTTAGCCTCATGCCCGGCTTCAGCCCCGCCGAGGTCAAGCGGATGGCCGACAAGGCGACCACGGAGTTCTACATGCGACCGAGTCAGCTCTGGCGCATGTTCCGCTCGATCTCGACGGCGGTCGAGCTCATGGAGTACCTCCGGAGCGGCTACGGCGTCCTCAGCCGAATGATCAGGTAGGAGCGGTGAGGCGGCCAACCTCCGGGCCCTCGGGCTCGCCGGCCGCCGGATCAAGGCAGTCATGATGCTCTCCATCGTGATCCCGGTGCTTAACGAAGCCTCTACCATCCCGCAGCTTGTCCGGCGTATCCGGCAGGCGGTGCCCGAAGACGTCGAATTCGAGGTCGTCTTCATCAACGATGGCAGCAACGACGGTAGCGCCGATCTCCTCCGCGGGCTGGCGCGCGAGGACAAACGGATCAAATCGCTCCATTTCGCGCGGAACTTCGGACACCAAGCAGCCTTCGCCGCAGGACTGCACGCCACCGCCGGCGACGCGGTGATCATGATGGACGGCGATCTCCAGGACGCTCCCGAGATGATCCCGACGTTCCTCGCGCGCTGGCGGGAGGGGTATGAAGTCGTCTACGCGGTGCGGAGCCGCCGGCAGGCGGGATGGTTCAAGCGTGTCGCGTACAAGACCTTCTACCGGATCCTGGCGGCCATCAGCCAGGTGGACACCCCTCTCGACAGCGGAGACTTCTCGCTGCTGGACCGGCGGGTCGTGGATATCCTCAAGGCCATGCCGGAACAGCCCCGCCTTCTGCGCGGCCTGCGGAGCTGGGTCGGGTTCAGACAGGCGGGCGTCGAGGTGCCGCGCGATCCTCGTTACGCGAGTCAGGCGAAGTACACTCTCCGGCGACTTCTCCGTCTGGCGCTGGACGGCTTCTTTTCGCTCTCGTACCGGCCGCTCCAGCTGGCCTCGCTCCTCGGGCTGACGGACTCCGCGGTGGCGCTTCTGCTCTCGATTGCCCTCCTGATCCTGAAAGTGGTTCACGGCATCCCGCTCCTCGGGTGGACATCGCTCATGGTGGGCGTCCTGTTCCTTGGCGGCGTCCAGCTCATCAGCCTGGGCATCCTGGGCGAGTACGTCGCGAGGATCTACGACGAGACGCGTGGCCGCCCGCCGTACGTCATTGCCGCGGTCGTGGGGGACGTACGCCCGATGGACTTGCCTGGAACCGTACGCCACGAATGAAGGGAGAGCTCGAAAAGCAGGCGCGCTTTTTTCACCTTGGCGAGCACTACTTCTGGCTGGGTGCTCAGAATACCCTGGTAGAGCGCCGGCTGCCTCCACAGCTCGACAGCCTCGTCGCGCAGGCGGCTCCACGCCGGCTGCGCATCCTGGACCTTGGTTGCGGGCCCGGCAACACGATTCGCCGCTTCATGCCGGTCGGCAACGTCTATGGTTTCGACTATTCGCTGGATGCGCTGGCCCTCGCCCGCACAAAGGGCATTACCAACGTGTTTTCCGGAGTCTCCGCCGCCCTGCCGATCGCTTCAGGGGTCTTTGACTGCGTCGTGGCGGTGGACGTTCTCGAGCACGTCGAGGACGATGCACAGTTGCTGTGCGAGATCGTGCGTGTGCTGCGGCCGGGCGGCCTCTTTTTCTTCACGGTGCCGGCGTTCATGGCGCTCTGGCGCTATCACGACGAAGCCTACGGCCCATTTTCGACGCTGTCGCAAGCGAGATCTTGTCCGCCGCGTTCGCGAGGCGGGGCTCGAGGTCGGCTCCTGCCAGTTCTTCAAATGCGCCTTCTTTCCTCCGCTCTGGGTGCTGGCGGCGCTCGAGCGCCGCGGCCTGATACCCTGGCGGGACAGCTTCTTTGCGGTCCCCGACTGGCTCAACGAGGATGTGGTTCGGGTCCTGACCGAGGTGCGCCGCATCACCTGCAAGGTGGTGGTCGTCGTGGACACAGACGGAACGCCGCCCGGCTTGCTCAGAAGAACCTTGATCGCGCTCGACAGGGGCCGCTTCATGCGGAGCCCGGAGCGGCTCGCCGACGTGGTCCGGCGAGTATTTCCCGTTGAGCGCACCGTGCGATTCGACGTAGGTCTCTACACAGAGATCCTCCTCCGCTGCCCATCTGGGGCGGCGGCTGCGGCACCCATGCCCTGATGAATCTCGGGCTCATCCCGGCGCTCGGCGGTGGCATCGCCGAGCTTCGGAGGTCAGGTCAGGACTCCCGGCTCCTCGACGGCTACTTCAGGGCCTATGCCGCGGCTTTCGAGAAGGTGTGGTACTTCTCCTATCTTCCAGAGGCTCTGACCGATTACACCGATGATGCGCAGCTTCTGCGGTCCGTCCAGATCATGGCTCCTCGCCACGCCGGGTCTCGCGGTCTCCGGGCCATGACCATGCCGGTGGCACATTCGGCTATCGTGCGGCGCTGTGCGGTCTTGCGCGTGTTCCAGATCACGGGAGTGTTGCCGGCGCTGATCGCGCGAGCACGGTTCGGTATCCCCTACGTCACGACGTACGGCTTTTCGTACAGCGCCCTGTCCAGGCCTGGCCCAACGCGGCTCCTCAAGCATCTCGTTGAACGTGTCGGGTTGCGGTACGCCACGGCCGTCATCGCCACGACCGAAGCACTTCGCGCTCATGCAGGGCGGATTGCACGCCGCGTGGAACTGATCCCGAACGGGGTCGACACGGGGCGATTCGCTCCGCCGATGCCGGACCGCGAGCATACGACGAGGGATCCTCGCCAGATTCTCTACGTCGGCCGGTTGTCGAGGGAGAAGAACATCTCCGCGCTCATCCGGGCCGCCGCGTCGCTCCAGGGGCGACTTCCTCTCCTTATCGTCCTGGTCGGAGACGGACCGATCCGGGAAAGCCTGGCGGCCGAAGCTCGCACTGCCGGCGTCGCCGTGGAGTTCCGGGGAGTCGTAGACCAGCGTCTGCTGCCTCGCACGTACGCCGCGGCCGATGCCTTCGTCCTCGCGTCCTTCACCGAAGGACATCCCAAGGCTCTGATCGAGGCCATGAGTACGGGGCTTCCCTGCGTGGCCTCCGACTGTGACGGCAACCGCTCGCTCGTGACTCCGGAGCGGACCGGTCTCCTCTTCGATCCAAACCGCCCAGCCGACCTGGCGGCTTGCCTGGAGCGAGTGCTGACGGACCACGCCCTGGCCGAAACCCTCGGCCGCGCCGCGCGCGAGCTGGTTGTGGCGCAGTACGATCTTGGACGGAGGGTCCAGCAGGAGATCGCCGTCCTGAAAAGCGTGGCGCGCACCTGAGATTCGTCTCGCTATTTCTCGTCGCCCTGGGACTCATCGGCATGGTTTTCGTCGCCCTCGGCCGAGCGGTCGATCCACGGGACGATTTTGGCGGCGGCATCTGCCCGCAGGTGACGATGGACTCTCGCCGCGACAAGATGCGGCTCTTCAAGAACTACGCATTCTCCGGCGGGGTCGGCGGGCTGATCCTGGGATCGAGTCGCTCGATGAAGCTCGATCCCAAGGAGCTCGCCTCCCGGCTTGGCGTCCGTTTCTTCAACTTCAGCGTGGACAGCGCGCGCGCGGAGGACCTCCTCGCCATCTACCGGTGGGTTCGGCGCCAGGGCGTCACCCCCCACTACCTCGTGGTCGGTCTTGACGTCGAGGCGCTGCACGACGGGGAAGCCTTCGACACGCGCCTCCAGGAAAATAGTGAGCTCCTCGCCGCGCTGCGCAGCGACGTCCGCTCGGCGGGCCCGTTCGCCCGTTTCGTGCGCTCGGCCAGCCGGTACAAGGCCATGTTCACCGCCGCTTACGTCGAGGATCTCACGAGGTCCGTCGCCGGCTGTCGGCGTCGGTCTTCGACCAAGCAGGCGCTGACGGAGCTCGACCCGGACGGCTACCTGCACTACGTGAAGCTCGAGCGTGAGCGTGCCGCCGGCACCTTCGATCTCGACCGGCAGATCTCGGACAGTCTCGAGGGTTATGTGCTCCGGTTCCGGAGCATGCGCGACCTGTCGCCGAGTCGACGGCAGGACCTCGAGCAGCTCATCCACGAAGCGAAGGCGGATGGAGCGGTCGTCAAAGTGTGGATCACGGCGCTTCACCCGAGGACGGCTCGGTACCTTGGCGAGAGGACGGCCTATGTGGAGCTCTTGTCGCGGACCAGGGAGCTTCTGGCCCGTCTCCGGGACACCTGGGGTATCGACGCCTACGACTACAGCGCCCCGGAGCGCTTTGCCGGTTCGCTGTCGGCGTGGTACGACAGCGGGCACATCGACGAGAAGAACGCCGAGCTGGTGGCCGCGGGCCTTTCCGCCCCGAGCCGGGACGACGGCCGACCGTAATGGTCTTCAATTCGAATATCTTTCTCTTCGCTTTCCTGCCGGTCGTCTTCGGTCTCTTCTGGCTGTTGAAAGGGAGGCAGCCGCGCTACGTCCTGCTGACTGCCAGCGGGTATCTCTTCTATGGGTACTGGGACTGGCGCTTTTGCTTCCTGCTGCTCTTCTCGAGCCTGTTGAGCTTCTACGCGGCACTGCTGATCGAGCGCTCGGCGAGCCCGCGGGCCAGGCGGGCGTGGATGATGCTGTCGATCTCGGCGGACCTGACGCTGCTTGGGTTCTTCAAGTACTACAACTTCTTTGCCTCGTCGCTGCACGCGGCAATGCCCGGGATCGCGCCGCCCCTACTGCACATCATCCTGCCGGTCGGGATCAGTTTCTACACGTTCCATACGATGTCGTACATTCTCGACGTCGCCGAGAGGCGGATCAGGGCGACGAGCAACCTATTCGAATACCTCACATACGTCAGCCTGTTCTCGCAGCTCGTCGCGGGACCGATCGTCCGGTTCCGGCAGATCGAGCAGGACCTAGAGCACATCGACGGACCCCCGCGCGAGGACTTCATGGCGCGCGGGATCGGCTTCTTCGTGGTCGGCCTCATCAAGAAGGCGGTCGTCGCCGACTCCATCGCGATGTACCTCGATCCTGCCCTCGCCTCCTACTCGACGCTGTCGACTGCGGGAGCGTGGCTGGCCGCCCTGGGCTACACCTTTCAGATCTACTACGACTTCAGCGGGTACTCGGATATGGCGGTCGGCCTCGGATACCTGTTCGGGCTCCACATCCCCCAGAACTTCAACGCCCCCTACCGAGCCCTCGGCCCGCGGGATTTCTGGCGCCGCTGGCATATCTCCCTGTCGACATGGCTGCGCGATTACCTATACATCCCCTTGGGCGGCAGCCGGTTCGGCGAGACCCGGAGGATGATCAACCTGCTCGTGACGATGCTGCTCGGCGGGTTATGGCACGGCGCGAACTGGACCTTCATCGTCTGGGGCGCATACCATGGCCTCCTGCTGATTGTGGAGCGGGGGCTGGACCCGTGGCTGACCCGCGTGCCGACGGCGATGCGGCGGGCGGGGACCTTCGTGCTGGTCGTCTTCTCCTGGGTGCTGTTCCGTTCGGACAGCTTGGACATGGCGGGGCGGTGGATGGCCGGGATGTTGGGGATCGGCGCGGGGACCCAGAGCGTGCCCCCCTCGCTGATCGTGCTGGTGGCGCTGTGCCTGGTGGCTGTCAATACGATGCCCGAGACCTGGGACATACGATTTGGGGTACGCTGCCGCTGGGCTCCCGTCTACGCCCTCGGGTTCCTCTTCGCGTACCTCTTCGTTAACGGGCGCTACAGCGTATTTCTCTACTATCAGTTCTGACGGAAGACGGCGGCCCGGAGCCCTCGGCCGCGTTGGTTGTTTCCCGTTTGCGGGAGTCGTTTGCCGGGAATGGTCTGGTGGCTGCCCTACGGGCGGGAGTGCCCAGCCTGCCCGGCCACATGATCGGGGGCCTTGCCTTCCGTCCTCGAGGTAGCCGGACGTTGGCCCGATTCGTGCTACCGTAGATCAACGGACATGATCACCCTGATCAACCCGCCGGGCATCAAGACCTTCTCCGGCCTGCAGATGCATACGCCAAACCCGCCGCTGGGGCTGGCCTACATCGCGGCCGCGATCAAGGACGCGGGGCTGCCCTACCACGTCATCGACGGCACGGGCGAAGCCCTCGACGTCGTGCGCCCCTATCCCGACCGCGACGACTTCATGATCCAGGGGCTGTCCTTCGACGAGATCACGGCCCGCATTCATCCGGATACCGACGTGATCGGCGTCGCCTGCATGTTCTCCACGCTGTGGCCGCTCGTGAACAAGCTGGCCTGGGCGGTGCGGGGAAAGTTCCCGGACGCCTGGATGGTCCTGGGCGGCGAGCACGGCACCGCGGTGCCCGAGAACGTGTTGAAGGCGAGCCCCTTCGACGCGGTGGTGCTGGGCGAGGGCGAGGACACGGTGGTCGAGCTGCTCCGCGCGAGGCGTGAGGGACGGCCGCTGGGGCAGGTCAGGGGCATCGCCTTCAGGGACGGCGACCGCGTGGTCAAGACGGGGCTCTCGGCGCGGAAGAAAGACGTGGACGCGATCGCACCGCCAGACTGGGACTCCTTCCCGATCGAGGAGTACATCGCGCG
>Ga0070707_100000384_pt1 | contig 43535 bp, 38 predicted proteins | sample KBSK5502metaG_FD_65468 | JGI IMG/M metagenome (GOLD analysis project Ga0070707, IMG submission 65468) | Corn, switchgrass and miscanthus rhizosphere microbial communities from Kellogg Biological Station, Michigan, USA - KBS K5-50-2 metaG | ecosystem: Host-associated > Plants > Roots >... | reverse complement strand
AGAATGGATACGATCTGTGTGTCCGGAAACTTTGACTGGCGCATGAGAACCTCCTGGCTCGGGTGACGATTGTGCCAGAAAATTCTCCATTTGCCTGTCTCGATTTCAGGGGAGCTTACGCTTTCGTGCGAGACCGCCGAAGACGTCATGTTACTCTAGGTATGACCTGCCGTCGTTTTCCGGGGAAAGGCAAGTACGAGGCCGACGTCTAATTTCATCGGGTAGATCGAATCTCGAGCTTGGCGATAAAGTGGAGTGCCCCTCCGAATAATAGGTCCAAGACGTTCGGGTAGAGCTGGAGATCATTCTTCCAAAACGTGACAGTTAGTCCAACTTCCTCAAAGGCCTGTCGCCATTTTTTCTCGTGCCAATAGTTATAAGGGGTCGCCACCCCGTAACGCGCATTGCCAATACTATCCATGAAACGCAACGTTGGCCCCGCAAGTGGTCGATCCAGAAGATGATCTTTGATTATGATGTGGCGGCGGGCAACCCGTGCGGCTTCACGAAGCAAAATCATCGGATTCTCTGTGTGATGTAGGACATCAACAAACATGACTACATCAAAACTGTCATCATTAGTTGGAATGGTCTGTCCGTCAAACAAATCAACAGGGAAATAAGTCTGGCTCCTCGCAAGAACATCGACACCTTTGATTAAGATGTCATCTCGCGACTCCAAGATTCTGGCAGAAAGCCTTCCGTCACCGCATCCTACATCCAGCAGCGTTGTGCCTTTCGATATGAGGGCAGACAGGTGCTCGGTAAGGACATGCACCCTCCGACTCTGAATGAAGCCCCGGTGGAAGTATTCTACAGGATTCATCTGCGTCTCATTCCGAGCATACTGACAAAAAAACTAGAAAGCACAGTCTGAAATCCCAAGGCTGTCAATGTTGCACCCGGGACGACGAGGCGCATGGTCTTGGCATAATCCAGAGATCCATAACCAGTTTCGCGCCAAACATTGAAGGCTGCCAGTAGCAGCACCAACCCAACCAGAAGCGACCCAGACGCTAAGAGGAGCCCTCGTTCGAGGTTCACGATTTGAAAGAAACGAGTCAGACGCTGATTCTCCGGTAACAATCCTTCGCTGATGGCAAATGTCTTGGAGAAAATGGCGAAGAGCACAGATTGGTAGCCGCACAGAATCGCTAGGCTGGCAAACAACAAAGTATGTGCATCGAAGGTCATCCCCCCAATAGTCATACCCGGCATGGCAATCGCGTAGCCAGCAAGCCCAACCACGATCAGAAAAACACCAGGAAGGTAAAATAGCCATCGTGGACTGTAGATGAGGAAGAAGCGGAGTGTACGCCACCCGTCGCGGTAGGTCTTGAGATGAGGAGGGTGAGAGGTACGACCGTCCGGATGTAGCGTAATAGGAACCTCAGTCATCTTCTCGCTGTATAAGCTCGCCTTGATGATCATCTCAGTCGCAAATTCCATCCCCGTACAGCGCAAGTTGAGACGATTGTACAGACTCTTGGTAAAGCCGCGGAGGCCACAATACACATCGTGGATCGGTGCATAGAACCACCAGCGTGCCATCAATGAAAACATGGGATTGCCCCACCAACGATGCAGGAAAGGCATGGCACCAGGCATGACTCGCCCACCCCCCGATGGTAGACGACAGCCCTGTACGAGATCATAACCTTGTCGAAGTTTTGCCAGGTATTTCGGGATTTCAAGAAAATCATAACTATCGTCAGCATCGCCCATGATAATGTACTTCCCGCGTGCTGCAGCAATTCCTCCCATCAGAGCATTGCCATATCCGCGATTCGGGACGTTGACTATGCGTGCCCCCAGACCTTCCGCGATTCCTTGCGATCCATCCGTGCTCCCATTGTCAGCAATGATTACCTCTCCTGCGATGTTGTTGGCGCTAAGCGCCCTTTGAGCTTTTTCGATACAAGTTCTTAGCGTATCCGCTTCATTCAGACAGGGCATCACTATCGTGACTTCAATCGAAGTCTCCTCTTCTACTGATGCAAGACACCCTACAATGCCTGGACTCGTTTCGATTCCCATTCTGTCCTCCTCGGCAACCACAACTATCTCGAATAAAGGTAGATTGAACCAGCGCAATAAGAATACGTAGGGGAATGAGGTTTGAGACCGTTCCCCATTGGATTCTCGGAGGGGAAACTCACTACAAGAATTTAACCGAAGAATTGCCGAGGGAGAAATACATCCCCTCGTTAGCGCAGCGGCTTGCTACACTGAAATTTTGATGTTTCTCAATTTCCCAGCCTCCATTCCCAACTCTGGAAAGGGAGTCCCTTCAGCCTCCACCTTCAATTGAGTGCTTGCCCGTTGGGAACATCTACCGCCCTTAACCCATTCCTTACCGTGACGATGGCGAATGCTGCAAACCCAATGATGTATGGCATTATTGGGATCATGTACCGGAAGAGCGGAAGTGACAACCAATGAAGCGCTATAAAATAAGCTATTATGCACAATAGAACCCCTGCTGCCGTTTTTCCTTTCATCCACGCGAAAATCATCCCCATCACGGCGAACACATATATAGGAAGCTGACTCAGCAGTATAAGATTGTGATTCTTTCCTGATTCTGTTGCATACCAAAGTCGAGCAAATTTTCTCATCATGAACCCCACGAAGTCGAGAGGATCAGTTTGAAGGTGTACCAAGTGTCTTTCGAGTCCCGCTCTAGCAAAAAACTTGTCGTTTTGGGACGACTTCCCTCCTGTTGGCGGCATATGGAGTTCATACATTTCTGCTTTTCCTTCAATGATAAGAAACTTTTCAGACGAGCCCATCAGCACGACTATTCCTCCACCGGTTGCAACTGGGATAAAGTCGTCCAACACCACATAGTTTCGCGCAGTCCATGGAAGAATTACCAAGACAAATGAAAGACAAAGCGCAGTGTAACAGAAAATAGGGTCCCTGCCTCGCTTCCCTAAAAGGATCAATATGATAGGAAACATGAGTGGGACAAATTGGGTTGTACCCCTCGTCAAGGTGGCAAGACCTAATAGAAAGCCTGCAACACAGTAGTGTGACACCTTGGATGAACGAACAGCATAAACGATGGAAAGGACAAAGCCACTTAAAAAGCAAGTGAAGAGCGGCTCCGATGCTACCGAAATAGCGAGATATGCCGAGAAAGGATAAAGACTGAGGAGACCCGCAGAAAGTAGGGCCGTCTCAACTCCAAAAATCTCCTTCATTATGAAATAGATCAAAACCATCGTGAAAGAATCCACCACGGCCTGGACTATTTTTACGGATACTTGATCGTCACCGAGCAGGGATAAACATATTGCAATGAATACAGGATATAGGGGTGGATTATATACCGGAAAAGAGGGGTCACTGAATCCTTTCCCATCCATGAGAAGATGGGCTGCTCTCAGATAGATCTCAGCGCTGTCATCAAGCGCGGGTGCCGGAAATATGGCGAGTATAAGCAATCTAACCAGTAAGGAGAATGCAAAGAGAACAGCAATCAGATTCTTGTTCTCTGGCTTTGAATACATCAGGTCTTTTCTCTATCAGGTTCCGTACTCTGGTTGGGCATCAAGGATTGCGGGCGATTCAGGAAGGTTACCGGTGAAACAGATGACTAGCCGATTTAGATAACGTATCCAAAGCGATTCTTCATTCTGGCATTCATTTCAGCTTTTCTTTGTTCCGTGATATTTCCCCGGATTGTGTACTCCATTCCAAAGTCAGGTGAGGAGCCCATTTCCGCACTCCGGCGTTCTAGAAATTCAGTGAGAGGACAAAGCACTCTAGCTGGATTCCCTGCCACGACTACCCCGCTGGGAATGTCCTCTGTGACGATGCTTCCAGCCCCGATGATGACGTCTGATCCAATAGTTACTCCGGGAAGAATTATGGCCGATGCGCCTATGAAAACCCGATCCCCGATGGCTACTTTCCCGATTCTCGTCCGGCCGAGATGTCGCTTGGTACTAGCGTCATGTGCCAAAATCTGCACCCGGGGCGCCAACGTGACATCATTGCCGATTACAATATGCCACATGTGGCTAGGATCGATGATGACATCCTCCAACATGGCAAAATTATGACCGACGACCAGCCCTTGCTTCACTAGCCAAGAGACTGAATCTCGTCGACGGCACTTCGCCAGCAACCGCCTCAGGAGTTCACGCATATTCTCCTCACCTAGTGCCTACGAGGACGTTGTGCCGATAGCACGTGAACCAGCCACATTCATGTATGTCCGGTGCCAGATAACGAATATCATCAATGCCCACAGTTGCGTTTCATAATTTCTGACGCCGCGATCGTGCTCGTCCAGCATACGGTCAATCGTCTGCAGATTAAATAACCCGAGATCTCGTAACGCGGGGCCGGAGAGACTCGTCCGAAGCAGCTCACGTAGCGGCCCTCGCAACCAGGCGCCAAGTGGAATTGAAAAGCCTTGTTTTCGACGATGCAAGATGGAGTTCGGAAGAATCCCTTCCAGGGACTTGACCAGGATATGCTTCTTCTCCCAACCCTTCAGCTTTAGCTGAGATGGAATCGTCGCGGCGAACTCGACAAGCTTGTGATCCAGGAAAGGTACTCGGACTTCTAGCGAATGCCACATGCTCAGGCGATCCGCCTTGCGCAGTTCGTCGTCAGGCAAGTATGTTTCCATGTCGGTGAGTAAAATCCATTCGAGCGGATCCCGGCATTGGTCGACCTTTCGCATGGCAAGCTCAACAATCCCTCTCCCACTCCTCTGGAGTTGATTCAGAAATTCCTGACTGAAGAGCCCAGCCTTGTCAGACTCGCTAAAGGCTGACAGATATAGTTGATATCGCTCTGGTAGAGGCAATGCTGCCCCGTCGATAAACCGTTTCATCCGATCGATCCACGGCCCGCCGAATTCCCACTGGGGCAGAGCACGAATAACACCCCCGATGCTCTTGGTAAGAAATCCGGGCAATCTCTGATACGCGTCGGCCGCGAGCGCACCACGGTATCGCTCATACCCTGCGAACAGTTCGTCCCCTCCAATGCCCGAGAGCGCGACGGTCACCCATTGTCGGGCGGCCTGGCAAACGAGATAGTTCGGGATCATCGAGGAATCTGCGAACGGCTCGTCAAAGGCTTCCATCATCAAGGGCAGAATTGACTCCACCTGCTTTTGGGGATCGTCGTAGACGCATTCCGAGTGGTCCGTCTTGAACTCCTGGGCAATGATCTTCGCATAGGGGCGTTCATCCGCCCCGGGTTGCCCATCTCCAAAACCCACTGTGAACGTTTTCACGTTTCCAGGGCAGATCTTGGCCATTAACGCCACGATGGCGCTGGAATCGATACCACCGCTCAGAAACGAGCCGAGCGGCACTTCGCTCACCAAATGCAACCGCACCGCTTCTTCCAGATGATGGAGGAGACCTTCACGATAATAGTCGAACGACTTACTGTCATCCGTAGAAAATTTGAGCTGCCAGTATCTCCGCGTCGTAAATTCTCCGTTCCTCCACACCGCGGTATGCCCTGGAGGCAACTCCGTTATTCCTTGATAGATTGTCCGCGGACCAGGCACGTACTTGAACGTGAAAAACTCGGAGACTGACTGGAGATCCATCTGTCTTTCGTACCGATCGACAGACAGCAGGCACTTCAGTTCAGACCCAAAATAGAGATCTCGACCGTCCTGCCAATAATAAAGCGGCTTGATACCGAATCGATCTCTAGCCAACAGGAGCTTCTTTTGGCGTAGATCCCAAATCGCAATCGCAAACATGCCACGCAAATGCGTGACATACTCTTCGCCGAAATCTTCATAAAGATGGGCAATACACTCAGTATCGGAGTGTGTCCTCAAGACGTGTCCATGTTTCAGCAGTTCTTCGCGCAGTTCCTTATAGTTGTAAATCTCTCCATTGAAGACGACCGCCACCGTGCGATCCTCGTTGAAGACTGGCTGGCGTCCGCTATTCACGTCAATGATAGCCAACCGTCGCATGCCCAAGCCTGCCTGACCATCGAAGAAAAACCCGTCATCGTCGGGGCCTCGACGCTGAATGAGCGCACACATCCGCCGGACTAATGGCCGATCAACCTGTCCCGGCTCTGCATGAACGGCTCCCACAATGCCACACATGAGTACTCCCTCAGTGATTCACATGCTGCGAAGCAGCGGCACGGGACCGGCGCCCCCAGTGCCGCCGACCGTACCCGAGTATTCCTAGCAACTCAATGGTCAGACGCCACGGCAAAAACACAGGGACCAATATCAGTCCTACCAGTGCTTTTCCCGGCGCCTCCGTAGAGAATATCCCCAACACAAAGTAGCTCGCGATTGCCGCAAACAGCGCAGCTGCCCAATAGAAAATAAATCCTGAAAATGGATCACTAGCGTTCACCCAACTGATCACGAGACAGAGCAGCGCAAGCGACGCCTGACTCGAGTAGTTCGGAGCGCCAAGGGTCACAGCCGAATCAATCAATGATAACGATGGTCTCCGAATCCCCTCTCGGATCAGCGCCCGCACTTTGCTGCCCATCACGGCATACCGGCCGCTCGCCCATCTCAATCGTTGATGTGAGGCCTGTTGGAGATTCTGTGATTCTTTCGCAAAAGTTTTGGCCAAGGGATTAAAATAGATCTGTTCGCCCCCCAAGAGAAGCTCAACAGAGAATTCCCAGTCTTCTCCCACTGAAAAAGCCGTCCATCCATGCCGTTCCAAAATACCTGCGCCCAAACACATCCCGGTGCCTGTCAGCATTCCCTGGAGCCCGACAGCCGTTTTCCCTGCATAGTACCGGCCATTTCTGAGTACTCCTGTCACAGCCATGATTCGTGTAAACGGACTGGCCCAGGGATTTGAAATGTAGTTATAGCCCTGTTGAACCTGACGGCCGGCCTGGAGTTCCACATTGAATGCAGACAGGAGGTCTTGGTCTGCAAGGGTATCGGCATCGACGATAACCACTGCATCAAAGACCATCTGAGTATTTCTTGCCTCTTGAATACCCCAGGCAAGGGCTGCCCCTTTTCCCGCCTGCCCATCGAATCGTTCGAAACATTGGGCATTCAAGCTTTTTGCAACAGCAGCGGTTCCATCTGTACATCGATCGGCGATGACGAGAACCTGATAACGTTCGCTGGAATAATTCAGGTTGCGCAGGCTTTCCAACGTACTTGCGATCCCTATTTCCTCATTGTGAGCAGGGATCAAGACGAGGAATCGGGCCTCCCTGCCTCCGGAAAGAATTGTGGGGGGGCGATAAAAAAATGAACTCAATGCGAGGAACCACTGATACAGGACCAGCAGTGTGAGCGGGAATAATGCCAGAAGAAGAAATATCCCGACAATGGTAGTCATGAAATATCGCGTTACCGAGGCTGGGAACCAGGGGGAGTGGCGACCGAGCCATCGATACGTTTCGCGAGTATCGCGATCGCTGAAGTGTCATATGGTAGCACACTGAATACTTTGGCTACGTTGATGGCCGGCTTGCCGTGACGAAGCACCTTTTGCAGAACAGTCGCCAGCCATGAGAGCGGCACGAGCACAACGGTCGGGAGCCAGAGCACTGTGAGATCGGGGTTAGCCTTTCGGAGATGATCTAGCAACTCACGCTTGCTCGGCGAAACGGGATCGAGGAGATTCAACGGACTCGGCACACTGTCCCAGGTATCAGCCGTCCATGCCAGGAACCGGCCTGCAAATCCCACATCCACCACCCCGAGCCTGTCGCGTGATGAACCGACTGCCACAAACAAATTTCCCAGTCGCTTTCCGAGACGTCCTGGAGGATCGAAATCCCGATAGTCCACCAAGGCTCCCGGACGAATCACCTTGACCGACACACCGAGTTCCTGTCCCAAATCCACTGCACGTCGTTCCGATTCGAGCTTCCCCCATACATAGGGCCCCGAACCCTTACTGTTCGGCTCCAACGGATGATGGTCGCCGATCGGTCCTCCATCTCCCTGAGCCAACACGGCGAGACTGCTCACATGAATGAAATGCGTGATGCCGGCGGCAGCCGCTCCGCTGAGCATATGTGTAGTGGCGTCGATTGAATTGCGCTGGTGTTCAGGCCATCCACCGGCAGTTTCTGCCGCCGCATGAATGACCGTATCGACTCCCTTGAACAGGTGCGGGCCTGCGCCTATTGCCACATCCGCCACAACATATTCCGCACCCGCAATCCGTTCCCAAGGAGAGGGCTCGCGACGCGCCACGACGCGAACGGGACGATCGCGCTTCAGCAACGCACGGACGATCTCTTTTCCCAGAAATCCTGTTCCGCCTGTCACCAGCACACCCCGGCTATCGACCGGTTTCGGTGCCGCCGACGCTAAAGCCTTGGCCTCTCCAACCTTGAGTGCCTCTGCCACCCGCTCACAAATACGGACTGTTTCAAGCAAACTTTCAGGAGACAGCGGCGAAGGGGTGTGTGTCCGTACTGACTCATAGAAGGCACCAAAGAGTTCTGCCAGCCCCGGATAGCTGCGCTGGCTCTTGAGAAAACGGCGCGCCATCGCCGACGTGGTTCCAGTCAGGAGTTGCCAGGCCTGTCGATAGGGAGACAATAACTTATCGATGCCAGACGAACCTGGACCAATAGCACGCTGCGTGGTGCTCCGGACGTAATCAGCGAAGAGCGACCCGTTTTTCCCGATCACCCGCAGATAGCTTTCGACGGGACGTCCCTCGAGTGTCACCACCAATGTTCCGGTCACTCCACCACGCCGTACGAGTGCGTGCACCGTCCCGGCTTGACTGACTTCGAGCGAGACCAGTTCGATGCGCCCTACCCCCGACTGCTCAAGCATCCGCAGCAGCAGATAGACCGGATGGGGCAGGATGTCGAGCAATTGGTGATCAGCCCGGAGTACGGTGCGTCCACCCGGCGCGTGCCGGACTGTGCGGAAGGAAAAGTAACTCTCGACATGAATCACACGCCCGATTGAGGGCAGGTATTGAGTCAGCACCCCTGTCGGTGACTCATAAAGCAACTGGTGACCAGCGCAGACCAGGAGATTCTTCGCGGCGGCCTCATCAAGGATCTGCTGCGCGTCATCGACACGCTCCGTGAATGGTTTCTCGACATAGATGTGGCTGCCAGCTTTCAACGCTGATAGTGCGAGAGGCGCATGGGAGGCCGGAGGCGTACAGATGTGTACGACGTCAGGTCGTTCAGTAGCCAACAGTTCTTCGGGAGTGCCATAGCTTTTGATCCCCGGCACAATGCCTCGCATCGCAGCCTGAGCGATATCAGAGGGATCTGCCACTGCAACCAGCTTCACACCGGCACATCGCAAGATCGCACGGGCATGATGCTGAGCATGGCGGCCGGCGCCGAAGAGGGCGATCCGAAGCACGTTGGTTTGTTGAATGATAGAATTAAATTTTGTCACTAGCCGTATCTCATTTAGAGAAACCAGGTGAGATGAGTACGTTGAACCTCTCCCCGAATTGCCGGCAAGGAGCTAGAGACCATACTTAGCAGAATCGCATTTGGCTCGCCACAAAGTCTACTATCTTCAGAGATTAGCTAGTTGCACCGTACTATGAATGATTTGCCAACGGGGCTGTAGTTCATATATGGAATGAACTCAATGTCAGGATGGGCTTGCAGGAACTCCAAAAGGGCTTTTTGCTCTCCTTGATTTGGAGCACCTTTATAACTGAAGAAATCATCGAAGCAAACAATTGAACCATTGACTAAGTATCGACGAATAAAATTCAACACCTGTACTGTAGATGTATACAGATCACAATCTATATAGATGATCGCGGCTTTCCTTTCGAACAATCGTTGATGTAATGCTTCATTTAGGCTCTCTTCGTAGAAGCCAGCAACCAGTTCATATTCTTCATTCTGAAATCTATTCCTGACAAGGATCTTCCTCAGTTCCTTCTCACTACATGCGAAAGCTCCCGTACGCCAAATATTGTCTTTCCGGTCATCGGCTTCAGGCAGCCCTTGAAATGAATCGAACCCAAACAACTTCATATCATGCTGGCGAAAACGGCACTTCATACTATGCGCGAAACAAAAGGTCTTCCCCCGCCAAAGACCAAATTCGAAATAGTCTCCCTCCACTTGATTTATGGCCTTAAACTCAAATGCCTGGCGGATCATGCCCAACTCAGACATTCGATTCGCCGATCGTGCATCAAGAACCTCCATCATCCTCAAGGCCACACGGCTATCCAGAATTCTTCTTGCCAGAGCGATTAGAGAGTTGTTGACCTTTGCTAATAGATGCATTCCTGCCTTATCCTGACCAGTATGGTTAGCGAGTTGTTATCAGACTCAGGGATTCCAAGGACTGATATTCCCAGTTTTCTTAACTCCTCAGCCAACCTCCCTTCATTTAGAAGGACGGCAGAAACCTCAAAACTCTGCACGTGCACCGAGTGGAGAAAAGCGCGAAAATTGCCATTCAGCACCTCCCCAGAGATCTACCAGTGCAATATGGCAAATGCATCAAGCAGATATTATCAAATGATCTAATACTGGATTTAAGGCCTAGCTTTCTGGGCATATACGTAATCGGCGAACCCTATCAGGTCCCATAATTCTAAGCCTGACATATTACCCATGACAATCCCGCGGATAACTAGGAGCGGAGTCATGAAGAGCCTGACCACATCACGCCTCGTTCCCGCCTTGATGATCTTCAAGCGCTTGCCCAGGAGCACATTAATGATGTCATGCAGCGGATAAACTTTGACGTGTGATGAATCGTCGCAGAAGTGAAGAGAAGAAGTTTTCCCACACGGCGCAGAAAATGAGCCCATCCCAGGAAATTCAATATAGATGACCCCTCCAGGTTTGAGCTTGTTCACGAGGTCTGACAAGACCCTGGTCCCGTTCTGCAGATGTTCAATGACATGCGAGAACAGAATAACATCAAAAAAATCATTCGGGACATCATCAAGCCCTTCAGTATCTAAGTCTAGCTTGATAAAGCGCCGCATCAATTTGAAATCGATTTCATCATTACCAGAATAATCTCGATCAATGCCGTAGTAGTTGCAGAGTTTGAAATATTTCATAGTCTTTCTTGGAGAACCATAGCCACAACCCACATCGAGCAGATTAAACTCTTGGTTTTTGTAGCAATAATAAAAGCGCTTAAACTTCACTGGCATCCTGAGGTAGTTGAAGGCATCTAAAGCAAAGCTCATTGACCCTCCGATCTAAACACGTCGTCTAGAAATCCCTCTCTCCGGATTCTTCTTGATGCGGGCAGAACCCTGAGTTTGTGGGAAAAATCTCGTGGAGCCCAGCGCGCACACCGCGCTTTTCGAGGCGGCTCTATGTCCCGTGACTCTGGAAACTTCTACGTGACTTAAGAACAATGCTTGTGGGAAGAAGTTCGAGCAGAAAAGATCCTAAACAACTCCTGGGGGCAAGAGTCTCCACCTTTGAAAGCCCTCATTCCCATTCATGGCAACTACCACGTGGCACCATGAGCGACTAGGGTCTGTTTGACGGATCTGACACTGATCATATTGAAGACTTCCTCTGGGGACAATGACAGCCCATATGTAGCTTCAAGCTCTAGAATAAGAATAAGATGACCATATGAATCCCATGCGCCGATGGTTTTATTGGAAGTATCGTCATTCACTTCCGCGACTGGCATACCAAACACCTTCGCAATGACCTCTTCAGGTTGCATCCGTTATCTCCATTTTTATCCACTCAGGACGCGCGATACGGCTTTCATTCAGGCACATTGTCCACCGCGTCACCCCCTCCTTCGCCCCTTCCTCTTTGAATCCGTGTCGAGAGTAGAAATCACGCGCAGGAGCATTCTTGGCCGTCGGAACATACTCACCGATGACTGTAGTCACGCCTGCGTCCCGTGCCCCTTCAGTCACTACAGCCAACAGCGCAGTTTCCACGCCATAGCCGATCACGCGGCAACTCATGACAAAGCTGTCCAAAGTCCAACAACCAGGTTCCGTATGGACCAGCGCAGCTGCGACAAGCCCATGGTCCCCGAAACGATCCTGAGCCCGTAGGGCATACAGCCGCCAGCCACCATCATGAGCGAAGGCGGCCAGTTGGGAATGCGTATATCGCCTAGTTGTGAGATTGAACTGGTTGGTGCGCTCAAAAAGCTGATGGAGGCGTGGTAGAGTTTCATCGTTTGCTCGAGAGAGCTGGACGAAAATTTCAAGAGCTTGCAGGTATTCATCAAGCGATTGAGTCTTTGCACGAACTTCCTCGCGCTGGCGCTTAGTCCGGTACTGCTTGACACGAATCTGATCTTCTTCAGTCACGACCAGACTTTGGAGTTGGGGGAGTCTCTCTATTGTGGACCGGTAAAGTGATGGGTCCTGCGGAAGGTCAGGAGTCAATACTTCCGGGAAAACCTGCCTCATCAACTCTCGCTCATTTGGATTATCATCCAGAAAAATCATCGAGTCGAGGCCGATATTTAATTCTTCGGCTATACTTGCCATATTCTCGGTCTTTGGGCGCCAATTGATACGGACCGTACTAAATGAGTCCTCACGAAGCACCATGCTTTCGTGTGAGCGAATCACTGTGAAGGCGTCTTCGGGATTGTTCTTTGAGTTAATGGCAAGCAAAAAACCACGTTCCGTAAGCGATAATAAATAGCGTTGAAAATCCTGGTATTCAATGCCGGGAGACGTATCGCCGAGGTTGACTCCATGCGGCCCAGCTTCGCCGACAATCCCCCCCCAAAGCGTATTGTCGAGATCCAACACAATGCACTTTCGCCTGAGTCCTTTTAGTGGCGCAACATACCGAGCGTATGCGTAGGCAACTTCATGGAGGGTTTGTTCACCAAGCCGCATCCGCGCGAGATATCGCATCTTAGGGTTGTCGAGATTACCCCCTGGCCGGTACATGAGCAATTCGTTCATGTCGACAACAAAAACACGTCCCAATGTGTGTAACCTTTCCGTAAAATACATGTTCAATTCATTCAACCAGCCAAATCGTGTTTGCCCTGTTCGACTCTCAAGCACTCCCATTGGGCTTCGATAAGAAGAGTGAAAGTTGTGCACTATAAGGGTGGAGCTGGACCACGCCATAAACCTTTCGACGACTCCCACGACGTGATCAACCACGTCTCGACCTTTCTTATCGAGTAGAGATATGGAGGGGTTGCCTGCAAGCTCAGGAACAAGGTCGTCAATGGCCACGGACAGAAAAGCGATTTCAGGGTTGAACCGACGGAGCTTCGAATCTTCATCCACAATTTCCTGTGCCCAGGAATTGAATGGAGCAACGTAAACTTCTGGGAGTAGTCCCAACTTGCGAATCTCAAGGTCTACATAAGGCAGGAGAGTCTCTATTGTGAAGGAACTCAAAAATGCAGCTCTCACTTTCACTCCTTTTGGAGGTGTGAGCTTGGCCCGAGTTCTATAAACATAGTTAATGGTAGCTGGACTCTCATCGGCTCCCGCAAGTTGCGTAAGAAGGCGGTGAGCCGCTTCGGCTTCACCAGCATCTAGAACGATTTCACTGGCAACTCGCAGCAATCCAGAATGGCGGGGCACACGTTTCAATATCGTTCTTATAAGCTCGCGGACATCATCATCACGATCCTCAGGTAGAAGCGAGCGAGCTAAGGCAGCGGCCATATCGGGAGAAATAATATCACAGTAAAGATAAGCGAGACGAATAAGACCTTTCGAAGCCCCTCCGTTTTTAATTGAAAGACACGCCGTGAGGATTGCATCAAGAATTTTCCTAAGGACATCCGACGAACAAGTCTTTCGCACAGACCGCTCATTCATAGTCAGCAATGCTGCAGCATCCGCAAAATCGAGCTGTGCCAGTGCCATAAGGATAGGTTCCACACCTGACGAGGCTACAAGGACTCGATTGAGGTGCGATCGAATCTCTGCACTAAGATCATCGTTTTGATTTGCGTGCATTGCTAGTCCTGCCTCTGTGACGCTAGACATTTGGTAAGCACTGCATTCGGGTAGACGATTACCGAGAAAACCTAGCCAACTACCTCAGAGTATACATCACAGTAGCGATTGACCATTGACTCAATGGAAAACTGTTCTCTCACAAGCTGGCGTCCTCGTTTTGCCATCATGCTTAATTGTTCTGGACACCCCATCACCTCTGTCAGCGCTGCAGCCCACGCTTCTGGTGATGATGATGGAACCAAGAGAGCGGCACCTGTACCACCTATCATGCCTGGAATTCCCCCTACTGCCGCAGCCACGGCAGGAACACCGGCCGCCAATGCTTCGAGAAGCGCCATAGGAATACCCTCGTGAAGAGATGGCAATACAAAAATATCCATCTCGATCAGAAAAAGCCGAGGTTCGGAAACAAACCCCACGAATTGAATTGAGTCCCTGATGCCGAGACGGTCAGCCAGAGTCTCAAGATCCGCGCGTTCAGGACCATCACCGACGAGGAGCACACGAAGCGGCCGCGACACAGCTGACATCTGGGCCACGGCCTTGAGCAAAATTGCCAGCCCCTTGACCGGAACCATTCTCCCTATCCAGCCGATCACTGGAATAGATGAATGTTCAGCCCGCATCCTTCTCTCTGCGCTCTGATAAGAGTCCTGCAGCTGTATCCCGTTGGGGATTATCGTACAACGCCTGGACGACACCCTATAGCGCTGACGGAGTTCCTCTGAAACTGCTACGAACCGAGCCCTGGTGAGTCTCGCCAGACTAAAATTAATACTGTCCCAGATTGCAAATTTAAGTCTGCCCGATAGGGCCAAAGGTGGTTCGTAGCCATGAATTGTTGAAATACACCTGGCCCCATGACGCCAGGCGAGGAGATAGGAGAGAAACTGTTCCTTATAGCGATGGGCGTGGATAATCGTCGGCGCTAGGTCCGAAAGTGCTCGATCCACGGCGCGGGTCAGTTTCCAGAAATTCATCTCTGCTTCCGGAACGGTTCGAACATGGAGACCTGCCTCTCGCGCGACCTTCTCGAGACGCCCTTCGTTCAAAGCCAAGAGGCTAGGTTCAACATCTGGGCGAGCGGCTTGTGCCCGCATTAGGTTCAAAACGACCACTTCCAAACCTCCCCATGTGTCACCTGACACGATGTGGCAAACTCGAATGGGGCTAGCTCTTGCCATGAAAATTATATGGCTTTTCTATCGAAGCGGTACATGCCCCGCTCAAGTTTGAATTTGAGAAGGAAACGAAATCCTACGGAGGCAAAGGAACGGTTAGCCTCTTCGTTATTCTCATTCGTATCTATAAATAGTCGCTCGATTCCCCTTTGCTTTAACCTTTCAATCGACAAAGACAAGAAGATCGGGTAAAGCCCCCGCCCTCTGTACTTTGGATCGACACGACCATCAAGCGCCATTGCATCACGATCTGTAAGCACGACGTGTTGAAATCGATGCGTTTCACCAAAAACAAAGGAAAGCGTTCCAGCCACCTTCTGATCAATAAAGAGCACATGCAGTTCGACTCCCTGAGAGAGACGCTCTTCATACAAGGGTACATCTGATCCACCGACACTGTCTTTGAGAGCTTGATATTCTTGAGGCTTGAGCTCACTAAGACTCGTGACGACTCGCAGTTCTACACCTTTCAGAAGCCGTGACAAAAGGCCCTGAAATTTGGCATTACCAGCCTGTTTCGTGTTAACGGTTCTTAGATCAATTGCCTCCGCAACTGGAAGCCAATACAGGTACACCCATGGACGGCTAAGTGACTCCCTCAGCATTTTGCCACTTCGAGATACAAACCAGACCAAGCCCTCCTCTCTAATGCGGTCGTAAGTTTCCGCTATCTTTTCAATGAAAGGCATAGAGACAAACTTCTCCCGATTATTAGACATATCATCTGCGAGTGCCCGACGTTCGGACTCTCAGTGCTGAGATAGCTGGATAGGGAGTGATGCCGAGGATACACCAAGGGCTTTATACCTGCTCAATCTGAGAGGATTCAATTGTCCGTACGTTTCTTCTGATGTACTTTTTGAATCGACTTTTAAGATTAAGACATTTCAGGAAGTTGCCAGCTCCCCTCGAAAAAGAGGTTAAAGCAAAGTGGGTCATTACAAGAAACATGTTTCTTAGAGATTTTCTAAGGACAAGGATGTCAGCACAATACCTTGAGCCCGTAGAAAACAGCCTTTTAGCTTCATCTTCCCCTGTGCACAGATCATAGACCTTCACAGCAGGATCTGAACAAAGATCTTCAATTATCTTGTATTGCAGAACAGTGCCGGGGGAGAGATTGCTGTAATCAGGGTCGTACCCATTGTAATCATATAAGAGAACTCCTTCATTCACGGTAGGGGCATAGGTATATGCTATAGGCTTACCATCAAAATACAACAGATAGCCGCGCAAAAACCCTAAATCAGCCAGCCTCCTAGCGCGCAGACAAAAATCCAGATTATCTGGGATGCCCCGGCCAAAGAGACGGTGCTGATATGTCTTGGCAGACACTACGGATGCTAGCTTAACAAAACTGTCGATCTCTTCAGCAATTCTGAACTTTCTAAAGTAACTCCTGCCTGGATCGTCTTGGAAAAACTTATTTACTTTTTTCTTCAATGTTGAACGAGTTTTTGACTTGAATTTCTTTTGGTACTCCTCGAAGCTGATTTGAGTGTCAACATAATGATGCTCGTAACTAGAAAGATTGTAAACAATGACTTCATTTTGCAAGGATAATTTCTTTGCACTTTGACTTATAGGACAGGATGTCACTTTAGATATTTCGACCCCATGTTCTTCAAGAACTCTTGCCTGCCCCTGGAAAAGTTCTTCCCCTGAAATGCCAAGAAAATGTGTGGCACAGACAATCCCTTTTAGTTTCTTGGCATACAATGTAATGTCACCAATATCATATGTAAGACTAAATTCCCCCTTTTCCCACTGCATAAATTTTCCTCCAACAACAGCGTACTGCCCTACTTAATTTTTGACAGGTCGTTGCTTGTTTGTGATGATCCATTCATAAAACTGGGCGGCCAATTGAAACCGATGTTCTCTAACATTGATAATGCTGACAAAACGTGAGCATCAAAGATTATTATAATTGATCAATTGGATTGGGAAAAGAATCTGCTTGTCCCAATCAGTATTCAGAAGCTGGGTTTCTTTCTCGAATTGGTGATGACCCGGGTGAACCATTAGCTCCACTGAATCTTGGTTTAGTGCTTGAGACATGGCCAGATCATAGAATGTGGCAAAAGAGGTAAACCCACAGGTGGTAGTGGTTTTATAGTAATGGCATAGTGCGAAACTCCATACTCGCTTCTTCAAGATCAGCGACAGTGGGGTTTGAGAAGAATATATGTTCCACGTAGTACGTACCTTCCGAATCCCTAAATGTTCCTGCAACCGCTTGAGCACAGGGAACAGCGCTGGTATGGTATGGACGTGATTGTGAGAATCGAAATGGCTAATCTTCACGCCCAGGGAACAAATCTTCTCAGCTTGCAAACGCAATTCCTTAAAGAATGCTTCTCTCAAGGCTGAAGTGATTCGTGTTGATCGAAGACATTCCTCCCCGCGAAAATGCCCCTTCTCATCCAAGCAGATAGATAGAATTCCACGGTCCTTAAGAGGAGTTAGAGGCTCAAACTGAGTCAGGTTTAGGTGAACCCCAAAAGAACAGTGAGACTCTCTGGGGATCTTTCGAACGGCGTTCTCAACTGCAGGCGCATTTGAAATGAGGGTGGCAGATGTGATGCGACGGCGAGCCATGAGGTCAAGAATCGCATCGTTCACGCAAGCATTTAACCCAAAGTCATCAGCATTAATAATGATCCTCATTATTCCGTCTCGCACGAATAATAGTGGTCCGGCGTTGAAATGGTTTCCCTGGTGCTAGAGCTATACTCTAACCATCACACGTATCAACAATCTCAAGCGAAGGTCCTGCCCTTCATCAGTTCGAAAGCAATTTATTGAGTTGAACATCGGCACCTCACACTGACCATGCCATCATCAACCGACCCTCTAGAGGCTGCGCAAAGTGGGAAGTTGGCGGCTCCAATCAACGTACGCTTTAGCTGACAACCGGTGGCCCTCGCCATTGGGATGCACATTATCCTCGGCCGTTACCTGGAGATCTCGATACTGTCTGGAGGAATACAGAGGGAGTAAGTCGAGAACTTTGAACCCCCGCTGGTCAGCATTCTCCTTAACCCACGCATGAACATGAGAGAAGCTATAGCGCTCATAGTTCATGAGTAGCGGCCAAATAAGCACATGCACATCAAAACGGAAGCGCTCTTGTACCGCCTTTAGAGCGTCAAATCCAGACAACACCCTGCGGTGGCACTCCGGGTCGTCCCATAAGGACACGTAGTAATTTTTCTCCTCCTTGCCAGTGATCAGCCCCTGAAGATACTCCATGCGGCCCTTCACAAAATATATGAGAGCCGACGACTTCAACCATCGTTTCAGCCTCGGGTCGACAGTGATATCCCCGAATAAGCCAATTTTTGCGTCTTTCTCATTTTGAAACCGCTCTGTTGCGCGAAACTCAGAAAAGAAATCACAATCATTCAGTATGAAATTGACCACTACGACATCGGGCGCGTACTTCATGCCTTCTACGTCCAAAATGTGAATTTCCTGTAGAGTATTGAGCCCGCTCATACCGAGATTGATCACTTCATATCTCGAACCGAGGAGAGCCTGTATGTGCCCAGCAAACAATTCCTCTTCCCTCACACCACTCCCCTCTGTGACAGAGTCGCCTATTACAACCACTCTTGTGACATGAGCCGGCTTCTCAACAGCATGTTCCACATCTCGAAATCCCGCACTGTTATAATGAGAGATGACATTTCCGTCTTGCACGGTTGAGTTCGGAACAAAACGCCAATTTAGAATAGGATCATTGACGTGTCGGATGTTCCCAATGAGCGATTCTGGAGCTCCAGCATAGCCCAGTAATCGTAGCCCCATCTCACCTGCAATCAAAGAGAAGAGCAGCGACACGATCAACAATATTGAGCTGAAGACAATATTTCTTATTAACATGGGCGGTTTCAAGTTCCAAGTGCAACGGGTGAATAATGGCGCAGGTGCGCATAGACTTCCAGGGGCGTGGCGAAGTGGAGACATTTTCTCGGGCGCGTGTTCAGGCGACGGGCGAGGGTGTTCAACTCGCGCGGGGTGTAGCCCGACAAATCCGTCCCCTTGGGCAGGTACTGGCGCAGCAGCCCCGTCGTGTTCTCGCTGGTACCGCGCTGCCAGGGGCTATGCGGATCGGCAAAGAAGATTTGGATCTCGAGCCGCTGGGCCAACCGCTCGTGCGCGGCCATCTCGTTCCCCCGATCATAGGTCAAGGTTTTGCGCAGCGGAGCGGGCACATCCCGCTTGGACACTTCTTGCATCCGTCCCGTCCATCCTGGCCAGGCTGACCAAGCGTGTCGTCCGCTCCACCAGGGTCTCGACAGCCGAACCATTGCGGGCGCCCGTGATGAGGTCGCCTTCCCAGTGGCCGGGCACGGTGCGGGTGGCCACCTCGGTGGGGCGCTCGGCAATCGACGTCATGTTGGGGATCTGGTCGCGTCGATCCGTCCCCTGCGCCCGAGGCCGGCGCGCTTTGCGCGCCTGACGCAGTGCAGCCAGCAATTCGCTCCGCAGGGTTCCGCGTGGCAGCACATACAAGCCCACATAGATGGTCTCTGCCGAGAGATGTTCCTGCATGTCGAGGACACTCGCGTCGAAGGCGCCCGGCAATCTGTGCAGGCGCGCAGCCCTGGCCCAGGTGTGTCTTGACGTACTGCCACAGCCAGGGGGCCAGGAATTTGCGCGGCCGCCGTGGCTGACGGGCCCGGGCTGCCGCCAGCATCTGTGCCGTGCAGGCACGATAGGGGGCACTCATCGCGTTGCGGGCGTGCTCGCGGCTCACGGTGCTGGGCGCTCGCCTCAACACCGTTGCCATCGTCCGTAACGAATGACCGCGGGCCAGCCCCAGACTCAAGGTTTCACGTTCTTCGGTACTCATGTGTCTATAGGATCTCGTTAGCATGGCAACACCATAGCCCATCAGGGCTTGCAGTGTTGCACTTGGAGTTAGAATTCAAGATGTCTTCTAATTAGTCGAAACGAGACTATCAAGTCCTATTGCTCCAGCCCATAGTATTAAATACTGAAAAAATGGCTCATTACTACAGAGGTCTTTAAGATGCTGCCATTGGTTAACATTCTCGCAAGAAATGACTACTCGGCTTCCCACCAAGCTTTGGTAAGGCAACACCCATTTGATATCTGGACTGGACAGCATCCTGTTGCAACTCCTCTCCCTCAACCTCTGAAATATTGCGCAGAGCCACTACAAAAGCTATCATGATCCACAGACTGGGATACCACAGGGTAGAAATAAACACCCCACTGACGATGAAGCCAATCAAACTCCCCTCCATGGCCCTCGCAAGATAGACACGCACATCTTCTCCAGCTTGTACAATCTGACCGTACTTCTGCCTTGACTCCGCGGAAGCAAATTTCTTCCTCACCAACTTCAGATCCTTATAACACTGCAACAGCATCCCACCTATGATCACGATCCCAGCTAGGCCTAACTCGGAGATGAGGGTCACCCAGGCAGAATGGGCCTGCCGACCCGCGAACGATCTTTCGTGGAACTTTTGGCCAGCCTCATACAGCTCAAATGTCCATGGGAAATTGCTCTGTCCTATACCGATAATTGGGTTAGATAGAAACATGTCAACCCCAATGCCCCAGGTATACAGCCTCGCGCCTCCTGTGCCTTCCTCACCCATTGTCTCATCACTGGTCGAAGAAGCAATTTCGTCCCAGTATGTCTCTGGAGCCAACACGACCATGAATAGCACGGCGATTAAGAGTACGACCAGCGCATTCCCCTTTTTGGGCGAGCGATACCAGCAGTACCCTCCTACGGAGGCTAATCCAAAAAACCCGCCTCGCGACAAAGTTGCCATGGCCGCCAGAATGAATGTTCCAAGAAACCCAAGATATTTCATTTTTTCTGCAACACTGGTAGCAGAAAAAAATAGAAAATAGCCAAATGGAGCCGCCATATTCATCACCATGCAGAAGTCGTTCTCGTCCTCCATCCAGCCACCAATACCGACCCCACCTTTGGCTGTCCCCATCAAGGCCAAAAAAACATGGATGCCCATCCACATCTTTATAAGAGTCAGCATCTTTTCCAGAGAATTCACGTACGTCACGATTCCGAGATAGAGTCCGAAAACTAGCAGCATATCCTTGAAAGTCATCAGAGCCCAGAAGTTGTTTACTGCAAGGGGAACATGAATTGCCATCACGATGACCAACGGAATCCACATCTTCGTCTGAAGCCTCGATAAATCCAGCTTACCCGACATGAGGACATTCAGAAGAAGGTACACATCGAGTCCTGTGGCGAATGGAAGAAGTTTGAGGCCGGGAATCAATTCCTGCGGACGGCCAAACTCGAATAAGAGGGAAGCTAAGACAAGATAAAACCCCACTTTGCTCTCTTGAGCCTGTAATGGCTGCAGGGCAGCCCCAGCCTTTAGCTGAGGCGTTGCCAAGGGGTTTACATCGCTACGCATCAAGCACCATAATACCTTCCGTCCAGCGCACTCTTCTTCTCACTCTTTGTTCATCTCAGAGTTACGGATCCTCAACAATCTCGCATATAAACCCCTGTACCGATCGGCCATCTGACCTATACTAAAGTGTTGACGCACTCGTTCCGAAGCCTGTCGACCGAATTGTTGCATCATCTCAGGATCGCCCAATAGATTTAGAAGGTTGGCAGCCAGATCTTTTGGATTTTGCGGTTGGAACAAGAAACCCGTCCGTCCGTGATCGATCAGTTCCGGATTTCCCCCGACGCGCGTGGCCACCACTGGCTTTCCAGATGCCATTGCTTCGAGGAGCGCCAATGACAATCCTTCGGACAAGGAGGGTAAAACAAAAACGTCCAACACTGACAAGAGCCGTGGAACATCCTGCCGCATCCCTAGGAAATGAACATGAGTCCCGATGGCCAGCTGTTCTACCTGGTCCTTCAAAGCAGTTTCGAGCTCTCCTCGCCCGATCACAAGCAACAAGGCTTTCGGCCATAGCTGAAGAACTTCCGGCATCGCTTCGAGAAGAAATCGGTGACCCTTGACCGAATAGAGACTGCCGACCACCCCCAGCACAGGATAGCAGCCCAAAATCCCAAGCTCCGCCTTGCAGCCCTGACTCTCTTCATCTGCGACCATCTCTGCCGGACCGACACCGTTATAAATGACCTCCACTTTTTCTCCTGAAATGCCAACCTTCTCGCAAATAAACCGCTTCAAGTCTTTTGATACGGCAACCATCGTGCCGTGACGACTGACGAGGCGATAGGCAACTCTCCGGCGTAGTTTTTCCCAAAAATAATTCTTGCCATGTACAGTCGCAACAAATGGGACTCCCGCCAAAATTGCCACGATCCAACCGCACAAAATCGCGCTAAATTCGTGTGCATGAATGAGCGCCACTCGTTCCCTGCGTAGAAGTCGCAAACAGGCATGGAACCACTGAAGATTGAACGGACCTGCAAGGGGCATCACAACCGTCTTGACCCCGAGAGCTTCGCATTCAGCCTGCAACCATCCAGGCCTGAACAGTCCTACGATTATTCTGAATTGGTCCTGGTTGAGGGCGGCAGTCAGCGTGCTGATCATCCGCTCCGCCCCGCCTGGTCCACTGCTGGTCGATAAATGCAGGACTGTCGTTTTCTTTTCCCCGGACGTCATGAGTTCTGCGGATCGACCGGCAAGGCTTGGCTCAGGCCGGCTCATGATTCTTCAAACCCAATCTGGCAGCCAGGATGTTGCAACATCGGCTTACTTGCTGAAAACAGGAGTGGAAATCTTCGCTGGTTCCACTGTACGGGTCCGCTATTTCGAGCGGCCCTGAAGAGTCAAATCGGCCCAACAACACAACCCTCCCCTTCGATCCTGGATAGAGCCGATGAATACGGGTTTTTTGCAGGATTTCCATCACGATAATCAAATCCGATTTCTCGAGCAGTTCCTTGTGAACCTGCGTGGTGGCATGCTTGTCAAGTGACAGGCGATGATGCAAGGCCACAGCCTTAGCCTCAGCATGCGCAGGCTTACCCGGAGTCGTTTCAAGGCCGGCTGATCCTACCGTCATGTGTCGCCCTTCCTTCTCGATAAGGGACCGGAAGTAGACCTCCGCCAAAGGACTACGACAAATATTGCCCTTGCAGACAAAAAGAACGGATTGAACGGATTCAGGCAATGGTACCGCCGCCCATCGCTCGAACGGATGGCGGACGTTCATCCGCCTGCCAAGGTATCCCAAAGCTTCACGTACACCGACCAGAAAGGCCTTCCCATGCATAGTCAGAGTTGGCCTTTTATCTTCGGTCATGGGCGACTTCCTCCGAGATGACTGAACCAGTCTCGGTACTCCGCAAACGCAGGGCCCGGATCGCTCAGTGATTCAACTTCGTAATGAAGATCGCGTTGAAACAGCTTGAAAAACTCCGCCAGGCCTCTGCCTCTGGAGGGCGCATCAGAATCGAGATGAAGTTCCGAGTTCGGCTTTGTCAGCCTCAAGAGCAAGTGATCGAAGTCTCCCAGTAGCCAACGAGACTTTGTTCCAATACGATAGCTATTGTTTGGCACCGTAACTGGCATTCCCTGAATGGCCTGGTAGAGCAGATACGGGAAATTCAATCCGGCATCGATCGCTAACTGTAACGACCCCCAAAAACGACCATTAATTTCCATGAGCATTGGGACGCCTGATTTTCGCTCAGTCTTGAATTCAACCATCGCCACCCCCTGCCATTTCACCCGCTCTAACAGTCTTATGGCATAGTCAACCATCGGCTTGGGTAACTCAATGCTTTCTCGAAATACACTCACGCCTCCGGCCGGAGGCTTCTCCCGGATTCGCCTGTGAGCAAAAAGGGCGCATGGTCTCCCCTGATTGAAAAGCCCGAAGATGCCTTGACCCTCACCCTCTATCCGCTGCTGGATGAGGGATGGGTTTCGTAAATAGGGAGTCCTGCGAAAGAGGTCCGTCAGCTCCTCAACATTTGAAACAAAGTGCACGCTTGTCTTGATCCATCTCTCATCGATCTTCACAAGCGATCGTCCCGGTTTCACGACGACTGGATAATTCTTCACCTGATCAAGCACCGCTGCAATATTTCCATCCGGAACAAAGACGGTTGCCGGAACCGGTATCCCCAATTCCTGGGCAAGCTTCATGAGACTGTACTTATCGGATACCATGTCATAGCTTTCCAAAGATGGAATCATAGAGGTGACGGAAGGCCGAAACTGATCCCTCTGCACTGCCACCGCCTGCATGGAAGAATCAGTGGGAGGAATGATCGCAGCGATATCAAATTGCCTGACAGCCTCAACGAGACTTGAAATAAACTGCGACGGCTGTTGGAGCGGTGAAGGGTACTGCCATTTCGCCACACAATATCGGGATGCACCGGCCAATGATCTAGCGGTCTCAGCCCCCACAATCACGGGGATACCTGCCTGCCCCAATCCTCTTGTGATAGCCAACGCCGAGCGTTCCTGACCATCCGTGACTAACACACAGGCCTTTGGCTCCATAACAATATCGCCTCGAACTCTCTATCGGAAACCGGAGAGCGTCAACGCCAAAAGGGGCTCTGACGCCGAACTATCCTCATGTAGACTGATCCGCTTCAGTGCAAACAGATCGTCGGGCCGATCCCCTTCTAATCCCACTTCGCATCCGACGGCCGCCAGATATCCGGTTTCCCTGACGAGTTTCTGAATGTCCTGATCGAAGTTGCCGTTTGGATAACAGAACACCGGTACCGGCTTGATCCCTTGTTGCTCCATCGCCTCCCTGGAATCAACCAATTCCGTTTTCACCTCAGACAGTGGAATCTGCGTCATAAGCCGATGAGAGGCGGAATGTGAGCCAAACGTCACCCCTTTCCCCGCCATTTCTTGCACCTCGTCCCAGTTGAGGAGGACCCGCTGAGTCGGGAGGTCCATGCGCAGCGCGCGACTGAGCCGATCAATGATCTGATGGACCTTCTCCACCTCAACACCTTTGCAAAATTCGATGATGGCGTCGAGATCGATCGGGCCTTGCGATTCTAGGCGCCTAAAGGTTCCGTCCTCCGCTGACAGCGTGATGCCGATCGTCTCCGCTAAAATCGTTGAAACGGCCTTGAGATCGGCCGCCCCGGTTGTTTGGTGCCTGCCCTTTTCCAGCAACAGCATCATTTGGTCCGGCCAGAACCATCGAGCGGTTCCGATAAAACCGGTGGCGAGAAAGATCGTAGCCGGGATCCGGTATTTCATGAGCACGGGGAATGCGAACTGATAATTATCCTTCCATCCATCGTCGAACGTGATGACGCAGTAGGATCTGTGACTCTCTATCCGATTCGTCTGCCACAAGACGAGCAGCTCGTCCAAGGAAACGATATGAAATCGCTTGCGAAGATACGTGATATGGGACTCGAACGATTCTTTCCGCACATACATGCCGGGCTGGATGTGCTCATCACGCACCATCTGATCCGACACAACCCTATGATAGGTTAGAATGACGACTCGTCCACGATGTCGAATTCGATCCAGGCCCGAAGCACAGTATAGCCCTGCCAGGATTCTCCAGACCGTTGCCTTGAGGCTGTCTATCACGCGTTCACCTTTGGAAACCAACCGAGCCTAGCAGGACACGGAAACAATATGTTGGCACGCTAGAACTTCGATGACCCGCACGTGTGCCACAGCAGGAGAATACTCCCGCAGGATGCTCAAAAAGGCCGTCCAGCAAGGCCGCAGCGAGTGAAGGGCCGAGGCGTACCCTCTGGAGCGCACGGTGCGACGAATAAGGAGCACCACGTCTGTGCGCGCCGCCGAGTCGGTGAGGCGGCCGGGTCCCCGTTGAGGATTTTGACGATGCGAGAACGCCGCTGGCGAACTTTTTCAGCATTCTGTTAGAACAATGTATAGATAAACGGTGCCACGGCCGACCCTTGCGTAAGAACGATGAGACTGCCCAGCAAGACCAGCACCAGAATAATCGGCAAGAGCCAGAACTTCTTTCGCTCTTTCATGAATGCCCACAGCTCTTGAAGAAACTCGCCCATATCTCCTCCTTGTGGAATTAGCGCTCGCTTTTCAGGACTTAAAACATGTTCTTCATATGAGACGCCGGTCTCGGTTGACGGATCACACGGTACGTCTGCGCGTCAGGCTCATACCTTCTTCTCATGGGGTCACGACTGGCCAATTTCATGACCAGCCCCATCGGCGTCACAATGCCATAGAACAGGACTCCCAAAATAATACGGGTGTTGACCCATCCCATGATATGCCCGACCCACATCCATCCTCGATACACCTGTTTCAAGACGCTTGGCACCACGAGCCCGGCAACCGCCAGGAGCGAACCAGGCGCCACCGCCCAGATGCGCACAGGCTCTTGCCGCCAGGCAAACGGCCATAATCCGATCAGGAGGAACACTCCACCAACCATCAGACCGAATTGGCGTAGCGTTTTCTTCGTGACTTCCACATGTTCCATCGTTCCACCTTTCCTGTACAGAGAAAACAGCCTACCGCTTGGATGGACTCCACGACACGATACGTTGGCCTCGAAAATAGCGGATCCAGGCATCGAGAATCGATACGTTCACCATGACGAAAAATGATGGAAGGCGTAAGACCCCAAACTTCGGTAATCGCTTCGTCACAAGATAGAGCAAGGCCAGCGCATAAAATGCCCCTTGGACTACCAGCATTCCTTGGTAGAACTGAGAGGCAGAGACAAGTAGACCATTGGCCACCAATGCCATGATCATCGCGAACGGGACGAGCCAACGACATAGTTTATGGCTGAACAATTGCCAGGCGAAGAGGTGATACCGGAGAGGGTTCAGCAGGGACAGGCTGCGCATGAACACCGAGATACCACGGACGATTGTTCGCACCTTGCGTTCGTATTCTTTTTTCTGATCGGAGAGATTCTTGTAAAATCCCACACTCTCGGGATCGGCGACACCACGGAGGCCTCTCCTGACGCTACTGAGAAGGGTATTGAAATCGCTCTGCAGATCAGGGGCCCAACCTTGACAGACAGACCTGCGCGCGGCAAAGAAGGACCCGCTCAGTCCCACCAAGGTATTCACTCGCGTTTCGAGTTGCCGAAGGAACATTTCATAGCGGACATAAGCCCCTTCTCCACTGACCGTTCCGTCGGTGTCGATGAAGCGGTCGACGCTACTGACACAGCCGACTGTCGGATCTGAAAAATTCCTCACGATCGTGGAGATAGCCGTCGGCTCGAGCATGGTCGCCGTATCTGAAAACACCAGAATATCCCCCGAAGTGGAGTCGACCGCTAATTTCTGCGCGGCCTCCTTTCCTCCCTTCGTATGGGACCGAACCAAGCGTATGCCGGACGATTCAAACGACCGCACCAGATCATCGGTCGTATCGGTCGAGCAATCGGACGCCACGACGAGATCAAGCAACTGACAAGGGTAGTCTTGTCTGAGTGTATTGAGCAACTTCTCACCAATGCGTTTCTCTTCGTTGTAGGCTGTGATGATGAACGATACCGTCGGCCGGAACGGTGCTTTCTTGACCGGCCGATTCCGAACCAACCCTAGCAGCATTAACAGCAGTGGATACCCCGCATAGGCATAGAAGACGAATCCTACCGATATCCAGAATAGTGTTTCGATGCAGTCAGACACATTCATATCGTGCAGACCATCTATTTTTCGGATAAAGCGGGCCGATGGTCGGAAGCATGGGCTGAAGTCTTCGTGTCTCCTGATATTGTCGGAACGAGGCGGCATCCCTGACGTTCCAACACCCGATCAATCTTCACGCGGTCCCGTTCCGTCACAAATTGGTGAGTCGGCAATGTGACCAAGCGATCGACCACTTCCTGAGCGCCGGCGCATTTCCTGCCGGCTAACCGACCGGCCAGTTCTGGAATCCCATCGATCGTGGCCGGATAATTTGGGCTTATTCCTACCCCCTCCTCGCGGCTCTGCATGCATACCGCGTCTTTCGTCTCTCGATCGCGTAACATCACAGGCAGCCTGAGATATATAGCCTCTTTCCCCGTAATCGGCCTGATGCTTCTGCGATGAAGATCCAACCCATCGATTAACCAATCGGCGCGAGCTGCTCGATCCCGATTGGCCAGAGTCACACGCCGTTCCCATCCCTGGAGCTGGTGCGCGCGAACTTCATCCATGCGGCACATTGGAAAGTCCGTATAGAACTTTGTTTCTCCTAGCCGTAAAAAGGGAAGGTCGGCGGGAAGCCAGTACAATAGCGGATGAATAAAGACGCGCATGATCACCATTTCAAGCCAATTACGAACGACATCGCCGCGAGGAGCTTCCGGCAAAGTCGCATACTCGGACTTAACCTTCTCAGCGATGGATAGTGACCCTGTCAGAATAATTCCTCCTGTGCCACACGTGAGATTCTTCCCGCGCCCCAAACTAAAAAAGGCGACATCCCCTAGCGTTCCGAGAAGACGTCCCTCCGACTGTCCTCCCATCGCCTGAGCCGCATCTTCGACTACCACGATTCCCTGCCCCTCACACAGTCGCTTCACCCGGTTTACATCCGCCGGACGACCAAAGAGATGGGTCGGCACGACAGAGAGGACGTCTTTGTCGATTAAGCCCTCAAGTTCTGCAAAATTGAAATCGAGTGTCTCCGGATCGACGTCACAAAGCACCACTTCTAAACCAGCTTTGACAATCGCGGACGGTACGGAGAAACAAGTATAGGCAGGAATGATCACTCGTCGTCTTCCGCTCGACGCCGCAAGCGCCTGGAGGATCACCGTCAAGGCCGCCTTGCCGGACGATACGAGGAACACCTCCTTGGCCGAAAATTTGGCTTTCAGTTCTTGTATCAAGCGCGCGCGATATGTGGCGCCACCCAAAAAGCTGCTTGCCGCGCGCATGAGATCCCGGAACGATATCGGCGCGGCAGTTGGAGAAAGAGTCCTTTGCGGCCTCATGGCAAATACTTCACAATATGCGGACCAATCAGATTGGTCACAGGCAAGGGCAGGTGTTGCCACACAGCAATGGCTGCCTTGAATTTGGGATTGTCCGGATTCAATTCCGGGATATTCTGCCCTCCGGCCAACCAATAATACCAGTACAGCTGGCGAGGATGAGCCCCCCATTGTTGTTTGAAACGGTAGGTGCCGCTGTCCACTGACGATCGGCCAAAATCGAATTCCTTGAATCCTTCGCGGCAGGCAAACTCCAACACCGCGCTATACAAAAGCATATTGGGGGCCAGTCGGCTGTATCGCTTGTCTGAGGCTGCCCATGGAATCTCCAGCGTGTTGCGGAAACCATACAAAAACCCGGAGGCAAGGGGAATGCCCCTCAGTGACACCACGCACAACCGCGCCTCTTTGGGAAAGGTCGCGACGATCGAATGAAAGAACTCCCTCTCATATACAGGCGTGCCCAAATCCCGCATGCATCGAGCAAACACACGATAATAATCTTCGAGCAACTCCTCGCCCCCGATGCGGACCTCCATCCCTTCTTTTTGCGCCCGCTTGATCTGGCTTCGCAACTTTGAAGGAAAGGCCTTCAGCAACGTCTCATAGTCCGGAGGGAGCGCGAGTCTCATCGAGACTTTTTTGGATCGAACCGGCCAGTTGGTTTCAATAACTTCAGCCTGTCTCAATTCGATATGGGCCGCTCCGACCTCCTTCGCCGTTTCCGCCGCCGCCGCCAGAAGAGCAAGACGAACATCCGCCCGATCGGCCAGTACTCCACCATAATTAAGAAACGCCATGGACGTGAGGAAACATCCGAACATCGGGCTTTTCGTCAATACGAGGGGAAGGACCCCTTGGACCAACCCTCCTTCGTCCCTCGCCAGCAGATAATATGTACGATGTCCGAATACTTTGCCGATGACTCCTCGCCAAGCCAACGTATGGTAGCCGGAGGCTTGTGGGTGACCCAGCACAAAATGATCCCATTCGGCTTCGTCATGGGGATCCTTCAGGAGTACGACATTCACAGTATCCTCATTACTCCACAATCCCGAAAAATCCTGGGGCTATCATCTCAACTGATATGCGCGTCCATTGCGAGAGGCCATCACAGACTGAATGGCTGTCTCCAACGACATGCCCATTGCAGGCCATGAATACTGATCTTGCACTCTGGCTAGTCCGTTGACGCCCAACTGCTCCGCAGCCTTCTGGTCCGTGAGCAACCGTACGACCTTTTCCGCAAAAGCCTGCGGTTGATCTGCCAACAACACCTCACGATTGTCCACCAGATCCAGCCCGTCGATACTCATCGAGGTGGCAACAGTCGCTTTCCGCATGGCCATGGCAGCCAAAATCTTGTTTTTTACGCCGGAGCCTACGCGCAATGGGCATACGAAGACCGTCGCACTCCGCACATATGGGCGAACGTCATCGACCTTCCCTGTGACATGGATCCCTGAAATGCGAGTCAGGTTTTTGATTCTCTCAGATGGCTCGCTCCCGACGATCCAAAACTGTACTTCAGGCCGCTTCGCTTTTACCAAAGGGAAAATATCTTCGACAAAATGCAATGCCGCATCTTCATTAGGGGCATAGCCCATGACACCCGTAAAGACGATCTTATCCGCTTCCAGCACAGTGGAGTCCGGCGCAAAATACTCCATATCCACCCCATTGGTAATGGTGAGGGTGTTCGACGTCGAGGAAAGTCCTTTAATGACCTGTTCGTCGACGGTGGAGTTGGTAATGATCAGGTCAAACGTTCTCCCCAACGTCCCTTCAAGTCGTTTCGCGCCAATCAGGCCCAGATAGGCAGAGAAGCGTTTACGCCATCCTCGTTCCGTATTCAGCATTCTCTGTGAAAGAAGGGTCATTGAATCGTGCAGATCGACGATAGCCGGAATGTTCATCTGCGGGTCGACGTACTGAACCATTGCAAGGAGATCCACGTGAATCAGATCGATACGCTCGTTGATGCTCAGGTCCCGAATCCGTTTACGCATCGACTGATAGTATCCGGCATGCCGATAGCGGGTCTCGAAATGGGCCGCGAGGTGCACCCGGTGCCATTGTTGCCCCCACCACCGTACAGATGGAGGATCAGGCAACACCTCGACCCGCTTAAACACATGCAATGTTGTTGGATCGTTCAGAAAAGCTTGGTACCGCTCTTGAGATGAACGGTGGGTGAGGAGGAAGAGTTCATGATGCCGGGAAAGCTCCCGGCACAAGTTGAAGAGGCGAGGGGATCCTGGCATTCGGGACGTCGCTGGAACATCTGGCGCCAACACAAGGATTTTCATCCGCTACATCCTGCCGTAAATCGAGCCATCCTTGTTCCATCACCAACAAATACCATCGTAAGAAGCTGTAAAATGTTCCCGCCCCTCGATCCTGGCCAGATCGATGATCAGTTGGTCGGCACGCATGCTCTTGAGAGCGGGCACAAATTCACCTGACGAATACCCTACAACAACCACTTGGGACGTATCCACGACATCCTCAGCCCGCTCGACGAGCAGCGATGAGAGGTGCGGGATATGCTCTTCGATAAATCTCTTGTTGGCTCCGATGAGGCGGCTGGTCGCGACATTCTTGTCATAGATTTTCACATGAAAGCCTTTTCCCATGAGCGTCTCGATTACTTCCACAAGAGGACTCTCGCGTAAATCATCCGTATCGGCCTTGAATGTCATTCCAAGAAATCCTACTTGCTTTTTACCCAACCCGATAATCCGCTGGATGACACCCTTGATGTGGGAAGCATTGCTCTGCAAGATGGCATTCAAGACCGGCACATCCACATCTGTCCGTTTCGCCTGGTATGACAATGCGCGAAGATCCTTGGGCAAACATGACCCTCCAAAGGCGAACCCCGGTTTGAGATATACCTTCGACAGGTTCAATTTTGTGTCTTGGCAGAAAATGTCCATCACCGCGTGACTGTCGATGCCGAGTCTCTTGCAGATGTTCCCGATCTCATTGGCAAACGTGACTTTGAGCGCATGGAATGCATTGTCCGAATACTTCACCATCTCGGCAGCCCTGATCGAAGTCCGAATTGTGGGCGCCTTGATACCGGCATAGATCTCTTCCACCACATCTCCCTCGCCGGCATTCCGCTCACCTATCACAATCTTCGGCGGCTGGTAATAGTCCTTTACCGAGGTCCCCTCACGGAGGAATTCCGGGTTATAGCAGACAAAGAGGCCATTCCCGATGGTTTTTCCGGCATGCTTCTCAAGAATTGGGATCGCGACATCTTCCGTCGTCCCCGGCAATGTCGTGCTTCGAAAGACGACTGTGTGTGGAGTGTTCTTATGCTGCAATGCGGCCCCAATGTCTTCACATACCCGCTTCATGTGCGTTAGATCGAGGCTTCCATTCGCCTGGCTTGGCGTTCCGACGCAAATGAAAGAGAAATCCGTGTTGAGGATCCCCTCTGCCGACGATACCGTGGCTTTCAACAAGCCCTGCTTCTGTGCCTTGGCAATGAAATCCGAGATGTCCGGCTCGACAATCGGAGCCGAACCTGAATTGATCGAGGCGACCTTGTCGGCATTCACATCGACGCCCCACACGGTATGGCCGCTGGCCGCGAGACACCCTGCCGAGACGGTTCCGACATATCCCAATCCGAACACACTGATTTTCATCGTGGTCACCCTCTTCCGCTCGTCTTAACCGATAACTTGGGAGACGTTCATTTGTTCACCCGGGATCACATCGTCAGATCACGTGTCTAAAACACCCGAAAGTCTTTATCAGCCCTCCCTAACTCAACTTACAGCTCCTGGCTTTACTCAGGTCACCGGTAGCCACACTATCGCTTCCTGCTAATTCCGCCATGATTTCAAATTCAGCCAGGTGGAATAGATCGTGATGCGCGTCGACTTGTCCCCGCTTATGGCGAGCAAGATCGGTTACTACAGCCTGCACCTTATAGATGCCTCGCTCTCGCACTGCACGACTGGAGAGCAAATCTGCCATAGGTTCATACAGCTCATGGGCGAACCACTCCTGTCCAGCCGTTGGAAAACCCATCTTGTCCGCCCTGGATCGAACTGATTCTGGAATGCGCCCCCGCATCGCCTCACGCAAGATAAATTTATTCCAAGGACCGTGCACCTTCCAATGGGCAGGAAGGCCAAACAATAAGGAGACAAGGCGATAGTCGAGAAAAGGCAATCGAGCCTCGATCGAATGCGCCATTGAATTCCGGTCTTCAATCCGAAGATATAACGGAAGAGGAGAAACGGTGACGGATTGCTTCAACACACCATTCAGTTGGTTGACGACTTGCGGGCGTTCTTCATTCGACAAATATGCGGTCAACTCTTCGGTAAACCACGGATGGCTTTGAATCTTCCTGATATGGCGAGCTTTCGACAGGAGACGATACATGGAAGTTCGGTGCAGCAAGGATACAAGCAGCCGCAACGCCGTGTCCTTTGAATGGCCAACCGACCGTCCACCATGTATCTCGACATGCGTTCGAATTTCCGCTATCGCACGCCTCCACTGTCCTCGATTCAAGAGCTCACGCCAGTAATCACAAAAGAAGCTGAAATAGCCGCCGATGGTTTCATCAGCGCCCTGCCCATTTAAGACCACACGAACTCCACTGGAAGCAACCAGACTCATCAAGTGATAGCCGACGGCAGCAGTCATGGTGTGTACCGGTTCATCCTGATACCAGAGCATACGAGGAAGACTATCCCACAGCTCCCTCGGATTCGTCTGCAGTGCCGTAAGCTCGGCCCGGGTCATGGCCAGTGTGTCAGAGATGTATCGGGATTCGTCGAACTCCTTCGCCATATAACAAAACGCCTGCAGGGGCTCCGATGCCGACTGGCTGCTTTCCGCCCGTTGCCTCGCCGCAGCGCAGATGATTGAGGTCGAATCCAACCCCCCTGACAGACAGACCCCAATGGGAACGTCGCTTCGCAAGCGGAGGCGCACAGCGTTCTCGAAGACCTCAGCAAACTCATGCGCTGGGTCCTGGACATCGGCGCAGTGAACCTGATTCAGATCCCAATACATCCAGGACTTCCACATACCCTTCAGGTCCAACTCAAATGCCGATCCGGCTGGAATCGATTCGATCCCTTCATAGAAGCTCTCGCTCGTATCGTCAAGACGCCCCTCGACGAGAAAACGGGAGGCTATTTTCCAATTCACACCTCCACGATACAAACCAGAGGCACGAATAGCTTTGATTTCCGAGGCAAAGAGGAATCGATCTCGATCCGAATAGACAAACAACGGCTTCACTCCGAACCGATCACGCGATCCGAACAGGATACGTCGGGTTCGGTCATACACGATGAACCCCCACATTCCATTTAATCTAGGCAGGCAGTCGGCTCCCCAATGACGATACGCATTCAACAATACTTCGCTGTCCCCCGTAGAGCGAAACCGATAGCCCGCATCAATCAACTCTTGGCGCAACTCTAGGTAGTTAAAAATTTCTCCGTTAAACACCAGGACAAATCGCCCATCCTCACTGATCATGGGCTGATGTCCAGCCGGCGAAAGGTCTAGGATCGCTAGACGACGGAAGCCGAACCCCACTGTCCCTTCGAGGTAGTGACCGCTATCGTCCGGTCCTCGATGGACGAGGCTCTGGGTCATCCGTTCGAGCGTCGCTGCCTCAGCCGGATTGCCAGTTATTCCGCAGATGACCGCAATACCACACATGCGTGCGTATCTCTCGTGATCTAGTGGCCCATCACAGCTGTTTGCGCACCAATCCGCCGCGAGGGATCACAATATTTCCACTTCACAGTTTTGATTGTCTTATTGTAGTGACGGATGTTGCGCATGAGCTTCTTCGCGAGGTCCTTGACGGAGGTGACGAGGTCTCGCGCGATCACAAGGATCTCTCGCCTACTCGCTTGGCTGACAACGAGGCCCGTCGGAAACGCGACGAACTCGCAAAACACCGTCACATGTTGTGGCGGGTGCAAACACAGCAGCGTATTCGTATTCCTCATGGTCACGGTTACAGACTATCAATGGGTGATGCCGTCCGCTAGACCACCTTCCTGAAATACTCGATCGTCTTTTGAAGGCCATCCTCCAACTCAACTTGCGGCTCCCATCCCAAAAGCATTTTGGCGCGTCGAATATCCGGCCGTCGCACCTTCGGATCGTCAGCGGGCAATCTTCGATATTCAATCTTGCTTTTCGATACTGTCAGTTTGAGGATGAGCTCTGCGATGTCTTTCACTGTCAGCTCACGCGGGTTACCAATATTGACTGGGTCATGAATGGTTTCGGGTAGCTGCTCGGCGGACGTGACGAGGAATGTCGATCGATCGGTCCGCTGATCGACTGTCTTATCAGAGTCCGCCAGCAACAGTGCTGTAATTCCGCGCACGAGATCGTCGGCATAACAAAAGCTTCGTGTTTGAACTCCGTCTCCAAAGACCGTGAGTGGCTTCCCTTGGAGGGCCTGCACGACAAAATTGGAGACGACTCGACCATCGTTCGGACGCATTCGTGGACCATAGGTGTTGAAGATGCGGACGATCCGTGTATCCAAGCCATGGTAGCGATGATAGGCCATCGTCATCGCTTCGGCAAAGCGTTTGGCTTCATCATAGACACCGCGCGGACTGATCGGATTGACGTTCCCCCAGTACGACTCAGGCTGCGGATTGACTAACGGATCACCGTAGACTTCCGATGTGCTCGCTAACAACAGTCGGGCCCCTTTTGCCTTTGCCAGGCCCAGCACCTTGTGAGTGCCCAGAGCCCCAACTTTCAGCGTAGCAATCGGCATCTCCAGATAGTCTTGCGGGCTCGCCGGAGAAGCAAAGTGCAGGATCGCGTCCAGTTGTCCGTCAATATGAATATAGTCACACACGTTGTACTTAATAAAACTGAACTTTGGATTTCCTATTAAATGCGCGACGTTCTCCACCCGACCCGTAATCAGGTTGTCCATCGCAACAACCTCGTACCCTTTCCCGATCAGCAAGTCGCTGAGGTGGCTGCCTAAGAATCCTGCTCCGCCTGTAATTAGAATGCGCATAGGTCCGTATTCCTTTTTCTGCACGTCTCTCTATCGGTTGACCGCAACCACGCGTTCACATGTAAGAATTGACGATCTCGTACACCAATTTACACGCACAGCATAACATGCACCACTGTATTCCTGTTTGATGCCCAATACAAAGGCAGAGGACAGGAAGATGCCTCTTCCAGCGCACTGCTTATAGAAACGGATTGACCAAGAGTTGGGTTGGAACTTTGGACAGGCTCTGGACCGCGCAGAAGACGCAACTAATCCAGCTCAAATTCTTTTTTCCAGTCGGAATCCCCCTCGAGCGGCTTCTGATCAGTCTTGTACAACACACAGTTCTCGAGCACGAGAACATCCATCTCGGTCCGCATAAAACAGCGATACGCATCTTCCGGAGTGCAGACAATCGGCTCCCCGCGCACATTGAAGGAGGTATTGACCAATACGGCATAGCCTGTTTGCTCTTCAAATGCCTTGAGCAACGCATGGTAACGAGGGTTCGTCTCTTTGTGGATCGTTTGCACTCTCGCCGAGTAGTCCAAGTGAGTGACCGAAGGAATGTCCGAACGTTGCACGTTCAAAAGGTCGATACCCCAAAGACCCTGTTGCGCTGCCGTCATGGGACGGCGGCGCTTCTCAAGCACCGGCGCCACGATCAACATGTAGGGGCTGTCAGAATTCAAATCGAAGTAATCCGACACTCGTTCCCGGAGAACCGATGGAGCAAACGGCCTGAACGACTCGCGATACTTGATCTTCAGGTTCATGATGGACTGCATTTTTGTGCTGCGCGCATCACCCAGAATGCTTCGCCCGCCGAGCGATCGTGGGCCAAATTCCATGCGGCCTTGCAACCATCCTACAACTTTTTCCTGGGCAAGGTCCTTGGCCACTTGTTCGACCAGGACTGTTTCCGCGAGTCTCACGTAGGGAGCACCCTTCGATTTGAGAAACGTTTCAATCTCTTCATTCGAGAAGGAAGGACCAAGATAGGCCCCCTTCATCTTGTCTTGCTTGCCGTTCGACATGCGAGGTTTGCCCTCGAACTGATGCCACACGGCCAATGCCGCACCAAGGGCCCCTCCAGCATCACCGGCTGCCGGCTGAATCCAGAGTCCCTTATGCGGCCCCTCCCGCAAGATTCGACCGTTGCCGACACAGTTGAGTGCCACCCCGCCGGCCAAGCATAGGTTTTCCACACCCGTTTCACGATGGAGGGTACGAGCCAAGCGAAGCATCACTTCTTCAGTGACCTCCTGTATCGATCGCGCCAAATCCATTTCGCGCTGGCCGAACTTCGATTCAGGCTTACGCGGTGGGCCGCCGAAGACCTCATCGAACTTCCGTCCCGTCATCGTAAGACCTGTGCAATAATTAAAGAACTCCATGTTCAATCGAAATGTTCCATCAGGCTTCACATCGATCAAATGCTCGTATATTGCCTTCGTATACTTCGGCTCGCCATACGGTGCGAGGCCCATGACTTTGTACTCGCCGGAATTAACTTTGAATCCCGTGTAATACGTGAATGCCGAGTAGAGGAGGCCGAGCGAATGAGGAAACGGGATTTCCCATAAAGGGGTGAGCTTATTGCCTTCTCCAAGCCAGGCAGAGGTGGTCGCCCACTCGCCGACTCCATCCATGCAGAGGACGACAGCCGAGTCGTAGGGCGACGGATAAAAAGTGGACGCGGCGTGCGCCTCGTGATGCTCGGAGAACAACAAAGACGGCAAGTCCTTCTTCGTCATTCCCTCTCCATGCTTGAGGAACTCGTCTCGCAGAAGGCTCTTCAAGAAAAGCTTCTCTTTCATCCATACAGGCATCGCCGCGAGAAACGACTCCAAGCCGGTTGGGGCAAACGCCAAGTAGGTTTCCAACAGACGCTCGAACTTCACAAGTGGTTTGTCATAAAACACCAGATAGCTGACGTCCCTGAGTCGAATCGCGCCGGCCTGCAGACAGTATTTTATGGCATGGTGAGGAAACCCCGGATCATGCTTCTTCCTCGTGAACCGTTCCTCCTGGGCCGCCGCGACAATTTCTCCATCACGAACGAGACAGGCTGCGCTATCGTGATAGTAGGCGGAAATACCCAAAATGGCTGTCATGAGATCTCCCAGTTGATTACGAGCCGACGCTCTGTGTCCTAGACTATATTCGGATGGTTAGTTTGTCCAAGAAGTTTCATGAACGTCGCTTCATACCGTGCCGCGGCAATTTCCCATTGGAAATGCTGCTTGACCGTTACATATCCGGCGCAGGCGAGCCTTTCAGCCAGTTCGCGGTCATTCCATAGAATTGCCATGGCGTCGGATAAGGCTTCTGGGTTCTCCGGTTCCACCAAGATACCATTCTTCCCGTCTTCAATGATTTCAGGAATTCCGCCGACTGCCGACGCCACGACAGGCTTTTTGCTGGCAAGCGCTTCCAGTATGGCGATGCCGAAGGGTTCAGCTCGAGAAGGCAGGACAACAAAGCGGCACTCACCAAGCAGCTTCTTCACACCTGGTCTGTCCTGGCAACCCAAAAACTTCACTTGTTCGGTCAAACCCAACTGACGCACCAAGTCTTCAAGTTGGCCCGTACCAGGCCCATCGCCGACCAACCACAATTCAACTCCGGTGTGGGTCTGGCTGAATATCTTAAAGGCTTTGATGAGCACATCGATCGCTTTGCGAGGATGGTGTAACGCTACGCATAGGATATGTTGCCCTCGCTGAAGCTCCTCTGAACCATCTGGCTCAAATTCTGTCATATCCACGGCGTTATGAATAGCCGAAGCTTTCGCTTGGAGCCCAGGAAATGCTTTCAGTGCGGCATCGAGCGTGCTCCGCGATGGAGCCACGAGCCAATCCGCAGAATTCATGAGCAGCTGGAGTGGTTTAGGGTACTGGTCCTGAGGTATTCCATTTGGAAATAGATCGGCCCCATGAACGGAAATGACCAGCTTAAATCGAAGTACCTTTTGGAGCAATGTGAAGTACAAGTCATTGCTGATTGGGTAATGAATGTTTACGATGTCGATATCGTGTCGCACCAGCATCTTGTATAACTGGTACAACGTATGAAAGAGGTAAACGGAAAAGCCTGTAACGGATTTCACAAGGCGCTCAGGGACATATACATTACGAAGATTCAGTTCATACCCGGGGAAGTTCCACTTCGTAGTCTTGACATGGAGAGAGTCAGATTCACCTAGATGAAGAAACCAAACCTGATGGCCACGCTTCTGCAATTGAATGGCAACATGGCCCACGACCGATGCCACGCCTCCGAACTCTTGGTCCCATGGAACCACAATAAGCACATTCATTGAGATACACCCTGATCGCACGTCTAAGAGATCGGCACTCTCGCCATCATGGCTTCCCACCATGGGCTCATCACGTCGAAGCTCGATTCTTTTTGTACGACTGCTTGCCTGCGCAAGGCGATTTCGTCCAACGCTGCTGGATTAGTCACAAGTTCAATCAGCGGATTTCTTAGGATGGCCTCCATCTCAAATCCATAGCCAACCCGTTCATGTTCCACCAATTTACCATATCAGGTATGAGTTCTAACAAAAGATTGAGGAGCCGGCGGGCATCCGCCGTGGTCGCTTGGCTTCGGAAAACGTCCAATGCCGATGGAGCATAGTACCGAATGGCGCTCATATCCATTGTAGCCTGGAGGTATCAAATCGTTCCTTGCTTTAGTCCTTCTGAATTCTGAAAAGGTTACAGAAAATCTCGGGCGCACACGATCTATCCAGCGTGGAGCGATTTGGAGGACGATTGAGTTTACTGGAAGGGCAAACTTTTTGAGAGCGGGCCTCGGAAATTCAGACGATGTAATCAGTAGTAGCCTCGTATAACTGACCTCCTGAACCGTCCTGGACGGGGCTAATCGCCGGATTTTGGCGCATAGGATCAGAAGGAGGCTGTTTGCGGAGAATGCTTGATCACGCTCCAGACTTCTCGCAGGTAACAATCGATCGTTCTCGCCCACACCCATTCTCGACGGACATATTCGATCGCCTGCCGGCCCAGACGATCCCCGCAATTCCTCGCATACACATGGGCAGTTTGCACTTTTGCCGTCATGGTTTCCCACGGTAATGTCATCATGGCGAAGCTAACTCCTTTTATGCGACTTTGCCCCTGGAAAGGCAATTTCGTTCAATGTTGCTGCTGGATTGGTCAGAAATTCAGCCATCGGTGTTTGCTCACTCACAGGTCATGGAAGGCCGTTTACTTTGACTTCATTCAACGATGCGAGTCTATGTTCTCGACTCCGTAAAGGTTCTGGTTGGCTTCGTTTCTCATGGCAGTATCCTCGGTCGGAAGGCTATCGTGGAGAAGGTCATGATACACTTTCTCGACACGATCTGTTACACGGTCCCATGTGAAGTTTGCCAACGTTTTGGCACGTCCTGCTTCTCCCATCCTTTGCCTTAATTCTCTATCATTCAGAAGTAAAATAATTGCTTCTGCGAGTTCTTCGGGTTTGCCTGGAGTCACAAGCAGACCGTCTTCTCCTTCTTTGATCACACACTTGCTGGAACCTATTCTTGCCCCTATCACAGGTTTCCGGCACATCCAAGCTTCGAGATAGGCGATGCCGAACGATTCCGCGACGGAAGGAAGCACGAAAACGTCGAGTGCATCGAAAATGGAGGCTTTTTCGGATTCCGGAAAATCATTGATCTGAACGACTCGCTTTCGTTCGACCATAGGCATGCCGTTGAGAAATTGAGCGACTGGTCCGTGAGGATCCAGGTGAGGACCGGCGAGAACAAGATGTACGGTTTCATTCCATTTCCACACCGATTTCATGGCTTCCAAGAGCATGACGGCACCTTTGGGAATGTCGGCTCGACCCACGAATCCGACTACAGGTAGATTCCTCAGAGCATATTTAGCCCGGATCTTGTTTCCGTCGGCGTCCTTAAACAATGATGGCCAAATACCGACCCCACCGACGGATATGTTTTTGGCGCCTGAACGTTTCGAAGATTCTGCTTCGTAGTCAGTATTCGCAATGATTACATCGCAGGCCGCAATCATCTTCCTGAGAACCTGATTGTCGGTCCAGCCCTGCTCAAGGTGAAACAGCGGGAAACCTACGAGTCGGAACCGCTTGAGCCTTCTTGCCAAATGCACATAATACGCTTGAGGAAACCACCAATTCATGGCAGCAACGATGTCGGCATTGGAACGAAGAATGTACGGGATCATTTGTATCGTCATTGGATATCGCAGTAGAAAGTCCAAATGTTCCTCGCCGCAAACCATCTTGAGAAGTCGATATCCCCCACGCAAATGATGAAGAAAATCAAGGCCTGTACCTAAGATGCCACCATCAGGATGCACTCGTACCACTCGTACTCCGTTGACCGTCTCGCGCGCGGGCAGCTGTCCGTAATTACCTCGGCAAAGGTCATGAACACGGCGAACATTCGTCGTCAGAACAGTCACGTCATGTCCGCGTCGAACGAGAGTTTCAGAAATCTCTTTCATGTGAAACTCCGCGCCACCCAATACCGGATGATAGCCGGGGTTGACGTGTAGGATTTTCATCCGAACCTCCTCGCCTGTGGATAAGTAAGGGGCAGCCCTTGCAGAACCATTCTCTCATCTTTAGGAACAAACCACGACCATTTTGCACAAAGAGTTGGCGCCGTTTACATCTTGATTTCCGGTAGCTGTTTTGCAGATCTCTTTGACTCCATAGACAATTGAGAAGCTTCATCATCAAGCTCGTTATTCTCTGCCGGCCCCCTCATCGCTTGAATGGTCTTATCAATGGCCTGGTCCCATGAAAACCAGGTGGCGGCAAGCTGCTGTGAGCCTCTGCAGAGTCGGTGATATAGCTCGTGGTCGGCAAGCAAGGAACAAATATTGTCAGCCAAAGCCTGCGCATTCTTCGGAGGACACAAAAGTATGTTATCTCTATGTCGAAAAGCAGCTTCAACACATTTCACCTTCGTGCTAACAACAGGCAATCCATGAGACACGGCTGCTGCCAGTGAGCTCCGGGAGAGTGTGACCCCTTGATCGAAAGGCAGCACGCAAACGTCTGCCGCGTGGAGGTATACCGATGCATCTTCACTATCCGAGGCATATCCGGGCAACCAAGTGACGGCATCTGCAATTCCCATCGCAGCAGGCAAGTTCTGCAGCTCCTTTTCATACTGCGCCACTTTCTCGGCTTCTTGTGTCATATTTTTATCTTTTGACCCTCGACCTCCTCCAATCATTATCAAATGTGTATTCACATATTTCTCACGAACCAGTCGAAGAGCCTCGAATAGTGTCTCTATCCCTTTGTTCCGATCCGCATATCCGTAAAAGGCGAGTACGAAATCGGTCGATTTGAACCCGAATATCTCACGGCCTTTTTGTTTAACAATACCGTTCTTAGATGTCACGATATTCAAGAGAGGAGGAGGCGGGATTACCATGGATCGGTTTCCAGTCGCCGGAATGTGCGGAGCGAAATTTTCAAGATGTTGGTGGCTTAGCGCAATGACTACATCGCTATCCCGAAGCAAAGTCCCAAATTCGTAATGCACCCCTGAACTTCCACACAAAAATGCAGCGAGTTTTCGAGTGAGCCGCTTGGACCACGTTGTCAGGTACGAAGGCTTATCGTTCTCCATTTGAGTTACAAAGACTAGTCCACGCACTACCCTCTTCAGCAGAGTGGGGGCGAAGGTAATCATGGGGTGATCGGCATACAACCAGCCGGTATACATAAGCAACACAGCATCAGGGGCCATCTTTCGCACGAACCAGCTTAATCGCACTGCGTCCCACCATGACCATGTATGCATGATAGGGTGAATCTTGAAAGGCACTGCTCCCTTTACGCTGCATCCCTTCGTTGTCACAACATGCACATCCAGACCACTGTCAGCGAGTTTCCAACAGAGCCGTAGCGCGTGTTCCGATTCACCCGCTCGCATCGGTGGAAAAGCGGGTGAGATAAACAGCAGTCTCATGTCTCGCTCTCCCGACTCATGTCGATGACACGGATCTGTTCCTGCAAAAATGCGATTTTCTTCATGCCTATTCCCTCGGGGACTGCAGCGCACCCAAATGCTCCCGCTTTGGTCCGTATTCTTATTCAGCTTGGTCAGGCCCTTACTGAGTGGCAAGCTGGCTTACCGAGAATATAGCTTACCGCACTCCAGCGATTCTCTCATTGCAAGGTTGATATAAACCTCGCAACAGCTCTAATGGCCCTGTAGACATCCTTCATCTCCTCAATGGCGAGCAGCGCCAAGATGGGACTATCGTCAAACCATCAGACACCTAGAAATGTTGCCAGACCTTTTAAGAAACCAGATGAAAATATCAAGGATTAAGGGGGTGCTGCTGGGCCTGCAGTCGCATATGCTCGATCAATCCCTGCATTGGTTCGTATGGCTTCAGGATCAGGGTGGCCTTCTCGAATGAAATCGTTGTACGAAGATCCTTCGCGTCCTTGATAGGACGCCATATTATTGATCACCGTGTTATATTCCGCCCGATGCAAATC